>ENA-ORXM01000728-ORXM01000728.1-marine-metagenome-genome-assembly--contig:-NODE-728-length-52656-cov-23.283592_pt1 | contig 52656 bp, 41 predicted proteins | sample MGYA00237867_ERZ511480 | MGnify/ENA primary metagenome ERZ511480 (study PRJEB26309, sample SAMN06266103) | marine metagenome | isolation source: Algal blade | place: United Kingdom:Sidmouth, United...
GAGCATAAATCTGGCATCGTTGTTCATAGGTCAGTTGTTTATATGTTTTCATTGTTGCATCTCTTGCCGGAGAAAAAGCGATCAGCATATATTCAGCTGACCGATTTTTCTACCTATTCAAGTTATGCACTTAATATTTGAATCCAAGGATGACAAAATATAGTGGCTGATAAAATAACTTTATTATTGATGAGTTAGTTTACGTGAGTGTTATTGTTGAAGTAACTCTGTGGGTAACATGTTGTGCGCTGCCAGTTCGTCGCTAGCGACGTTGAGTAAATTGGCGACAAGTGATAATTCAAAACACCAATAGCCCGTATAATAATCCGTGTATTCAAACTCACAATCAATGTCATGAGTATCATGCCAATCGGCTTTATCTTCTAGGTTATCGTACCACTTACTTATGAACAAACTTAATAAGAATGTTTGTTGCTCTACAGGTGCAGAAAAAGCCTCATGTAAAGGTTGATATACCTCAGGATAATACAAGTGAGAGGCAATAGGGCGATTAACATCACCGAGTGCTAGGGCAATGTTATCCAGTAACGCGTCTTTACCTTGCTCTCCCACAAAGGCGAGAGCATCATCAATGTGTGCTTGGTCTATCTTAAGAGCTTGTAACAACGATAGCCACCACAGGGTATAAATATAGCGATTAATATTGGCAGAGCCAACGGCATCGGCTTGTCCGCCTAGTTTTTCAAAGGCATAGCGGTAGCATTGATGAGGCTTAGGTAATTTATCGCAATAGTGACTGAGTTGTTTGCGATAGGGTAATATTTCCAACACGTAACGTTTAACATCACCTAAATGCGCCCCGTATGAGTAATGACTGACCGCTCGCATAATGGCTAATTGATATAAACGTTGAGCAATATCAACGCGACTGGTTGGCGAGGTGAAATTACCGTCATCGAGCGCTTTTTGGGTTTCATTTAATGCCACCTCAAAATCGACCAGTAGTGTTTCAAAGTAGTCGGTGGTTTTACGTGTATCACGCATGCGTTATTTTTCCTGTATTTATTTAAGCGTTATTTTGACAGTGGACTAAATCTTTGGGGTAATAGTCATGGTCAATAAAGCTACTGTCATCAATGTTATAAAGTTTAACCACTAACGCGGCTTCCCAGCACCAGTAACCTTTATAGGTATCGGTATCCATTAAATGCAAGTCAGGGCTACCATAAAGTTTATACCATGCATCAAGGTAGGCTTTGACAAGTGCAGGGCGTTGCTCAGGCGAGCCTTCAACAACCTTGTATAATTTACCGAAGCGTTTTTTAAATAAAATACTTTCTGCGATTTCACGGTTTGTATCACCCATGGCAACAGCAATATTATCCAATAAGGCGTCTTGTCCTTGGTTAGCGATTAAATGTAACATTTTCTGGTAATAGTCTTGCCCCATATCTAAGCAATAAGCAAAGCTAAGCCATTTTAAAAAATTCTCTAAATAGTCTTCTCGAATTTCTTCCCAACCAATACGTGCGACTTGCTCATTCTCAGGCAAAGCATCTGCATAGTCTTTTTGCCATTGACGGTATTCCAAGGTGTTATTTAATAAGGGTTTAAACTCAGCTAAATTATCACCACGGGAGTATTTTTGGTGAAGTAATTCAATGCTATCACTAACAAGCCTGAATGAGCCTTTCATTCTTACTACATCAGTAATTCCATCTGTTGATTTTACTTTCTTTACTTTTTTATTAATTCGATTAGTACTGTAGGTAACATATTCGTCGTAATAAGAAGTATCTCTTAATTTATCGCGTAACATATCTTTTCTCTCTTATAACTCAAGGGGTTTGCTGATTATATTGGCATCAATACCTAACTCTTTAACAACTAAACTACCATCAGGTTTATTGCGGATTAACAGTTTTTGTACTGTGCCGTCATTACCCTCAAGCGCATCAAGAATGTCATCTCGCTGGGTTTTGCTCAAACCTGCTTTTTCAAGGCGCTTATCTGTAACCCAATCATTACTCATTTGCTTACCGGTTTTAGTTTTACCCAAACGCGCTGTATTATATTTAGCTTCGGTTATTACAAAATCAGGTGGTGGATTAGGATGGTAATAAATACCATCAATACCTGTTTCACCCGGCTTGTATTTACCATCAGTTTTACCAACGGGCGTATAGCCTTTTTCAAGCATATGTTGGTGAGCATTATACTCACCTGCAGCGGCTTTTTTATGATTCATTGACTTAAATTCAGTAAAATCATCAGGTGACTTTCTTGCGGGAGTATCTAAACGCTTTACTTGCGCGCTTTTTAAATCATTTCCTTTCGGTGCTTCTAGCTCTGGTGTTTTTGTTTTTTTGGGTACATTGGTGATACCCGAATGAGGAATTTCACCGGTGTACTCATCAAGGGCTTTATTCAATCGTTGTTGTAAGTTTTGTACACCTTCTTTAATGCCTTGCTCAATGCTGGGGAGAATTTGGGCGAGCATATCAGCGTTTTTACGTATACTGGCAAGGGCGCTATCACTGAGTGTTTTTTTAATGAACCAGCTTTCTGTAATATAACGAGTGCATAGCAAAATGCCAGCTACATAGAGCAGCTGGTACTGTCGGGCTGTTTAAAATAGCATTAACTTATTAAAGAGCTGAGATTGACTTATCTATATTTATTGTTCAATCAGTACCACAACAGATTTTCCTTGCTCAGCAGCATCCCTAAACGTAACAAAATACTTATCACGCACCATTTCGTAAGCCTCTGGATTGACTTCATCAAGACTTTCTTTTTCTATATCAGCAATAATTTGCCTCCCCTCTAGGCACTCAATATTAAAGTCGTACTCTTCTTGCATAATACTAAATAAGTCTTGGACCATATCGGCAGGGAAAAAGCCAAAAGAGCCGCTAATATTTGCATCGGGAGGTAAGAGTTTATGAGGGTAAAAATTAAAACTGGCAATCATTAAAATACGACTATTGCCGGCAATGGCATCCCACAATTGTAATGCGGGCTCAAAACCTCGCATGTTCATTTCAATACTTTGCCAGCGCGTGGCTTTCGTTTCAGTAATTTCAAGTAAGGTTTGGTATTTACTTTCATCATCGCCTGACAATGTAACGGGGTATTCGCTCTCATCAACAAGGTATAGGTGTATTAAACTACTCATAAGTATTGCTTTCCTGTTTAACGTACAATTTGATTAATCAATTAAAAAGAGTGGTAAATAGAGCGAGTCAGTTTCACATATCCAACCACGCATTGTTTTACCTAGTTTCGCCATGGTTAAGGCATTTAAGCACATAAAGCCTTCAGCCATCTCTTTATAATCACCAAATTTACATTCATCAGCATGCCAAGCAATGGCTTTATTTATAGAGGTTTGCCATAAGGTTTTATCGTTAGAAACTAAGGCATTTATCGCTTCAATCAACGGAAGGATATACTGTAAAACATCTTTGTCTTTGGTGTTTTTTGCTTGATTTATCGCTGCATCTATATCGGCTTGTATTAGTGTTTGACCCGTACCTATTTGTAATAAAAGATGGTCGTATAAATAACAAGCTTGATTGATGATGCTGCTAGTTTTAAAGTTTGTAGTTAAATCAATAAGTTTATTAGTTGTTGAATCATTTCCAAATAATAAACACATATTCAAGTCCTCCTGGATTGTCCAGTCATTATTATGTGTTTTTAATTCATCATCAAAGCCACGTAAAAAAGCATAAGGAGCTGCTTTTTTTAAGTTAGGTTTAACTTCATTGAAATTTTCTAACCAATAGTGAAGATAACCTAATTCGATATATTTACTTGCAACGACAAATGTTGCTTGTTGTCTGTCATATGAACTTAAACTTAAATCATGTACTTGAGGCTCTCGTTTCGCTAATACTTTTGGCGCACGCATAAATACACGTTCGTAGTTTTCTGTAAACTTATTTAATTTCAACATTTTATATTTCTCAATTTATAATCGATTGTAATTTACCACCTACAACCTTGCCATTATTTTCAATTGCTTCAATTACCAGTTTTTTAATCTCAGGCTCTTGATCTTCAATGGCATCTAACAGCTCTTGTCCTAATTGATTTCTATCAGGGTATTTTCTTGAGTTTGTCATGGAATTAATATTGGATTTCACCCATCTATCTGACATTTGCATACCTTTAGTTTTTGTTTCCTGCAATTTCGCCCCAGGTCCTTTTGCTTCTACAATAAAGTATTCAAGTACATGACCATCTTTGTCGCGTTTTGCCCATATTTGGTCAATGCCAGGTCCAGGGCCAAAGCCAAGTTCCATTTGTGCTGGAGGAGGTGGTTTACTAAAGTGTTTTTCCATATAGGCACTTGCTGCACGCTCACCTTTAGCTTCGGTTAATTTTCCTTTAAAAGCACCAATACGACTAGGAGAGTCTCCATTTTTAATAGCATCGTCCAGTTTTTGCTTATAAAGTGCTTCATATTCATCAAGTGTTTGATAATGTTTATCTAATACAGGATTACGTAAGCGTTTAATAGGAGGGGCTCCTATTAATTCATTACCACGCTCTGGTTTACGTTCAACAGTTTTGGTTTTCTTCACATCTCCCGTTTTACCCGAATGAGGAATTTCACCGATGTACCCATCAAGGGCTTTATTCAATCGTTGTTGTAAGTTTTGTACACCTTCTTTAATGCCTTGCTCAATGCTGGGGAGAATTTGGGCGAGCATATCAGCGTTTTTACGAATACTGGCAAGGGCGCTATCACTGAGTGTTTTTTTAATGAACCAGCTTTCTGTAATGCCAAGTAACGCCTCTTTAAACGCCACAATTTTTTCTTTAATGAGCGTGGTCGCTTGTTGAGTGATATCATCCCAATCGACTTGACGTAAATAGCGAACGGGATCACCTTTGCCTAATTTACGCATAACGGCAAGGGCAGGAGAGAGCGCTCTACTGGCGTTCTTGATCACCACCTTACCTACGCCTTTAATGGCAGAGCCAAAAACAGGAATAAAACCAATACCCGTTAACGCAAGCGCGATCCAACCGTTTGTATCATTTGCATCATTATCATCAGTCAACACCATCGCATTGGCACAAATATCTCTACAATCCATCACTTGGTCAATAACGGGTATCATTGAAATAATAGAGCCGACTACAATCTGGCTGGTACTCGGGTTTTCGTTAAAATCCCCTTGTAAAGTGCCCCATAACCAATCACCGGCACTGGCAGCGATATCAGCGGCTTCACTGAGTAACCCTGTATCGCCACGTTCTAGCATAGCAATAGCTGCTTGAGGTGTTATTTTACCATAAAGAGGGTTAGGAGTGGTGTCCTCTACTGGGGTATACTCACGCACATCCTCCCCGTATTGTACGGTAAATCGCCCTGCAGGCATGCCGCCTAATTCAGCGTGACCGTTTTTATCTAATGCACCCTTAATTTCGGTACCATCGCTTAGCGCAATAATATAAGGCGCCTCTTGTACCGCCTCACCATCTTGGTAAGTATACTTGAGTGTAATGATTTGTGAGGGGGCATGTAAATCTGAGGCTAAAGCAATATTTACATCAGCTAGTCGACCCATATTTTGGGGTTGTACCGTACTTGGCTCAGGCGCTGTTGTGGGTGATTGATTATCATAACTGACCTCACCATCAAAGGTTATTATTTGACCGTTTAACGTCAGTGCATCGGTGCCTATTAATTCAACATTGCCTTGGTTGTCTAACTTGAGCATACCGCCTTGGTTAAATAAAGTAATATCACCATTGCCTGTACCTTCAATGCGAATATTGCCATCGGCATTGATTAACGTTGAGCCTTGTGGCGCCGTTATCGACACATCGCCTTGCTCAGACTGCACTGTTATTGTGTTACTCGCTTGGGTGGTTAAACGTGCTCCGGTGAGTAAATTTATCCCCCCTTGACTGGTGAGCGACATCCCTTGAGCGGTTTGGTTGTAATGGGTCGCACTTTGTATTTCAAGCGAGCCTTTGTAAGAAATTTTATCTCGCTTAGCTTCAATGTTAATACTGTTTTTTGCTTGAATATGTTGATAACCGTTTATACTGACATCGATGTTACCGGTGTCGGTATAAAATAGCAGGTGTTGTGCGCTGTGCAAATGAATGCTACCCAGTCGAGAGAGCCACTTGATGTAATGGGCGCCTTCTTTATGAGCATTAAGCTCAAGGTAATTTCCTCCGCCAAGGGTTTGTAAAATAATCGTGGGTATTTTTTTATGGTCATCAAAACGTAATTCGTGACCGGCGCGAGACAGTAATCGATTATGTGTGTTGTTATCGCTGTTTACCACACTGGGTTGATCCTCGTTCATATCAAAACCCACTAGGTAGGCTTGAGAAGGGTCGTTATTAAAGCACCCCAATAAAACATGCGTATCGTTTGCTAGCGGAAAATGCCATCCTGTTGCTTGAGGTTGATTAGCACAAGCGTAATTCACGAGTTTACGTAAAGGTAGCGTACTTGTTAGCGGCGCTTTAGCGGTTTCATCAAAGCCAGCTTTGGTGAAGTACTCCCCCTCATTGGTGAGCGTGGGTGCGGCAGAAATAGACTCCACCTTGGCTGAAAAGACAGTCGGCAAGGGCGGAAACTCTACAAAGGGGAGTTTGAAGGGCGTTGCACGCGGTATGGCATTAACCACACAGTAATATTGGGTTAAACCTTCTTGACTGGTTTGGTCAGAAGGTTGTTGGCAAAAATGTTCAACACTAATACACAGATAATCGCCATTGGCGTGAATGCCAGAGTCGTCGTGTAATGAAAAAGAGCAACCAGCAAATATATCAGGGACATTACCGGTTAAGGTCACAACGTGTTGAAAACGGTTTAATGCCAAACTTTGATTTTTGGCAACTAACCCAGCTTGGTCATGAGTTGTTGATACGGGTTGGGCAAAGTTGTGCTCTGCAAGTTCCTCACCCTCTCCCCGATAATTATTAGCTATTGCATTGGCTAAGCCGGTGTGAATGTGTGTGCTGTATTGGCACTGTGTAAAACCAACAAATCCTTTCGTAGCAATATCGTTAACAAGCTGGCTTGGTAATATTTCAGGATTAAAGCCATTTCCGTGGTGCACGGTTAATAAGCCACGCTCAAGGTAGGGGCTTGATTGATTATTATCACTAATGACAATGCCCGCCTGACTGTTTATTGAATTAAACCAATAAAATAATCCGTATTGACGAAGGAGTCGGTTAAAAAAGGTGTGATTTGATTCCATTGCCTGTACACATTGCCCCAACACGGGCAAGGGTGCTGCTATGGCAAAAGTAATTTGTTCGCTATGATATCCGGCATCGGCTAAAACTAAGGTTAAAATATCGGTGAGGTGGGTATCAATAAAAATACGTGAGTGTAAAGTACCTTGCAGTAAAGACAGCCTTGAACCTAAAGTAAGTTGGTATCGTCTTTTTACGCCACCTTTTTGGGCTATTTTTGCGTCAGTGTTTGCGCCTACAAGCCCTTTATCTTCAATGGCTAACAGGGTTGTATTTAAAGGGCGAGTATTGTTATCGTTTGCAATAAAATTGATAAAAACCGTTTGACCTAACCCTTGTTGTAAAGGCGATATGTCTAAAGTGTCAACAATTACAGTGTATTGCGCTTGCTCACTTAATGTGTCAATACCTTGTAGGTAAATAGCTGTATAATGTGTATTTGCACAGGTGATCAATAAACGAGGAAAGGCCAAACCGTTATCCTTAACGAAAGTGTAATTAATAATATGACTATTGAGCGCATGGTAACTAAATTTTCAATCAGTGCAACCCTTTTTTAACATGAATAATTGTGCTCAACTAAATGTAAATTTTTTGTTAAGTTTTGAGCTTGTTTTTTAAAAAAAAATTTGTTTTAAAATCAACAGGCTAATGTATTCTGTGGTTAAATGATATTAATTTACATTTGACATAGTAATTTAAGCGTCTATGATAGCTCCATAAATCAGGGGTAGTGTTAGCATGTTGCTGTAATATAAAACCCAATGAAAATTAAATATTTTCTGATTAAATTTAATGTAAACTTCAAGGATGATGCAGTAGTATGAATTTTGCTCAAAAAGATGTTATATCTTCACATAATTCAATAAATCACTTTAAAGAATCTGTCAACGAAGCTTCGTTTAAAAAATGTTTGCTTACCTCTGTTTGGACCCAAAGTCGTTTAGTAGCCTCTCTGTTAGACCAAGTCGGTCTTGCTTATCATCGTGTATTTGATAATGATGCATTAGAACTTTTCTTGGTTTTAATTAATACAGAAATATCAACCTGTAATTCTCTTGTTAATTTCAATGTGAGTGCATTAACTGCGCTTAATACTAATTTACTCACCATTCAAACTAATTTAATTTCATCAATGGATTTATTCGTTGTAGAAGCACTAAATAACACCCAAAAACAAACTAAAAAGGTAAATGTTTTTCAGCGTATGTTTGGTAAACATAACGCATGGAAGCTATGTGCTAAATCTCGTTTCGAACAAATTATTTGCCCTGTTTTAGAGCAAAAACTTATTAATAAAAATCATAATTAATTAGGTAGTAAAGCATGAAGTTAGTTAATTTATTTTCAGCAATTATTGTAGCCACTACTTTAACTGCTTGTAGCTCAACACAAGTTAAATTAGATGTTTCGGCAACAGATAATTTAAATTTAAATCAGTTTAATGAAGCATTACCCGTTGTATTAAGGGTTTACCAGCTTTCAGATATACAAGGATTTAAAACGGCAACATTTGAAGAGTTATGGAAGTCAGACAAGTCTGTATTAGCTAATTCATTAATTACCGTTGAAGAGCGTACTGTAAACCCTTCAGATAAAATAAAAATAAACTTTGAACAAGCCGAAGGAGCAAAATATGTTGCTGTTTTTGCGTTATTTAGAGACCGTTCAGATGAAAATTGGCGTATATTTCACGAGCTCGATTCTGGCACTGTTCAGCTATCAACCTCGTTAGATATTTTGCTAACAAGTAATGCCGTTACTTTACCTAATGTGAAAAAAGAAGCTAAGTAATGTCGTATTCTGTAAGTAAAAAGCCTGTTTGGGCCGAAGGTGTGTTACTTGGGCAACAGCATTTTCAGGTGTTTGATGAGTACCAAGAGTATGTACAAGCTCAACGGCAATTTATTCAATCACCCGTAGCTTATGGCTTTAAAAAAATCAGTATTGATCCAACAGCACTCTCCCGAGGTGAAATCAATATTTTACAGCTTGAGTTTATTTTAGAAACAGGTCGTTATATTGAGTTTACTCGTACATTAAAGCATGAATTAATCTTAACATTGCCGCAAGAACAGCAAACAGTTTTGGTGTATGTTGGGCTTGCTTCAAATAATACTACCTCAGGTATTAGCGGTTATAACAATACAGGGCAATTATCAGCTTTTGAAGCAGAATATATTGATGTTAATGACCAACATGATGCCTCACGTTCACGCGAAGTTATGGTTGCTCAACCCAAATTAGTGTTATTTACAGATACCGACACTAAAACGTATTTTGATGTATTACCGCTATTTCAAATTGAGCGCGGTGTAGATGGTAACTTTTCTTTAAATGAAAAGTTTATTCCACCTCTTTTAGATATAAGCGCATCTAAATATTTAAACGAACTACTTAACCGAACAAATAATTTGGTTAATGCAAAAGCAAATGTTTTGTTGAATAGGCGACAAGGTTTAGGCGCTGTTACCGATTTTGGTCCTAACGAAATGAATAGCTTTTTATTACTGAGCGGTATGTTACCTAGTGCTAAAATTTTGTCTCATTTAAAACAGCTTGTACATGTGCATCCAGAACGTTTATATAGTGAATTTACTCAACTACTTAGCCGGATTTCTTTGTTTGAGCACAGTCAATTAATTGATTCTTTACCTTCTTACCAACATAAAAATTTAAGTGAAGTGTTTACCCAATTTGAACAAATGATCACGCAATTACTTGACGGTGTTGTACCTAAAAAAATGTCTGGTCTTAAGCTTGAAAAATTATCTGATGCACTTTACCAAATCCCAACCATTGATTCAGCTCAAATTGCAAATAACGATTTTTATTTAGCCGTGTATTTTGATGCGTCTGATAGCAAATGGATTGATACTTTTGGCGAACAAGTAAAAATTGGTTCTGTTGAAAAAATAGATGTTATTGTTTCTTCGGCATTAAACGGGCTATCTGTTAGCCATTGTCAACGTACGCCTAATAAATTAGCAGTAAAAAGCGGATATGAGTATTTTCGTTTAGAGCCTCATGGTGTAATTTGGCAACAAATTGTTGACGAGCAAAGCTTGGCTGTTTTTGTACCTTATAGCTTACAAAAAGCAAATATCGAAATAGTTATTGTTGATAAACAATAAACAATTTTAAGCACGTTGAAATAAGTTTGAGATAAAGTTAATGGATCCTACTGAAAAAACACCTGATTTACTTGCTTGTATCGCCCCAGTTATACATGCACTCATGCCTTTAAAAATACATAGTGATGTAAGTAAAATATCAAATAATTTTCGTGATGAGATTATTGAATGTTTTGATCAGTTTGAGCGTAAGTGTTATGAAAACCAAATTACTACATCGCAAATGCAAGAAGCTAAATTTGCATTAACGGCTACATGCGATGAGTTGGTCATGAGTTCTGGTGCGAGTTTTAGAATGGATTGGATGAGTAGGCCCTTACAACTTGAGTTCTATGGTAGTAATCGCGCAGGTGAAGAGTTTTTTGAGCGCATGGAAAAACTCCGTATGGGCAGTGAAAACAAAGTAAAAACATTAGAAGTTTACTATATATGTTTACAACTTGGTTTCGAAGGTGCCTATAAAATAAGAGGGCTTGAACAATTAAAAGCGCTTATGGTTGATATTAGAGCCCAACTTGAAGATGCATCAGAAGTTGTTAATTTAAAACTTTCAACCAATGGTACACCCAGCGAAGGTTTTGTAATGAAAGTAGGACGTAACTTACCTTATTGGGTTATTTTTAGCATTGGTTTGTGCTTAATTATGTTTTTATATATGGGTTTTCATTACGCTATAAATAGTAAAGCTAAGTTAAGCCAACAGGCTATTGAAACTAAATTAGCTGTTTTATCGCAATTAAATAAATCAGAGATCCACTTACCTGTTAACAATATATCAAAAAAAACTAATATATTAGCACCCCGCGAAGAGAGTAAATAACATGGTTGGTCGTACAAATAAAAGTGGTTTAGTGCACTTTTTACTTGGGCTTGCCTCTTCAAGAGCTTCAGGACAAGTGGTAGGTTTTATTGCTGTATTAACAATTGTTTGGTTTGCTGGTCACCTAGTGGGATTAGACACTACAGACAAAAAGTTAATAGCCATGCTAGCGGTATTTGGTGCTTTTGTATTGTACCTTGTTGCACGTTGGTTTTGGACTAAGCGTTCAGGTGATAAATTAGTTGCTGAGCTTGCAACGCACAACGCTGGTTCGCAAGCAGAAATAGACGAAATACAGAATAAAATGACTGATGTTTTGCAGTCGTTAAAAACCTCTCATTTAGGAGCAGGTCATAGAGGTAACGCAGCACTGTATGCACTACCTTGGTATATGATTATTGGACCATCTGCAACAGGTAAAAGTACACTTTTTGCAAATTCAGGCTTGCATTTTCCTTATGCTAACTCTAATGATTTACATGTTCAGGGTTTTGGTGGTACGCGAAATTGTGATTGGTGGTTTTCTGATCAAGCGGTATTAATTGATACTGCGGGTCGTTATACAACAGAGTCATCGGACAATAAAGAATGGTTATCTTTTTTAGGATTACTTAAAAAACATCGCCCAAAACTACCTATCAATGGTGTAATTGTTGCTATTAGCGTTGCCGATATTTTAACAAGTGATAGTGACAGTATTCGCCAACATGTAAAAATGGTACGCGAGCGAATTCAAGAGCTTATTACTGAATTAGGCGTTATTTTTCCTGTACATATTACGTTTACAAAATCTGATTTAATTAGTGGTTTTGAATCTTTTTTTGCTGACTTATCTGAAAAAGAAAGAGAACAAGTGTGGGGAGCTTATTTACTTGATGAAAGTGAAGATCAAAGCCAAGACCCTGCAGAGTTATTTGAACGTAGAATGGAATCATTATATGAACGTCTATGTGAACAACGTTTAAGCAAGCTTGCTCGCGAAAGAAACTTGCACCGTAAAGCACTTATTTTTGACTTCCCTAATCAATTTCAAGCGGCATCTATTAAATTAACAGAGTTTGTTAATTTGCTTTTTAAAGAGAATCCGTATCAAGATGTTCCTTGGTTTGCAGGGGTGTATTTTACATCGGGTACACAAGAAGGTACGCCTGTAGAACGGATATTATCGGGCGTTAGAGAACAGTTTTGTTCTGTTGCTCTTGAGCAAAACCAAGAAACGATCACCAAAAGTTATTTTATTAATCGATTTTTTAATGATGTGGTTTTTAAGTTACAAGATCTAACTCGTGGTAACCGTCGTGAACGTAAAATTCAACGTTGGCTTAAAGGTATTGCTGTTTCAGCTACCTTGGCAAGCATTGCCGGAGCTGTAGCATTGTTAACCACTTCATATACTATGAATTCGTTGTTAATTGCTGCTGGAGAAGAAAAGGTAAGTGTTTTGGTTGATAAAGCGGTAACCACTGAACACCCTGCAGATCGTATACAAGCTTTCATAGATGTATTTGAACATCAGGAGCAGCTGTTAAGTTATGAAGACAAATTACCTTGGCGTTTTATTTTAGGCATTTATGAAGGTGATCAAACACTTGAGTCTGTAACTGCTATAACATTACGTGAAATGGAATCATTAATCTCTTTACCTATTCAACAATCAGTTAATCAACAATTGTTAACTTATAGTGAGAAATGGGAAGTTGCTGAAGACATGGATAGCAAAAATGAATTAAGACAAGACTATTACCGTTTATTTAAGCTACAGCTTATGTTTTCAGTACACCCCGATAAAATGGATAAAGAATTTGCCCTTACCGAGCTTAAAAAACATTGGCAACCTATTTTGGGTATAGATTTAGAGCAAGAAAATTCACAAGATTTAATTGCAAAAATTGATCAGGTATTAACTGCTTATATTGACCAAGTTGGAACTGATGTTGAAAAGGTGGGAAATATAGGGTATTGGCCAATTGATGAGTCTATCGCTAGTATTGCAAGGTTGCAGCTTGATACTCAGCCAGAGCCCGAACCATTATATCAGCAAATTATAGCGAGTAAGGCGGCTAAGAAAACCCCGACAACATTAAAAAGTTTACTCAGTACTAAAAATGAAAAACTGCTTATAGGTGATTATAAAATACCTTATGCATATACCCAAAAAGGTTGGGCTGAGTATTTTCAACCTGAAATGAAACGCGTTGTAACCGTTGTTAGTTCTGGTGATTGGGTAATGGGAACAGCAAATGAAAATGGTGAAAACTTAGTTGACAAAGCTAAGGCTGATGTTTTAGCAACCGCCATTCGTTCTTTATATTTTAAAGATTATGCTAACCATTGGTTAACTTTACTCGAAACAACCAGCGTTAAACCATTTAAAGGTTTGGCGGATGCAAGTGTGTCAATGTCAATGTTAAGTTCTTCGGAAGGTCCTTTTACTGAGTTAATGTTTAACATTAATAAAAATATTAATTTAAATGACCAACCGGCAGCTTCGCCTGAAATATTGTCAAAAGATGCCAAGTTAATTGCAGAAAAAGCTAATGTAAATATTTCAATCCCTGTCATTAAGCGAGTAACAGAGTTAGAAACCCGTTTAGCTGACTTAAGGCGTTTTTCAAGAACTAAAGAACAAGGTCAAACAAGTGATTTTTTACAGCAATACATTAGTACATTAAGTACAGTTCATAGTGATATGAAGTTACTAATGAGTAGCAATGAGTCTGATGCACAAGCTATGGAATTTGCACAAAAGCTATTAAATGGAGAAGATTCAGACAGTGGATTACAAGGGTCTTGGATTGTCGTTGAAAGCCAGTTAAGAGCATTAGATCCTATTGTAAAAAAATCGTTAGAAGGGTTATTTAAAAGCCCCCTTATATCAAGTTTTAATGTTATTGCTGTTGTTTCACGACGTAAATTAGATGAAGAATGGCAAGAGCAAGTGTTTGCATTGTATGAAGCAGGAATTAAAGGCAAGTTTCCGTTTAACTCAAGAGGACCTGATGCTGCAGTTGCCGATGTCTCCGAGTTATTAAATAGACGTTCAGGAATCCTTTGGGAGTTTGTAGACGAACAGTTAGAGCCATTTTTGAAAAAACGTAAAGGCAAATGGGAAGAGCGTACTTGGAATGATTTAGGCATAGGTTTTAGTAAAAAGTTTTTAGCGGGTTTATCTAAAGCAAATAATGTTACACGATCTCTTTTTTCCAAAGATAGCGAAACAACACACTTTTTATTTCAAGTGTTACCAGTGCCACAACCTGGTGTACGCGAAACCTACCTAGGTTTCAGTGAACAAGCATACCGTTACCGCAACGAGCCAGAAGAGTGGCGTAAATTTAGTTGGCCAGGTAAAGGAACTACTGAAGTGTCGCGTATATATGCTATTAATCGTCAAGGTCGAAAAGTGAGTATTGAAAAATCAGGACCTTGGGCGTTATTGCGTGTACTAAATGAAGCGCAAATTAGATGGATAAAAGGAACTGAATACGCGGTTAATTGGGATTTTAAAAAGCAGAATGAAGGTGAAGATGCAAAATTAACTGCTAAATTCATGCTTAAATCAGGTCGTAGTAACGGTATTTTTAATAGACGAACAATGACTTCGTTTAACTTACCACAAACACTTTTTGTACAACCAGAAAATGTTAAACCATTGGTCAGGTTAAATTAGGGATTATGAATGTTTAGTTTATTTAAGCGCAACAGAGAAACAGCCCCCGCGGTGCAACGTCAAAATGAATATGGTTATTTAGGGAAAACAGAATTAAGACCTGATTTTATCAAGTTTCAAGTTAATTCTAGAGAGTCAATAGCACTTGACCATTGGGTTAAAGAAGGATTTGCGTACGCATCAAGAAATTCTTTATCTAATAACTCAGCAAAAAATGAGTTGAGTGGTGTTTTAAATTCTACTTTTGGTTTAACGAATCTTTTTTTCATGGCTGGTAATGAAACTGAATCAAGTTTAGTTGGCGTTATTACACCAAGTTTAGATAGTAGTGGTCGACATTATCCTTTTGTTAGTTTTGTTAATACAGGACAAGAGTTATATCGAATACATCCATCGGCATTGTTTTTAAATGATAATAATGATTTTAATCACTTACATCAAATTGTAGGAGAAGTTTTTTCTGCAACATCTGATGATGAAATGCAAAAACAAGCAAGTAAATTAGAACAAATTGTATATTCATTAAAACAGCCAGAGAATATTAATCAATTACTTGAAAAATTCCGGCATGTTCCCATGGATAATTTATGGAGTGCCGTTGGGTTAGATAACATTGAAGAACGTGCCTTGTTGATCCACGAATCATCATTAATATTGCAGTCTATTGCAAATAGGGGTTGCTTACGTAGCCAACAAGGTCTGCGTTTTCCTATGCCTAATTTAAATGAAGGTTTTGAATTAATAGCTTCTTTTTGGCTTCATTTAGTTACCGTTATGGTGGCTGATCATAATTGGCGTCCTTGGGTGTTTTATCAGGTTGGACGTATTGGAAAACCTGCAAGCTTAACTATTTTTACAACACCTGTACCTCCATCTTATTTTGATTGTATTTGGTCAGAAAGTTCTGCTAATAACTCAGTTATAGAACTTACTGAACTTAAAGTAGCTCAGCCTTTTTCAGAAGCTGCTTTATCTTTAGCAAAAATGAACAATACAAGTATGTACGACGCCTTACGTCGATGGTGTAAAGCGTAGATTTATGATGAAGCATTATACTCACGATAATTGGGCCATTTGGCTAGAACAACTTTCCTTGCCTCTTAGTGAAAATTGTTGTGGTGAGGATTTAAAATACGAAGAAGATTTTAAATATCTTAAATCAAGTTTCTCTGGTGTGAGTGAACTAGATTGCAAAAAAATATTTATTATTGGCACTAAGTTAACGGCTGAAAAATCAAAAGATTTACGTATTGTTAGTTATGTTTTGCTTGCAGCAGCAAGCGAATACGGTATTGAAGGGTTAACCAATAGCTTAACTCTATTAAATGAATTAATTGAAAAATTTTTTATTGCCTTACACCCTTTAAAAGAAAAAGCACGTATAGGCGTACATATATGGCTGCTAAGCCAACAAAAACGTATTATTGCTTTAGCTGAACAAACAAATGATGTTGTTCCTCAACATATTGCTTTATTACAAGAACAACTCAATATTTATGGCAATAAAACGGTAAGACAAATTGATGGAAATGCAGGTCCTTTATCAGATCTCACGCAATGGGCTGATAAATTAAGTAAAAAACACCCTGTCATTGTTACCAAAAGCACATCTACAGCTGATGTGAAACATTTGTCTGAAAATAGAAAAAATGAAGCTAGCAATAATACTGAACAAGTCATTAAGTCTTCCTCTTCGGCTCCACAGGTGGTTGCTTCAGATACTCAATTTTCTGAAACTTTACGTAAGTTAATTGCTTTTGACAAAGAAAAAAATAATGTAGCTCGTATGTTGGGTTTATCTAGAGCGGCTCGTTGGTCAGATATTAAATTACCACCAAACGAACAAGGTAAAACGCGCATCCCAGCTCCAAGAAATACAGCGTTTATTCCTATTACAAATGCATTGTCTACTAATGATAATTTAACCGCCTTTATGCTAGGCGAAGCATTATTTATGGAAGGTGCGATGCATTTTAATTTAGACCTACAAGTGATGCAGTTAAGTGCTTTAAAAGGGTTAGGTAATACATCTGTTGTTAAGCAACTTGAATTAGCGTTGTATCAATTAACTTCAGCTTTTCCTCAGCTTACTCATCTCACTTACGATGATAGTAGTAACTTTTGTAGTGCTAAAACTAAAGATGTTATTGCAGATATTACAGCACAATATACTCAAGCAAGTAACTCTGTAAGTGCTGAAAATGAATTATTTGACCAAGCAGAAAATATAGCTAAAAAGTGGGTTGAAGAAAGTAAGTTAGATAGTGCCTTAGCTACTTTGAATGATTTACCAACAAAAAATTCTTATGAGCGGGCTCAAGTTACTCTAATAAAAGCAAAAATGTGCTTATTATCTGAACGATATGACTTTGCTGAGCCAATGCTTAAAACGCTCATAAATACAATTGATGAGCATAGTTTAGGTGAATGGCAGCCCTCGTTTTGTATGCAAGTCTGGCGAAATACAGTACTTTGTTTTGATACATTAGCTGCAAAAGGCAATGAAAAATTAGCTGAGCAAAGTAAAGTTTTAAAACAAAAAATGATTTTAACTCAACCTGAAATTGCTTTGGGTTGGATTTAACGTACTACCTAGGAAAATTCTGGGTTTTTAATAGTTCGCGCTATTTGCGCGTTGGATACATTGAAATAATAAAGGAAAGGTTATGTCTGATACATTTCAAAAAGAAATTCCGAGAGCTCGCGTAAATATTTCACTAGAGCTTGAAACTGACGGTGCTTCAAACAGCAAAGAATTACCATTAAAAATGTTAGTGGTAGGTGATTACTCAAATGGTAATAACCAAGACGAATTAGCTGAGCGTGAGCGTGTGTCGATCAATAAAAATAATTTAGATCAAGTGCTAAAAAATACAGCACCACGAGCTAAATTTATGGTTGATAATAAAATTACGGGTGATGGTGCCATTGGTATAGATTTAACTTTTGATTCATTTAAATCTTTTGACCCAGAACAAGTTGCCGCACAAATTCCTGAGTTAAATAAAATGATGGCGATGCGCAACTTACTAAAAGACTTAAAGTCGAATTTACTTGATAATTCTTCGCTACGTAAAGAACTTGAGCGCGTATTACAAAATAAACCAGAGCTTGATGAGTTAAAAGCAAAGCTTAATGACATTGCGCCATTGTTAGAAGCGCAAGAACAACCAGCTAAATAGAAGGATTTAATTATGTCTATGCAAGAACAATTGAATGTAGCTGCAACGGTTGAAGAAACTGCTGCAAAAAGTACTTACGAAAACCTTTGTGATTTAGTTGATATCGCACCTGTCGCTGAACAAGTTTCACTTGAGTCGTTCCGTGATGCAAATAACCTAGCTGAAACTAAAGCAGACCATCGTTTAACTGCAGCATTAAACGTATTTTTAGACATGGCTGGTAACTCAAATGTAACCAGAATCGATAAAAGCTTACTTGATAATTATGTATCACAAATTGATCGCGTTATTTCAGAACAGTTAGATGAAATTTTACACAACACCGAGTTTCAAAAAATAGAATCAGCTTGGCGTTCATTACAATATCTTGTAAATAAAACACCAAATAATTCAAACATTAAAATTGAACTACTTGATGTAGATAAAGAAACACTGCGTGATGATTTTGAAGAAGCGCCAGACACAACACAATCCGCTCTTTACAAACATGTATACACTGCTGAATTTGATACTCCAGGCGGAGAGCCTATTTCTAATATTGTTTCAAATTATGAGTTTGATTGTAGTGCTGCTGATGTTAATTTATTGCAAGAAATATCACGCGTATCTTCTGCTGCACATTGCCCTTTCTTAGCAAGTGCAGGTTCTAAATTTTTCTTAAAAGATTCATTAGAAGATGTAGCAAAAATTCAAGACTTAGGTTCTTACATGGACAGAGCTGAGTTTTTACGTTGGAAGAATTTTAGAGCGACTGAAGATTCGCGTTATATTGGTTTAACATTCCCTCGTTATTTACAGCGTTTACCCTACGGTGAAGCTAACCCTGTACGTAACTTTAATTATGAAGAAAATGTAACCGGCGAAACTCACGATAAATATTTATGGGGTAATGCCTCATTTACTTTTGCAGCAAATATTATTAGTAGCTTCCATAAAAATGGTTGGGCTGTAAATATTCGTGGTCCTCAATCTGGTGGTAAAGTAGAAAGTCTACCTATGCACTCTTTTGAAGCAGGTAATGGCTTAGAAACTAAAATACCTACAGAAGTACTTGTATCAGAAACCAAAGAATTAGAATTCGCCAATCAAGGATTTATTCCTTTAAGTTATTATAAAAACTCTGATTATGCGTGTTTCTTTTCAGCAAACAGTACACAAAAGCCAACTGAATACGATACGCCTGAAGCTGCAGCAAATGCACGTATTAATTCACGTTTACCATATATTTTCCTAGTGTCGCGCATTGCACATTACATGAAAGTATTACAGCGTGAAAATATTGGTTCAAGTAAACCTCGTCACGAACTTGAGCAACAACTTAACGATTGGTTAGGCACGTTAGTAACAAAAATGAATAACCCAGATGAAGATCTTGTTGCAACGCATCCTCTTAAAGATGCCAATGTTGTTGTATCTGAAATTCCAGGTAACCCAGGTTACTATAGAGTTAATACATTTATCGTTCCGCATTTCCAAGTGGAAGGTGTAGATGTACGTTTAGCCTTGGTGGGACAAATGCCGGGCGAGAAGTAAATCTGCTCTGAGCTGGTTGCCACCGGCTCAGGACATATTCCCCTTGGCATAAAGCAGTTCGCTTCTTGGGGCATTTCTACATTTATCATTTTATGGTATGTGGAACTGTATGCCATCCATTAGGAAAATTATTTTAAATTAAAGGAGATTAAACCAATGGCAATTCCTGCTTATATGTGGTTAAAAGACGACCAAGCTAACGATATTAAAGGTTCAGTAACGGTAGCAGAACGTGAAGGTTCAATTGAGATTTTACATTTCGATCACGAATTACGTATTCCAATTGATAACGACACAGGTGAATTAACAGGTACACGTAAACACGAACCTTTCGTGATTACTAAATCTGTAGATTCTTCTACTCCATACCTTTACAAAGCATGTGCTAATGGTCAAACACTAAAGCAATTAGAGCTTAAGTGGTACCGCATTGATGATACAGGTACTGAAAAAGAGTATTTTTGTCAAAAATTGGAAGATGTAAAAATTACTTCAATTGCGCCAACAATGCATAATGTTAAAGATTTAGACAAAGAGCGTTACCCGCATCTTGAAACTGTTTCTTTACGTTATAAGAAAATTACATGGACGTATCTTGATGGCAACATTGAGTTTACTGATTCATGGACTGAAGGTCGTTAATTTTTAATTAACACATGTGCCACTTAAAATTACAAGTGGCACTTTTTTTTATTTATTTAACCACTTTTTAACGAATTTTTTTATGGCTTTATTTGATAAATTAGCTAGTCCCGTTCGTTATAATTCTGTTGAAGCAGAGCAACGAGATGAAGTTGAAAGTGTTTGTTTACACCTAAATTCATTACTTAATTCTCGCAGAGGTGTGCTATCTCATATGAGTGATTATGGTTTACCCGATGTAGAAGATATTTATGAAGGGCTACCATATTCCCAACAAACGCTAGCGTTTGAAGTAAAAAAATTAATTGAAAAATATGAACCAAGAGTAAAAAGCGTCATTGTGTTGGCAAAAGATATTAAACAAAACGATTGCGTTATTAATTTAGATATTCAGGCATTTTTAGTGAATGGTTTGTCACTTCAATTTAGTACCAAGTTTGCCTCAGGCGGAAAGGCAAGCGTACATCGTAAGGCTATGCTTGAATGAGCAAAAGCCAAAGAAACTAAACCATTGACTAAAGATTTATTGAGAAAAATAGTACAAAATATTATAAGGATTAAGCATGCAGCAGTATTTTGATGCTCAAATGAGGTTGTTAACACAAGCCGGAAAGCAGTTTGCAGAAAATTATCCTGAGCATGCAGGTCAACTAAATATTGATTCAATTAAAGAACGAGATCCTCATATAGAGCGTTTATTGGAGGGGGTTGCTTATTTAAATGCAAATATTCAAAAACGCTTAGATGAATCATTACCTGAAGTATCTGAGCAAGTACTAAGACAATTATGTCCTGCCTTACTTAATTTTTATCCTTCAACAACTGTTTTTCAGTTTACACCTAAATTTTCAATGCAAAAATCTTTACTTGTAGATAAATATTTAGAAGTAACTACTGAGTATGCTGTTGAGCATGTAAAATGTAAATTTACTTCTTGCCATGATATTAGTGTTACTCCCTTAGAGATTGTGGCAGCAGAAAATAATGATACCTTTGATGGCTCAGAATTAAGGTTTAAAATTAAATGGATCTGTCAAGGAGAAAAAGAGAATTACGATTTATCTGCATTACGTTTATATTTAGATGGTGATACTCCTTTGGTTAGTGGTTTGTATCATTTATTAATGAGCACAAATGAACCTATCGCTTTGGATTTTGGTGCTGAACATTGTCAATATAATAAAACACTAGCCCAGGCTACTATTTCTCCTGCACACTTAAATCAACGTAGCGCTCTATTACCTAATGCATCAACGAGCCACCCTGGTTACGCGTTGCTTCATGATTACTTCAATGGTAAAGAACGTTTCAACTTTATTGATATTAAATTTAACGGTCAACTTGAACTACCAGAGCATCTTGATTCGTTTGACATAGTTCTAAAGTCACCCAATAAGCTACCTCCTGGCCATAAACTTAGTGCTGCTAATGTAAAATTAAACTGTGTAGTTGCAATTAATCTTTTTGAGCAAGATGCAGAGCCTACAAGGCTAACGCTTAATCAAACTGAATATATCGTTGTGCCTGATAAAACTAAAAGGAAGAGTGTTTTTACTTATTCTGTCGATCAAATTGAAGGGCGTGAAAAGCTTACATCACAAAATCATTTATATACACCCCGTTATAAAAGTATATTTGGTGATGAAAAACGCTTATATACGCTTATATTAAAAGATATGGGTGATGCTGTACCAACGCACTATGTGTCTTTACCAATTGAACAAAACAGTATAGATGAAACAGTATCTTTAAAATTAATGGCTTATAATGGACGTTGGCCTAAACAAACTATTAGAGAAGGGCAATTAAACCAAGGAGGTAAAAGCATGTCTTCGCTTTTACATGTCCGTAATATTGCACGACCATCAAATTACAAACGATCTCCTGATAACTCAAAGCATTGGCAATTAATCAGTTTATTGAATTTAAAATTTTCATCCTTAGCTAATGTTAACGAACTTAAACGTTTATTAGCTTTATTTGATTGGTCTGGACGTTCTGAAAATAAAAGACGAATAGAATCAATTATTGATGTTACTAGTAATAAAGTAAACCAGATAAAACGAGGTATATTTATACAAGGTACTGAATTGCATATCACCTTGGATGAGAGTAAATTTGTTTGCTTATCAGATGTTTATCATTTTTCATCAGTTCTGCATCAATTTTTTATTATGTATGCACCTATTAACCAAAGTATGCAAACACGTATTGAGTGTATTCCTAGTTATAAAGAATTTATTTGGGAAATAGAACCTGGACAAAGTGCACATATATAGCCATGAATATACAGCAGCCTAGTTGGAGCAAGCTATCTACCAACTTACAAAATTTAAAAGACGAGCCGTGGAAATTTGGCCTATTTAAAGCACTTAACATGTTAGAAACTGAATGGGCTGAAAACGATGAAATGGTCACAGGTTTAAGTAGTAGAGTACTTATTACACCCAATAAAGAATTAGGTTTCCCTACCTCAGATATAAAAAAAGGAAATTTGTTAAAACGTGGGCGTGGTACTTTTCATATTGAAACAAATTATTCAGGGTTATATGGCGCAGATGCCGCTATGCCTCACTATATATTAGAACAAGCAGCCAGTGATACGGAAGCTGGAGGGAGAACCAGAGCTTTTTTAGATATGTTTAATCATCTTTATTACTGTTTGCTTTATCAGTCGTGGAAAAAATCGCAATTAAATATTAAAGGTTTAGGTGCTAAACAATTTGATCAGGTACTTAATGCTATTTTATCTGGTCGTCAAAATACTGATGCAAATGCCGGAGTTTCAGTACTTAAAACATCAAGTGCTTGTGGTATGGCAAAACTACTAAATGATGAATTTAATAGTGATCAAATTAGGGTAGACGACTCAAGTCCACATTGGCAGCCAATAGCAACATCGTCAAAGCTTGGAAATAAAAACACAACAGTACTTGGCGAATCAGTAATATTAGGAGAAGAAATTTTAGTTTCAGGAGGAAAGGTTATTATTGAATTAGGTAAAATGCCTGAAAATCAAGCAAAAAAATTCTTCCCAGGGCAAACCAAAGGGCAAAGGCTACAGCGTTTAATAGAATCACAATTAGCAACTGATTTACCTTGGGAGTGTACCATGTTTATTGAGCATGATTATAAAGCAAGCCAACAATTTGGTGATAACTCGCTAATATTGGGGATCAATAGCCATATTGGTACAGTATCGCAAACGGTCGAGTTTCAACAATTCAAAGACAGTCAATATAAACAACGAATGGCTCCAAACCATTTAAATCGTTAGATAGGATAAAAAATAATGGACGTTAAAGGCATTAAACAACTTATTGATAAGTTAAATGGACATACAGCTTCAGCACTGGAAAATGCTGCAGGCTTTTCAAGTAGTAGAACTCATTTTGAAGTTTTACCCGAGCACATGCTGATCAAATTAATGGAAGAAGGAGCTAATGGCGATTTAGAACGTATATTTCATTTTTTTGGTGTGAACCAAGATGATATTTGGCAAGCATTATTAGCTCATTTAACGACTCAACCTGCAGGAAGTAAAAGTAAACCTGTTTTTTCTAGACGACTATATGAATGGTTAGAAAAGTCATGGTTAAGTAGTAATATGAACTACGGTGGTGATTGGATCACTGGCGTTTCGCTTGTTGATGCTTTAATTGAAATTGCACCTTTTAGCCCCGTTACCACCTTACCTGAACTCATGGAAAAAATTGATCTTCGTTTTTTAAGAGAAAACCACAATAAAATTTGTGAAGGTTCCTGTGAAAGATTTGCTTCGCAACAAACTGTGTCAAATAAAACTCAGCTTCAAAAAAATAATAAAGAAAATAATCCACAACAAACAGGCCAAGCATTACAAGATTTTTGTGATGATTTAACTGCAAAGGCTGAACGGGGTGAAATTGATCCTGTATTAGGAAGAAATGACGAAATACGTATGATGGTTGATGTTCTCTGTCGCCGTAGAAAAAACAACCCTATTATAGTGGGTGAACCCGGTGTAGGGAAAACAGCAGTTGTAGAAGGTATGGCTCAACGTATTATTGACGGGCAAGTACCAGAAGAACTTAAAAATGTACGTTTACTTACCTTAGATATGGGACTTTTACAGGCAGGAGCAGGTGTTAAAGGCGAGTTTGAACGTCGTTTAAAACAAGTGATAGACGAAGTAAAAGAATCTGATATTCCAATTATAATGTTTATTGATGAAGCTCACACCTTAATTGGTGCTGGTGGTGATGCGGGTATGAGTGATGCGGCTAATTTACTTAAACCTGCCTTAGCCCGTGGTGAATTACGGACTGTGGCTGCAACTACATGGTCAGAATATAAAAAATATTTTGAGCGAGATGCTGCCTTAGAACGTAGATTTCAACTTATTAAAGTCGAAGAACCCTCTGAACAAGCAGCAAAATTAATGTTATCAGGCTTAAAAGAAAGTTATCAAGCACATCACAATATTCAAATTACTGACGACGCTATCGAAGCCGCAGTTACATTATCAGCTCGCTACATAACTGGTCGTTACTTACCTGATAAAGCAATAGATGTATTAGATACTGCTGCTGCACGCGTTCGTATGTCAAGTGCTACAGAGCCTGCAGCCATTGAATCTGAAATAGAGCATTTAGCTTACTTAGAGCGACGCATAGAAAACTTACAAACTGAAATATCTCAAGGTTTAAATGTAAAAAGCGGGCTTATCGGGCAATTAAATATTGAAAAAGAAATATCTACCGCGACACTTGCTCAAATGTTAGGTGACAGAGAAAATCAAAAAGACACACTAAATATCATTAATGATTTAAAAGCCGCACAAGCAAACGGTGAAGATATTAACGAACAACTATTAGCGATGCGAGAGCAGTTAAAACACCAAAATGCAGAAGGTAATGGTTTGTTTTCAGAGGTTGATGCAGACTCTGTAGCCGAAATAATTGCAGAATGGACTGGTATTCCAGCGGGTTCAATGGTTAAAGATGAAATTAACACTTTAATATCTTTAGAAGATTCCTTAAGTAATGTCGTTATTGGTCAGTTAGACGGTTTGTCTAAGCTTGCACAATCCTTGCGTGTAAGCAAAGCAGGAGTTAGTGCTTCAGAAGGGCCTATTGGTGTATTTTTATTAGTTGGTCCTTCAGGTATTGGTAAAACAGAAACAGCACGAACACTTGCTAATGAAATGTTCGGTGGCGAAAAGTTTTTAACAACAATTAACATGAGCGAATATCAAGAGTCTCATACCGTTTCACAATTAAAAGGTTCACCTCCAGGTTATGTAGGTTATGGAGAAGGAGGCGTACTAACCGAAGCCGTAAGACAAAGACCGTATTCTGTGGTGCTTTTAGATGAAGTAGAAAAGGCTCACCCCGATGTAATGAATTTATTTTATCAAGTTTTTGAGCGTGGCTTTATGCGTGATGGCGAAGGGCGTGAAATAGACTTTAGAAATACCATTATCCTTATGACGTCTAATTTGGGCTCTCAAACGCTTATCGACCAATGTGAAGCGCCTATTATTAATAATGATAGTGAAGACGAAACTAAAGACATTATTGATGAAAATGAAAATAAATCTGTTAGTGAGATCCAATCCGAAGAAGAAACCGAATGGCAACGTCCTAAACTAGGTGCGTTAATAGTAGAAATTAAACCTGAGCTACTCACTTTTTTTGCTCCGGCATTACTAGCACGTATGCAAGTAATACCCTTTTTACCACTAAACAATGAAGCTTTAGGTGCCATTGTTACATTGAAATTAGAATCAGTAGCTAAACGTTTAATGACCAATCACCAAATGGAATTACGGGTTGATGGTGAAGTAATACGTTTCATTACTTCACAATGTCAAATGTCTGATTCTGGCGCACGTATGGTAAATGCAATGATCGAACAACAAATTTTACCAGGTATAGCGCGTTCTGTATTAGAATTCATGGCAGATGACGACATGCCTGACATTTTAACATTAGCACTTGATAATAATGGAAAAATTGAAGCTATATTTGCTGACAACACTTCAGAAACCGTAGCAGCTTAAAATTAAAGGGAGAAGCAAATGAGTACGCTTGATTTTTTAGAAAAAATAAAAGCTAATGAGAGCCAATACCAACTTGATATTATTGGTGTTCCTACTGGTATGGTTTCCGTAACAGATATTGCTTCTGTTTCAGATGAACTATGCAGCGATTATTGTTTTACTATCGAGCTACTCAGTAACGACTTAGTTTCAGCTGAAACTGTGATCAGTAAAGACGTTACACTTTCTATTTTATGGGGAATGGCTGATCGTACCATTAGCGGTATAGTTAGCCACTTTGTTGCGCGTGGTCAAAGTCATCAAGGTTATCATTATACATTAACGTTGAATTCACATTTATTTCTTCTAAAAAATAAACGTTCAAACCGTGTTTTCACCAGCATGTCTCTTGATAGCGTAATTACTAATGTATTTGAAAAATCTGGTTTTCCAATGGCAAAATTTGATATGGCCGCTAGCGGACCAACACTTGAGATGGTCGTGCAATACAATGAAACAGATTATCATTTTGTGGATCGGCTTATGCGTAAATACGGATTTGTGTATGGAGCAGTTGAAGAAAATAGTTCAGTTAAAATAACTATTTGTAACTCAAGTGCCGACTTTGTTAATAATATAACGCCTATTGATATAATATACCAAGCTCCTTCAGGAACGGTACGTGCCAGCGAAAGTATTTTTGCTGTTAGTCGTAAAGCCACCTTACTTACACAAAATATTGCTTTAAACGATTACAACTATGAAAAACCAAGTAACTTAAATGTTAAAGCATCGGGAAAAAGCCAAGTTACAGGCTTTGGTAGTTCTAATATTTACGGTGAAAACTATAAAACATCAGGCCAAGGGACTGAGTTAGCCATAATTAGGCAGCAATCAATTGATTGTCAACGAGACATTCTAATTATTGATAGTGACTGTAGAGCAATACGTCCTGGTTGTATGATTAATATTATTGACCATGATGATTATAGTGGTGCTTATTTTGTTACTAAAGTAGCACATATAGGTAGCCAGTCTGGTGGTGTAAATTACGGTAGTAAAGTTAAAAACTTACATTACAAAAATCAAGCTCACTTAATACCGCTAGATACCCCTTTTAAAGCTGAAGTTCCTGAAAGCGCTAAGGTATTTACCACGTTTAATGCTTTTATCGAACAAGAGCTTGATGACAATGGGCAATACATTGTTAAGTTGCCTTTTAATCAAGACGGTGAAGGAGAAGAAAGTAAACCAACCCGTATGGTGCAACCCTATGGAGGTAGCGGGCATGGCATGAATTTTCCTTTAACAAAAGGAACAGAAGTTATTGTTTGTGGAGAAAATGGCGATTTAGATAGACCTATTATATTAGGAGCTGTGTACAACAGTGAAGCACCAAGCCCTGTAACCGCATCAAACTCAAACCAAAACTTAATTGTAACGCGTGCTGGGCATCAGTTGTTAATGGACGATACCTTAAATGGAGGACGCATAGAGTTAAATAACCCTAATAAAGTTAACTCTCTAGAAATGCAAGGTAATAGCGATCGTGGTGGAGATATTAAGTTATCTTCAAAAAAAGGGTATATTGATATTCGAGCCAAAAAAGATTTACGGTTTACCAGTGGTGGTAACCATGTCGTAGTAACAAATCATATAATGACGACAACAGCGCATGACCATATTAAAATGGAAACTAGAGAAAACGATATTTCTTTAACCGCAGCTGCAAATGTTAATGTAAAAGCAGCTACAGCTATTAATTTTCAAGCAACAGAAAATAACATTGACTTGGTAGCTAAAAACAATATAAAAATTCAATCTAAAGGAGATGCATCTTTATATACCGAAGAAGGAAATGTTGAAATAAAGGCAGCCAAAGCCGATTTTTCTTTAGAATCAGGCGCTAATATTGTAATAAAAAGTACTAACAATGGTAGCATTAGCCTTTCTCAAGGTAGCGGTTCAATAGAAATTGATGCAGGTGGAAATTTGAATATCGATGCAAATTCAATAACCCTAAGTGCAAAAAATATTGTTATTAAAGGAAATGCTGTATCTAATAATTAGGCTCAGCAATACAAATTTAAAAATAAGGACATAGAAATGACAGTTTCTCTTACCTCAATTCCCCTTAAAAAAACACAATTAACCGATCAGCCAGAAATAGCCGAGGTTATTTCTGTAGATCAAAAAAGTAAAATTAATAAAATTAATTTAGTTGCCAAAAATATACACCACACTGTAATTACGCAAGCAAAACATATTACACGAGCAGCAATTGGCGATACTATTTTAGTACAAAATACCCTCCAAGGTTGGATTGTTATTGCTCAATTAGCCAACCAGAACGATATTCCTGCAGCGCACATAACTGATAATGAAGGACATATTCAAGTTAAAGGAGCCAAAAGTGTTACCTTAACAACTAAAAAAGGCACGATAGAAGTACATGAAAATGGAAAAATCATACTAGATGCTACAGAATTAAGTGCCAACAGTGAACGCGACTTAACCATAGCTGGCTGGCCAATCCGATTAAATTAATTTGGCACATAAATTTAATTCTAATGAAATACATAAATGTTTGAAATAGTCGCACGAGCAAATATTCATCATGATCAATTATTAAAACTACTTAAGCAACGTAGCAGAGTACACTCGTCTCTTATTTATGATCACGAACGTATAAATACGCTTGAACAAAATATATGTGCGCATATATATGCATTAATAGATGCCGAACCAGAAACACTAAAGCCAGAAGTTAGCACACTCATTAACGCATTTACTCTTATTACTAATAATGCGACCATCCCCGAACATCTCTTTATACAGCAACTAATAGAGCACTATGAAAACGCTAGCTCGTGTGACAAAAGCCAAGAAAACACACTTACACAGGCCATAAAATTAATATGCTGTTTATTGCCTAACTCATACTTTCAACATAAAATTGAAGCTGCTCAAGTGCAAGGTATATTAGATAATAGTTACCTTGAACATATAATATATAGAAACAACGAACAATTAGAGCTACTTATACAATTCAACATTCAATGGCCACTTGAGCAACTACAAATAATACGTCAATCAGCTTTAGCTGAACAATTTACGCCATCTTTAACAGCCGCATGCTTGCTTTTTTCACAACACAATGTAACCGCACAAGAATTAGCCCAAGGCTATACACACAAGCAATTTTTTATTGCAAAGGCATGTTTTGTAAAAGGTTTATATATTGATAACACCAAGGCACAAACCGCATTATTTAACCGGTTTGCCAAAACCCAAAATGTGGCTGAAAAAGCTGACTTATTAGTAATAGCAGGGTTATCTGGCGATGTTAGATGGAATGAACCTTGTACAATTTTTTGTAAAGAATACCCAGAGCACACCTTTAATATATTAAGTTTTTTTCAACACAAAGTGTTTTTAAATATAATTATTGAATTAATGACCGAAGCGCAAACAGCGGATCAAGCATACCAAGCTTGGTTATTATTAACCAATACCCAACTCCTTAAAAAACCAAAATTACAAGACAGTAAAAATAAGCATAATCAAACAAAAAATAACCAAGCAGATAAAAATAAAGTTCCGCATAGCGACCAAGCTGAACTTATTCGACAAGATTTAATGCAACAAGCAGGAACAAAAATACTTAACGGCATATCTTTTAGCGACAACAATGCCAGCCAAAAATTAATTGGTATACAAGGAATGGCAGTACAAGTAGCTCTGTCACCTGCTAATACAATGGCTAATGGTATGGCACTGTATTGTCGTCAATTATCATCTCAAGCCTTTATAAATATAAATAAAAATTCAAGTGAAATACAAGGAGCCACAAGTGTTACATAACTTAAGCTCTTGGCAAGCAATAGCTATTGATAATTGGCAACAAAACCAAAAAAAATGTTTAACTATTGTTACAAAGCAATCTTTTGAATATGACGACAACGGTAATGTTTATCCAATGCAGACCAGTGAAAAAATCATTATGGCTGACGAAATGTTCGCAGACCCTACAACATCCTCATTACAAACAGTCAATGAAACCGTCGCATTTAAAAATGGCTTTGAATTATATGGTAATTTAACCGCCTATCCACCTAAAGCTAAGCAAGCCAAAGTAATAGAAGTTAACATTACATTAAAGCAAAACAAAAATAATATATTCAGTAAAACACTAAGAGCAACAGGTGAACGAATTTGGCAAGGCTCTCTTTTAGGAACAAAAGCATCTGATCCTAAAACATTAAAACCTACCCCGTTAACCTATGAAAATACCTATGGTGGAATTGATCCAGAAAACCCCCAAAAAACATTTGAAGAAAACCCAGCAGGTAAAGGCTTTCGTATCAAACAAACAAAAGGTAGCTTGTTACCCAGTATTGAATACCCCAACAAATGTTTAAAACACCCTAAAAAGCAAATACCACCGGCAAGTTATGGCGCTATTCCGCAATTTTGGCAACCACGATTAAGTCTATTACCCGAGGTTGACCAAGAAGCACTTATGCTCGGTGAATACCCCTATCAAAATAATATAAACTCGGCAGCATTTAACGCTGCTCCACAAGATCAGCAATTAAATATTACCTTTAATAACGATATAACACTTCACCTAAAAGGTGTATCACCCAATAAAGATTACCAACACATAATCAAAGTCGCTTTACCTCATTGCCCGCCATTAGTTACATTAATTAATGGCGAAGAGCAAACCTTTATTGATTTAACCTGCGATACTTTAATTATAGACAGCGACGCAAATGCCTTTCATTTAGTATGGCGAAAAAGTATTGATATAAATAAAATAAACGCATACAGCCAAATTCTTATTCAGCAAGAAAAACAGCAAAAAACAGAAAATAAAAAAGAGAATGAAGTTTTATGAGTAACAGCTATAAAGCGATCAGCTTAAGTGCTATTAATGCTGCAGGCACATCGAATAAAGCATTGTATAGCGCACTAACAACTCAAATGTTTTTTGGGCAGTTATCACCATTACAAATACGAATAAATAAAGGTATTGTAAAACCTTATTTTACCGTACCGCTGCCAACACTTGAATCGTTAAATGTAAGCACTAAAAAAGCTTTGCTATTAACCGCATGTTTGCAAGAAACCACAAAAAAAATACAACAACTCACCACTGTTATGCCCACTAATACCATTGAGCAAATCATCATTGTTACATCAATGCTTTCATCTAATGCAGAACACGGTGAAAGCATAAAAACCGAATGGCAACAAATAGCTTTAGAAACCGTAAAAGAAGAATTTACACAGCTAAAACAATTAAGCGAAAAAGTTATTTTTTCATATTCATACACCCCATCGCTTGAGCAAAATTTAGCATTGTGCGTACAAGCTAATGGTTTTAAACGACCTATAATTATAATTAATATAGAGTCATTGTGTAGTTATAACGATATAAAAATACTTAATAATAAATTGGATATTCAATGTCATCAAGGTGCTGCGGGTATAATGCCATCAGAAGGGGCAACCAGTACCTTATTCATACCTGATAACTTCCCTTGTAACCAAATAAATACAAAACTTCACCATTTAATTAATATAAAATCTTTAAATATCAATACACAAGAAAAAAAAACCGATAATAAAATACCAAGTATAAAAGAACAACTAACGCATGCTAAATTTTCATTGCCAAGTAACGTGTTACATGTCGGAACAAATTCCCAAACATGGGCAACACATTGGTACGGGCAAACCCATAGCTTTTACCATCAGCCAAACGAGCCACTAACGCCACCTAAAACATTAACACTATACGACCAAACTAACATACTGGGATATTTAGGTATTGCCAATTTTACAACCGCATTAGCAAGTGCAACAGCACTACTTACCAGCCCAATAGAAAACACCTCAACAGTTTGGATAGTAGAACATAGTTTTAATAGTAAAAATTTACAACCACAGGCTAACGTATATCAAATAACGTGTACGATAAATTAACTCAACGGGTATAATTCCCTGTGAAGGAAAAAATAAGGAAATACATGACAACCTATTCTAATGCTCAAGCAGGCAATAAAGCCTTAAGTATTCAGTACGATATTGATCCACTAACGGCAGACATAAGAAGCGATGGCAATCAAGCTTGGCGACACAACAACGTTGCACTACTATCGTTTAATATTTCGGCAAGAGAACATAGCGCCCTAGGCAGTGCATATGGTGTGGCAATATTCCCTGATAAAAGTGCTGGTCAAGAGGCATTAAAAACCGAGTGCGCGCGTCCTAAATATGCAGGTTTTACGTTAGGCGAAATGGTTAATGCATTTATTCCCGATCACATAATTAAACCGCCTCAGTGGAGCAATTCAACTAATAAAGCCATATTACCTTGGATAGAACCCATCACAGGGTTAGACGTTAATGCTGAGCTTGGCGACTACGACAAATTTTTAACATTAATAGAAGAACACATTGGTTGGGAAGTAGGCACCACCGAAACATTAGAAAAAGATACTCAATACGAAGCCCCCCAAGTAAGTACCGTAAGTGGTAATAACGTATTAATTAATGGTAAAACCGCGGTACATAAAGATAGTGGAGGTATATTACAAACCATTGATGTTTGCTTAACAACGGTTGGGCCTTCTGTTGTGCCTATTCCGTACCCAAATGTAGCAAAATCTAGCGACGCAGCCAGCACGGCAAGCTCAGTAAAAATAAACGGCAACCCAGCTTGTAATATAAAAAGTAACTTTTCAAAAAGCACAGGTGACCAACCTGGAGATAAAAAAGGCATTGCAAGTGGCACCACAGAAGGTAAAGCCGAATTTATTTTAAGCTCGTTTGACGTGTTTATTGAAGGAAAACCCGCAGTAAGGCAGGGCGACTTAATGATCTCTAATAATAAAAACACACCGCCAATGCCACTTAATCAAGCCGGTGGACCTATGCCTCGCGGACTTAAAATAAAAAATAAAGCAAATTTAGAAGAAAAAGACGACCTACCCGTTATACAGATAAAAATATCAGGTATTGAAAAAATTGACCACGACATGATTTCCAAAGGTTAAGGATAACTTATGAGTGTAATAACACATGACAATATTAAAATAGAAAATAACCACCGAGAGCTAATTTTCGAAAACGTTGGTGTAGAAACAGAACATTTATCATTAATGATTTTTGATTCAGCCCCTAAAGGTGTAAAGCCTTTTGCTGAAAATAATTATTATAAAATTCCTTTATATCAAGTACAAAGTCGTGATAGAAAAAGTAAAAAAGCCGATGTTGAATTGGTACACATTTGTCCAAAACGTTATGCTCAAGCAAGTACAAAAATAACAGATAACGAACATTGGTTACGTGATGGTTATTTATATATTTATGTTGATGGTTATATCTGGAGAGAGCTCAAAGTCCTTTATGATAATACAACCCTCACAACTAGCTTTAGTGATATAAACCTAAGAGTGCAAAAAGGTGAACTAACCTGGAAAAAAAATAAAGGAGAAAGAGAAGCAACAGGTAAACCTTTAAATTCGGTATTAGTACCACACAAGCTACAGGGTAAAGAATGTAAAGTTGAAATAGCGTACTCTGAAGTGCAATGGTCATGGAGGCAAGTACAAGCATTTGGTGGCATGTCGCCAACAGACCCTCGTTTAAATGGTCATGAAGCAGTCAAAGTGGACGAAGCAGATAAAGGAGAGGCAGCACAACGTCGCACCAAACGTATGACCACCCTTGATAATTTAGGTCAATATCAACAAGGGTATAGCAATCAAAATAAATCTAACAGCGCTGCATTATCAATTAACACAACAGGGCAAGAGTTTTTAGATCAACCCCAAGGCGCTAGCTTTCAATGTCAGCCAAAGCACTTAGTATTACCTTTTACAGATCCATCAGGTGTATACACTCCCATTATTGCCGACGAAATTGGTCGTGCCCGCGAAGCAGCTAAAGAAATAGTGATCGCACGTAAATCTTTAGATCTACTGCAAGTATCTGCAGCATTAGGTAAAAACTTGCCTTTAGGTACCACCATCCCCAAACCAAGTAAAGAACAAGCCGGTAAACATGCCATTGCACACGTTATTCAAAGTCAGTTTTTTGCTTTTCCGCAGCAAGTACAAAATAAAATTAAAACATTAGGTGAAGATAACGTTAACGAAGCAGAGATGGAATTAGCGTCAAACTATAAAAAATGGGCAAAAGATTCACTCAATGTTCAAGACTTAAGAAAACAGTTAAAAACTGAAGACGCATTAAAAATTGCAGAGTTTATTAATGAAATTAAAACCAAAGCCTATGAAATAATTACAGAAGAAAACGAACATGCAAGTTTTTACCAAGCAATATGTGATTACGCTTATTTTAAAGATAGCCGTCGTCTAGCGATATACGAAGTGATTGCCGATGTTGTTGCCCCATTAAAAGATACCACCGCAGAGTTAATCAAACACTATATCATCACCGCAGCCGATCAAACCCAGCTAGCCGAAATAGACCGGCAAGACATGGGGCAAGAAGTTATCTTAAAAGTTATTGGTAGTCATATCGAAGATGTTGCATCTAATGACCATATGCTTGAGCTTATTAAATTACTGTTTCCTAAACAAACAGGGCAAAACATAACTGACTATGAAAGCTACGCGGATCCAAACAGCCCTTTTGATATAACCTTTAATAGTGACGATTTTAAGCGTTTTAATAAAGATGACAATCACTTAAATGATCCAACGCTACAGTTAGTAAGGCGAGGTTTGCAGGTGGTGTGGGGCTTTTTAAATATTGTTTTAGAAGTGCCTACCGCTATGTTTGTTATGAGCAAACATAATCAACCCTTTAAAACCGCTTATGCTTCACAAATTAAACAACAAGATTCGTTAAAAAACACTAGCCAAACGATAAGCAATGAAATAAAGCAGTTAAATAACGAAATAGCGTACAAACAAACTGAAATAAAAGAGATTGAAGCCCATAAACAAAGTATGCGCACAGAGATTATCGCTCAAGGGCTGTCTCCTGAGCAAACTGATGCCAAATTAACCCTAGAAATTGACGAACAAAAAAAAGCGCTCGATGCATTACAACAAGATCTGCGCACAGCGAAAAATGCCAATGTACGTACCAAACGTTATCTTGCTAACTTAACCTCTGCAGGGCAAGACTTACTCGCTATTGATGGCAGTTTAAAAATTCGCAATGTAGCCGTCAAACGTAACCCTTATATAAAGTTTATAAATTTATCGAACCTGGTTACCGACGGCTTAATTAAAAAAATTGATATTGATGCCAACGACTACCTAGCAGGTAAACTGCCCGATAACATGATCCCCTTAAATTTTGCTGATCGCGCATCACGAGCCAAACAAAAGCTAAGCGATTTTAACCGTGCAAGTGCTGAATTTGGCGATGCCATGGCAGAGGGAGGTAATGTACCAAAAGCAAAACTTAATATTAATAAGCAACACAGCATAACATCGCGAATAGACCATATTATGAATCTTGATGGGTCATTAAACGAACTAGAGCACATGTTTAATGAGCAAATACTAGCGGCAGACCAAAGCAAAAAAGTACTTAACCGAAAATTGTTAGTGATTGATGGGACTGCTTTAACTGATGTAAGTGTAAACGTCAAGAGTCATATACAGAGAATTAAAGAAGCGACAAATGATAAAACAAAAATTGACTGGGAGCGTATTGCACACACAGAGCATACAGAAGCATTATCACGTTATAAAAAATGGAACTTAAACCCCGCATTGTTTAATAAAGCGTTTAACGCCATGCTACCTTTTGTTGCAACGTTAGAGGTCATTAATTTTTATAGTGTGGTCGAAAACAAAGGGACCTCAAGAATAAATAAAATTTCAGCAGCGTTTGATTTAGCTGACTTAATGGTAAGTATTGGTCGTAATATTGCCGAGCGTAAAGTGGGCTTACCAACAAACACACAAGTACAAATGTTTATTAAAGGTCAGGGAATACCTGTAAACAGTGCACAAACTCGTATATTAGGCACCAGTATTCGTACCTTAGCCTTAAAAGTATCGCTAATTATAGCGGGAGATACATTGTCGTTTATAGCCAGTGGTATCAGCATGTATTGCGCTTTAGTTGACATGAACAAAGCATTAGGGGCAGGTAATACCGGTTTAGCGGTAGGTTATGGTATTATGGCGTTCGGTTTTGCTGCCATGTCGGTAGGCTCAGGGTTAGCCTTAATGGGGCATGCCACGTTAATTGCTGTTATTGCGACAGGGCCTTTTTTTCTTATTGGTTTAATAGCACTACTCATTGGTGCTGCAGTCATTTATTGGTTTACCGAGTCAGCCATTGAAAGCTGGCTACAAGCTTGCCCATGGGGCAAAAATAAATATATAAACGATGCGAGCAATAACAGTAGCATACGTGCTAGCCAATGGCAGCTGAGGCCAGATCACTGTTTAATCGACTTATATAACGTACTTTATAGCCCCCACATTAATATAGAGAGTAACGCACTAGCTAAACAGGTAGACATTACATTACATGCCCCTAAAGTAGCTAAAAACAACGGTATTAAATGTATATTAAGTTGGCGTAAATTATCTAAATTTTGGGGGTCACCTGAAACTAAATACCAACAAATATCATTAAAACAACTCGAACTCACCGAGGGAACTTGGCAACTATTACTTAACCGTTCGGGTTGGAGATACTCCGTCTCTTATACGCAACTAATTAAAGCGTTAGGTCTTAAAGAGCACGATAATATAGAGCTTAAAGCCACAGCCATTGCATACCCTGAGGGCAAAGGCGCTATAGTAATGTCAGGGTACGATACCCCTTTTAGTTTACCGCTTGCCTATATAAAACAAGGTCATGCCCCAAGCCGTCGTCAAAAAGATACCCGAACAACGGCACATCAGATTAATGCAGCAGTAAGTACTCGACGTGTCGTATTAAATAACCAATCGCTGTATCGTTCACCTTATGGTTTTTAGTGCAACAATACCGACTGCCCTACAAAAAGAGCAATGTCGTCAATACACATAACAAGAGCAAAACAACATGAATAACACCAACAAAACTACAGACGACGACCTCGGTGACGAATTTAACGACATTATCTTTAACGATGGCAGCGAAGCACACCAAAAAATTATCGACCAAGGCGAAATAATGACACCGCTTGGCAGAAGAAACATACTGTCTGACGGCTCTTATTATTATGATAATCGCACCAACGAAGAGATGCTTGCAGAGGGTGAAATTGGCTTGGAAGAGTGGCGTAAAGAAAACCCAGAAGAAGTCGCTGAAATTAAATTACATACAGATAATGAGTTTAAATACCGAGATTCAGGTGTTTTTTACCAAGAACTCGCTAAAGATTATCTTCACCAGCAATCTTACGAACAGCGCTTAGCCAAAGCCGAGGCATTAAATGGCTGTAAATTTAAACCGTCACCGCCTTATAAAAGTAAAGCATGGGGCGAGCCCATGGATAGAGCCTTACACGATATAAAGGATGGTTTTGCTAATTTATGCGATGGTCAAACAGCCACCATGGGACGACTTAATGGTTTTATGACGATGCTGCTTATTTTACAGTTTAGTTGTATTGTTCTTGCTATTCTTGTTTTTCCAATCATTAAGCCCTTATGGGTAAGCCCAATATTATTATTAGCTGCTGCTGGCATGTTCCGCCTTATGTTTAAGGTAGCGCATTACGACCAATTTGTATTTAATCGCCATACGGGGTTAATAAAAACCCCTCATAATTGGTGGCGTCGTTCATTTTATATCCCTTATGAAGACCTTGAATGTTACGACGGTGGCGTGGTTAAATCAGCCCGTGGTGGTGGTGCACGGTCAACCGCGAAATTTAGGTGCATGAAAACACCTAAACGCTACTACTTAAAAACCCCAGAGTTTATTGCCCGCTTTGGTGGGGTAGACCAAGGCTGTTGGGCCGCTTATTTAGCCTTTATGGACACCAGTATTCCGGTGAGTCCACTATTACACAAAAGTATAGAGCACTACTACCGCATTGATAAAAACGCCCTTGAAACAGAAGTATTCCCTGAGGTAATGAAACAATACATTGACCCTGAGGATGTTCAAATCAATCGCGAGCATGTGTGGTGAGCAAGTGTCTTTTATTTGGAGTACTAAAAAGTTACTCTTGTCCTTTAGTGATAGTGGTTAAGGTTGAAAGTCTTAGTGAAATTATTGGTTGACATATTGTGAACTTGAATTCCTTGTGTTATGGTTTACACAATATAAACCTATAAAAAAATTTAATGCACGTTATTTCGAAAAAGCCGTTTGTAGATGCAGCAAGTAAATATCCGAAACATTCAAAAGCAATCATGCAAGCGTATGATGTTTTAAGAAAGGTGGATTGCAAAACACCCGAGGAGTTGAAAAGTGTTTTCAGTGGTTTAGATAACTTCAAATACAAAGATAAATGGTATGTTATCGATATATCAGGCAATAATATTCGGTTAATGGCATTTATTGAATTTAGAGTTAAAAAAATATTTGTAAAACATGTGGTTAATCACCCTGATTACGATAAATTATGTGAACGATATGCAAAAGGTGAATTATGAATTTACAACATATAGAGCAAAGTTTAAATCATATAGCTTTAGAAGCTAGTTTTGTCTTACAAATAAATAATAAGTCAGAGCACAAGCAAGCTTTAACATTAATGGAACAGATTATTGAAGACTATGATAAACATGAACCTTTAATTGATTTACTGTGTATTAGTATCGAAAAATACGAAAATACTGCGGATGAATTTCAAGAATTTAATCAACGCCTATCTGAAATGGATTCAGGTGTTTCGGTATTAGCAACTTTAATGGATAAACATGGATTAAATACAACAGATTTCAGTGATGAAATAGGCGGTAAAAGCTTAGTATCAATGATCTTAAATCAAAAGCGACCATTAAACCTAGGGCACATTCGAAAGTTGGCAAATCGTTTTAATGTACCGGCACAAATTTTTATTTAATTATCGCTTAAGTGCTATCTCCTGAGCAAACTGATGCCAAATTAACATTAGAAATTGACGAAAAAAACTAGTGACCGACGGCTTAATTAAAAAAATTGATATTGATGTTAACGACTACCTAGCAGGTAAACTGCCCAATAACATGATCCCCTTAAATTTTGCTGATCGCGCAGCACGAGCCAAACAAAAGCTAAGCGATTTTAACCGTGCAAGTGCTGAATTTGGAGCTGCCATGTCGGTAGGCTCAGGGTTAGCCTTAATGGGGCATGCCACGTTAATTGCTGTTATTGCGACAGGGCCTTTTTTTCTTATTGGTTTAATAGCACTACTCATTGGTGCTGCAGTCATTTATTGGTTTACCGAGTCAGCCATTGAAAGCTGGCTACAAGCTTGCCCATGGGGCAAAAATAAATATATAAACGATGCGAGCAATAACAGTAGCATACGTGCTAGCCAATGGCAGCTGAGGCCAGATCACTGTTTAATCGACTTATATAACGTACTTTATAGCCCCCACATTAATATAGAGAGTAACGCACTAGCTAAACAGGTAGACATTACATTACATGCCCCTAAAGTAGCTAAAAACAACGGTATTAAATGTATATTAAGTTGGCGTAAATTATCTAAATTTTGGGGGTCACCTGAAACTAAATACCAACAAATATCATTAAAACAACTCGAACTCACCGAGGGAACTTGGCAACTATTACTTAACCGTTCGGGTTGGAGATACTCCGTCTCTTATACGCAACTAATTAAAGCGTTAGGTCTTAAAGAGCACGATAATATAGAGCTTAAAGCCACAGCCATTGCATACCCTGAGGGCAAAGGCGCTATAGTAATGTCAGGGTACGATACCCCTTTTAGTTTACCGCTTGCCTATATAAAACAAGGTCATGCCCCAAGCCGTCGTCAAAAAGATACCCGAACAACGGCACATCAGATTAATGCAGCAGTAAGTACTCGACGTGTCGTATTAAATAACCAATCGCTGTATCGTTCACCTTATGGTTTTTAGTGCAACAATACCGACTGCCCTACAAAAAGAGCAATGTCGTCAATACACATAACAAGAGCAAAACAACATGAATAACACCAACAAAACTACAGACGACGACCTCGGTGACGAATTTAACGACATTATCTTTAACGATGGCAGCGAAGCACACCAAAAAATTATCGACCAAGGCGAAATAATGACACCGCTTGGCAGAAGAAACATACTGTCTGACGGCTCTTATTATTATGATAATCGCACCAACGAAGAGATGCTTGCAGAGGGTGAAATTGGCTTGGAAGAGTGGCGTAAAGAAAACCCAGAAGAAGTCGCTGAAATTAAATTACATACAGATAATGAGTTTAAATACCGAGATTCAGGTGTTTTTTACCAAGAACTCGCTAAAGATTATCTTCACCAGCAATCTTACGAACAGCGCTTAGCCAAAGCCGAGGCATTAAATGGCTGTAAATTTAAACCGTCACCGCCTTATAAAAGTAAAGCATGGGGCGAGCCCATGGATAGAGCCTTACACGATATAAAGGATGGTTTTGCTAATTTATGCGATGGTCAAACAGCCACCATGGGACGACTTAATGGTTTTATGACGATGCTGCTTATTTTACAGTTTAGTTGTATTGTTCTTGCTATTCTTGTTTTTCCAATCATTAAGCCCTTATGGGTAAGCCCAATATTATTATTAGCTGCTGCTGGCATGTTCCGCCTTATGTTTAAGGTAGCGCATTACGACCAATTTGTATTTAATCGCCATACGGGGTTAATAAAAACCCCTCATAATTGGTGGCGTCGTTCATTTTATATCCCTTATGAAGACCTTGAATGTTACGACGGTGGCGTGGTTAAATCAGCCCGTGGTGGTGGTGCACGGTCAACCGCGAAATTTAGGTGCATGAAAACACCTAAACGCTACTACTTAAAAACCCCAGAGTTTATTGCCCGCTTTGGTGGGGTAGACCAAGGCTGTTGGGCCGCTTATTTAGCCTTTATGGACACCAGTATTCCGGTGAGTCCACTATTACACAAAAGTATAGAGCACTACTACCGCATTGATAAAAACGCCCTTGAAACAGAAGCATTCCCTGAGGTAATGAAACAATACATTGACCCTGACGATATTCAAATCAATCGCGAGCATGTGTGGTGATTTAACTTATAATTGATAGTACGGAAATACCTTAAGCTATCAAAATCTTAATAATTTATTAATCATGAATTTAGGTATTACTTACATTAATGGTGTATTTTTAGTTTAAATTAATCAATGCTTTTAATTGTTTTATCTGATGTGTTTTATGGCTTGATTATCTATCTCACCGAAACCTTTGAAAAAGCCCGTTAATCGAAAGATTATTGGGCTTTTTGCTTTAAGCATTTATAATTCGAGTTTTAAAAATTACTGGCTATCACGTAGTGCTTTAATTCGCACATCTAGTGGTGGATGCGTCGAAAATAAGTGGCTAAACTTTGATTTTTTTATGATACCGAATGCCATCATCGAACCTTCAAGTTGACTTTCTTGGCTATGTTTTAGTTTTTCTAATGCACCTATCATAGCTGATTTTCCTGCCAGTTGGGCACCACCTATATCGGCACTAAATTCACGTTTTCTTGAGAACCAAGCAACTATAATGCTAGCGAGTACACCTAATATCATTTCTAACACAAATACCACACCATAATAAGCAAAGCCTCCTAAACCACCGCTTTGACTATTATTACTACGCAATGCGTTATTGATAATGCCAGCAATAACCCGAGCTAAAAATATAACAAAGGTATTAACCACACCCTGCACTAATGTAAGGGTAACCATATCACCATTAGCTATGTGGCTAATTTCATGACCGATCACCGCTTCAGCTTCAGCTTGGCTCATGTTCTCTAGCAAACCTGTACTTACCGCCACTAAGGCATTGTTTTTATTAGCACCCGTAGCAAAAGCATTCATATCAGGAGATTGGTATAATGCTACTTCTGGCATACCTATACTTGCTTTTTGAGCGTATTGTTTAACGGTTTCAAGTAACCATTTTTCTGTGTTATTTTTTGGTTGTTCAATAACATATGCGCCAACTGATCGTTTAGCCATCCATTTAGACACTAATAGCGAAATAAATGCACCACCAAAACCAAATACACAAGCGAGCATTAATAATCCACCTAAACCTTGTCGATCAATGCCAAAAACAGACATTAATATACTCAATGTAATACTTAGCACTAACATAATCGCTAAGTTAGTGAGTAAAAATAAACCAATACGCTGCATCATCAACTCCAATCAAATATCAATAAAGACATAATATGTCTAATAATTGATAAAACAAGTAAAATAGTTAATATAAGATAATTATTAATTGAGGTTGAACAGGTTTGAGGTTACGTAATTAAATTTTAAATATTTGAAAGGAAATAAAATGATTAACCAAGGTTCAAATAAAAAACGCCCAGAAGGGCGTTTTTATAAAACTTTGTTTATTGTAATTTAGAGAAGAGTTATATTCTCACTTTGCCTAGTTACAATATCTTGCTATTAAAAGGCAGCATTATTAGGTGTTCTAGGGAATGGAATAACATCTCGCACGTTTTGCATACCGGTTGCATACACCACTAAACGCTCAAAACCTAAACCAAAACCAGAATGTGGCACAGTGCCGTAACGGCGTAAATCACGATACCAGCTGTAATCAGAAGGGTCTAAGTTCATTTCTTCAAGGCGAGCATCTAATACATCTAAGCGTTCTTCTCGTTGGCTACCACCAATAATTTCACCAATGCCCGGAGCTAAAATATCCATAGCAGCTACGGTTTTACCATCGTCATTCAAACGCATGTAAAAAGATTTAATATCTTTAGGGTAATTTTGTAAAACAACTGGTCCGCCAACATGCTCTTCGGCTAAATAACGTTCGTGTTCAGAATTTAAATCTACACCCCAAGTTACTGGGTTTTCGAATTTTTTACCACATTCTTGCAATATAGTGATTGCATCGGTGTAATCCATTCTAACAAATTCGCTGTTTACTACTGAATTCAAACGTTCGATAACGGTTTTATCAACACGTTGTTGGAAAAATTTCATGTCGTCTGCACGTTCATCTAATACAGCCTTAAATACGTAGCGAAGCATTTCTTCGGCTAAGTCGGCTGCGTCAGACAAATCAGCAAAAGCGATTTCAGGCTCAATCATCCAAAACTCGGCTAAATGGCGAGTAGTATTAGAGTTTTCTGCACGGAAAGTAGGACCAAACGTATATACTTTTGATAAAGCACAAGCGTAGGTTTCAACGTTTAGTTGACCTGATACCGTTAGGAAGGTTTCTTTGCCAAAAAAGTCTTGTTTGTAATCAACCTCACCTTTGTCTGTGCGTGGTAGGTTTTCCATATCGAGTGTGCTTACACGGAACATTTCACCTGCGCCTTCACAATCACTGCCAGTAATAAGTGGTGTACTTATCCAAAAGTAACCTTTGCTGTGTAAAAAACGATGTACTGCTTGTGCTAAGGTATTGCGCACACGCGTAACGGCTCCACCAATATTAGTACGAGCACGCAAATGAGCTTGTTCACGTAAAAATTCAATACTGTGGCGTTTTGCTGCCATTGGATAGGTATCAGGGTCTTCCACAAAACCATATACTTCAATTGCCGTGGCTTGAATTTCAAATGCTTGGCCTTGTCCCGGCGATTCAACCAAAATACCAGTAACTTTAACGGCACAACCTGTGGTTAATTTTAATACGTCAGATTGATAATTTTCTATGTCACTTGAAACAATCGCTTGTATAGCATCAAAACACGAACCGTCATGTATGGCTAAAAATGAAATGCCGGCTTTTGAATCGCGGCGTGTACGTATCCAGCCATGTACTGAAACAGTTTCGTTAACAGGAGATTTTCCTGCTAAAACGTCAGTAATTGATATGAGTGACATTAATCGACCTCTTTGTCTGTCAAAATTGCTCTAAAGTTAAGGTGTGATATGTTACCGTGCAGAAAATGATTAACAAGTAAAAGTTGTTAATACATGATATAAATTTTAATAATATGATAATGATACGGCTAAAGTTACATTACGACCCTAAAATAGGTGTTAATTAAGTTTTGTATTTATTTAGTAGTCACTTACGTTGAAGTAGTAAAGCGGGCAGTAATAAAGGCAGTTGAAGAGTAAATATGGATAAGAAGCAAAAAAACAGAAGGCGATCGCCAGATAAATGGGTATTAGCCGTTAGATCGTTAACTATTGTAAGTTGGCTATTATTTATTTTTGCACTGGGAATGTCTTACTACGCAGCGCCCGAAAATAATTATGGCTTATTACGATACAAAGGCATTGAAATAAGAAAATTTTGGCTTATACCTTTAACAGGTTATTTGTATGCGGCTCTTTGGTTGAGTGCTTTTTTTAGTTATTTAAGCTTGATTGTTCATAAATTTAGATCGCGCAGGCAGTCTGATAGTAAAAAGTTCAACTTAGTGTTGCTGATGATTGTTTCAGTTGCATGGGCGGTTTACATTTTAATTAACCTAAATAATTAACAAAAAACTCATTTTAATGTAGCCCATGTTCAACTTAAACTAATTTCAAGCTAAGCTTAATTCAGTTTATATTTAGCTCAATTCTAATAAGTTATTCATTAAAACATTGCTCTTCATTTATTACCGTAGCAATAGCACCAACAAGTTTTTGCAAATGCTGATCACTCGAAATAAGCGGAGGCATAATATAAATAAGCTTACCAAAAGGGCGTATCCAAACGCCTAATTCAACAAAACGTTTTTGAATAACGGCCATATTCACTGCTAATTTGGTTTCAACCACGCCAATACTGCCCAATACACGCGTACTTTTGACTTGGCTATGGTTTTTTAGCGGAATTAGGTACTGTTTTAAGGTGTTTTCAATACGTGTAACGTTGCTTTGCCAGTTACTACTTTCAAGCAACTCAATACTGGCATTTGCAATCGCACAAGCCAATGGGTTTCCCATATAAGTAGGGCCATGCATAAAACAACCTGCCTCACCATTGCTAATACCTTCGGCAATCTCGTTTGTACAAAGTGTAGCGGCAAGGGTTAAGTAACCACCGGTTAGGGTTTTACCTAAACACATAATGTCAGGGCTAATATCTGCCCATTCACAAGCAAATAATTTACCGGTGCGTCCTAACCCAGTAGCTATTTCGTCGGCAATAAAAAGCACATTATATTTATTACATAACCTACGACAAGCTTTAAGATATTCAGGGTGATAAAAGCGCATACCACCAGTGCCTTGTACTATAGGCTCTATTATAAAGGCAGCAATATCATCTTGATGTTTTTTAAATAGCTCCGTTAATTTGGCAACATCTTGTTCGTTCCATTGCTCGTCAATCATAAGAGTGGGGGCAGGGGCAAAGTAGTGTTTAGTAAGAACTTGATCAAACATATGGTGCATACCCGTTACCGGATCGCACACCGCCATTGTGGCAAATGTATCGCCGTGATAACCATTTTTTACCGTAAGCATTTTGTTTTTTTTGGGCTTAGCTTTAGCTACCCAGTATTGAATCGCCATTTTCATGGCTACTTCAACAGCAACCGAACCACTATCAGATAAAAATACTTTATTTAAACCTTTTGGTGTGATGCGAACTAATTTTTTACATAGCTCTATTGCAGGCTTATGAGTTAACCCCCCAAACATAACATGCGACATTTTTTTGCTTTGTTCAATAAGTGCTTTATTAAGCACAGGGTGATTATAACCATGCAATACTGACCACCATGAAGACATCCCATCTATAAGTTGCTCGCCCGAGGCTAAATTTATATAAACGCCATTGGCAGATCCAACCATAAAACTGGGTAATGGGTTAGTCATGGACGTATAAGGGTGCCAAATATGGTCGCGATCAAAGGCTAAATCGTCTGTACAATTATTAAACATATGTTAACTTTATTCTCGCCGGTATGTTTACAAGTAAATTTTGGTGGTAGACTACGCGGAAATAAATAGAGATGCAATAAGTGCTCTGCGCATCAATGTTACGTTGTTATTAACTCTAAAGGGTAGTTTATGTCTGTACAGCTTAATTCGTTAAATATGTTAAAAAAGTCTGACCAAGTTGTTCGACACAATTGGAGTAAAAAAGAAGTACAGGCATTATTTGATTTACCTTTTAATGACCTGATGTTTGAAGCACAATTGGTTCATCGTAAAAACTTTAATGCCAATGAAGTACAAGTAAGTACCTTGCTTTCTATCAAAACAGGGGCTTGCCCAGAAGATTGTAAATACTGCTCGCAAAGCGCGCGTTATAAAACAGACATTGATAAAGAAAGATTAATGGAAGTTGAAAAAGTGCTTGAAGCAGCCGGTAAAGCTAAACAGCAAGGCTCTACGCGTTTTTGTATGGGTGCGGCTTGGCGTAATCCCAAAGCGCGAGATATGCCCTTAGTAGTTGAAATGGTTAAAGGTGTTAAAGCTATGGGCTTAGAAACCTGTATGACTTTAGGTATGTTATCTGAAGATCAAGCCGATGAATTACAAACCGCTGGTTTAGACTACTACAATCACAATTTAGACACTTCCCCAGAGCACTATAATCAAATTATAACAACACGCACTTACCAAGACCGTTTAGATACCTTAGGTAACGTACGAAAAGCCGGTATGAAAGTATGCAGTGGTGGTATTGTAGGATTAGGTGAAGACTCAAAAGACCGTATTTCATTACTTATACAATTAGCTAATTTGTCACCTCAGCCAGAGAGTGTTCCAATTAACATGCTAGTAAAAGTTGAAGGTACGCCGCTAGCGAATGTAGATGACTTAGATCATTTTGATTTTGTTCGCTGCATTGCCGTAGCGCGTATAATTATGCCAAAAAGCCATGTGCGATTATCAGCAGGGCGCTCTGAAATGAATGAACAAATGCAAGCAATGTGCTTTTTAGCCGGCGCCAATTCAATATTTTATGGGTGTAAATTACTAACTGCCGACAACCCAGAAACTAATGCTGATGTAACCTTATTTAAAAAACTAGGTATAAATACCGAAACAATTGACAGCATTACCGAAGAAGAACAAGTACTTAAAGTTAAAACCGCTGTTGTAAACCAACAAAACAGTGACATATTTTACAACGCCGCCAATTAACCTTTGTTGAGTCGAGTTCTCACTTGTCATTTAGTTTTATTCAAAAAAAATTAGCCGCGCAACACCAACACGCTTTGTATCGTAAAACACAATGTGTTGGTTCGCAAAACGCGCTAAACGTTACTATTAACGGGAAATCGTACCTTAATTTTTCATCAAATGATTATTTAGGTTTAAATAATCATCCTGCCATTAATAAAGCGCTGCACGAAGGCGCTAATAAATTTGGAACCTGTGCAAGCGCCTCAAGCCTAATTACGGGCTACCATTACGCACATCAATCCCTTGAAAACGATATTTGCACTTGGTTAAACAAACCTAAATGTTTATTGTTTTCAAGCGGTTTTGCCGCCAATGAAGGCGTATTACAAGCACTAGGTGAAAAAAACACTCACTACTGGTTAGACAAATTAAGCCATGCCTCATTAATAGATGGGGCATTAGCTTCAAATGCTCAAACTAAGCGTTTTTTACATAATAATATGGCGCAGCTCGATACATTGCTAAGTACAAATATTAATAAAGACAACATTATTGTATCAGAAGGTATTTTTAGTATGGACGGCGACCAAGCTAATTTACCAGCTATTAGCCAACTAGCCAAAAAATATAAGGCACTAACCTATATTGATGATGCACATAGCATAGGAGTAAAAGGGCACTTTGGTGAAGGTAGCTTAAGCCAAACGCCAATAGATATTGTAATGGCAACCTGCGGAAAAGCATTAGCGACCAGCGGCGCTTTTGTGGTTTGCAATGAAGATATTTACGAATACCTCGTTAATTTTTCAAGACACTACACATATTCAACGGCTATTTCGCCTGCAATTGCATGGGCCACCAAAGCCAGTATTAAACTGATACAAAATGAATTATGGCGCAGAGAAAAAATAACAGAATTAAGTCAGCTTTTATCAACTACACTTAATGACAACATCGCATTAGTGAAAACTGATTCTTCTATACATGCCATCATTATAGGATCACCGAGTAAAACATTAACCATAAGCGAAAAACTTAAAGAAAAAGGCATTTGGGTTACTGCAATTCGTCCACCAACGGTTGCAAATAACAGTTCAAGGTTACGCGTTACTATAACAGCTGCGCATAATGCAAATAATATCAAATACTTGGCAAAAAGTATTAACGAGGCGTTTTTAAATGGTTAAAGCCCATAGTAGAGTGAATATTGCACGTTCATTTAGTTCAGCAACTCATTCTTATGACATTTCTGCACGTTTACAGCGTTTTACGGGTAAGCATTTAATGTCAAAATTACCTAACAAAACCGATTTGCGTATTGTTGATTTAGGTTGTGGTACAGGGTTTTTTACCAACATACTTGCGAGTAAATATAAGCACGTTTACGGTGTTGATCTTTCCAAAAAAATGCTCGCATTTGCAAAGTCTAAATCAACTCATAATATTCAATGGATAGAAGCAGACGCTTATAAACTGCCATTTGAGAATAACAGCGTTGATGTTATTTATTCTAATTTAATGATCCAGTGGTGCGACCCTTTAGCTGATTTACTTACCGAAGTAACCCGTGTTTTAAAACCTGGTGGGTTATTTGTATTTAGCACATTAATTAACGGTACATTGCACGAGTTAAAGTCTTCATGGAAGCAAGTTGATGATGACCCTCATGTGATTGATTTCAAATCTGAAGAGACAATATTAAAGCTTTTTGAAAATTCTGACTGCAAATTACTTGAAAACGACGTTAAAGATATTGTTTTAGAGTATGAGAATGTACTACACCTAGCGCACGAATTAAAAGGGCTAGGCGCTAGCCATGTCCCTAATAAAACCAAAAAAGGCTTAGCCGGCAAAGATAAATGGAAAAAAATGACAGCATGTTATCAAGATTTTCAAGAACCAAGCGGTATATACCCAGCAACTTATTGTGCCTTTTCAGGTATTGCGGTTAAATTAAATGCGTAAATATTTTATTACCGCCACAGATACCGACGCAGGCAAAACCTTTGTTGCCACAGCGCTAGTAAAAGCATTAGTTAACCAAGCAATAAGGGTAGCCGTGTATAAACCTATTTCAGCGGGTTGCGACATTATAAACGAGCAATTAATTAATGAAGACGCATTGTTATTACAAAACGTGGCTAATTGTGATCAATCAATCACATCAATTAACCCCATTGCTTTTAAAGAGCCGATTGCGCCGCACATTGCAGCCTTTACTACTAAAAAAACAATTTCAGTAAAAGCTTTGCAGCACAATTATGCAAAATTAATTGCATTAACTCCCGATGTAATAATTACAGAAGGGGCAGGTGGTTGGCGCCTACCGCTGGGTAATAGTGCATTTTTATCTGACTTTGTAACGGCTACCAATCAACAAGTTATATTGGTTGTTAACATGAAACTAGGTTGTTTAAACCATGCAATATTAACTTTAGAGTCAATTTTAGCTGATGGGCTTGAATGTATAGGTTGGGTGGCAAATGCGTATCAAGACATGGATTTTTTAGAAGAAAATATAACTGAACTAGCAACCTTATTAAACATCCCAATGCTCGCTCGACTAACTCATGAAAAAGGCATTGAACACGCAGCCGTTAAATTTGATTTAACGTTATTGTAGCGCTGTAATAACAAGGTGATTATTTCTCTGTTACCACAAATTAATTTATATTATTTACCAGCTGTACATACGCACAGGTAGTGTAAAAATATCGATCACATTATATTTAATACCATTTTGGTGTTTTATTTTTTTACCTATTTAAAATATGCATAAAAATATTGGCTTGTTATATACTTATCTGTATATTAATTTTTTTAACAAGATCTTATTAGACACATTGGTGTAATGTTTTACCCCATTTTGTCGCCTAATAAGATGTTAGGCAACAAGGAGTATTCAAAGGTTATGGAGTTATATTTAGCTATTATTATTTTTGCGGCATCAACAACTGTAACACCAGGCCCAAATAACATTATGATTATGACCTCAGGTCTAAATTACGGTGTTAAAAATAGTATTCCACATTTGCTAGGGATCTGCTTTGGCTTTCCTGTAATGGTAATTATGGTCGGCTTAGGTTTTAGCGTTGTATTTGAAATGTATCCTTTGTTTCACGAAGTAATAAAGGTATTAGGTGTCGCTTATCTTTTATATTTAGCTTGGCTTATCGCATCGTCTTCGCCAACTTCACTAGACATAGAAAACTCTAAGCCCTTAAGCTTTACTCAAGCGGCATTATTTCAATGGGTAAATCCCAAGGCATGGGTTATGGCTACAGGTGCGGTTTCCGCTTACACCTCTGTTTCATCAGATATATTCTCGCAAGTTATTTTTATTGCGTTAGCTTTCTTTATTGTTGCTTTTCCTTGTGTTGGGGTTTGGTTGGTTTTTGGTGTTGGTCTTAAAAAGTATCTTCACTCACCAAAGCATCAAAAAATATTTAATTTATCTATGGCTACTTTGTTAGTAGGTTCAGTTTTTCCTGTACTAAAAGAGTTAATATTTCAATATGTTGCCTAACAAGTTGCTTAAACGGAAAAATAACAGTTGGCCATCGCTTCGCGATTATAGCCAACCATTATTTTCCGCTTAGCAAGGCGTTGTGTGCTGAATTCATTAGGATTATTGGTGTTAGCTTAAAGTTTTGTGATTAACAATGTTTTAGCATTCGCTGCTGCCAGTTTTCGCTACAGTAGTTTTGTTAAAGTTGCTGACATGCTTGGTTTATTTTGCTAATTTTAATGAAAAACGATAGTTTGTATTTAGTTGCTGTTTACAGGTAGCTCAAATCAAACTTTATTTAATAATACCGGCTTTTACTCACAGCTTTAGTGGGTGATTTACGTTTAGCAAGCACACAACAAGCTGTTCAAGCGGACAAAATACAGCTGGCTGAGCTCGTGCCTCGCCATTTTAGCCAACTTATTTTGCCACTTAACAGAGCGTTATGTGCTGAATTCATTAGGATTTTTGGTGTTAGCTTAAGATTTTATGATTAACAATAGATTAGTGTCCGCTGCTGCCAGTTTTCGCTACAGTAGTTTTGTTAAAATTGCTGACAGGCTTGGTTTATTTTGCTAACTTTAACTATGAACAAATAATTTGTATTTAATTGCTGTTTGTAGGTAGCTCAAATTAAAGTTCATTTAATAATACCGGCGTTTACTCGCAGCTTTAGTGGGTGATTTAGGTTTAGCAAGCACACAACAAGCCGTTCAAGCGGACAAAATACAGCTGGCTGAGCTCGTACCTCGCCATTTTAGCCAACTTATTTTGCCACTTAACAGAGCGTTAGCTGTCTCTATAAGGAAATATATGAAAATTAAACCACTTCTTTTTATCGCTTTATTCTCTATCTTTTCAGCGAATGCTCAAGTTCAGATTACAACAGTAAACGGAAGTCCCAATGAGCTAAAAATCAAATCGGACTTAGAAACTTTACACAAGCAATTCGATTTAACTCCATGGATATATACTCAGAAAGTCCAAGTCGACGAGGGTGCTAGAACGCCGCATAGTCACCCCATTCTTACAATGAGCACACAGCCAGAGTATTTGGCAAGCAAAACTAAACTATTGTCCTCCTATCTCCACGAACAATTTCATTGGCATGTCATCATAAATGGCAAACCTACCAAAGAAGCATTTCGCGCCAGAATTAAAGAGTTTTTCCCAAACATTAAAACAGGTCATCCGTTTGGAAGCCGGGATGCCGGAGGGACACTAAGTCATATTATTGTTTGTCACTTAGAATACGTAGCGCTCTCAGAACTTGTTGGTCAGGATAAAGCACTGGAAAATATATCTACCAACGGGTATTACACATGGGTTTATGAAACGGTCGGCAATCCAGAAAACGAAAAAGTATTGGATAGCCTTATAAAAGAATTTGGCCTAGAGTTCCGTGAACGAGGCAGCTAACAAAACGCTCAACTCGTTCACTCCGTTCACTGGGACAGTACCGTAGCGGCGCTTCGCACCTTCGTAGGTGATGTGTCGCAAAAATTCATCTTGTGTTTTGAAGCCTTTCGGCAAAGGAAAATTGGGCAATAAAACATCTCGCGCCAGTTCCAATTTATCTACCTTATGATATATGTCAAGCGTATTTTCAACAGCATTGTGCGTCTTTTGAACGTCTTGAAAAAGCGAACTCATTTCCGCTTGTGTCTTGAAGTAAAAATCTGTACTTGGAAACTTGAATCGCTTTTCTTGCTCTAATACTGAACCAGTATTTATACAAAGCAAAGCATCATGTGGCTTCCAATCTTCCTCATCAATA
>ENA-ORXM01000729-ORXM01000729.1-marine-metagenome-genome-assembly--contig:-NODE-729-length-52634-cov-4.119071_pt1 | contig 52634 bp, 59 predicted proteins | sample MGYA00237867_ERZ511480 | MGnify/ENA primary metagenome ERZ511480 (study PRJEB26309, sample SAMN06266103) | marine metagenome | isolation source: Algal blade | place: United Kingdom:Sidmouth, United...
GTATGAGGTTGTTTCACCTGAACAAATTAGGCTCGAGTAGAACCATGAACCCTGACATAGAGCAATATTTAAAAAGGGCGACCCGAGGGCTCTGGGGTCGCAAACGCGAAGAGGTCAGAGAAGAACTCTCGGCGCACATCAAGGCTCGAATAACTGCGCATCGCATCGCAGGTTTAAGTGAAGCTGACGCTATCCGAACATCACTCGACGAACTCGGGCGTCCGAAAGAGGTGAATGACGGCATGTTTAAGCTACATACTTTACCCACAGTACTTGGTTTAGGCAGCTTTATTGCTGCTATATGCGCTGTTACCGTTATGGTGGTCTCGAGCACACTAGCGCAGTCACTTGATGTCACCGGGCAGTACCCCACTCAAGGCTGTTTGGAGGGCAAGACTTTAGAGCCGATAAATGGTCTGTCCTTCCCGTGCGAAGGTTTCAGTTTCAGACCGGAGCTGTGGACAAATGTTCAGGCCCTCAAAGAGGTATTTGAGCCGCAAGGTGTCGAGGTAACGAGCACGCTCGGAACCTTAAAGCTCAGCTTGCCGGAGGGAAAGACTTTTGGTTTTTCGTTTTACGAAGCACCCTTCACAGATGAGAACGGCGAGCCGTTACCCGATGACTATCAGGTAGACCCCGAATACTTACTTCTTTGGGACGTCGTTAGCGCTATAGTTAGTCTATCGGATGAAACGCTTATTTTCAGAGGCTGGAATAATCCTACTTTGAAGTTTGGAGAGCTTAGTTTCCAGATAGGTTCAGAGAAAGAACCAGTGAGCGGTGACGCAGTTTACGAAACTTATCTGGAGAGCGTCTTTTTCGATAGCCTTATTCCTTCGTCTGTAGCTTATTCGTTCTTCGGTCTACACTCACCGACCAACCCATTCGGTTCAACCTTTCGTCCTCTGCGTTTTGATGTGGGCGCTGAGCCGGGCGATATATACGGGTTAGTGACGGTTCTTGACCCACTTGAAAGTGACGTTGAAATGGACCTGTCTGGAGAAAGAATAGCCGCGTCGGGGGCATTTACGCTAGACGTTGCACCTGTGGCAAATGATGGGTCACTGACACTAGAGGTTGTTAGTGAAGCAATCGACTTTACAGATGCCCTTGGGCCTTACCCTGAAGTTGGCACGGGTATTCTGGTGCGTTTGACGGGTATGGCTGACAAAAATGGCTTGGGCTATGAGATTGTTCCACCTGAACAGATTAGGCTCGAGTAACGCCATGAACGAAGCTATCGAACTCTATCTGAATAGAGCCACCAGGGGGCTTTGGGGCCGCAAGCGCAACGAAGTTAAAGAGGAACTATTCGCACATGTGAAAAGTCGCGTCACCGCGCACCAGATCGCAGGCTTGAATGAAACCGACGCCGTTAAAAAAGCACTTCAAGAACTCGGTAACCCGAGAGAGGTGAGCAGTGAGATGACGAAACTCTATACGTTGCCTACAATCGTTGGTCTAGGCAGCTTTCTTGCTGCTATATGTACGGTGACCGCTATAATTGTCTCGAGTACACTTGCACAATCCTTAAAAACCACCCACCAATTCCCTTCGGTAGCATGTCTCGAAGGAATAATCAAAACGACAGACAAAGCTACTATGGATGAGATATGCAACTTTAACGAGGGTGATATTTGGACGAGTATAGATTCACTTAAAGAGGTTCTCGAGCCACAAGGTGTTACAATTAGCTCTGCACCTAACAGCCTCAAACTCGATTTTCCTGGCGAACCCTCTATTGCCTTCGCACGTGAAAATTACGTTGCCGCAGGCGATGCTAGTGAGATTTTTAATGGACCTTATGATGGCGAAAAAGTTGAACAGTATATTGAAAACTTTAACAATGACTACGCTCTAGCTGAAGGTTACTTGCCTCTCTGGGAAGTTTTAAGTGCCATCATTGAGCAGTCAGTTAGGCCGCTCAGGTTTAGCGGCTGGGCAAACCCAAGCTTACAGCTTGGGGAAATCGCACTTAAGCTCGGCAATTCTAACGAGTCTATTCGGGGCGACAGCTTATACGTACCCTACTTAGCCGAAGTCACCAAAGAAATTATCTCATCATCTATTCCTAATTACTTGTTTTCGTCTCCACTTTATGCCCTTGGAATTGACTACGAACATAAGCGCATCCCCATAGAGGGTGAGGCTGGTAGCGTCTACGGCGTCATTACGGTGACAGAACCTTATTTGGGTGGATGGTCACATATTCCTCTAGAACAGCGCAAGCCCGGTGAAACAGGCTTTCTTCTTGATGTTGCGCCGCTTTCTCAAAATGGCTCACTTATATTCGAACTCCCAACTGAGAGCGTCGTTCCCGCGCAAAGCATTCGTCATGTAGAGAGTTTTGGTAACCGACCACAAATCGGTGACAGAATGTTAGTGCGCTTGACAGGGCAAGCCAGTAAGAACGGTTTTGGCTATGAAGTCGTTCCGCCTGAGCAGATTAGGCTCGAGTCTCCCTAAAACCCCTCCAGGGGCAACCTGACCAACTCTAAATCCGTATGGCTGAAGTCGTCCCCGACAAATACCAGAGGTTCGCGTCTGCTGGCGGCGACGGCGTAACTTATCACGTCGCCAAAATTCAGAGCTGCCTTGTGCCGACCCTTACCGTAGCGGCTATAAGCGCGTCTGGCTAGCACGGCTTCTGCATGGCCGACAGCGATAATCTGCGCGTCTAGAGACTTAAGCAAAGCGTCTACGTTCGCTTCAGGGTCTTGCCCGCCGCGTCCAGTAAAAACTGCGTGCGCCTCGATAAGTACAGAGGCAGGAATGTTGAGTTCAGGTTGTGTCGCCAAGAAGCGAAGACTTTCTCGCCAGCCCGTTTCCCTAAAAAGGACGTGTAAAAGAGCACTGGTATCTATTACCATCACAAACCGACGTTACAGTCCGAGCAGAGCCTCTTGCTCTTCTTTACTCGGCACCTGACCCAACGCTGTCTCGGGTAACAGCTTATGTATTTCTTCAGCTAAGCGAAGCGCTTCTTCAGCCCTTTCTCGAGCCGCCAAGTTTTTCAAATATAGTTCAAGAGCCGTCGTAATGGCCTCGGTTTTTCCCTGCCCCGTTTGAATTAACACCTTGTCGAGTAGCTCAGCTGCGTAGTCATTTTTCACGTTAATTTGCCTCATAGCTCGAGTCTAACAGATTTTCTATAAAAAAATAGTATTTTTCTATAAAAGCTATCAACTCGAGTCTCCCCAACCCCTAGCGTCAAACGACATATCCCTCCAACACAGCAGGTGTAAACTCACCTGTTTGTCACCTGTTCGTTTCGGAGGTTTTTTCGTGCGCGCACGTTCCCGCTTTTTTACAAATACAGGCATTACCAAAAAGGTCGCTATTTTAGCAGGGCCGCTTGTCATTCAGCAAATTTCGTACACCCTGCTCGGCGTGACCGACACTTTTTTTGTCTCGAGGATCAGCGCCGACGCGATTGCCGCCGTGGGGTTAGCAGGCGTGATTTTCTTTGCGCTTATGCTGCTCTTTCGCACGACTGCCAACAGCAGCGTTGTATTTGTCGGGCGGGCGCACGGTGCGGACAATGACCCGGGGATTGGCAGGGCTGTCTGGAACGTACTCAACATGGTGGCGCTTCTTACTCTAGTGGCGCTCACGCTGCCCTGGGTCTTTACCTGGATTTTTCAGTTTGCTGCGCCTAGTGACGGGTCTAGTGTGCTCGAGCTGGGCACACGCTACTTACAGATACGTGCCTTTGAGGTGCCGCTGGCAATGTTCAACGCCGTCGTCTGGGGGTTTTTGGTCGGGCGCGGTGACAGCCGTACACCGATGCTTTTGGCCTGGTTGCAAGTGGGCATAAATATCGTGCTGGACTATTTTCTGGTACTGGGCAATGCGGGCTTTCCAGCACTCGGGGTTGAGGGTGCAGCGATTGCCACGGTGCTTGCTAACGGCGTTATCACGTTGGTGAGTGCCTATATTTTGTGGCGGCCTGCCAATCGCCAGCGCTTTGGTACGGGGCAAGCCCGCTTAGCGAGTCTCAAGGACTTGGGCAACGTGCTTCGGATTGGTCTACCGATGGGCATGGGGGACTTTATCGAGGTCGCCTCGTTCAGCGCGTTTTTTACCATCATCGGGCGGCTCGGCACCGACATGCTAGCGGCTAACAACATCGCGCTGCAATTCATGAGCCTCTCGTTTACGATGGGTATTGGCGTAGCAATGGCAGCCTCGAGCTTAGTCGCGCAGTATTTAGGGGCCGACAAGCCCAAAGACGCCGAGCGTGTGGGCTACCGCGCAACCGTCTTGGCTATGGTCGTCATGGGCGCCATCGGCCTGAGCTACCTCATCGCGCCCGAACTCCTCGTAAGCATTTTTAGTGATGACCCCGAGGTGATTGCCGCAGGTGTGGTTATCTTACGCCTGGTTGCACTGTACCAAGTGTTCGACGCGGTGGCGATTGTGTTGGGGGGCGCACTGAACGGGGCGGGCGACACAACCTTTACCATGCTCACGCGCTTCTTTTTCGCTTGGGGCGTATTTATTCCGCTCAGCTGGGCGCTGGCATTTCCACTCGGCGGAGGCGTTCGCGGGGCCTGGATTGGGGCGATGATTTACTTAGCGGGCTTAGCCCTGATTTACTTTATACGCTTCCGTTCGGGTCGTTGGAAAACCATCGAGCTTAGTTAGAAAGCCGCCTTATCAAAATTGACCGTACAGAGTGACCGTTGCCCTGTGTGACTCGAGTCAAAACAAATCATCGTGTTACTGCGGTTCCAACGTGGGTGCAGGTCAACCCTGAGTTCTTGACAAAGACGGTAAGGGGAATGCACCTGGGCTATATCGGCCCGCTTGTTTGTCTCGAACTACTATAACCCCATCTAAAAAGCACTTTTTTAAATGTCACATAAAATTAGGCTCGAGCTGAACCCTTCAAAGATAATAAACAGCCAAGCTTTTTCAGCACATGTTTAACCGGGGTCTTAAATCTCTATGTGACGCTCAACCCCCGTTTACCTTCTATCCCTGCCTACAATAGGCGCTACCAAAGGGAGACTGACTTTATGTTTCATCGTCTTATTGCGTTATGTACAATTTTTTTAGTTCTGTTTGTAGCCTGTAGCTCAACTGATTCTGCTACGAATCCTCGCCCCGAGCCCGAGCCGACACCCGACATTAGCCCCACCTTTCCCGAGTTGGAGCCCAAGGTCTGGAATGAACTTGACGGTGGGGGCAACAGCGTTTGTGCCAATGGCTCCGACTATAGGTTTTTCGCTCATGAGGGCACGCTCAACAAGCTCGTTATCGACTTTCAGGGTGGCGGCGCGTGTTGGAACGGTGAGGGCTGCGCCTCGCCCTACAGTAAGCCCCGACCTGAACTGGGCTTTGGTCTTTATTTAGACCGACTCGTCGTCAACCAGGAGGACGCCGCTGGCATCTATGAACGCAACAATCCTGAGAACCCGCTCAAAGACTGGTATCACGTTTTTATTCCCTACTGCACAGGTGACCTGCATATTGGCGACACTACTCAGACCTACACAAATCCTTTTACAGATGAGGTTTATAGCGTCGAACATAGGGGCGCGGTGAACACGCGGGCAGTTCTCGAGTGGACCTTCGAGAACTTTTCAGCACCCGAGAGCATCTTTGTAACGGGTTGCAGTGCAGGGTCCTATGGCGCAGCCTACTGGACAGACGCTGTCAGAAAAAACTACCCTGACGCAGCTATTTATCAACTTGGCGACTGCGGCGCGGGCATTATCAGCGGCGACCTCTCTGAGCAACTCGCCCAAAGTTGGAACGCGGGCAAGACATTACCTAATACCCTGTTCGACGAAAACGCCGTCGCTAATGCCTATGTCGACACGTTGGGAGGTAGCGATAAACTCAAGATGGCACAGTACAATACAGCTTTTGACGGTACTCAAATCTTCTTTTATGCTTATGGTGAAGGTAAGTTGCCTATAAGTTTAGATACAGGTAAGGAGTGGGCTGATAAGCTCACCGACTCCCTCGAGTACATAGAGACAAACACCTCAGACTTTTACGCCTTTACAAGTTCGTACGATGACAATAATGACCTGACCGACGGCACCCAGCACTGCGCGATTGTTCATGACGACTTTTACACGGTTGAACAAAACGGCGTTAAGTTTCGTGATTGGTTAGATGACTACGTCAACGGGCGCGAGGTGCGTAGCGTTAAGACGAACTTACTCGTACCTTAAAGCGGGGGGCAGGGGTCAGAGGCCGGATAAAACTCTGAACCTCTGCCCCCTAACTCCTATGCTTTCATGAACTCATGAACGGCGCTATGAGCCGCTCGTGAACGCGCACTGAGCTACACTGAAGCTATGAGACTTTTACTTGTTTTACTCGTTCTAACTAGCTTTAGCGCCCACGCGCAAGACTGCGCTTCTTTACTCGAGAACGCCCAACCAAATGTGACCTTTGAAAGTATTGAGCAAACGATTAGTAGCACGGTTTACTCAGGCGAGCAGTCCAATATAGTAGACATTTACCAGGTCATCGACATTACAGGTGAGCGCATATATCAGGAAACCACGCTACCTGGTATGGGCGATATTACGCTGCGTTTTATAGACGGCGCAGCGACTATGCAAATGGCGGGTATGGACATGCAAATGCCTGTGCCGCCGCAGTTGCAAAGCCAACTCGAGCAAAGCTTATCGGGCGCATTCGACGCTCAAGGTATGCTGCCGAGCAACTACGACATTGTCAGCTGTGATGGTCAGCAGACCTATGCAGGACTTGTTACCGGCGAGCAAATTACTGTAAATACTAACCTGCCCGAAGCAGCAGGTGGCGCCACTGAAATGCGCTTTTTGTTTGGTGAGGATGGGCAGCTAGCAGGCTCGCTCATGGACCTGCCACAACTCGGGCAGACGCTCTCTGTTTTTGAGACTTATGAACTCAACAGCGACAACGTACCCACCACGATTCGCTTCAAGATGTACCAACTCGGCGACACGCCCGAGCTGTTTACAGAAACATCTATCACCACGAATTCTTACAATGAAGAGGTCGACGAAAGCCTCTTTTCACCCTAAAAAGTGCAAACGTTCTGTGAGGCTTGTGGGGCAAGACTAGGGCGAGTCCTGTTAGAAGGGCGGTTGCGCGACAAGTGCCCAAACTGCGGGCGCGTTCACTACGACGGGCCAAAGGTTGGCGCAGGCACACTGATTGTCGAAGATAGCAAGATTTTACTCTTGCGGCGCACTATTGAGCCTTATATCGGTGCCTGGAATTTACCCGCAGGCTACGCCGAGGTCGACGAGCCGCCGAGTGAAACCGCCGTGCGCGAAACATTTGAGGAAACGGGGCTCGAGGTCGAGGTAAGCTCCCTTGTCGACGTTTACTTTTTTACCGATGACCCGCGGGGGAATGGCTTGCTTATTTTGTACGCGGCACATATTGTCGGTGGTAGCTTGCGTGAGAGTAGCGAGACAGCAACCCCAACTTTCTTTTCAGCGCATGATTTGCCCACAAATATTGGTGGCGGAGGTCACAACCAGGCGCTAAGCGACTGGCAAAAGACGCATCCCCATGGAAACATGTAAGCTCATATTCAGCGTGAGTGAACCCGGAGGCAGGAAGTGCGCGGAAAAGAGGTAAAGGAAAAAGCTGACCGTCTTCCACTTTCTACTTTTTCCTTTCCACTTTTTCCTCATTGCTCCCAAGCTGCACTTGCGACCCACACGTTCTCGAGATGAGCCAACATGAAATGACAGTTGTCACCTTCCCAGGCTGACGATTCACACTAGGTGACGCGCCGAAAACCTCCTAAACTCTTTTTCAGGAGGTTGCTTTATGAACACTGATAAGGCAAATATTGTCACCCTAGTTTTAGAAGTCATTACAATTCTGTTCTTTCTCGCAAGGCGCTTCGGCAATTTAGCTAACAACGTGAAAATTTTTCTAAGCCTTAGAGCGTCGCTTATGGCTGGCTTTTTTTGGGCTCTAGTAAGAAGAATAGGTAAGACGCGTGCATCTTTCCACGAGCCTCGCTAGGCTTGACAACGTAAGCAAAGTTTATGACAACGCTACGGCTCTGAAACATGTTGATTTAGAGATTCATGCAGGTGAGGGTCAAACGAGTGGCGACATTGCTGGGCAGCTCCACCTATCTGAAGGCACGGTGCGAAACTATTTGTCCGAGGCGATTAGCAAACTCGGCGTTAGTAATCGGATTGAGGCGGCGCGTCTGGCGAGGGAAAAGGGCTGGCTCTAAGGATTTTCTTCGATTTTGCGTTTGACTTTCTTGTCCCACCATTCGTCTGCTTCTTCGTGCGTTTTAAACTTGGAGACGCCCCTTGGTGCTTGGTACGTACTTGCGGCTTTTTGTAGCGCATTAAACGCCTCTCAAACAGATAAGTCCGGCTCGGAGCGTTCCTTTTTATCTTTCGACATATGTGATATTACTGTTTTCTCGCAAGGGATAGCGTATCGGTTGAACCTTGCTATACGTGAGCGAACGCCAAAGCCACTCCATCGGTCCATAGCGGAACCTGAGCAACCACAGATAGCTAAAAATCATCTGTCCTAAAAAAAGTGCGAGGCTGATATAAAGAGAGGTCAGCGCGCCCAACTCACCCAATCGCCCTAAGCCGTAGCCGTAAAAAATAAGCGTGCAAATAACTGACTGCCCCAGATAGTTACTGAGCGCCATGCGCCCGACGTAGCTAAAAGGCTTCATAAGTGCCGCGCCGAACGAGGTGAGCATAATAAGGCTCAGACCTGCTAGATACGCAAAACCCAGAAAAGGGCTGGCAATAAGGTACTCGAGCACAAACCACCACTCGCCAGGAATACCCCACGAGCGACCCTGGTAATAAGCACGTAAAAGAGGCACAGCCACAGCGAGGCTAAACAGCAAAGTAAGCCACAGCAATCTTTTATCGCTCATAACCTTACCTACGCCACGGCGGCCCAGCAAAAAACCTAATATAAACAAACCCAAAATGAAACCACTGAAAGCCAACAAACCTCCGATAAGGCTGTCGGCAAAGGCCACGGCCCGCACCCGCGTAATCGCCCAATACGACCCCGACGCGTATAGTGCGTCGTTATCAATATAAATAGAAGCGTCCTCAATCAGCGGCGAAAGCAGAACGAAGCTTAGCGCCCAGCCAGCTATCACCAGCAACAAAAGCAGCGGGCGGGGCCAGCGGTAAAGGGCGGCGAGTAAGAACCCGATAAGTGCATAGGACGACAAAATATCCCCCTCCCAAATAAAGACGCCGTGGACTAGCCCAAAGAGCAGCAAAAAGAGAAGCCGCCGCCTAAATAGGGGCAGCGCCGCCTCACCCTTAGCAAGTTGTAGCGCAAACCCAAAGCCGAATAATAATGAGAAAATGGGGTAAAACGTACCCTCGCCAAGCAAGCGTATTTGGTCAGACACCTGCATATCTGTTTGGGTGAAGACCTCAGCGTAGACCTGGTAAACATTGACAATGAGCACACCCAACAGTGCAAAGCCGCGCAAACTATCAAGACCCGTAACGCGCCGTTTCGGTGCGACGGGGGTAAGAGTGAGAGGGGCAAGGGTAAGGGGCTCGGCAGTCATAGGGTTAGAGGTAGTTTAGCCCCCGAACCCCAAAATGAGCTTGCGACACACGACGACAGAGCGTGGTGGGCGGTATGCTTGCACTATGAAAATCTATACCAAAACGGGTGACGCGGGAGAAACGGGCCTTTACGGCGGCGAGCGCGTACCCAAAGACGCCCTACGCGTTAACGCTTATGGCACCGTCGATGAGGCAAACGCCGCCGTGGGCGTCGCCCGCTCGAGCTTTGCCGACGTGAAAATCAATGAAGATTTGGCAGCGATTCAAAACGCCCTATTCGATGTGGGCGCGGACCTGGCAACCCCGCACGGCTCGAAATACCGCAGCAACATCACCGCTATGGACGAGCAAGATGTCACGCACCTAGAGACCCTGATTGACCGCTATGAAGCGCAACTCGAGCCCCTGCAAGCATTTGTTTTGCCAGGCGGTCACGAAGCCTCCGCCGCACTGCATTTAGCCAGAACCATCGTGCGCCGCGCCGAGCGCGAGGTGACGCACTTAGCCAGACAAGAAGAGGTCAACGCCCAAGTCGCCATCTACCTAAACCGCCTGTCGGACTTGCTTTTTGTGATGGCTCGAGTGATGAATATGAAGCAGGGTATAAGCGAAAAGCGTTGGCAGGTTAAAGGCAGACAAAGAAATGTTATAAAGAAAGATTAAAGAAGAAAAAAGGAAGATAAATCCCTAAAACCTTTTAACCTTTTCTTCCTTCTATCTTTACCTATGAAACTCGTATCCCTCGCTTGCTCAAATACTGAAATCGTTTGTGCGCTCGGCTGCGCCGACTACCTTGTCGGGGTAGATGACCATTCGGACCGTCCTGCAAGTGTTGTCGAATCCTTGCCCCGCGTTGGACCAGATTTGCAGATTGATATTGACGCGGTTGCGCGGCTTAAACCCGACCTTGTGTTGGCGTCTTTAACGGTGCCAGGACATGAAAAGGTGATTGAGGGACTTAGGGCAGCAGGTCTCCCCTATTTGGTACGCGAGCCCGTTTCGCTTGAGGATATTTACGAGGATGTTTTGGTGATTGCTCGAGCCCTGAATGTAGAGAAGCGCGGCGAAACCCTTGTTAATGATATGCGTTCAAAATTCGAGCAAAAGCTAGACTCGATCAGGTCACCTAAAATACTGGTTCAGTGGTGGAACCGCCCCACCATAAGTCCTGGCAAACTTAGCTGGGTCACAGACCTTATCGAAGGCGCAGGCGGGCAAAATCCTCTTGGTAATGAAGCCGTTAAAAGCCGCCCGCTAAGCGATGAAGAGGTTCAAGAAATAAATCCCGATGCCATCATTTTGTCATGGTGCGGGGTCGCGTTTGATAACTACAGGCCCGATGTCATCTATAAAAACCCTGCATGGCAAGAACTTAACGCTGTCAAAGAAAACCAGGTTTACTGCGTCCCCGAGGCACATTTGGGTCGCCCGAGCCCAGGCTTACTCGAGGGTTTTAGGGCGCTCAAAGATATTGTTCAAAAGCTAAAGTAGTTCAATTTAACCAAGGTACAAATGCCCCTGCCGATACCCGCTATAGTTTAGCCGTGAGCACACCTAAACACACGCCAAGACGACCCGATACACCTGTTTCCTCCGCTAAAGAAGCGCTGGGGCCACTACCCGCGACCCTCCAGGGTCACTGCCCTGAGTGCCGCAAAGGCAATGTTTTCAAAAGCTTTTTTATGCTTAAAGAAACCTGCGAGAACTGCGGTGTGCCGTTCGAGCGTGACGCGGGCAGCTACATAACCTCGATGGTGCTCAACTATTTCATGACGGTGATTTGCACGACGGTGATTGCGCTTGTGCTCATTCTAAGGTACGGGTTCTTTCCAGGTGTGACACCCCTGATTGCTGTTATAGCCTGCGCTTTTATACTGATTTTACACCGTCCCTCAAAGCTTATTTATCTGTGGCTCATGTGGGTTTTTGGCTTTATTTATCACGACAGAAAACATCCAGACAAGCGGCTCAGCGGTCGAAGTCAAGCGGCGGGCTAGCCAAGATGCCCGTCCTTGCCCTACACTCTAGGTATGACAAACGAACAAATACGCACGGTCGCCTGGGGAATTGCGGCGGTTGCAGGGGGCGTTGTTCTTTGGCAACTGTGGCCCCGCATCACCGAAACCCATACAGCACCTACTCGCTTTTCTCCGTCAGATGTACAGCCGGATAAACAGCCGGATAGACGACTCGAGCCAACGCAAGCCCCTGAAACCGCAGCTCGGGTTAGCCTGAACAATGCGAGTTTAGAAGCGCTCACACAACTACCTGGCGTCGGTCCGGAACTCGCCACCCGCATCATTGACGCTCGTCCATTTCAGACGGTGGAAGCCTTACTAGAGGTCTCGGGAATTGGTCCAGCTACACTGGACAACGTGCGTAACAACGTAAAACTTTAAGCTCTCTTAGATTCTTTCCAGGGTTACAAAGGTGCATGCCAAGCCCGCTTTTTCTGAGAACTGCGTTTCGTGCCCGAGTTCTCGCCATTCATTCCGGTCGAACTCAGGAAAAAACGTGTCACCTTCAACCTCGGTATCGACATAGGTCAAATAAAGTCTGTCAGCGTCAGGTAGAGCAGCCGCGTAAAGCTGCTCGCCACCAATGACAAAAATTTCCTCACTGTTTAAGGTTTTAGCAAACTCCAGAGCCTCGAGTAAACTGTGCGTGACCGTCACGCCCTCAGCCTCAAAATCAGGGTTGCGCGTTACGACAATGTTAGTACGCCCAGATAACGATTTGCCAATCGACTCATAAGTTTTTCGCCCCATAATTATCGGCTTACCCATCGTCAAACGCTTGAAGTGTTTCATATCTTCAGGAATGTGCCACGGGATAGCGCCATCTTTACCGATAACGCGATTGTTCGCCATAGCGACGATAAGCGAAAGCATCATGACCAGTCCACCGGCTCAGGCAAGCCGTTTGGATAAAGGACTTTAGGCGTCCTGCTTGCATGAACGGCAATGAGTCGAGCGGGTTCATCGCCCTCGTTGTGAACACTGTGTTGAACACCGGGTGGAATGAAAAGGGTTGTGCCCGCTTCGACCTCTGTCACTTCACCGTTCACCGTGACCTGAACGCGGCCCGTTAAAAAAGTCAGTGACTCTTCATAGTCGTGGTAATGCAGCACAATGTAGCCACCGGGTGGCAGCGTCTGTTCGTAAAGGCTGAAGGCTGTCGCGCCCACCTCGGGTGTAACGATTTTTCGGCTGTCAGTAACTTTGCTGTAATAGCCATTTTTAACAGGTCTATCTTTGTGCCGGATAAGAGTCAAAATAAACTTCCTTTACGACTTATAAACATCGAAAATGATAAAAGCAGGTACATGAACGGCTCTTTCTTGCTCAGGAAAATCTTGGGCAAGTGTTTCACTCAACTTTGGTTCAATAACCGTTTTAATTTCACCCCCTCTTGACGTTACTGCGTTAAGGTAAACATTCAGTGGACGGTGATATCTTTTTCCAAACGTTTGCTCAATGATATAAGGTTTGAGATACTCTTTAACAGCTATAAAGCCTTCCTCCTTATAATCAACATCTGAGGCTTCAAAGCAAGGGTGACTAATAGAAAAGATAAATTGTCCACCCTTACACAAATGCGAAAAACAAGTGTCCAATGCCTTCTCGAAGTGAAGAATATCCATTAGTACCATGTTCGCAATCACAACATCGAAAACTCTCGACGAATCATTCCAAACCGTCAAATCGGCTTGAATATAAGTAATATGCAAAGGCTCGTCGGCCTCAATTTCCTTGACATAGGTAATAAAAGGAGTAGCTGGCTCGAGTCCAACCACAACTGCTTTCCGTTTTGCCAATAAACGAGCGAGATAACCTGTACCGCAACCCGCATCGAGAATCGTCTTACCCACAACATTACCGAGAAGCGAAAAAATGGCTGGATTAAGTAGATGTTGACGTGCGAAATCTCCTTGGTCACCGAATGTTTCAATAACTTCTCTTGATACTGAAGACCATGAGGTGATATTTGTGTCTCGAGATTTCTCCACCCTTAGAGTTTACAGGATGACAAGAGGGTTTAGTAAGTAGCTAGCTTTGCTCGGAAATGCTCAAACGTTTTGACGTTTTTTGCTTCCTCGGTCTGGCAAGCTTTCTTATTTCTGCTTCAACCTCGGGACCGCTTTCCCAAAGATGGTCAGCCAACTCGTGCGTGTCCCACCAGTCAGCTTCTTCCTCTCGAGTCATCCGTGACCAATCAGGTATATCTTCTTCCCGCTCGATCAACTTACGTTTCACAGTGCGGTAATGTTTTACAGCCATAATTTAAGTATAGAGGATTGCTAGCTTCAAATGCTATAAGCGGTCACGGGTCTGATGGCGTTTCCTACTTCATCAAAAATCACTCTCAAACGCCGTCCGCTAAACGCCTGACCTTCAACTTTATAACGCTTCAGCACTTTTCCGTCTTCTGCAATATACTTACCTGCACGCCGAAAGCGCGGTTCATAGCGCTTTTCTCTAATGAAAACCTCCTCAACCTCATAGCGCTCAATATCGTGAGCAGCTATCTTTCTCAAATTGACCTCATCCCAGATGAAATGAGGCAATGTACCAGAGGTAAACACGCTTTACCTTACCGTTGCTTGATTTCTCTCAAACAGCGATAGGCGCTTTAATCCCAGGATGATATTTGTAGTCTGAAAGTTTAAAACTCTCGTAAGTGAAATCAGCCAAATCTTTGACCCTCTGGTCAAGCTCGAGTCTTGGAAGCGCAAACGGGGACCGCGACAATTGCTTGCGTGCCTGTTCTAAATGGTTGACATAAAGATGCGCGTCACCCAGGGTATGAATAAACTCACCAGGTTTTAGACCTGTTACATGCGCAATCATCATCGTGAGAAGCGCGTAACTTGCAATATTAAAGGGCACGCCCAAAAAGATATCGGCGCTACGCTGGTAAAGCTGGCACGACAACTTGCCCTCAGCCACGTAAAACTGAAACATCGTATGGCAGGGTGCCAGGGCCATTTTGTCCAATTCGGCGACATTCCAACTGTTGACAATGAGGCGTCTCGAGTGCGGAGTCGTTTTAATCTGCTCGACAACGTCGGCAAGCTGGTCAATCGTGCGACCATCGGGCGTGGGCCAACTGCGCCACTGCGCACCGTAAACAGGGCCTAAGTTGCCCTCTTCATCGGCCCACTCATTCCAAATGCGCACACCGTTATCTTGCAAAAATCGCACGTTCGTATCACCGCGCAAAAACCAGAGCAGTTCATAAGCCACACTGCGAAAATGGACTCGCTTGGTTGTTACGAGCGGAAACCCTTTAGCAAGGTCAAAGCGCATTTGATGCCCGAATACGCTAAGCGTACCTGTGCCCGTGCGGTCATCTTTGAATGTGCCTTTATCTAGAACGTGTTGCATCAACTCAAGGTATTGGTTCATACTCACCCCTACAAGATGTTGTATCTGCACCAGCTTAACAAATAAAGGGGTAGTAGGTGCAAGAGCTTTAACGGATGTCGTGCGAAGTGTTAATTGACTTTATGACGCGACGTTATTTCTTCTATACCGCTAGCGCAAAGAGAAATTTTTTTATGATGCCGAACAAAGATTTTTAGCGTTCGCTCGAGATAACAAAGGTATGAAGTTAGTCAAGACCTTTTTACTTAATCGACTTTTCGGGGTGACTCTTTATCTGGTAATAAATTGAATCTTAACTAAGCGCAGGTGATAGGTTTTGCAGGGCCTGGCGAATCCGGGGGATGAACGCCTCGAGCGCCCTCTCTCCAGCGTGAATTGCGTACTCTGCGCGGTGAAACTGCAACCAACTAATCGGCGGGTTCGTGTGCACTTGCAAAGCGTCTGGCATTTCTTCACGGGGTAAATACGTGTTGGCAGTATAGGCCAGGCCACGTCCTAAGCGTGACAGCGGGTGCGTGTTGACCGAATCGTGCAAACTGCGGTGCAGTTGCTTTCCCATGTCCGTACTTAAAAAGCGTTGCGCCGCCTGAATAACCGATGAGTCTTTACTTGTCGTACCCGCACCAATGCCAATAGCTAAATTGACGCCCAGCGTATCTAAGGTTGTAAGTGGAATAGGCGAACCCAGGCCGCCATCGACAAGACGCCGCCCGTCTATTTCAACAGGTGCAAAAATACCTGGCATTGACGAGCTTGCGCGTACAGCCCTAGCTACGGGGCCTTTATTGATCAAAACAGTCTCGCCCGTGTCTACATCAGTCGTAACAACAACAAGTTCTTTTTCCAAATCGCTAAAGTGACGGCCCTCAATCATCCGGTCAAAATAAGCCTCGAGCTTATCACCACTGAACAGAGCTGCTTTGTGCAAACCGAAGTCGGTAATCACGGGAAACACATCGCGGCGTCTCAGCTGTTTCGCCTCGCGCGTCATGCGCTCAATTGAGTGACCCGAGGCGTAAAGTGCACCGATGACAGCACCGAAACTGGTTCCGGCAATGACATTGGGGACAACATCGTGCCGCTCTAAACTAGCTAACGCACCGATATGTGCGTAGCCCCTGGCGCTACCGCCCCCGAGTGCAACACCTATACGGCACGCCGAACAATTCTCCACTTGTTTTTCGACAATTACATCTGCCACAGTCATCAAGATAAAACACCCTCTATGACAAAACCCTTACTTTTATTAAAAGCTGTTTATTCGCCGCTTAAAGCAAGTCTAAGCGTTAGAAAAAAGCTGGACCTTTGCTGTCATTGGTTTAAGTACTTGAGTACTTTAAATAAGCTTATCTGCTTAACGACGGTTGCGCAAGGTCATTTGTCACGCATTAAAGGATTGATGAAGCATCTGTGTCAGACTGGCGACTATGATATCTGCCAAACTCACTAACAACCTCACCGTGATTGTGACACACTACCAAACGCCCGAGCTATTAGCCGAGTGTCTGACACGCTTAATAGCATTTGCACCCGAGGCAAATCTAACCGTAGTTGACAGCAGTCTTGAGGATGACGCTGTGGAATTCATTAAGTATGATTTTCCGGCGGCGCAGCTTTTAAGTTCGCCTAACCACAGCATGGCAAACCTGGTCAACATGGGACTCAAGGCGGCGCAGACGTCCTATATATTGCAAATGAACGCTGACGTTATGATTGAGGCAAATACTTTACCCGCGCTGCTCAGTGAACTTAGCCAGGAGGGCGTCGGCATGGTCGGCCCGCGCTGCCGCACCCGTAGCGGAGCCTGGCAGAATCAGGGGCCTGGCTACTATGTAAATTACGCCCTACTCGAGCTTACAAAACGCCCAAGCTTAGGCGTACCCTGGCTGTCGGGTTGTTGTCAGATGATTAAACGTGAGGTCCTGGACAGCGTCGGCGGGTTAGACAGCAGCTTGCGCTTCTACAACGAGGATATGGAGTGGTGCTGGCGCATTCGCGGCGCAGGCTATGCGTGCAGACTCGTAAGAGAGAGCGTGCTGCATATTGGCGGCGCGTCCACCCCGAACGACGCTAAGTTTTTACTCGAGGGCTTTCGGGGTGGTTACATTTTGTCGCAGCGCTATAAACCAGCGCTGTACAAGTGGGGACACCGCGCGGCTATGCAACTCTACGCGAGCTATAAGATACGAACTTCTCAAAGCCTAGATGAGGGACAGACGTATCAGAAAGTGCTCGAGATGTTTCAAAACGAACACTTCGAGGAAAGCCCCTTCGGTACAACTTTAGACGAAGTGAACCCAAACTTTTAAACGTCCCACCTGTCATATCGAACGAAGCGTAGCGCAGAGAGATATCTTAGAAAGAGCAATAGCGTCTACGGCGTATTTTTCAAGATTTCTCCTCTCGCGCTGCTTCAGTTGAAGTGACAAACTGGACCAGCGTTCGCAGAAAAATGAATGAAGATGGTGACCTCATAACAACTTCGCCTTAGTTCGTAAACGCAGCCAACTTAGTAAAAAAGTCCTTAAAAATAGGGTCGCGCCGCACGTAGTTCGCGTAGCGAATCAAGTGGCGGCTACGGTCCACACTCCAGGTCACTTGGTCGGTCAATATGGGGCTGTGTACTAGCTCTGTCGGCACCCAGCTTTCGTCTAACAAATAGCCGATATTCGCCATGTCCCAGATAACTTTCGACCAGCCGATGTGCTCCGTGCTGTACTCTTTAAAGCGCTGCGCTAAAAACGCGCCGATGTCACCGCAGGGTTCGACGTAATGCTCGATTTCGGGCACGGTGCTGTGCAGGTGCGTGGTTACACCGCGACAGGGAATTAGAACGAGTGGTACACCGCTGTCCAGCAAGATTTGCACGCCTGGTACATCCTGCTTAAGGTTGAACTCCCTCACGTCAGGCCAGTTCAGCGCGTGCCCCCCCAGCCAGACCACCACGATATTTTTGATGATGTCGGGCTCGAGCATAATCGCGCTCGTCACGTTGCTAATTGCGCCGATGGCAACCACGTAAAGCGGGTCGTCAGGGCTACTGGCTTTGGCACGCGCGATAAGGTCACGCACCGCGTCGTTGTCCTGCGCCTTGCGCTCTGGGCCGACGTAATCGGTAGAACCCCTATAAACGAGCCCATCAGGTGATACATCCATACGTTCTAAAAGTCGCAAGATTTCGTCGTAACTAAGTTTCATGCCGTGCCCCGGCCCCGTCGAGCGGTCGTTAAAAAAGGGCGCGGCATAAATGGCTTCAACACTTAGTTTCTCAGGCGATAAAAGCGCGTAGACAAGGGCGAACTGGTCGTCTATTTCGTTATAGGTGTCGGTATCCAACACCATACGGACTTTGCCCTTAGGCGGGGTCAGGCGTTTCAAGCGTTCGCTGTCGGATAGGGTGGGAAAGTTCATAGGTTCCTTTCGAGAATAAAAGAGTAAAAGGTGTTGCAGTGCGAAACATGCCGAACGCTTGCAACATTCGCTTAAGTTACGTTCTGAGTAAGATAGTCGGCTAAGCGTTGAAGCAGTTTCTGATGCCGATTAGGGTCAACGGTACCGATTGAACCCATAATGACCTGTGTAGGTACAACACCTAAAAAGCCGAGACGAATAAGTGATGTGGCTCTTAGGCCACTATCTGCAAAATCAGCATCATCAGTAGCAATGATATCGTCAAAGCCTTTGGCCTCTTGATGTAGTTGAGTGGAAATGCCACAAACGAGTAAGTCATTAAAGGGTGGCAAGTTGCGTAATACTAGACCGGGGCGAGCTTTTAGCTGTCCATCAGCCTGAGGTAACGGAACTAAAACGATATCACCCTCGGTCATAGTCAGGATTAGGCACTTTTATGTCACTCGAGTCGTAGCCTTCTTCGTTATCAGCATAGGCCCTTGCTAAACCTCGCGCCGAAACCTTCAACCACGCTTCGCGCTCGGCATCTTCGGATAAAACCGTTACCATGAGTTTTGTGTTCGGTGCTAAGTCTAACGGCTCGTCAAGCTGAATATGTTGCCCGTCAAAATGCGCGGTTACAGAAACTGTTTTCATAAAAACATCCTAGCAGCTAGTCGGTTGAGGGGCTTAACTAAAGGTTGTACCCGCCTGCTCGGCGGCGTTACGCAGGTAAGCGACACTCTTCCTGGCTTCCTCAGGGCTTAGAACGTGTTCCAGTATAAGCCAGCTATCCTCAGGCAGGTGTGGCTCCATCAGTTTTAGAACCGTTTTCCAGTCGGTAGGGCTCGAGCCCAGCGGCGCAAGTCCAGCGTGCAGGTGAAACCCATCTTTTAATTCGATGTCCTTAATATGTCCCAGACCGTAGTGCCCTGCCAAGCCAGTACAGACGTCTTTGATAGTGTCGCCTGGGTCTAAAAAGTCGCTGTAGTCGTACAGGCTTGTCACGTCAATGTTCACCCTGAGCGCGTCAGAATTAACTTTTTCTTTTAGCTTCAAAAATCTCTCAGGGCTGTTGATGGCAGTTTTTAAGTAGGCTTCAATTGATAAGTAAACGCCGTGTTGTTCGGCAAGCTCGAGAAAGGGCTTTAAAACCTCAGCAATCTTGTCCAGCGTCTCTGGCTCTTCGTTTCGCAGGTCGTGACCGCCAAACCCCGAGGGGTGATAGTTGCCGCCGCAGATGACGATGTAGGGGCAACCCGTTTCGGGTGCTAAGGGAATCACTTTCTCTAACATCTCGCGTTGTTTAGCCTGCGCCGCCTCATCGGTTGAAAGGGGATTGAAGCCGAACGCGCCAATTTGACAGACCTCTAAGCCTTTTTCTTTTAAGGGATTAAGGGTTTCCTCGACGCCCTTTTCAGCCAGGTCGCTTGCGTTTATCGGCACACCTTTTATGTTTAATTCTTTTGCTAGCTCGAGCGTGTCCGCGCCTGCCTCTAAACCTAGTCTCATACTGCACCTAATTTCATACCGTCTCCTTTAACTGAACCACTTGTCCTGTCTCGAGCGAGGCATAAATTGCCTCGGCAATTTGCACGCTGCGAATACCGTCTTGAACGGTGGCACTGGGGGCTTTGTTTTCTTTAATGCAAGTTATGAAATGCTCGAGGGCGTCGGTGTAGCGGGTGCGCCCCAGTTGTTCGGGTGAGGCTTCAAACTGTTGCACCGTTTGCTCGCCCCGCCGTGCCCAGCGCAGCGAGGTCCAGATGTGCGTTTGCCCGCGCAGCTTGGCCTGACCGTTTGCACTCACCAGGTCGAGGTGCGGGTAATCTTTGTGAGCGCCCACGCCGATACCGCCCAGTGTGGCGGTGGCGACAGCCCCGTTTTTAAAGCGCAGGGTCACCGCTACCCCATCCTCTGACGGGCGGCCCGAAAAGCTGCTACCAGCGGCGTATACACTTATAGGCTCGCCTAGCAAATAACAAATCACGTCGAACAGGTGGCAGGAGTTTTCGTTAAAAAAGCCGCCGCCGTTCGCTTTATCCCAGAGCCAGTTTTCAGCAGGCGGCAGCCAGTCGAACAGGTACTCGGCGTTGAGTAGCCAGGGCGCGCCGAGGTCATTCTCTAAAAGTTCTCGCAGCTTGACGATAGCCGGGTGATAGCGAAAACTAAAGCCGACCATTACTTTAGCGTCGTGCTTGGCGCACAGCGCGGCGAGTTCCTGGGCGTGCTCGAGATTCGTTCCCCAGGGTTTTTCGACAAAAAGCGCGACATCTTTTTGGGCCGCCCTTTCAATAAGCGTGTCGCGATGTTTGGGCGCAATGCTGATGATAAGGGCGTCTAGGGTTTCTTTATCTAATAGTTCCTCAGCGTTTCTGTAAACCTTTGCGCCGTAGTTGTCCTCGTAAAGCGTTTTCTCGAGTTTGGGGTTTCTGTCGGCTACGGCGACGAGCTGCGCGTCTGGCAGGTTGGCGAGCGTTCGCACGTGCTGCTGCCCAAAGCCCAGACCGACCACTGCAAAGCGGAGCATCAAATATCGACGCTGCTGGTCATCTCGTAGCGCTGGCCCGTCTGGGCAGACTCGACCGCGCCCGTCAGCATCTCGGTGACGTGCCGCCCCCATTCGACGTTAATCACGGGGTCACGGTCTTCCGCGATGCACTCGAGCAAATGCTTACTGGACTCGTGGTAATAGTTGTAGCCGCCAGGCTTGGGCCAAGGCACGCTCTTTTTAACCTTGGGCGGAATGTGATACCAGCCGTGCTCGTCGGTTTCGGGTAAGAGGTCTTTGCGCTCGCTGATAATCGAGGCCCGGTTGCCCTTATAGCCGAAGACCATGTTGCCTTCGTGTCCAAAGACTCTAAAACCGCCGCCACTCATTCCCGGTGGCACGGGGTGGAAGGCGCGCCCGACGTGCATCGAACCAAGGTAGCCGTTTTGCATCTCGTAAAGCACGTAAACGTTGTCGTCCGCACCCATCGTGATTTTTGAGGTCTTGGGTTTGTCGATAACTACGTCCCAGTAGTTCGCGTCGTCCGGGTCGGTGACGGTTTTTAAGTACTCGGTATATTCGGCGTCGGGCACCAGGTCGCGCTCGGGAATGGACAGTTTGGACATCGCCATAATGCTTTTGCAGGCGCCTAGCGTCGAGACGATATCGCTCGACCAGTAGGAGTAGTCGAACAGCACGCCGCCACTGTCCTTGCTGTAAAACGCGCCCACGCCGTAAGGGTTACCGCCGAGTGACGGGTGGTAGTGGTCGGGCGCGGTGTGGATATAGCTGAACCAGTAAGGGTCGCCTAGAGCGCCCGCCTTCACCAGCTCACGAATCTCCTGGTAAACGGGTTGTAGCGGTGACTGCAAGCTCGGCTCAATGACCGCTTTAACATTATTGTCCCGCACTGCTTTGACGATTGCGTTAACATCCTCGAGCGTAGTTGCCATCGGCTTTTGCAACAGGATGTGCTTGCCCGCTTCGGCAGCGGCGACGGTGAAGGTCTTGTGGGTGCCTGGGCCTGTCAGGACAAAGACCGCGTCGATATCGGCCTTTTCCAACATCTCGAAATAATCCTGATACTCTTCTTTTACGCCAAAAATACGGGCGCACTCGGCGGTGCGCTCGGCGCTCAGGTCACAAACGGCTACCAGGTCGGCGTGCCGCATCAGGTACGGGAGGTAGTACGCGGTGGCGACAACCCCGCAACCGACAACGCCCACTTTTACTTTATCTGCCATATTTGAGTTCCTTTCTCGATACTGTTTTCTTAACACTCAGTTTTCTTGGCGCTTAGGTTGATGCCCACGAATTCTCAAAGTCCATAAATCTTTTTCAACGATGTCTTCTGCATTAGCCAGCATGTTCTCATAATCATGATGAGGCAAAAAGTAACGCCCTGAAAGTTTGTCAGCGCGACCACTCAATAAAGTAAGTACCAGGTCGCTCACAATCTCGGGCGGGTAGTCTTCGCCGCGCTCAAAAATTTCACCGATGAGGGGTCGCCACTTTTTAGCGCCTGCGTCCTCGAGTAAAAAGCGCGTCATGTCGGTCAAAACGGCGGGCGGTCCTACCGCAAATACCTTGACGCCCAGGTCCTCAGTTTCTTTAGCAAGTCCTTCTGTAAGGCGCATCATGCCGGTTTTAGAACTCGCGTAGCTCGTGCCGTAAGGGTGCGGGTCGAGCACGCCGCCCGAGCTGACCATGTTGATAACGTAACCGGCGCGGCGTTCGACCATGCGCCCTACCACACTGCGGCAAACTAAAAAGCCGCCGTACAGGTTGACGCGAATATCCCGAAACCACGTTTCGGGGTCGCTCTCCCACAGCGGCCCGACGGTGCTGAAGGTTCCCGCGTTGTTTACCAGCACCGTAATCGCGCCCAGCTCTTGCTCGGTTTGTGCCACCGCTACCTCGACCTGCTCGGGGTCGGTCACGTCTGTTGGAATACCGATAACTGTTGCGCCTGATGCTTTGAGGTCTTGAACGGTTTGCTCGAGAGCCCCTGCCAACACATCCAGCAGGGCCACCCGGTAGCCCGCCGCTACCAGCGCCTCGGCAATGCGCCGCCCCAGACCTTTAGCGGCCCCCGTTACCAGGGCAACTGGGTTGTTGTTCAGAGCTGACCCCATATTAGTTCACCACGCTCCCACTACCTTCACGCATAGTCATCGTTACCTCTGACACCGTTAAAAACGGGTCGCCGTCCTTGTGGACTTCCTGGCGCAGCGCGTAGCGGTCTGCGCGGTAATAGATGCGGCGGTAGTCGATAGGAATATCCGCCTGCGAGTAACTGATGCGCTCGACAAAAAGCACCGGCTGGTTACGGCGTAGCTCGAGCGCGTCAGCAATTGACTTGGCGGGAATGAGCGCCGACACCGTTTGCACCGCCCGCGTCAGGCGGATGTGATAGGCCTTCTCCAAAACCTCGGCCAGCGACGCTTTAACAAAGTCGTGATTCTCTAAAATGCCCTGGCAGTAGCGGTGAACCAGGTACGTTTTCTCGACACACTGCGGCTCACCGTCGCCCAGTTGTAAACGGCTCAGTTCGGCGAGTTCCGTACCCACCGCAATACCGAGCTGTTCGGCGGTGTGGGCCGACACGGGGTGATAGTTCGTACCGAGCACCTTCGACCCTGGTTTTAGGCCGCGCCGTTTCATCTCATCGCGAAAGCTAAAGAGGTTGTCAACGTCTGCCTGTAATCCAGGGTTAGACACAAACGTTCCGCGCCCACGCTGGCGCACTACAAAGTTCTCGTTTACCAGCATGTCGACTGCCTTGCGCACCGTAATGCGGCTGACGCCGTAGGTTTCTTCCAGATCGGCGTCGCGCGGAAACAGCTCGCCCGTTTGCCACTCCCCCCCCAAAATGCGCGTCCGCAGGTGTACGTACAGCTGATGGTAAAGCGGCAGGCTGCTGCTGCGGTCTATGGGGCTGTGGGTTGCGTGCGCGAACCCGTTGGGTTTTTCAGCTGGCATGAGGTCTCCGGTTGGATGGATTGAAAATTTTGGATGTTTCAGCTATCCCGTGAACTGATGAGTTGCACAGATTGCCGTTTCGGATCCCCCTCAATCCGGTCAGTCTCGCTTGCAGCTCGGAGCCTTTAATAAAGGGGGAGGTTAGCTGCTTCCCCCCTTTGTAAAGGGGGGTTAGGGGGGATTTTTTCAGCGAGAATTGCCCATTAAATCGGTTGAGCATTTCAGTACAATATCCCGGGGGTTTGAGATTGCTAAAAATCATCGCAGTTGCATCCTTCTTAGCGATTGAAAGAAGCCGCACATCCTAAACAGGCTCCCACAGGTGTACATAAATATTGTCTTTCCAGCCGTGACTCATAATGCCATGCTTGCCATTTTCCAGTTCGATAAGTTTGGTGCCGTCGTGGTGCTCGTACTCGCCGGGTAGCGTGTAGCGCCGCCAGGCCGTGGCCTGCGCGTTGGCCTTTTTGTAGACGTAAAGCCGCGCGCGGTGGCGGTAGGGGTTGAAGGGGTCGTGCTCGCCGATGATAAGCTCCGTCTCGCCGTCGCCGTCTAAGTCGGCGGCCTCAATCGAGTGGGCGCAGCGCACCTTGTCAATCGCGTGCTCCTTCCAGGGCTGGCGAATATCGTCACCGGGCTTAAAGTAACTCAGTAACGAAAAGGGCAAGAACTTAGTGGGATAGTCCATTTTTTCCTGACCCATGACGACCTCAGGCTTGCCGTCACTATCTACGTCGAACACCCGCAAGCGAGCCGGGTAAAAGTCCTCGTCTTCAATGAGCTTGTGGGCTTTAAAACTGCCGTTGCCTAAGTTCTCGAGCCAATGCGTACCTGCCACAATGTCGAGTGTTCCGTTGCCCGTTAAATCAACCGGAATCATTTCCTCGCCGTATTTGATATCAGCCAAAACGTGCATAGGCCAGGGCTGGGTGGGGTCATCCGGAATCTCAAAGAGTTCAGGTACGTGCCCGTCGCCTGCGTGGGCGCTGTGGTAACTGGTAATAAGCGCCAGTTTACCGCCCGGTAAAAGCGGCGCAACCGCGTTGCCGTGGGGCCAGTCGCCCGAGCCCTTACCGATGTAATGCTCTTCCCACTCGCCCGCTTCTGGGTCAACCGCTTTCAGCCAAACCAGTTCACTGGTGAGGCCGGTGTACCAGTTGTCGGTAGCGTCCTCAGCCTTTTTACTGGCGATAAGTTCGGGTTTGCCGTCCCCGTCTATGTCGTAACAGGTAATAACCTGATAAATACTGGGGATCTCGAACTTTTCCCAACCCGGGTTTTTGTACCACCACTTAGCGCACAAAATGTCTTCTTTACCGTTGCCCGTCACATCCATTGCTACGATGTCTGTACCCGTCATGCCTTTGTCGCGGTCGACGAAACGGTGCTGGTAGTTGCTAAAAGGCGCAGTTCCCTCACGGCGCTTCCAAATGTGCAGGCGGGGTCGCCAGGTTTCTTTACCGACGATTTCGCGCACGCCGTCACCGTCAATGTCAATCATCTGCGCCTCGTGCGTGCCCTGCCCTTGCGCTATGACCTCGCGCTCCCAGCTCGAGCCCTTATCACTGCTTTTGTAAAGCAGCAAACGCGCGTCATAGTTATAAGGCGGGTTCCAGCCCCCCTGCGCCATCTCGGCAAGAAAGACAAAGCTAGTACCGTCTTCTTGCCAGGTCGTAAGCGAGTGGGCAAAAACGGCGGGCGTTTCTAAAACGTGCTCCCGCCAGGGCTGCTCAGGATTTTCTTGCAAGAGGTTCTCAAATCTGCTGAGCCGACCATCCATATATTCCGAATCAATGATAAAAATATCGGGTCGACCATTCCCCGTTACGTCCATAAGCGAGACGCGGCACATCTCACGCAGATTGGGTGCAAAACTTTTATGGTCCCACGTTCCGCTGAGAGCACCTGCCTCGGGTGCCTTCAGCCAGTAGGGGCCGTGAACAAGCTCGAGCTTACCGTCACCGTCTAGGTCACCTGCCGCCAACCCCTCAGCAAAAACGCCCGTGAGCGCCGCGTGCTTTTGCCAGGCGTCCGCGCCGTTACGCTTGTAAATAAAAACGCCAGGCACCGCGCAGTAAGCCGCGTTGACGACGACCTCATTTTCGCCGTCGCCATCGACATCGGCAAAAATAATATCGTGCGCGCCGCCGTTACATTCACTGTCGATGACGTGCTTTGTCCAGCTCCCAAACGTATCCCCCATTTTGAAATAGGACAGGGCGTACTTGTCGTCGCCCTCCTGGGTGCTTGTCAAGATTTCTTTTTTACCGTCACCGTCTATGTCAAAAGCGGCTAAACCAACGTGAAACAGCCCCTCTGCTATCACGCCTTGTTCAAAGGTGCTTGGGCGATACCAGAGGAGTTTGCGGTCCGTATCATTCACATCGGCGCTGTGACCACTGACGATAATTTCTAAGTTCCCGTCGCCGTCTAAATCGGCAACGTCCAAACTGACTAAGTTGGCACTGTCAGGATTCGCGTCTAGAATCGTCAATTCCCAGTGGTGGTCAGGGGTGAGTTTGGGTTTGAGCGTCGTTTCTACCTGGGTCGATGGCATTGTTTAGCTCCTTTTTTGTCTTTACGTTATGCTGATGTCGCAACTGATCGGCGCACCTAATGTACGGAGAAAGCCTTGAACCTGCTCAGCATTTTGGGTCTCGAGAAACCCCACCGTAAACTGTGCGGGGGCGGACGTTAAATAGGACTCGAGCTTTAAACGCCCAAAGCCAAAAACCGTCATATTGTTTTCCATAGGCCAGTACGAGTCGGTGCCTTGCCCAGCCTCATGATGATGCAAATAAAGCACGCGCTCCGCGTTACCCGCGCCGAAGTAAACCCAGCGGGGTTCAGGCAGGGGCGCGTCCCAGCGTTCACTTGCAGGGCTGCGCTCGCCGCCTGAGCGCACACAAAAATCGTTCGCCTCGTCTAGCTCACCGCCTGGCGTACCTTCATATAAAAACCAATACGCTTTAGGCGCTTTTAAAACGGTTAGCCGCGCGAAATGGGGAAATACTTCCCACTTACAGGCCCAGTTACCGTCTTTGGTTTCTGAGTAAATTTCAGCTTTAAGTGGTCCCTGTTTAGTCACTTCACTTTTGCACTCGGTGCCGCCAGGGTGAAAGTAGCCTTCAGGGTAAACGAGGTTGGGGATGCCGCGGTACTTGCCGTCCGAACCACCGTGCGGGCGGTAGCTTAGCCAGTCGTGTCCGTCGGTGTCGATCATGCTGGCAAAACCTGCACCCTGTTTGTGATAAATATAGGTCGCCGCTGGTGTGCTAATTTCAAAGCTGTCTTGCCCCTGGTAGTCGGGGCGTTCTTTGACACTGACAGGAGGGTAACCAGTAGTCCCGCCACCATCAGAAACAAGCTCATAAGCAAAACTGCTGTTCGCATCAACCTCACCCTCGAGCACTAAATAAAGCTTCAACTCGTCCCCATCTGCCTCTAGCTGAAACGTCTTAGGCAACGCTTCACCTGCTCGCTGTAGTGAGAAATAATCTTGCCCCTTCTCGTCAAAAAGCTGCCTAAGCTGGGCGTTGTCAAGTTGCGCTTCGACCAGGGAATCTGAGCGGCGATAGGAACTTGTTCTTAGCTCGAGCTTGAACGTTTGTTTACTTCCTTGCGTCACGGATGAGCCTCCAGATGAGTAGGCGTAAGATGAGTCATAAAGTGGCGTAACTTACCTACTAGTTTAAAGAATTATAGATATTTGTATAAGATTATAATGTTATGACTTTTGATCTGTCAATGTCTATACGTTTATAAAGCGTGCGAATAACTGATTGGCTTGATACGTCGTGTCATTTCGAACGAAGTGCTAGCGTAGAGAGGTATCTTGCTTGCAACAACTTGTTGGTACATGTCTCACCTGAGTTTGACGTAACGTACTTAATCAGCTTTTAGAATTGTCATATTAGCTTTATAGACTTTTTGGATAGGTGGAGTGCTCGAGCTTAGACAAAATTACAAGCCCCCACCATTTGAAATTTTCTCTGACACTGCTAGAGGGTCGTGCAGGTATTATTTGTCATAAGGAGTGCCGCTATGCGTGTCGCCATTTTTAGTAGCAAAGCTTATGACGAAAAGTTTTTAACCGCCGTTAATGAAGACGCACACGGAGGGCGTCACGAGCTTCACTTTTTCGAAGCGAGGCTTACCGAAAACACCGCCTCGCTAGCCGCCAATCACGAGGCAGTTTGCGCCTTTGTCAACGACGAACTAAACCGTGCTGTTTTAGAGCGCCTTAAAGAAAGTGGCACAAAGCTCATCGCGCTGCGCTCAGCAGGTTTTAACCACGTTGACTTAAAGGCGGCGAAAGACTTAGGTTTAACGGTCGTCAGGGTTCCCGCCTATTCACCTTACGCTGTCGCGGAGCACGCGCTGGCGCTTATCCTCACGCTCAACCGCAAGACCCACCGCGCTTACAACCGCGTGCGCGAGGGAAATTTTAACCTCGAGGGCCTACTCGGCTTCGACTTGCACGGCAAGACTGTTGGCGTTGTCGGCACGGGTAAAATCGGCACGGTATTTACGCACATGATGACGGGCTTTGCTTGCGACCTCTTAGCCTATGACCCCTACCCGAATAAAGACTTAGAAACGGTTGCCGAGTTTGTAGCGCTGAGTGAGCTTTTCAAGCGCTCCGACATTATCTCGTTACACTGTCCACTAACACCTGACACCCATCATTTGATAGATGAGGACGCGCTCGCCAAAATGAAAGACGGCGTTACGCTTATCAATACGAGTCGCGGCGCTCTGGTCGATACGAAAGCGGTTATCGGGGCGTTGAAGAGCGGCAAGCTCGGCTATTTGGGACTCGACGTTTACGAGGAAGAGGGCGACCTCTTTTTTGAAGATTTGTCGGACAAGGTCATTCAGGATGATGTCTTTAGCCGCCTGCTGACCTTCCCCAACGTTTTGATTACAGGTCACCAGGCTTTCTTTACTGAGGAGGCACTGGCTAATATCGCCGGTACAACACTAAGCAACATTACAGCGTTTGAAACAGGTGAGGGCGAACTGTTTGAGGGTTTAGCGGATTAGGTTTTGTTGAGGTTTCGAATTGAATGCTGGGATGGTCGTCGTAAAGCATGTAAGAAGCAGGAAGCAGGAGGCAAGAAGGTTGCGAAACTGCGCGTCTGGCACAAAGCCAAACTCGTTTTCTCAAGGGCCAATGTCAACATCTAGCAGCGCTAGGCTTGCTACTCTCTTTGTAACATGAACCAAGACCCATCACCCCCCCTAACCCAGCTCAGGCTCGAGCGCCTGTTAGAAGCGCCTATCGACGCGCTGATGGTGGTGGACGAGCGCGGTGAAGTTACGATGGTGAACGCGCATATGGTCCAGATATTCGGTTACAGCCGAGATGAACTTTTGGGCAAGCACATGGATTTTTTAATTCCCGAGCGCTTTAGGGCGCGTCACGAACATCATCACGAAAGCTATTACGCCGACCCGCACGCCCGCCCGATGGGCACGGGGTTGGACCTGTTGGCGCTGCGTAAAGATGGCAGCGAGTTTCCTGTACAAATTAGTTTGACACCCCTCGAGACAGACGGGCAAACCCTTATTGCAGCAGCAATTCGTGACGTCAGCGACAGCAAACGTGCCGAGCAAGCCCTGCGCGAAAGTGAGCGCCGCTTGGCGCTGCACGTCGAGCACACGCCCCTGGCGGTACTCGAGTGGGAAACGGCGGGCCAAAAAATAACCGCCTGGAACCCCTCAGCCGAGCGTATTTTCGGTTACGCTGCTCAAGACTTGATTGGTAAGCGCAGCGTCGACATATTGGTGCCAGACGAGCGTAAGACGCAGCTCGAGCCCCTGTGGCGGGGCCAATTCGACGAGCGCAACCTGCGCAGCACCCACCACAACCTGACCAGGAGTGGGCAGACCGTTATCTGCGAATGGTACAGCACCGCGCTCAAAGACGAGACGGGTAAAACGGTTCGCGTCGCCGCGCTGGTTTTAGACATAACAGCGCGGCGACGCGCCCTGGAAGCGCTGCTCACAGCTCAAGAAGAGGAGCGGGGCCGCATCTCACGCGATTTACATGACGGTGTCGGTCAGTCGCTCACGGCGACCTTACTCGGTCTGAATGAACTGGGCAGCGCCCTTGGCCCCGAAAGGCTCGAGCCGCTCAAACGCCTAACCGCCCAGACCCTGGATGACGTGCGGCGCATTTCGCGCGACCTGCGCCCCGCACTGCTAGATGAACTTGGGCTAAAGGCTGCCCTCGGGCGCTTTGCACGCGAACTCTCTTCTCAAAGTGGGGTCGACATCGACGTGCTGACACGCTTGCCTGAGCATTTGGACCAGAGCACGCGCATCGTTATTTATCGTGTGGTGCAAGAGGCACTTACCAACGTCGTGCGCCACGCCCAGGCCGAGCACACGTCGGTCATTGTCACCGCAGGCGAGACTCGGATTCAGCTTGTCATCGAAGACGACGGACAGGGCTTCAACCTGAGCGAAGTTTCGACCAGTAAACACGTCGGACTTGCGGGCATGCGCGAACGGCTCGAGCTTTTAGGCGGCAGCCTGCACATTGAAAGCGCGGCGGGGCGCGGCACGACGCTAAGCGCCCACTTACCCCTCAGCAAAACGGACAGCAACTGAAATCTTAGGACAATCCGTGTAGGAGTTTCACCGACCCTGGATTTCACAAAGTGTGCTTTAGTCAGCTAGGAGGCCACGATGTACAAACGTATTTTGATACCCACTGACGGTAGCGCCTGTAGTGAGCTAGCCCTCAAACAAGGCTTAAGGCTTGCCCAAACGTTGGGAGCCGAAGTAACCCTTCTGCATGCACTCGAGGATCCTGCGGTACTTTACGCACCCCAAGTCATGACCTATCACCCTGACCTTTACGAATCGCTCAAGCAAGCAGGACAGGCTATTTTGGCAGAGGCCAAAGCCCTAGCTGACAAAGCGGGCGTGACGGCAAAAACCGTTTTGGCAGATCGTATAAAACCAGCCGAAGCCATTCTCAAGGCTGAAAGTGAGGTCGACCTGGTTGTCTTAGGTACTCACGGACGGCGCGGCTTCGACAGGTTTATGTTTGGCTCTGTTGCTGAGGCTGCACTGCGCCGCGCAACGCGGCCTTACTTGGTTATTCGTGATGAGAGTGGTAGCGACGAAGCTTAAGATTGCTTATCGTTTGCGGCAGCGTGGAGGGTCTCAACTACAACCCGTTTTGTTTGGTAGGCTGGCAACGCCGAATAAGTAAAAATGACTGACTATCATTAGGAGGCTATAACGATGAGAGATAGGCCCCCCATTCATCCGGGTGAAGTGCTGCTTGAAGATCTCCTCACGCCCATGAAGCTGAGCAAATACCGACTTTCGAAAGACATCGGTGTTGCGCCCACGCGTGTGCAAGAAATTATTGATGGCAAGCGTAGCGTAAGTGCAGACACCGCCTTGCGGTTAAGCCGCTACTTTGGTACGAGTGCAGAGCTGTGGATGGGCCTGAAAAGTGACTATGAACTCGAGCGCACCAAAGAGAAATTAGGCGAAGAGTTAAAGCAGCTTAAGCCCTTAGACGCTGCTTAGAACTTATGTTTGGAGCCAAACGAGTAAACTTGAGAACTAGAGTATGGGAACTGAACAAGCCGACCACTATCTAAGAGAATTTACTCGAAGTATCACCTGAGTTAAACATTTGTCGTTTATACTCTTTTTATGAAGCCTACTTACGTCACCGAGCGCATCACTGTGAACCCTAAACAGTGTGGGGGTAAGCCCTGTATTCGCGGTATGCGTATCAGGGTTATCGACGTTCTGGACCTGCTTGCGAATGGCTCGAGCGTTGACGACGTTCTAGCTGAATTTCCCAAACTCGAGCGTGAGGACGTTCTAGCTGCTATCAAATATGCAAGAGACCAGGTCAACCACGTGGTGCTCGCAGCTTGAAACTCTGGCTCGACGCGCAGCTTTCACCACACCTGGCACCCTGGATAAGGAAGCAACTCAAAATCGAGGCGTATTCCCTTGAGTACCTTAAGCTAGACGAAGCCGAGGATGAAGAAATTTTCGAAGCTGCTCGCGCGGCTGGTGCCGTCATCATGACAAAGGACGAAGATTTTGTCGGTTTGCATAAGCGGCTGGGCGCACCGCCGCAGCTCATCTGGATAACTTGTGGTAATACTTCGAATGCTTATTTGCGCGACGTGCTTAGTGCGACGTTGAAAAGTGCATTCGCTGTTCTGGCAACGGGTGATGCATTGGTAGAAATCAGTGATGCGGTTGAATCAGACAATTATTGAGAACTCGAGCCCTCTAGTAAAATAGGAAAGCTCTTCTACCCTGCCGTGCTAAACTGCGCTTATGGCTGACCTAACGCTACGTCTACCACCAGGGCTCAGTGAAAGGTTGAAACTTGCGGCTAGCAAGGAAGCAAAAGAGCCAGAAGTGCTTATTATCGAGGTACTCGAGCACTTTTTAGAAGAGCCATCACTCGAGTTCATAGGGGCTTGGGCAGAATCCCATATTACGCCAGCCACCCTGAGGGTTTCTCGCACCCTTGGAAGTATGAAACAAGCGTTTCAGACAGCGGATTTCGATGCTGAAACCGCGGGTGACAGCCTACTCGAGCCCATGAGTGAAGAAGAGTTGAAAGAATGGTACGACAACCCCATTTTTGGTGGAGCTACTTCTTGACGCCCATACATCATTGTGGTGGTTAGCGGGTGCGGGTAACCCAAAGTTATCTTCAACATGCTCGTTTTTCAGCTTAGGGAACCCTTCCCCCCTTAACAAGGGGGGACTGAGGGGGGATTTGCTTCTGTGACTGCCTCGCAAGCGAACTTTCAGAAGCAAATCCCCCCAACCCCCCTTGTTAAGGGGGCTAAAATAAGCGCATGTCTAGGCACCTGCCTTATAACCGTAACTTGGTTGAACGAGCAAGAGAACTTCGTAAAAATATGACCCCTGCCGAAGCCAAGCTGTGGCGTGGGTGCTTGCATCACCTGGACGTACGCGTGTTAAAGCAACGACCCATTGACAATTTCATCGTGGACTTTTATATCCCAAGTTTTAAGTTAGTGATTGAAGTAGATGGGGATTCACACTTTAGCGAAGCGGGTAAAATCAGAGATGCTGAGCGGACAAGAGTACTTAAAGGTTACGGGTTGCAAGTCGTCCGCTTTACCAATCATGAGGTGATGACTAATCTCGAGGGGGTTCGTGAGGTGCTGGGCTCGAGCTTGGCAAATGCAAACAGAAAGGTAATACATTTAACCCTCGGTAATAACGAAAAATAAAAACCCCTCGAGCCTAAACTCGAGGAAAAAACACCTAGTTTGACAACTCTACAAAAGTAACTGCAATAACTGCGCCTGAAAAAACATCACCACAACGCCGTAAACCATGTGACCGATTAAATACGAAAGAATCAGGGCAACCGCGTTTCGGTAGCCTTCTAACGGGCGAAAGTCGGTCACGATAAAGGTCGTGATGAGAGATAAAAAGATGCCCTGCCCCAAACCCATAACAAGCCCGAAAAGTGGATAAAACAGGTTGACAGGCGCTGTTGAATAGGGAAAGACAACGTACTCAGGGGCAGGGAATGGGCCGTTGGTAAACATCAGCACGAACCAGCCGTAGAAAAAAGCGAACAGTACGCCACCTATAAATAGAAAGAGGGTGCCGAGGAGTCTCGAGCGCCCGTCAACTTTTTTGGTAACAAGCGCCCCCGCCGCCCCGAGTGAATCGTAAAACACGCCGCCCCATAGTAACGGCAAATAAAGAAACACAAGCATGACCGCCGTCGCCACCAAACCCGACAGGATTGACGACATGAAAAGTGCAGTGCCTATACCCACAGTATTACCCCCTCACCAGACCCTGTACCCTGGAACGGGTACCTCGTTAATGAACATGTCGATAAGCGTGGGCAAGTAAGCAAGTAGAACTAGGATGACCGCAATAGCGAACCAACCCCACAGCGAGTCGAGCAGCTTCATAACGCCTTCAGAGCGCAACTTGGTCGTCTCTACAAAGGGGATGGCGGGTACGTCGGCCTCGGCAAGGGTTTTCCTGCTAAAAACGGTGGCAAACAGCACCCAGAAATAAAGTATCACGGCGACGAGCAAAATCATGCCACTGATACCCGTGATGATTTTAGGGGCGAGGGCTGAGGCGTAAAGGCCCTCTAAATTAGGAACGAGGTTCGACACGTGCGCACGTCTTGGTATGCCCAATAACCCTTGCCAGTGCATCCCGAGTGCAAACACCATCATGCCGACAAACCAGGTCCACGACGCCCACAGCGCCATCATATTTGAGAAAAGAGGTTTTTTCGTCAAGTGTGGAATAAGCCAAAAGGTAATGCCGAAAAAGGTGAGCGTGGTCGCAGTCCCCACCGTAATGTGAAAGTGCCCCGGCACCCAGGTCGTGTTGTGCACTAGCATATTGAGGTTAAAGCTGGCATTTACAATGCCGCCCGCGCCACCAAAGATAAACGAAATCATCGCCAGAATTTGCGCTGTAAAAGAGGCTTTTCCCCAGGGTAGGGCTTTTATCCAGCCGAGTGCCCCCGTACCGCCCCGGGCACGCCCCCCGACCTCGAGCGACGCCGCCACCGTAAAGGCGGTCAGCATACTTGGGATGCCTACGAACATGGTCAAGAGTGAATGCACCATTTTCCAGGCTGCTGGAATACCGGGGTCGGTGAACTGGTGGTGAAACCCCACGGGTGTCGAGAACAGTAAAAACATTAAAAAGGCCAGCCGCGCCAGCGAATCCGACATGAGTCTGCCCCCTGCTTGCTTGGGTATAAGCGCGTACCAGGATATGTAAGCAGGTAAAAGCCAAAAGTAAACAATGGGGTGCCCCGTGAACCAAAAAAGGGTTCGGGCGAGTTGCGGGTCGACCCCTTCACGCAAACCGAGTGACCAGGGAATCAGAAATACGACAACCTCGAGCACCAGCCCCACCGACGCTAAGGCCCACATGCTCCAGGTAATCACGCTCATATAGGTAACAATCGGCGTGACCTCATCCGGGTGCGCTCGCTTCCAGCGTTGGCGCAAACGAATAACCTCGGCACCTATCATCAGGCTGCCGACAACGACAAGTGCCAGGCCGATATAAAAACCCCAGTGCCCTTTGAGCGGCGGGTAAAAAGTGTACATAACCGACGAGGTATTGAGAATAATGGCGACACCCGCCATCAGCAAACCGCCCAGCATAAGCCAGTACGCGCCCCAGACCCAAATCATGTTGGGCTCGAGATCAAGCTCTTTAGCAGGCAAATAAAGCATGAGCCCGCAGATGAAAAAGGTCGTGAAAACGAGTGCATTCAGCACACCGTGCAGGGTCAAGCCCTGATAGTAAGACTGCAAAAAGGGCAGGTACTGATACACGTCGATACCTGCGTAGTTGAGCGCTTGCAGGGGTCCGATAAGCGCGCCGACGAGCAGCGCGACCAGACCCGTTAATAAAAAGGTAAAGGTGACACGTTTGAGCGGGTCGGCAGTAGTGACTTTGCTTAACGTAGGTGACGCAACAGCCATAAATTTCCTTTCATGTCCTGGGATTAAGGTCTCGAGGGTTAGGGCAGCTCGAGCGCTTGCCGCAATTCGTAAACGTCGTCGGGCGACAGCGCTGCGTCACGGAAAGGCTCGACATCTTCTGCGGTGTAGGGTTCAAAATTCTCTGTTACAGCGTCGTTGCCCCAACTTGTAAGAATGTAATTTAAAACCTCAGCAATTTCGTCGTCACCGAGCTGTCTCCAGGCAGGCATTTGACCGTTGTAGTTTTCGCCAGCAACTTCGATAGGACCGTTCAGACCGTATAGAAGTAACTTGGGTAAATAGCCCTTAGCGTTGTAGAGGTGGGCGGCATGTTCGCCGAGCGGAGGCCAAAGACCTGCTTGCCCTTGTCCCTCGCCTTGGTGACAACTCGCGCAGTTGCTGCCGTAAACAGCCTCACCAACCATACCAGCGTCTGCGCCGACTTCTAAACCGTTGGAAGCTTGAATTTCGGCTAACTCTGAAGGATTAACGACGCGAACTTGTCCCACCATGTTCTGGTGACTGATGCCGCAATACTCGTTGCAGACAACTCGGTAGGTTCCCAGTTGGTCAAAGGTATAACGGAAGGTCGCAATTTCGCCCGGAATCAGTTCGACGTTTATGTTGGTATTTTCTATCTGATAGCCGTGAATTACGTCGCGGCTCGTCGCGTAAAAAACGACCTCTGCCCCGAGCGGTAATAAAATCTCTGTGGGGTTGAAACTGTACGTTTGAGCAACCAGGGATACCTGGTAATTATTCAACCCTAACGCACGTACACCCGGATTCTCAAAAAAAGCGCCACTCAGCAAAACCTCGGGCTGACCACGTCCGTTATCGCTGAGCTGCGCGATATGTGTACCCTCAACGGTCAAGGCGTAGGTGATAAGAATAACGAAGGTGAGTGAGAGTAAACCGGAAAAAGCCAGCCAGCGCCGTTCCCAGCGCTCGACGGCCTCGTGTTGTGGGTCGTGCTGTGAGCCGTTTTGAGAGTCCACGCTAACCTCTTAAAAAGTCTAGAAAATACATACCGAACCAGCTGATTAAAATCATCAAGGCTAAAAAACTCGTCACGAGAATAGCCCCAACGGGTCTTTGTGCTTCACCGACGTCAGGCTCATTAGTCTCAGTGTTTTCTGGCGGCGGCGTTGAAGATTTGCCTGATTCGCTCATGGCTTAAAGTCCTCCCGTAGACGTAAAAAAGACACGTTTGTCATGACCAAAGCTTATGAATTTGCTAGGGCGAACACGTCCGACAATGTCCTACAAGTTCTGTAGGAATTTTTCCCACACGTGTCATCTTGCGCGGCGTATGCTTTTATAAATGTCGAACACGCCAACAGAGCGGCTCGAGGTATTTCTAGTCGACGACCACGCAGTGGTGCGTGCGGGTATCAAACTGCTACTCGAGTCCAAAGGTATCAGCGTCGTAGGTGAAGCCGAGAGCGGCGAACACGCGCTTATGGAGGTGCCAGGACTCGAGCCTGATATCGTTGTTTGCGACCTCACCCTGCCGGGACTAAGTGGCATTGAAACAACCCGTGCGCTGCACTCGAAACTCGTTGGCAAGACCCGCTTTATCGCCTTATCCATGCACGAAGAACCCGAATATGTCCAGGGTTTTTTAGAGGCGGGCGGCTCCGGCTACGTACCCAAAAGCGCCGTTGAAACGCAGCTGTTAGACGCGATTGCTGCCGTTGCGCGGGGTGAATATTATGCGCCCGCCAAGCTTTTAGCCGAACTCGCCAAAGAAATGGCAGGCCCCGACCCTTATCGCAATGCCAAATTGACCAAGCGGGAACTCGAGGTCGTCAAGGCGATTGCCGAGGGGCGCACCTATAAGGAAATTGCAGGCTTACTGAGTATTAGCGAAAAAACAGTCGCCACCTACCGCGAACGCGCCGCGCAAAAATTGGGCTTAAAAACAAGAGCTGACCTGGTCCGCTGGGCTTTAGAACAAAATATTTTGACTTAATAGCGTTCACAAAACGTGTGACTTAGTCAGCAGTCAAAGTTTGCTGCACTTTCGTGCAAGAAGAATTCATGAAAAGAAATCATGCAAAGAAAATTTGCGTAAGGAGAAACTGAACCTTAGACGCTAGACAGGTGTTTTAAGATGAGGTTAAGCTTTTAACGTTAAGCTCGTCGGGCAAGTTCAAGTGTTTCCGTGCTTCATCTGTATCATGCACGTTGACCCGAGTGAAACGTCCAGGGGCGAATAGATTAGGCGAATAGATTAGGCGAACGGGCAAATTCACTATGAATCACTGTGGATTACTATGGGACTCGAGCCCGTTTTGCAGGCTTTTGCAGTTAGGCTCACCTGACACACGATTGAAAGGAGCTGTTTTGAAAAAATTACTATTAGCCCTGAGTATGTTGGCTGTTGTAGGCTTTGCGGCGGCGCAGGAACTCACGCTTTGGACCTATGTAGACGGGGCGGCGCTCGAGTGGTTAGAAAGCGAAGCCGCTAAATTCGAAGCGGCCTTTGGCGTTCCGGTTTCGGTTGCCAGAATCGACTTAGGCGAAATCAAGCAAAAAATGCTGCTAGACGCGCCCGAGGGCGAAGCCGCTGACGTTGTGGCGCCGATTCCTCACGATCAAATAGGCGAAATGGCGACCGGCGGCGTCTTAGCCGATATGTCCTTTTACGCTACGTCTGACTATCTAGCTGGTTTGAGCGAACAAGCCAAGCTCGCTTTTACCTATAACGGTCAACTCGTCGGTCTGCCCATGTACGTCGAGGGACCCGCTTTGATTGTCAACACCGACCTTGTCAGCGATGTGCCCGCCACATTTGAAGAGATGGTGATAGCGGCGCAAGACCTTACAACAGATGATACTTTCGGCTTTTTATACGATATCAGCAACTTTTATTTTTCGTATGTTTGGATGAACGCAAAGGGTGGTTACGTGTTTGAGCGTGGGGACGACGGCAGTCTTATAAGTGACGCGCTTGGCCTGAATAACGAGGGGGCTATTGCGGGTGCCAAGCTTATGAAAGACCTCCGCTACACTTACGAGCTTATTCCCCCTAGCACGGATTACAGCGTCGCTGACACCCTCTTTAGAGACGGTAGCCTGGGTATGATTTACAATGGCCCCTGGGCTATTCCCAACTATAAAGACGCAGGCATAAAGGTTCAGGTTCTGCCCATACCTGCTGCGGCTGACGGTACCCAATTCAGCGGTTTTATGGGTGTACAAGGCGTGCTTTTGAATCAGTTCAGTGACAATAAAGTCAACGCTGCAAACTTTGCTAAGTGGATTAGCCGCTCGGACGCTCAAGTATCTCTAGCAGAGCAAACGGGTAATATTCCCGCTTCGCAAAGCGCCAGCCAACAAATGGCTGATGACCCTGTGATTACAGGCTTCTCAGCAGCACTTCAAAACGCTGTGCCCATGCCCAATATTCCTGAAATGGGCAGTATCTGGGGACCAATGGGCGACGCATTAACAATTATCTTAGAAAGCGCTGACTCTGACCCTGCGGCAGAACTCACGCGCGCTGTTGAAAAAATTAACGGTAATTAGTACGTTAGAGCAAAGGTTCATAAGCATTTATAATTGCACTCTCACGAAGTATCGCATCCACTGAGCGCCTCTCTTTTTAAAGTCTTCGAGGTGAATGTAAGCGCTTACATTCTTTTTGCTCAGCTCGAGAAATTTATATTAGGGATTAACCCCCTGAGCTAAAAAATGAGCACTTGCTAACACTCTTTTTCAATTATTTTCAGGAACCTGCTATGCACTTTCTAGCGTCATACATCCCCTCCTGCATCCTCTCATTTATCATGTACGAGCCGGTCTAAAAACATTGGATGATAAAGGTCTTCTGAGTTGACAAAGCGCCATATGTAACATATCCTGTAAGTCTAAAAACAATTTGTAAACGGTTACAGTTTGGCACGAAATGGCTCTGGAGGGTGTTCTAGTTTTGTGAACCCAGCAGCGAATATTACAATTCAGCATGTTGCTGATGCGGCAGGGGTTTCTACGGGAACGGTGAGCCGCGTTCTCAATGACCGTGCAGGCGTTAAAGCAAAAACGAGGGATACGGTCCTCGCCACCATTCAAAAGCTAAATTACCGCCCTAATCAAACAGCCAGAGAACTTTCCAAACAGGCAACGCGGATTGGCTTGCATATAAGTGGTGTGCCTAAATTAACCCGCTTTTATATGCTGTTTTGGCGCAAGCTCGTTGAAAAGCTAGGGGCTGATGGGTACAGGCTCGAGGAAATAAACACTTTTAGTGATGCAAGCCTGCAAAGCTTAGACGGCCTTATTCTTTTCGGCGCTCACGATGACGACCCTAGAATTCATTTTCTTAAAACAAAAGATATTCCTTTTGTACTTATTGGTCATGGGCAAGACATTCGTTGGGTCGCGCCCGATGATATCGGCGGCGCTGGGCAGGCCGTCGGGCACCTGCTGCGTTTGGGTCACCGCGAAATTGTCAAACTCACGGGCAAGCTTGATTTTCAGGGTGCTCAAGACCGCCTAAGCGGCTATAAACAGGCTCTAGAAGATGCGGGGCTTAGCTTTCAGCGCGACTTACTGCTCGAGGGTAACTTTAGCGCTTTAGAAGCGTACCGCGCCGTTAGAAAAGCCAGAGAGGCTGGTCTTAAGTTCACCGCTATTTTTGCCGCTTCCGATGAAATGGCGCTAGGTGCGATTGCAGCACTGGAAGATTTAGGACTCAATGTGCCTCTAGATATTTCGGTGGTTGGCTTTGATGACTTGCCGACCCTTGGTGACCGGTTGACTACCGTTCGTCAAGATATCAGTGAGATTGTAACGACTGCTGTCAGCTTACTCAAGCAAGGTTTAGCGAAAGAACCCGTTTGTCACAAGCTAGTTGAAACGGAGCTTATCGTACGCAGCACAACAGCCCGGAAAAGAGGATAGAATGATTGAAAGTATCAAACGACAAAGTATCAAACAACTTAGCCTTTATGACTACTTGTTCAGGGGGGTGATAGATTTGTAGAGGTTTTTAAGTACAGCTCGAGACGCAGAGGGTTTGCAGAGCGTTTCACGAACCTGCACGAATCTTAGGTACCCCCTAATCAACCTGTTTTGGAGGAAAATTATGAAAAGACTGCTCACCACACTATTACTAGCACTGTTATTCAGTGCCAGTTTCGCCTTCGCACAGACGGTCATGGAAGACGCCATGACAACGTCGGCGACCGAATTTGGTGAAGCGCCCATGCTCGCTGACATGGTCGCTGCTGGCGACTTGCCCGCTGTGGCAGAGCGCTTGCCCGTAGCTTCAGATATTGCTGTGGTCGAGGGTGTTGAAGGTATTGGCAAATACGGCGGCACCTGGCATAACCTGAGTGGCTCAGGCGATATTTCAAATATCAAGATGATTCTTTATGATGGCCCCATCCGCTGGAAGCCTGACTACAGTGGTTATGAAACCGGCCTAGCCAAAAATATTACGATTTCTGAAGACGGTACCGAAGTGACTTGGACCTTCCGCGAAGGTACCAAGTGGAGTGACGGCGAACCCTTCACGATGGAAGACATGCGCTTCTGGTGGGAAGACATGGCGACCAACGCCGACTTTAGAGTGGTGCAAGTTCCTTGGTGGGGCTTTAACACCACGGGCGAGCCTATGTCAGTCACCTTCCCCGATGACTATACGATGGTTATGAAGTGGGATAGCCCCCGTTATACAACGCCAACTATTTTGGCGCAGGGCTTCTGGGAGTGGGAGCCCCTCATGACACCTGCACACTATCTCAAGCAATTTCACCCCACCTATACCGACAGCGCAAGCTATGAGGACTTAGAGGCAATGCGCAAGTGGTGGGAAAATCCTGACTTCCCAACGGTTTTTGCCTGGAGCGTAAGTGAATATATTCCTGCTGAGCGCACAACATTAAGCCGTAATCCCTACTACTGGAAGGTCGATACCGAAGGTAATCAGCTACCTTATATTGATGAACTGGTTATCGATATTATTCCTGACAAAGAAGTGCGTGTCTTAGAGCTTTCTCAGGGCAAGTACGAAGCCTCCTTCAGAGGAACCGACGACCCTAACGATATTCCCTTCTTAACCGAACAAGCTGAAACAGGTGGCTACCGTATGCATCAAGGCGCTGTTCACGGTGCGGGCGGCTGGCCTTTATGGCTCATCAACCAGGACTTTGCCGATACTTCATTCGAGAACTGGGAAGAAATTAGAGAAGTCTTGCGCAACAAAGATGTGCGCCGCGCCTTTTCACATGCTATGGACCGCCAGCGCATTGTGGACGTTGTTTGGGAAGGCTTTGGTATTGCTAAGCAAGCCACTATCAGCCCACAATCACGCCACTTCCAGTCCGAAGAGGGCCAAGCAGTTTTTGAAGAATGGGCCAATAGCTACGCGTCATTCGAACCTGAAACAGCCGTGAGCTTACTCGATGGCGCTGGTGTCGTCGACGCTAACGGCGACGGTTGCCGCGACCTGCCCAGTGGCGCTGACTTTCAACTAGTTCTTGACCTAACGGATTGGGGCGGCGAAGCTATTAACACCCCTGCCACAGAGGTCTTTGAGGGCAACTTAAACGACGTGGGTATTTGCACCATTGTCAATAACGTGGTTGGGCAACCTGATTCTGACCTGCGTCAGAAAGAAGGTCTTTACATGCTGCGCAGCGGCGGCGCCGCCGAGCTTGACCTGTGGCCTTACCCTGACTGGGTTTTCCCTATGCGTGACAACCGCGCTTTCCCGATGCAAGGTTTATACCGTCAAACTGGGGGTGCTGAAGGCGAAGAACCTTACGGTGCAGCTTTAGCCCTACAAGAAATTTATGACCGTGGTTTAGCCGAATCCGACGCCGACGCACGTGACGCACTTGTTTGGGAAGCCGTGCAGATTCATATTGAAGAAGGTCCGTTTATGATTGCAGCTTCAGGCGACCAGCCTAAGCCCGTAGTTCTTAGTGACGCCTTCCGCGGTGTTCCAGAACTCGTTATTCTTGGCCCCTGGGCACCGGGCAGCCCCGGTAACCTTCATCCTGAGCAGTTCTGGCTTGACAATTAAGTTCCAGCCTGCCGAAGGTTAAGTCGTAAACAAAATAGAGGCAGGGATTACGTAATCCCTGCCTCTATTTGCATAGTTTGATACATCCTTTAGAAACAGACTCTCACGTTATAGAAAGGAGGCTTAGATGCTACCATTCATAGCCCGACGCTTAGGCTACGGCGTTATTATGTTAGTACTCGTTTCTTTTGTAAGTTTTATTATTATTCAGCTTCCGCCAGGGGACTTTTTAACCCAAAAAATTGCCGAATTGCAGGCCAGGGGTGACCGCAGCGCCGAAACACGCGTTGACGAATATAGGGCGCGTTACGGTCTGGACAAACCCTTTTTGACGCAGTACGGAATTTGGGCAAGTAACTTTGTACGGGGCGACTTTGGTGAATCATTTGAATACGAGCGCCCTGTCAGGGAACTGTTGGGGCAACGTATGTTGCTTACAGTTATCTTTGCCCTAGCTACGCTTATATTGACCTGGCTTATCGCCATTCCTCTGGGGGTTTATTCAGCCGTTAAACAATACTCAGTAGGTGACCAGATTATTACGACGCTCAGTTTTATCGGTTTGGGAACGCCGGGCTTTTTGCTCGCGCTTGTCGTTCTTTACTTTGCCGTTGTTGTCATGGGGCAAGACGCCGTCGGGCTTTTCTCACGCGAATTTAAAGACGCCCCTTGGAGCTTAGCGCGGGTTTGGGACCTGTTAAAACACCTTTGGGTGCCCGCTCTACTAGGCGCGATTACAGGCGCCGCCGCCCTGGTTAGAATCATGCGCGGTAACTTGCTCGAGATTCTAGGACAACCCTACGTTGAAGCTGCGCGGGCGCGGGGTCTGAAAAACCGCACCGTGAACTGGCGGCACGCCGTACGCATGGCGATTAACCCGCTCATTGTTATCTTGGGGTCAGAGGCTTTACCAGGCATTGTCATTGGTAACGCGCTTATCGCCATCGTGCTCAACTTACCCACTATGGGGCCGCTTTATATCAACGCACTTTTAACCCAAGACATGTATATGGCAGGCACAGTGCTCGTCTTTTTCGTCATTATGGTGCTGCTTGGCAACCTGTTAGCGGACATTATGCTAGCCGTTGTTGACCCGCGCATCCGACTCGAGTAAGGGAGGGGTTTATTCATGGCAGCTGTTGCTGGCAAATTTAGAAAACCCAAGGAAACCAAACAGGTCTCGCAAAGTTACTGGAGTCTTGTCTGGTGGAAATTCAAAAAGAACCGCCTCGCGGTTGTGGGCGGCATTATCGTACTGCTTTACTACCTTATCTGCATGATTTTGCCAGGCTTTTTCGCGCCCTATCCCGCGAATGCTGAATCAAGGTTTTTGCAAGCGCCGCCCCAACGTGTGCGCTTTGTCAACGCTGAGGGTAACTTTAGCTTAAGACCTTCTGTGTTCGGGCTCGAGAGTGAAATGGATATGGCACTGCGTAAGCGCACCTGGGTCGTTGACCCCGAACAACGCTATCCCCTTTACTTTTTGGTGCAGGGAGAGCCTTATAAAGCCCTGGGCTTTATTCCGACCAATCTTCACTTATTCGGGGTGGATCAAGCGACCGAAGGTGCCACCGGCTTTTTATTCGGCACTGACCGTTTGGGACGTGACGTTTTTTCACGCATCATTTATGGCGGGCGTATTTCACTGACGATTGGGCTGGTCGGTGTGATTATGACGCTGACTTTAGGCACGGTCTTAGGCGCAATTTCAGGCTTTTACGGCGGCACGGTTGACCTGATTATTCAGCGTATGACCGAGTTCTTAACGGCCTTTCCCGACCTGCCGCTATTCATGGCTCTAAGCGCCGCTATTCCTGTAACCTGGCCTTCGACGCGGGTGTTTTTTATGATTACGCTCATTCTGGCGTTTATCAAATGGGGCGGGTTGGCACGGCAGGTGCGCGGTCTTATCTTGTCCTCGCGTGAACGTGAATACGTGCTGGCCGCCAAAAGTTTTGGCGCAAGTGACTACCGCCTTCTTTTCAAACACCTGATTCCTGGCACCATGAGCCACGTAATTGTCATTAGCACCCTGGCGATCCCTGGCATGATTTTAGCCGAGACAGCGCTCAGCTTTTTAGGCCTTGGACTAGTGCCGCCCACAGTGAGTTGGGGCGTTATGCTTTTTGAGGTCAATAACGTGCGCACGATTCACTTTGCGCCCTGGTTACTTATGGTCGTTCCCTTTATCGTTCTTTGCGTTCTAGCGTTTAACATGCTGGGCGACGGTCTGCGCGACGCGATGGACCCTTACGGAGGCAAATAAGATGGCGTCTCCGAATTCCAAGTCTGAGGTCGAAGCTAACAAACCCGTTATACCCAAGACCAAAAAGCCCAAGGCCAAAAGAGAGCGTGTTCCGAATGACCTAAGTAAAAACCCAGTACTGCTCGAGGTCGACGACATTCAAATTCAGTTTGCGGTACGTGACGGTATTGTCAGGGCCGTTGACAAAATGAGTTTTGTGGTGCGGCGTGGTCAAACGGTAGGTATTATCGGTGAGTCGGGCTGCGGCAAGTCCGTGACCTCACGCGCGATTATGAACATGATTCCCAAACCTGGCAAAATTGCGGGCGGCAAAATCCTTTTTCATATGCCCGAGGCAGATGGCAGTGTCACTCAGGTGAACCTAGTCGAGTTAGAACCGGATGGCAACGAGATTCGCAAAATTCGCGGCGCACGCATCGCCATGATTTTTCAAGAACCCATGAGTTCACTCACGCCTGTTTACAGCGCGGGCTTTCACATCGGTGAGGCTATCAAGCTGCACAAGGGCCGTGTTAAGCGCCGCACCATTGGCAACGAAATGATTGAGAACATTCAAGATGCTAAGGGGTTAGAGGAAGACGAAGCCAGAGAAGTCGCTATTGGAATGCTGCGCAAGGTGGGCTTGCCCAAACCTGAGCAGCGCGTCGACGCTTATCCGCACCACCTCTCCGGTGGTCAACGCCAGCGCGTGATGATTGCCATTGCGCTGTCGTGCTATCCCGATTTACTTATTGCTGACGAGCCGACCACTGCGCTCGACGTGTCGATTGAAGCGCAAATTCTCGAGCTGATGCAAGAACTTAAACGTGATACGGGTATGGCAATTATCTTTATCACGCACAACTTAGGCGTGGTTGCCGAGATGGCTGACGAAATCGTGGTGATGTACTTAGGCAAAGAGGTCGAAAAGGTCAACACCATCGAACTTTTTGAACAGCCTCAGCACCCTTACACCCAAGCGCTGCTCAACTCGATACCGCGCATCGGTAAAAAGGTCGATAAACTTGCCACCATTGAGGGCATGGTGCCCGACCCCTTCAACCTGCCGAGCGGTTGCGTCTTTCACCCGCGCTGCGCCCACATGATGCCGGGTAAATGCGATGTGGTCGTACCCGAATATGCTGAAATAATGCCCAAGCACTGGACACGCTGCTTGCTACACGATGTGAGCTGGCCTGACAACGCCGAGGCGCAAGCGCTTAAAAATAAAGATGGCAGCATACCCAACCGCTTGCCCTCTCTCGAGGAGGCACATCATGCCTAAACCCGAGGGTACTACCGACGTTATTTTAGATGTGCAGGGGCTAAAAAAATACTTTCCGATTAAGGCGGGGTTCTTACGCCAAACTGTTGGCAACGTCAAAGCCGTGGATGACATAAGCTTTTTTGTACGCGAACGTGAAACGCTCGGGCTAGTGGGTGAATCGGGGTGCGGCAAAACCACCGCGGGCCGCACGCTACTCAACCTCTACGAACCAACTGGCGGCGAAGTCTGGTTTAAGTCAGATACGCTGTCAAACAATGGTCAGGGCGACTGGGTCAACTTAAACGAGCTTGATAAACAGGAATTAAAACGGGTTCGCCAGGACATCTCAATGATTTTTCAAGACCCGATTGGTTCTCTCAACCCGCGTATGACCGTGTACGACATTTTGACCGAGCCGATGCAGGTACATAACAAGGTCGACTCTGCTACCGAAGGCTATATTATCGACTTGCTCGAGCGTGTCGGCTTGCGCCCCGAACACATCCGCCGCTACCCGCACGAATTTTCCGGCGGACAGCGCCAGCGCATCGGCATTGCCCGCTCACTTGCGCTCAACCCGCAGCTGATTATCTGTGATGAGCCGGTCTCAGCACTCGATGTGTCAATTCAGGCGCAGACGCTAAACTTGCTCAACGAACTCAAAGACCAGTTCGACTTAGCCTATGTCTTCGTTGCACACGACCTGAGTGTGGTGCAGCATATTTCTGACCGCATCGCCGTTATGTACGTGGGCAAGATGGTCGAAATGGCGGATTCCTTAGAGCTTTATAGCAACCCGCTGCACCCCTATACCGAAGCGCTTATGTCGTCTATTCCACTACCCGACCCACGCCGCGAAAAAGAGCGCATCTTGATGCCTGGGGACGTTGCCGACCCCTCGAACCCGCCTTCAGGCTGCTACTTTCACCCGCGCTGCCGTTACGCACAAGACCGCTGTAAAACAGAATTACCTGCTTTTAGAGAGGTTGAACCAGGTCACTGGACCGCTTGTCACTTTGCGGAAGAGCTTGACTTACAAGGGATAGAAGACTAGATTCTGTTGACCTTTAAGCTCATCTGGCACACATTCTGACATTCGGTACGAGAGTAATCAGTAGTCAGAATTCAGTAGTCAGAAGCTTGCAAATTTCTATCGCTTTTCACGTCTAGCACAGGGGTAATTGGTTTTCTCAAAAGATAACTCGAGCCTGACGCCTTCAAAGTTCTAAAATGGGGACGAACACAAGGTTCGTCCCCATTCGCTATAGTTGAAACGTGGCAGCCCAGAAAATAAATCTTCGACCTGCTCGACCCGCTGACGCCCCAGGCATGGCGCAGCTTATGGTCAATACCTGGTTAGCTGCTCATAGGGGGCAAGTCGCAGATGAGGTATGGCGCAAGCGCCGCGACGAATGGAGCTACGACGTTTCTGAACGCGGTTGGCGGCGCTTACTAAGTGACATTAGCAAGGGAAAATCCGAAGACTGTATCTATCTTGCTTTAGATAAAGACAAGATTGTCGGTCTCGTCAATGGTTATGTAACACCCTCATCTAAGCTTACAGGTGAGGTCGGCTCGCTCTATGTTAAACCGTCCCACCAAGGCAAGGGGATGGGTCGCCAACTTCTCAGCAAAGTCGCAGCGCACCTGGCGCAGCTAGGGATGACCGAACTCAGACTCAGCGTGCTGGCAAGCAACGTAGCTGCTCAACGTTTTTACGAAACCCTCGGGGGACGCGTTATCGGTGAACGTGAAAGCGAAGATTACGGGGTTAAGCAACTCGAGCTTATTTACAGTTGGCAACCTATTCAACTGCTTATAAGTGGGCTAGGAAAAGGCCACAGGTCGTAGCGTTCAGTTTTAACCAAAAGTAGAAAGCTGATGCGACTCGGGCACCCTTAAGCCCTTTGGCCAATCTCAAAGCCCTTTCCAGTATAAGATGGGGCAAGATGAAACCTGCTGTCAAAGGTCTATTAGCCTATCTAGCGCTGCTGCTCAATCTTGTCCTAGCTGTCTGGATGATTTTTGAAAGCCGGAAGCTCTACCTTTTGCTGTTCACCTGGATTATTCAGCGGCGCGAAACGGAAGGAAGCGCCTTATCGAGAGCGACTTACGGTTTGCAAACGGTTGACGCGCTGCTCCTTGTGGTACTCGCCTTAGTCGCACTTGGGCTGCTTATCTTCATTGAGACGCGCTACCGAAAAACGACAGGCGCATTAGGTTTAGGGCGAAAGGTGAGCTGGTTTGTGGGCTTACAACTCTTCTACTTGGGCACCGCGCAAATTATCAGCGACGCGGCTCTGGGCAGCCTGCTCGAGATAAATCTGAGAACGGCGCTGACAGCTTTTGAAGTAGCAGCAGGCGTGAACCTTATTTGGCTCAGCGGCAAAAAGCAGACCCGGGAGGAAAAGTCTGGGCTCGAGAGTCAAGGCTGAGGGTGTCTTCCAACCCCCTGCTGACCGAAGCTATTCCCGCGCTGCTGAGACGAATTGCCATACCTGTAGGAACGGGGGTCTTGTTCAATACACTTTTTCAAGTCGTTGATACCTTCTTTGCAGGCACTATTTCCACCGACGCCTTAGCAGCCCTGGCCTTTTCGTTTCCTATCTACTTTATTATCATTGGTATTGCTTCGGGCTTTGCCACGGGCACATCGGCCCTTATTGGTAATGCGCTGGGTGCAAATCAAACTGAGGAGGCAGAACATATTGCTTTTCAGGGCTTCGTTCTAACAGCGTTGCTTGCCCTCATCTTGATGCCTTTGGGGTTGCAAAGCGCCCCTTTTCTTTTTAGCATTCTAGGGGCAACAGGTGACAACCTCAACACCAATTTAAGTTATATTCGCCCGATTTTTTATGGAGCGCTGTTTTTTAATCTGGTGTTTATGTTCAACGCGGCTCTGACGGCGCAGGGCGACACCCGACCTTTTCGCAATTTTTTAATTTTTGGCTTTTCCCTAAATATTGTTCTTGACCCCTGGTTCATTAGGGGCGGCCTTGGCTTACCGCCTATGGGCATTGCTGGAGTAGGGTTGGCGACAGCGCTGGTACAAGCTTTGGGTGCGATCTACCTTGGCTTCACGGCCCTGCGCTCTCCTCTATTTCAGCGTAAACATTGGCAGCTACTAAGACCAGACTTGCACAAAATAATAGCTATCATTCAACAGGGCTTGCCGCCTGCCCTTGACCTGAGCACCGTTTCGCTGGGTGGCTTTATGGTTATTTATTTTATAGGGAAGTTTGGAACAGACGCGGTGGCAGCTTACGGCATTGCCATTCGCATTGACCAGCTTGTCTGGTTACCGCTCATTGGTTTAGAAGTAGCAACCCTGAGTATCGTTGCGCAGAACAACGGGGCCAAACGGTTTGACAGAGTTTGGGCTACAGTGTCTAAGGCGCTCCGTTACGGTCTAGGTCTTATGCTGGTTGTCGGGAGCCTCACCTTTGTCTTTGCAACCCAGCTTATGAGTTTGTTCAGCAGTGAGCAAGCTATTGTCAGCATAGGCGTACAACTTATTCGCATCAGCGCTGTTTCTTATTTAGCCCTGCCTTTTAGCTTCGTTGGCTTTGCTGCTCTGCGCGCGATTAAGAGGCCTTTTTTACCCATGTTCATGAGCATCGCGCGCATGATTGTTTTACCAGGCATTAGTATTTATGTGCTGCTCACCTATTTCGGGGGCGGGCTTAGCAGTATTTGGTGGTCATTAGCAGGTGCAAAAATAGCTGTATCTGTCGTCGCCTGGCTGCTCGTCACGAGCCTTTTGCCCAAACCCGGTAGCGTGCTCACGGACGCCGCAACGCTTAGTTAAAGACGAATGCGCCGAAAGCCTTAACGATGACAGTTGCCACGTTACAGTTCACAAGCAAAGCACTCTGGCGACAGGTAACTTACAGCGCCATCCTACCCAATAAAGGGATCGTAGGACCTGGTCCCTACCCCGTTCTTTACCAACTTCACGGAGGTAATCAGGACCATACGGGCTGGCTCTATTCCTCACGCATATTTGACTACGCCCTCGAGTTTCCTTTCATCATCATTTTCCCAGATGGTGCACAAAGTCGGTGGGCCAATGGCGGTCCTCCGTTTATGGCTTATGAAGATTTTTTGATGCAGGATTTGGCAGAGCACATCCTTGATACTTTTCCCGCAACAAATGGCAAGTGGGCCATCGGGGGTAACTCGATGGGAGGGTTTGGCGCTGTTCGGCTAGGCCTAAAATATCCGCAGCGATTTTTCTCTATCTGGTCTCATTCTGGGGTATTTCCAAGCGCCGAAACCCTGGCTGAGCACTGGCATTGGTCAGGTGACGCAAATGACCTGGACTGTTACGTACTTGCTAATGGGCTTGATTCAAATATCATGCCATGTCTGTCGTTCGATTGCGGTTTAGAAGATCACTTGCTAAAAAGTAACCGCCTTTTCCATACACACCTCGAGAAACACAAGATTCCTCACACCTATCACGAGTATCCAGGAGGGCACACCTGGGATTATTGGGATTTACATGTCCAGCAAGCTCTTGTTCAACACCAAGATGTATTTGAAACAATGGGTAAAAGAAGTTAAGGTTCAGACTCTTAATTCCTGTGGGTCTATTTGTTTAGGAGGCGAATGGTTTGAATAAGTTAACGAATAACTCGAGAGTCATCCTTATCGGCGGGTCATCGCACAGCGGCAAGTCCACACTGGCACGGGCACTGGGTGAAAAACTGGGTTGGACAGACCGCTCTACGGATTACCTGGCGCGCCACCCAGGACGCCCCTGGAAACGCGCCCCTGACAAAGTGCCGGAGCATGTTGCAGAGCATTATTCAACCTTGAAGGTAGATGAGCTAATTCAAGATGTCACCCAGCATTACCAAAATTTATGGCCGAGGATAAGAGGCATTATTACCACTCACGCTACCGATACGTCGGTAGACAAGTTGGTGCTCGAGGGCTCAGCCCTGTTACCTCAGAACGTCGTGACGCTCGAGTTAGCAGAGGTATCCGCCCTTTGGCTGACAGCTAGCGACGGCTTTTTCAAAACACGTATTTACAAAGAAAGCAACTACGAAAACGTCTCTACTGAAGGCAAACACCTAATAGATAAATTTGTAGAGCGTACCCAGCTTTTTAATAAAGTGATGATGGGAAACGTTTCCGAACTCAGCTTGCCCTATATAGATGTCGAAAAAACATCATCCTTAGCAGCACTGGTGGATGAGGCACTAGCAAAGCTAAAAGGAATCTAACTTTCCAGCCGTCTCACATCACCAGGACGTATAACGCGGCCCGTGTCGGCACTTTTAAGGGCGGCGAAGCAAAGCTCGAGAGAACTTAAATTTTGCTTGGCATTATTGCTCGGTACTCTATCCTCTTCAATCGCGCAGAGTAATTCACCCATCGTACCGTGAAAGCCGTCCGGCATCCACTGACCCTTTAGCTCGGGCGTATAGGTGCCGTCAGCGTGGGTCACAGTAATTTGCTGGTCGTTTAAGTCAGGTCCCTCACTTAAAATCGCGGCCTTGCTACCCAGAATTTGCGTTTGGTCGGAACTGCCCAGCGTGGCGTCACCGTTTATGGCAAGCGTGACGAGGGCGTTTGAATAATGAATGGCAGCGTGCGCCAGCAGCGGCGGGTGGGCGACCTGGGTGCTCGAGTGTTCAACGGCAGCGTACACCGCCTTCGCCTGTTCCCCTATAAGCACATTGATAAAGTCGAACCAGTGAATCGCGTAGTCGTAAAGAATTAGATGGTGAATCTCGTCAAATGGCGTGCCGAGCGTCCAGTTGTGGTCGAACTGCAAATTAAAACTTGCGCTTTTCAGCTCGCCCAAAAGCCCTGCATCTACCGCTTGGCGAATATAACTGAACTGGGGCGACCAGCGCCCATTTTGGTTCACGGCGAGTTTAAGCCCCTTGTCTTCAGCAAGCTTGACCAATCGTTCGCCATCATCCAAATCAAGCACGAACGGTTTTTGGCTGAGCACGTGTTTGCCTGCGTTTAGCGCCGCTTCGATAATCGCCACGCGAACTTTTGGGTGGGTGGTTACGTCGACCACTTCGATGCTCTCGTCTGCTAGAAGCTCGTTGTAATCGGTTGTAACTTTCGCCTCGGGAAAATATTCAGCTTGCCGCGTTTTGGCGCGGTCCAGCTCGAGGTCACTAAGGGTCGTGACCCGGTAGCCTGCCGTTTTATAAGCGCTTAAGTGTTGTCTCGAGATACCCCCGCAACCAATCACGCCGATGTTGGGGTTGTAGCTTTTCGGGTCCTGGGGTAAATAGGGGACGTTGGCAAAGGTCACGAAAAGCTTACCGTCCTACCCTCTTCAGCGCTTGTATAGGCGGCGTCGACAATCCGCTGCGCCAGCAAACAAAGCTCGGGCGATAGCGGGCCTTCTACGGCTGAACCCGTTTCCAGGCAGTGAATAAAATACTGAACAGGGTTTTGGTAGGGCGGCGCTAAGGTATCGACCGGCATCACCTGACCCTCGGGGTGCCCCGCCGTTTGCACGCGAACCGTTTCCTCGTAGTCATAAGAGGCAATCGTGCCCTTTGTTCCGGTTATGACAAAACCGCACTTCGGTTGGGGTTGGTGTTTCCAGGGGTCGGTAAAGGTGCCCCATCGCGTTTCCATCTTAGACAACCCGCGCGCATAGCGACAGATGGTGATGGAGTGCTGATCGACCTCGATCCTGGGCGTGTCGGCGGTGACGCAGGTGACTTCAACCGGGGCCTCGCCATTCATGAACCAGGTCCCAAGCGTCGCGCCATAGCCAAGGTAATCCAGC
>ENA-ORXM01000730-ORXM01000730.1-marine-metagenome-genome-assembly--contig:-NODE-730-length-52620-cov-4.027596_pt1 | contig 52620 bp, 44 predicted proteins | sample MGYA00237867_ERZ511480 | MGnify/ENA primary metagenome ERZ511480 (study PRJEB26309, sample SAMN06266103) | marine metagenome | isolation source: Algal blade | place: United Kingdom:Sidmouth, United...
ATAGTTTAAATCTGCGAGTTTCTTCGCATTTATTCCGATTTTTGAAAGCGAGCCATTGCTTTCATAGCAGAAATCTAAAGCTTTAATAAATTCTTCTGCAGTATTGGCAACAAGCACTTCACGTTTGTGTTGTGCGTCAATGCCTTCTAGCCCAAGTTGGGTTGTTAATACTACACGGCCCAGTGCCATTCCTTCTAGGATCTTGGCTCTCATACCTGATCCCGATAAGAGAGGAACGATCATCACAGAATGTCCATTAATAAACCTTTTGGCATCATTTACTTCACCATAAACTTTTACATTCTTATATCTAGAATTTATTAACGTAGTGGGCGTATTTCTGCCTGCAACATGGAGCTTTAAGTTTGGGTATTTGCTCAATAGATCATCCCATACATTATCCAAGAACCACTTTAATCCTTCAAGGTTTGGCATCCAATCCAAGGAACCAATGAAGGATAATGAAATTTCTCTCTTATATGTTTTGGAATTTGGAAGATAATCTTCTGTTGACAAACCGATAGGGGTAACTATGCCTTTATTTTTGTAACCTAGCTTTCTAAATGTTTCAAGATCTTTTTGTGAAATGGCGATGAGTAGATCATAATTGTTGAGCTGTTTGATCTCGTATCGTTTTAATTTCTTTGTGAGATACTTTAGGTATAATTTCTTTGGTATTGAATCCGTATTTCTAGTTACTCGTTCCCAGATCTCATGCTCCACGTTGTGAGCGCGCATTGCAACTATAGCTTTAGAATATTTTCTGATTATTGGAATGTAAGGTGCTAGATAAAGTGTCTCAAGTTGCACAACATCATAGGTATTTTCTTTTAGCAACCTTATTAGTTTCTTTGTAAATTTTGGGCAGACAAACCTATTGATATGATAAGATTTATTTGAGAACAGATTAAAAAAGGCATCCTTTGCTTTTATAGCGTTATCAAGTTCCGTATAGTGTGATGCTTGATAATGGTTAAAACTTCCATTTACACTTGATACGTCACAAAAGTGTTTGGTGGTGTTCATTGCCAATAAACTAACCTTACACCCTAGTATGTTTAATGCTTTGCTGAGATTCATAACGGCAATGGATTCACCGTCTTTCATTGGATAGGGGAACTTCTTACATAACTGAAGTATTCTCATATAATAATTGTTTAAAGCTTAATTGTGGTTTTACAATCCTCCAGCACACCCCAAATTAATGTTTGAGACTGCTATTTAATTCTTATTTCTTAACTAAGTAAAACTGCTAAATAGGCAATGTTTTGAGCGTTAAACAATCATGTAATCTTCTTGTGAGCGCCACAAATATAATTTTTTTGATTTCAATTTAATAGAAACAAGTATAAATATTATCAATATTATAATATTTCCTCTTCGTCTTCAGACCAAGCCGGTGATACTATACAAAGAAATACCAGCCTTCCTTTTCCTCGATTTCTAACAAATTGTCTAGCGTTCTTGGGCACTAATGCCAATTGATTCTCTTTTATGGTGTATGTAACATCATCTATGACCATTTCTCCCTGTCCGCTGATAAATACATAAACTTCGTCATTTTGAAGCCTATGATTGATAGAAGATTTTCCTTCCTCTATGTACCCGTACGCGATACTGAAAGGTATTTCTATATTGTCATTTTTAGGATGTAAGACTTCTGAAATATGTGTATGATCACCAGCTAAAAAGCTTTCAATCTTTTCTAAGTCCTTTATTATTGGTTTTCCTATTTGATTCACATCTATAAAACGGACTAATTTAAAGTACTGCTGCCCTCTGCAGGGAAATACTTTGTAAAGGAATTTGCATAATGGGGTGAAAACTTGTTTATCAAAAGATTAATTCGACAATTAATAGTCAAATTATACAACGTTAAATATCAATGCTTCGGATATAGCAGCACATTTTAATTTAAAAACGAACGTATTATCTTTTTTTTAAAGAGTAATATTTCTAGTTAGATAGAACATGCTTATATTCGCAACAATGATCAAAGCTTTAAATATTAAAAAGTCTTACGACCAACTCCAAGTTTTAAAAGGTGTAGACTTAGAGATCAGGAAGGGAGAGGTTGTAAGCATAGTAGGAAAGAGTGGGGCAGGCAAAAGTACGTTGCTGCATATTCTCGGAACCTTAGATAAGCCGGATGAAGGCCAAGTTTGGTTAGATGATGTTGAAATAACAAAATTTAAAGATAGGGAATTAGCAAAATTTAGAAATGATCAAATTGGGTTTATTTTTCAATTTCATCATTTACTTCCTGAATTTACAGCACTAGAAAATGTAAGTATTCCAGGTTTTATACAAAAAAAATCACAGAAAGAAGTGCGAGCTAGAGCTGAGCATCTTTTGGAATACTTAGGGCTCAAAGATAGAATGCTCCACAAGCCAAATGAAATGTCTGGTGGAGAACAACAAAGAGTGGCTGTCGCTAGAGCACTTTTGAATCAACCGAAAGTCGTATTTGCTGATGAGCCTAGTGGGAATTTGGATTCAGAAACTTCTTACGACCTACACAATTTACTATTCAAATTAAGAGACGATTTTGATCAAACATTTGTCATCGTCACGCACAATGAAGAACTTGCCAAAATGAGTGATCGAAAACTTGTTATGAAGGATGGACACTTTGTAGGTTAATGATTTAAGCCCTTCTGATATATAATGAATTATACATCAGTCAGAGCGAGATCTGTTGTTAAACGCCCAGACTTGATAGCAGCATTGATAGATCCATACAGCATGTGATCTCCGCAAACATATTGGTAATTATTAATCTTGCAATCAGAGAGATCATAAGACCCTCTCACAGTCTTTTGGGAAGGAAGCGCATAAGGTATTGCATATCTAGTTAGAAATTTCCATCCAGAGACCTTTGTACCGAACCAATTTTTGCATTGTTTAATTACATCATCCTGCGAAAAAGAACCTTCTGAGAAATTGGTGCTAATAGCGATGAGGTTTTGTCCTTCAGGAGCATAAGCTTTTGAGATGTTTGAAAGAACTGCTATATTATTAAATGCCTTATTTTTTGAGGCGTTTATACTTATTAAGGCCTCCTCAAAAGGGGCTTCATCAGAAGTATAGTAATAAGTGCAAGCGTATCTTTTCTTTTTATTGTGTTTAAATGATAATTTATCCAATAGTAAATTTGGTTCAATTGCAATAATACATTTGTCAGCTTTATAGTTTTTTCCAGAGCTGCAAAAGACATCTCCTTTAGAAATGCTTTCGGCTTTTTCATTTAATACGATGGTATCGGGTGGAAGTTGTTCTATTAAATTAATAACCAATTCACCCATTCCTTTCATTGGAATGGAAGCGTTTGAAGTTGAAAACTTATTGTACAAATACTTGAACATTTCAGAAGAGGTCTCCAATTCGTTTTCAAAAAAGACCCCTGAGAAAAATGGCTTAAAAAAGTTATTTATCATTTGGTCTGAAAACCCAGCATCCGCCAAAAATTTACTTGTAGGATGTTCGATTGAACTAAATGATATATCAGAGCTTGCAGATTTTGCAGTTGACTTAAGAGAAAGCAGCTTAAACTTATCATTAAATGATCCAACTGGACTCTTTAAGGTTGAAAACAAACTTGAGGGTTCTCTTAGTGGATCTTTAACTACCGAGGTCGTTCCATCATCCAAAAGCACCAAGGCGCCTGGGTCAAAAGCTTGGAGGTCCAATTTATCATAATCCATGATTGCTTTTGCCTCAGCATAAGTGGGCAGGAATATTTGAAAACCATGATCCAGAATAAATCCATCTATGTGATCAGACTTCACTCTACCGCCAGGATTTTTGTCTGTTTCAAGGATGGTAAAGCTGTGACCGTGTTTTTGTAAATTGATCGCGGCTGAAAGACCTGAAAGCCCTGAACCTATGATATTGAAATGCATTAGTTTATTAAATTTATTGGTTTTCCGTTCAAAAAGGCTTTTATATTCTCAACGGTGCTCTGTAACAGTCTTTTTCTGGAATCAACGGTGCTCCATGCCATGTGAGGCGTGAGGACGCAGTTTTTTAAATGGTAAAAAGGATGGCTTAACTGTGCAGGTTCTTCTACCAAAACATCTAGCCCTGCTGCAAATATCTCACCCAGCTGAAGGGCGTCTGCCAGATCTTGTTCATTTATCAAAGGACCTCTTCCTGTATTTATCAAAATACTGGATTCTTTCATTTTTGAAAGATTGGATTTGTTTATAAATTCATGGCTTTCTTTGTTTAAGGCAGCATGCAGAGAAAGTACATCAGATTGCTTTAGTAAAGCCTCTTCATCGACAAAGGTTACAAAACCATCTTTACCTGACTTATTGCTACGACTACTTGCTATTACCTTCATATTGAAAGCGTGTGCCACTTTTGCGACGGCTTTTGCAATGGTCCCGTACCCATAAATTCCGAAAGTCTTGTGTGCTAAGTCTTGAATTGGAAAAATAGTAAAAGAAAAATCTGGACTAACTGACCAAAATCCTTTCTTTACTGAGCGATTGTGCTTTGAAACGTTATTAAGTATGTGTAGCAGCAGCGCAAAAACATGTTGAGCAACACCATCGGTGCTGTAGCCTGCTACATTGCTCACCTTGATGTTCCTTTCACTGACAGCTTCGATGTCAATGTTGTTGTAACCTGTTGCAGCAACACTTATGAATTTAAGATTAGGACAATTAGCAAGAAAATCTTTATCAACAATAAACTTATTAACGACAATGATGTCAGCTTTTTTGCTTCTTAGAATGCCTTGCTCCGGGGAGGATCTGTTAAAAATTTCGACTATTCCTATACCTTCAAAGACATCCCAGGATAAGTCACCAGGATTTATGGTATAGGCATCAAGAACTGAAATAATAGGAAGTGTTTCGATTTTGTTTCTAGATTATCTCCACCAAAGGAAAATAAATAAAAGGACTAAAACAACTCCAGTAATAATGAAAACCGTATTCCAAAATTTCTTTTCTTGTCTTTTTAGGGCAGCTTCTTGCTTTTTTCTTCGAATATCTTTTGACATAAAACTAAAATTAAGGTTTATTGAATGAACGCCTAATTTAGTAAAAGGGTAGGGTATTCCAAAAAAATTGGGGGAATAATTGGATAAAATGTGGATGCTGCAAAGTATACCCAATCAACATGGTAATTTAAATGTTTTATATTGACAACTTTGATTAGAAAGGACACTACCGAATTATCAATAGTGTCCTTTTAGATTCAATCTTTTATCAAAATCGCATGAAAGAATAAGATTTACTTAAGTTAATCAAACCATGCATTTTACAACCTCTTTTCGTTAATGATCACCAACAGCTCTTCTTTATAGTTTTTTCCGACAGGAATTAGCTTTGCTGCTCCTTTTTCTTTTACTTCAACAGAGTTACCTACAAATGCGTTGATCTTATCTATTGAAACGATGTATGACCTGTGGATCCTTTTAAATAAATTGTTTGGCAACTTTGCTTCCAAGCTTTTCATGGTCTGGAGCGTAATCACTCTACCTTCTCTGCATCTTATGATAACGTAATCTTTCAAACCTTCAATGTATATGATGTCATCATACTTGATCTTTACCAATTTTTTATCGGACTTTACAAAAATAAAATCTTCCCCATCTGCATCTCCACCTTCCCCATTACCACTACCAATCTTTTCAGTTGCTTTGTTTACAGCTTTCATGAACCTGTCCATCGATATTGGCTTCATTAGGTAATCTATCACATTAAGCTCGAAGCCTTCTAACGCATATTGATTGTGAGCTGTAGTAAAGATCACTTCTGGAGGATTGGTCAAAGATCTTAGAAAGTCGACACCTGTGATCTGCGGCATTTGGATGTCTAAAAACATAAGATCAATAACCTCTTTTTGGAGTACGTTATTTGCTTCAATGGCATTGTTGCATTTTTGCACCAAATTAAGTTGAGGCATTTGGCTAATCAATGTCTCTAAGACATCTTGAGCTAAAGGTTCGTCGTCAACAATAATTACATTAATCATATCCTTGTTTTTAGTCAATTAATAAATCCAGATGGACCGTATAACTATCTGGTTTTTCTTCTATTTCTAATACGTGTTGGTTATAGTATAAAATATTTAAACGTCTTCTGATATTCACTAATCCGATACCACCACTTTTTCTTTGGTGGTCTCTAACTGGAATGGCGTCAGGTTTGCTATTTTCAATTTTGAATTGTATATTTTTTTCTAACACATCCAAACTGGCATGAACATAGCCAGAGTCGAGGTGATTGTTGGCTCCATGCTTAAAAGCGTTTTCCAAAAAAGGAACAAACATAAGCGGAGAAACTTTTAAGCCATCTATGCGGCCACTTGTTTTAAAATCTATCTCCAGTTTTTCTCCATGCCTTAGCTTTTCAAGCGAAAGGTAATTTTCTATATATTTAACCTCTTTTTCTAACGGTACACTCAATTCATTACATTCATACAACATGTACCTTAGCATTTCTGAAAGTTTTACTACGATCTCTGGAGCCTTATCAGATTTTTTTAAAGACAAAGCATATATACTGTTGAGCGTATTAAATAGAAAATGTGGATTGATCTGCGACTTTAAAAATTTTAGTTCTGACTGTACGTTTCTAGTTTCAAGTTCTTGCTTCTCTCTCTGATGCCTCAGCCAATCTCCGATTATTTTTAATATTGTGCTGGTTCCGGCAGCAACCAAACTTGAGGCATAATACCACGACTGATCTAAAAAAAGTATATTCTGTAATTCAGGATACGCTTCCCACTTAAAGTGGAAAACAAAAAGTTTTATTGGCGTGATGAGTAATGACAAGGCGATCAGAAAAACGACATAAGTAAAAAATTTCTTCTTACTTAAATAATTAGGAATTAAATAGAAAATGTTTACATATACTATTACTGCATAAAAAAGTAGATTAATAACTTCATTACTAATAGTGAAGGCAATCCCTTTGCGAAAGGTTTCCATCCATAAAAATAAAGTCAACACTACCAGCCAAAAGACAGCATGATAGACCACTCTTTGAGAGCAGAATGCTACAAAAGATTCTTTAAATGATTTATTATAGGGCTTATCAAGCAAGAGCTGCACTTTTTTTATTGAATATCATATTTTAGCTGAAAATATAGATTTTTATTAGATAAATATCACCTAAGATTAGATGAAGGTCGAATAAAAGCAAAATTTACGTGCCTAAAACATCAATTTTAAATAATAACCAATGGAAATAATCTTTTTGTACATTTGCGAGCGATACTAGAATAGCAAACAGGAGCTCTATAAAAATAAACAAATCTAGCATTGAGATGTTAGATATTTTCCTAAACAACTAGTATTAATTAACGGTCGAAAATAAATTTATGGCATACAAAAAGAGTGAGACATACGATAATGAAATCACCGATCAACTGAAAGATAATTTTTCTAGTATACTAACCGGGCTAGGCGAGGACGTGAATAGAGAAGGCCTCCTAAAGACACCTGAAAGGGCGTCAAAGGCAATGCAATTTTTAACACAAGGTTATGGTATGGACGCCAAAGCTATTTTGGAAGGTGCAAAGTTCAAAGAAGATTACAGTGAGATGGTCATTGTAAAAGATATTGAAGTTTACTCATTGTGTGAACACCACATCTTACCATTTTTTGGAAAAGCGCATGTCGCCTATATCCCTGATGGTCATATTGTAGGCTTGAGTAAAATTCCTAGGGTTATTGATGTCTTTGCAAGAAGACTGCAAGTGCAAGAAAGACTAACTGATCAAATACTTCATTGCATACAGGACACTTTAAATCCGCTGGGAGTAGCTGTAGTTATTGAGGCAAGACACATGTGCATGATGATGCGCGGCGTTCAAAAGCAAAATTCTGTAACTACAACTTCTGCTTTTACAGGACAATTTAGAAAAGAAAAAACAAGGGCTGAATTTTTAAATCTAGTCGGTTCAAAATTACATTAATCATGAAAGCATTTATCTTTCCGGGACAAGCGTCTCAATTTGAGGGTATGGGCAAAGACCTCTATGAATCCAGTGACGAAGCAAAGCAATTATTTAAGCAAGCAAATGAGATTCTAGGGTTCGACATTTCAGAAGTAATGTTTAATGGATCTGCAGAAGCTTTGAAAGCTACAAAAGTGACGCAACCTGCTGTGTTTTTGCATAGTATTATTAAGCTTAAAACAACTGAAAACGCCGGCAAGCCAGAAGCTGTAGCTGGACATAGTTTAGGAGAGTTTTCAGCACTAGTAGCGGCTGGGTCTTTGTCTTTTGAAGATGCTCTGCAACTTGTATCAGTTAGAGCATTGGAAATGCAGAAGGCTTGTGAGCAGCAATCTTCTACCATGGCTGCCATTGTAGGATTGGAAGACGCGGTTGTAGAGAAAGCATGCAATGAAATTGATGAAATCGTCGTTGCCGCTAACTATAATTGTCCAGGTCAGCTCGTTATTTCAGGTTCTGAGAAAGGAATCGACCTAGCTGTCGCAAAACTGACAGATCTCGGTGCTAGACGAGCTTTAAAGCTTCAAGTAGGCGGTGCTTTTCATTCTCCATTAATGAAACCAGCGGAAGAAGGTTTGCAAAAAGCGATAGAAGAAACCAGCTTCAAAAATGCTTTATGTCCGATATATCAAAATGTTGATGCTCAAGCTTCCACTGATGCTGAGCAAATAAAAACTAAACTGGTAAGGCAACTGACGTCTCCTGTTAAATGGACGCAAACGATACAAAACATGACTAATGACGGTGTATCCGAATTTATAGAAGTAGGAGGCACTGGAAAAGTACTGAGAGGTATGATAAAGCGCATAGGTCGAGACATACAAACTTCTACTATGTAAAAAATATTGGTTTCTAGGTATTGTTATTTAGAAATAGAATAGATATCTTGACACTGTAATCCGGCTTTGAACAAACATACTCAATTCTATGACACCGAAAATTTCTCCCGGAAAAGTTCTCTTAGCAGAACCTTTCATGATTGACACTAACTTCAAACGCGCAGTCGTTCTTCTCTGCGATCACAACATCGATGGTACCGTTGGTTTTATTTTAAACAGAGAGTACAATGCTCAAATAGGAGAGGTTGTACCAGAACTTGAAGGTTTCAATGCACCTCTATATTGCGGTGGACCCGTTCAAAAAGATACCTTACACTACATACATAACGTAGGAAACCTTCTAGACAATAGTCAAGAAGTTTGCAATGGTGTCTATTGGGGCGGCGATTTTGAGAAATTGATCTTCCTGATCCAAAACGAAATGATCAAGCCAGAGAATATTATGTTTTTTGTTGGCTACTCTGGATGGACTGCTGATCAACTCGGTGACGAATTCAAATATGGCTCCTGGCTACTTGCGGAAATGGACACCAACTACATCTTCAAAAAGAAGAAGCAAAAATCGTTGTGGAATAAGATCATGTCTAATAAAGGTGATAGTTATTCTATCATTGCACAGATGCCAGATTACTTTTCTTGGAATTAGGATTTGCTTGCTTTTAAATAGTTTTGAACTTCCAATAATTGTTATATACGGGATTCAATAAGGATTCATTACCCAAAGTTAAAATTGCACCTTCAAATTTTGGTTTCTTGACTTAAGGTTTGCTGCGTGTTTTAGGAGAGTGAAAGGACACTTTTCCATAATAACAGTGAACTTGAAAAAGAGACTCGGTCTTAACCATATTAGTACCAACAATATATACGGATTATGCTTACTTCAAATTTCCCCTATCAGTCAAGTATAAAAATCAACCACAATATCCTTTTCGTTTCTTTTACTTATTTATTTTAAAAGTTGAGTGTTAGGTATTCTGACCATTATCAAACATCTAATAATCAATTATTTTGAAGGAATTTAAATCTCAATACACAACAAAACACTTACAAAACCATTGGCCAAGTTTTTGCCAATATAGTAGTAACGCCAAGATTCAGTTATATCATCAATAGTACTACTGTTTAGATAATCAGAAAGTCGTAACCCCCCCAGCGGCAATATTGGTTTCAATTATTACAAATTCAGTTGTTTTGAAAAAGAAAAAATTCCGTAATTTTTACAAAAAATTGCCTTGTATTGGGAAGGTAAGTGAGTATTTCAAACAGCAAAACCACACGAAAGTTCCATCTGACTGGTTTATAGTCGTCACAGATGTAGTCGACTCTACAGCAGCCATAGAGGAAGGTAAATATAAGGACGTAAATATTGTTGGCGCTCTTACGGTGATGGCAATAAGTAACGTACTAAATAGTCTTAAATTTCCATTTGTTTTTGGAGGGGATGGAGCAGTTTGTCTTGTACCACCAGAAATGGCTATAGAGGTTGCTGACGTTCTTTTTGACACCAAATTAAAAGTAAAAATTCTGTATGGATTGGATTTGCGGGTTGGCCTAGTACCAGTTAAAACATTATACGCCGCAGGTAAAGAATTATATATTTCTAAAATAAAAGTTTCCCCATATTACTCACAAGCAGTGTTGGATGGTGATGGAATATATTTTGCAGAGCAGCTTATCAGGGATGATTCTGATGCGAATAGCTATTTAATTTGCAATAAATCCAACCCAGTCAAAGAGGCAGATTTTACAGGATTTAGCTGTCGCTGGGAAGATGTGCCCACTAGTAAAGAAGAGACCATTGCAACTGTCGTCCAAATTCGAAATTATGAGGATCGAGATATCATAATGCAGGATATTCTTAAAAAGGTTAGAGAAATATTTGGTGAGATGGATGAATTTCATCCCATTTCAACTGAGCATTTAAAAATAGCACATACAGGAAATAGCCTCAATAAAGAAGCGCGATTGTTTTCTAATAAAACTAAAGGGCTGGGCTATTTACTAAAATTGGGTCAAATAAAATTAGAAGCTTTCATTACACAACTGGCAATGAATTATAATTTGCCAATTAAATTTCAATGGTACCATCTTAGTCTATTAAAAAAGTATCAAGTACTTTCTGCTGATTTCTTAAAATATGATGGTAGTCTGAAAATAGTCCTTAGTTGTGATACTTCAGCAAGAGAATCATGGGAGATCTACCTCAAGGATTTAAGAGATAAAGGAGATATTTTTTACGGAATAAATATTTCGCACAGCGCTGTTATTACATGTTTGCTTCAAGCACGTAGTGAGCAAGAAGTCCACTTCATAGATGGGGCAGATGGGGGTTATGCTATAGCTGCCAAGCGAATGAAAAAACAAATAAAAGACGACCTTAATTCTAAAAGGACTTTAGCTAGTAGTTAAAATTTAGGGAGCCTATATATAATTAACCCGTGTAAAATTACTCTATCAGAACAAAGCCTGCCCAATTGTAAGGATCAAAAAAACGATCCCTCATCTGGAGTTGCGTTTTATTGAAGGCTTTTCTAATGGATATTTTTTCATTAATATAGTTATCATAAAATGTGGTCATAAAAACGGAAGTTGCTCTATCAGGCACTTCCCATAATGACATGATGATGTGTTTTACTCCAGCTATTTTGAAACTCCTCTGAAGTCCATAAACACCCTCGTTACCTTCAATGTCTCCAAGGCCTGTTTCGCAGGCTGACAAGACAACTAAATCGGTGTTGGAGAGATTCATGTTGCTGATTTCGTAAGCCGTAAGAATTCCATCTTCTTGTCCTTCTGCTATGGATTTACCTTGCCAAGTATGATTGCCGTAAGCCAGGATCAAGCCAGATCTTAGCAATGGGTGATCAGATGTTTTGAAAGCCTGACTGAGAGGATCTTTATTCTCTTTAATATCTGGGAAAAAATATCCATGGGTTGCAAGATGTATGATCTTTGGGGAAGCTTCAGAAGTTCCAAGTGTTTTAAAGTCTTCTTCTGTGGCCTTTCCTTCTGTTTTGTAGGTAACATCGTAACCAGAATTTGTGAAAAGTTTATTGATGCTTTCTGTCTCCGTTTTAGTCCATTTTAAGTAATCCCATGTACCTCCCCTTAAGGACTGATCCAAACTTCTGAACGTAATTTTATCATATTCAACAACAATTGAAGTAGTGTCATGGGGCTCCATAAATTCATTATTGTCATACTCAACTCCGCCTATCAAGTAAGCATTTTTGTTTGATTCTTTTTCATAGTCTATGGCAATACTTCGGGTCGTCATTAACTCTATCAACTCATATTTATCTGCAAGTACTTCTTCGTCATTCAAGGAAATCGCATTGATGTTCATTTTGTTAAGGATGCCAGATGGTGCATAATAGATTTTTTCTACATCCTTCAAGAATGGCTCCATTGGCTTCCAGATCAATTCATATAAACTAGATGGAGCATCTACAGTTATACCTCTAGTAGAATAACTATATAGCGTATTTATAAAACTAGAATTGCTATCGCCTTTTTTAAATTTCTTATTTAATTCTTCTTCACTTGTAAGCGGAATGAATTTTATATTTCCTGAGTCATCTAAAATAGAAGCAGCATAAATCACAGAATCTGTTGAAGATTCAAAATGGGTAAATTCAACAGCTACTTCTCCATTTTGCAAGTTGTTAGCAATTTGAACATCATCAATCTTATTGAACAATTGTTCTTCCCTAAATGAAGCAGAGGCTTTTGCCAATTCTTTTTCTATAAGTTCAATATTCTTTTCTAAGATTTCAGTATCGGCTGTTTCCGGTTTTTGATATTGTTCGTATAGTTTTTTCTTATTAGCAATTAGATCAAGATAGCTTTGACGTATCATGCTATCTGATTGCGCCTGAATAAACTCATTAGTTTGCACATTGGAATTTAGGTGAAGCCCTTTCTCAAACAATATAGTATTAAATATTTCTTTAGAAATATCATCAGAATGATGATTAAGCGCGATTGATTTTAAAATGTCGGTCGAAGGAACGGTGCGTCGATGGTAGTTGACTTTTTCTTTTTCTGATAAAAATGAAAAACTGTTGATAAGCAAATTTTCATTAATATTATTCGCTTCTAAAATTAATTTTTCTGCTTGCTCATATTGTCCCATATCTCTATAAAGGAGCGCCATACTATTTAAACTAGTCGCATAATCTTTGTGGTTTTCACCTAGTAGTTCTTTTCTTATATTTAAAGATTGAATCAATAGAGGTTCTGCTTGCTCATACTTGCCAGTCTCGTAATAAAGGCTTGACAAATTATTCAAACCGTTAGCAACACTTATGTTTTTTTCACCAAGTGTTTCTTTTTTTAATTTTATGGATTGAATATAAAGTTCTTCTGCTTGCTCAATTTTGCCCATATTTTTATACAGAACTGCCAAATTACCTAAGTCCTTTGCAAATTGTAGGTGCTTCTCACCATATACTTCGTTATTTATATTTAAAGCTCGAATGAATAGAGGTTCTGCTTGCTCATATTGCCCCATAATTTGATATAAATCTGCTAGTCTGGTTAAACTGTTCGCAAAGCTAGAATGCTTTTCACCAAATGATTCCTTTCTTATATTTAAAGCTTGAAGGTAAAGCGGTTCTGCTTTTTCATATTGACCCATAATTTTATATAGTCTTGCCAAATTAATTAAACTGTAGGCAAGATGTGGGTGCTTTTCACCGTACAATTCTTTTTGTATTTCTATAGATTGTAACGAAAAAGATTCTGCCTTTGCATATTGGCCCATTTCATTACAAACCGATGCCAAACCATTTAAACTGGCGATAAAACTTGGGTGCTTTTCACCGAATATTTCTTTTTCTATATTTGCGCATTGAATGTAAAGGGATTCTGCTTTTTCATTTTGGCCCATACGCTGATATAGATTCGCCAAACTTTTTAAACTGATGGCAAAACTTGGGTGCTGTTCACCAAGTAGTTCTTCTCTTATGTTGAGAGCCTGAATCAAAAGAGATTCTGCTTTCTCATATTGTATCGTTACCAGGTATATGCCTGCTAAATTATTTAATGCATTTGCAAAATTTGGATGCTTTTCACCATGTAATTCTTTTCTTATATTTAAGGCTTGAATGTAAAGAAGTTCTGCTTCTTCATATTGATTTTGACGATAATATATATGCGCCAAGCCAGTTATACTACTTGCAAAATCTTGTTTTATTTCACCGAATACTTCCTTTCCAATTGTCGAAGCTTGAATGTATAGAGATTCTGCTTTTTCAAGGTGGTTCATTATTAAATAAAGCCACCCTAAATCATTTAAACTTTTCACATAATTTGGATGCTTTTCGCCTAGTACTTCTTTATATATATTGAGACATTCAAGATAAAGGTGTTCAGCTTGCTCATATTGCCCAGTTTTCATATAAAGCCAACCTAAATTTTTTAAATTTCTCGCAAAATCTGGATGCTTTTCGCCGAGTATTGACGTCTTTATATCTCTTGATTGTAGATAACATTTAATGGCTGTGTTATATTCATTCCTTTTTTGATATAAATTTCCTTGTGCATCCAATAACTTTGAATAGACAATTCCAGTCGTATCATCAATGGCATGGAGATAACTCTTTTCTTTTTCAATGAGGACCGCGGCCATAGAATCTTTTTTTTCCTCTGTAAGATAGGACGCCTTGAGAACATTGAAATAGGATGTTTGATGTTTATTGAGTGTAACAGACGTGCCAATGCTATCTATATATTTGAGACAAGAAACAGCTGAGTTATAGGATTCCAAACTGTCTAAGACAGAAAGATGTCGGTCAAATTGGAATGAATCTAACTCTTGTGAGAATAAATTATAGGATATAAAAATTAATAGAATATTTACACTGAAAATAATCTTAGTTTGTTTCATTTAGAATAGGGTTGGTTAACTCATTGAATAATCAATCGCGTCGCTCTTTAAATCAGTAATGAAGTTGATAGTATCCGTCATCTTTCGTCTTCATCTTGCTAAAAAAAAGTTGATTTACAAATACAAAATTAAATAAATATTATAAAAATCCAATAAGATACAATTTAGGTCTTGCTCAGATCTTAGTAACTCTAGTTTTACAAAAGAAATGTAAAGATTACTTTGGTATTTATGACCAGAAAAAATTGCCCAGGAGTTATCAAAATATAATCCTACTGGAACTTATATACCTAGATAATTGAAGCATAAATTGCAAAACAAATAAAAGACGACCTTAATTCTGAAAGGACTTTAGCTAGTAGTTAAGTCAATTATTTTAAGACAATATAAATCTGCGGTTTGGTTTACTCCTCCAAAAGCTGAAGGACAACCGGTAGAATTTCATTTGTCCATTCTTCGTATTGAGTTTCACTTGGGTGTAAATTGTCTGGTGCTAAAGCTCCAGGGGAAGCTCCTAGAGTTCTTGAAATTTCTGTGACATTAATAAATGGAATTTGCAGAATAGCGCACTTATTAGATATATGATCATTATAAAAATCAAGTTCTTTTGCAATATTTTTACTATTCCCACTACCGAAAGGTGTTACACCGTAATCAGGAATTGAAACTACAAAAACCTTGTCTTTGCTCCCTGCTATATTTATAGATGTATTGAGTAATGCTTCAAATTCAGATTCAAATATTTCAAAAGGTATATTTTGGAACTGGTTATTGACACCAATTAGTAGAGAAACTAAATTGTAATCATCTAATGCTGTATCTTCAATAGCATTTATAAGATTATTAGTGTTCCATCCAGTTTGAGCTATTATGTCTACAACTTGAACTACTTTGTCATTTTCTTGCAATTGTCTTCCCAATTGAACAGGCCATCTCTGGGTCTCATCAACACCTTGCCCAATTGTGTAAGAATCTCCTAGTGCAAGATATTTAATTGGATTGCTTAAGATCTCAATTAATTCATCTTCCTTTTCATCTTCATTCTGTTGATTTGAACAAGAACACGTAAATATTAATGCTAAAGCATACATTATAATATTTATTCTTCTAAAAGTAGATACAAGCATGTTCAATAATTTTGTATTTGTTAATTATTAAAGATCAGTCATTCCCTATTCCTATTCTAATTACTACTAATATTTTCATCTTTACGTTTTTCTAGATCATTTTTCAGCCCCTCCGGAAGTCCCTGAACATCACTCAAAGAAAAACCCAACTCATCAGAATTGTCATTAGGTATAATACTTATTTTAGAATTGGTTTCTAGCACCACAGCATAGATCTGTTTTACTGACTTAAATCCATCTTGCCTTATAGCTGCATAAACTTCAGGTTTTAATATCCTCTCCTTTTTCATATTTTCCTCAATAAAATCACCTTCAAACAGTAGTAGCTGAGGGGTTGACTTTACAACTTCTCTAAACTTTTCGGAATTATGCATTAACTTTGTAACTACGAATTGTAGAAGCATTAGTATGAAAATACTAAGACCTCCTTCCACGATAGAAGTATCTTTTAATATAACTGTAGAGGCAACAATGGAACCAACTGATACGGTCACAATCCAATCAAAGTTATTGAGCTGTGAAGTAGAACGTTTTCCCAAAATACGAATATAGACAATGATCAATACATATATTATCAGTGCTGACCAGAGAATCCGAAAGATATCATCCAACGTGCATTCTAATAAATTTTCCATTTGAATTTTTTAATTTTTATTTAGCCAATCAATATGATTATTTGATGCTTGTTTTGCCCATTGAATAGGTCGAGAGCCAAAACATTCCAGAATGGCATCTACACCTATAATGGTACCTTTCGCCAATCTTCCTAGAAGCGCTATAGGTAGGTGTTTGAAAGTTTCATTTGAGATCAAAAACCCATATTCATCTGTCTCGACACCGAGGTCATCGTGTACGGCCCTTATCAAATTATCATCAAGCATATTTTTTACAATGGGCGAGCTAACAGATTTTATTTTAGGAGAATCTAAAACGGAATCAATCATTATATTAGCAGTAATTGCTTTGCCGGATTGCTCTAGTCGCCAACCTTCTTTTGTCAACCGGATGGTTGGATCATTGACCATATCCAAGTTCAGAATTCCCATTTTTGCTAATGCAAGTAATTGTTGAATACTCTCTACTGGTGGTCCATAAGAATATCTTTTTGTTGATTCGTCCAATTGAATTATTTTTGCAAAAACGCTATCTGAGCATTTATTAAAAGATAAGTTTTTATAAATGTATGGTTGACAATGTCGCCACACCTGACCAATACAATAATCAAGACTTATGGCTGCTGATCCAGTTGCCATTGTTATGAAACGCTCCATACTTTTTTCTGGAGATTGTTGTGTAGAAATAATGAGGGAATGTCTAAATTCTTGATCTTCTAACCATCTTACGATTATATTCTCGATGGTTGTTTTTGACAAATTTTGAGGGTTTTTTGTATTGGGCAATTTCAAGTAAATATCTGCTGCAATGGGTGCAAAAGCTTCAATTAAAAACTGAGGACTTTCTGCTTTTTTCTGTGTTATTTCGTTCCCTATATGCTTTTCAAATGCTATAATGGATGCCTTAGTTGGTTCAAACCATTTATCGATCCTCGCATTCAAAGGCTTGGGAGCGGGCGGTAATCCATCGAGCGAAAATGGAACTAACTTAATTTCGATTTTCTGTTCAAAATTGTAGGTGGATAATTTTGTTTTATGATCTAATGTTGAAAATTGTCCGAGTTTTTCAGTAATTGCTCTTACTACATCTATCATCGCTAAACCAAATCCTCTGATACCAATGACACTTTCATCAATTAGATTTTCGTGATTTAAATAATCATAAGTAGGATAGGGTGATTTAAAAAGTTTTAAATGCTCGTTTTTATCTGCAAACTGATTCCAGTTTGATATTTGTTGCGATGGTTCAGTTGATTGATGTCCAACGGTCAGCAACACTTCTGAATACTCTGCATGAGAATTAGAATTAGTGGTTATTAGGACTTTATTATTAATTAGCAATTTTACATGTGTCACCAACTCTTTATGTAGTGAAATAATATTAAATTGGATCAATGGCTTTGTGAGTGACTGAAATCTTTGCGATAAATATTCTCCCAATACTTTTCGTGGCGGATAAGAGTCAATTGTATTATTTGATAACGTATTGAAATCTTTGTTAACCCATTCATGATAAGACGGAAAAGAAGGAATTTTCAAATTTTTATATTCTATCGCTTTCCGTTGACCCAACTCTAAAATCCGCTCACTTATATTTATCCAATTTGATGAATTCTGATTTAGGTCATAGACTTGCCCATTACCAAAATTTCCTGTTGATTCGTAAAGAGACAAATGAATGTCTACAAGACTATTTCGTTCAGCTAACTCCAATATTAATTTTTCTAAAGCATACCCACCTCTAGGTCCAATTCCTACGATACCGATCTTTCTCACCTCCCTCATTGTATGAATTTTTGATTATAAAATTTACCTAAAGTTAAACAATGTTTAAGCAAGTGAGAAAACTAAAAATATAGCACTAAATTCACTACTTGCATGTATGAGCTCTTTACTTCATGTTATCATTGATCAACCTAATATTAAATATTATTTCAGGAAAAATAAAAATAAATACACAAACAAAACTTCACTTCTCCACTAAGTAACTATTTTTGTTGCGAAATTAATATTGGATATTTTTAATTGTATGTAAAAGTATTAGTGGGAAAAATCTAAAAAAACTATTTAAACAGAAATCCAAACAATTTAATCAGTACGTATATTAAGAGTAAATAAATGAAAATATTAACCATAACTAAAAAAATACTTATCATGAAGAAAATTTTGACTCTATTTTTATTAATCCTTGGAACTACTGGAATTGTATCTGCGCAAACTGTAACCTCAGGACTAGATGATGGGACACCAGGTACTTTAAGACAACAAATTGATATGGCTCCTTCAGGAAGTACTATCATATTTGCAGCTGCGGTAACTTCAGTAAATTTGACGAGTGAAATAGTAATTAATAAGAACCTGACCATCATAGGATTAGATGTACTTAACACAACAATAAATGGAAGTTCATCAACGCGTCTGTTTAATATAGTGGGCGGTGTTGTTGAATTTAACAACATAACGCTTATTAATGGTCAGGGCATCGACGGAGGTGGTATTTTTAATGGTGGTAATCTAACACTAAATAATTGCGATATTAACAATTGTGTAGCAAATGGAACACCGGGCTCTGGTGGTGCTATCTATAATGATGTAGGAGGACTTCTTCGAGTTAACAATTCTAGCATGACTGGAAATACTGCTGTGAGAGCAGGCGGAGCTATAGAAGATGGCTCTGGAGCAGGCTTGTCTATTGTTCTAGACAATGTAATATTTGAAGATAACTATGCAGGTACAGCTCCAGGAAATGGCGGGGCACTACATATAACTGGTGCAGGTGATGCAACGCTCACAGATTGTGTCATCACTTCAAATGATGCTGCTGCAGAAGGTGGTGGTCTATGGAATGGTGTAGGAACAATGACTGTAATAAGCTCTACGGTAAATAATAATACCACTGTCGGAAATGGTGCAGATCAAGGAGGTGCTGGTATATTCAATGCTGGTGGTACACTGAATGTCGTAGGTGGCTCCATAACAAATAATAGTACAACAGGTACTTCAACATCAGGTGGTGGTATTCTGAATGACAAAGGTGTTTTGACTGTTACAAACACAGAGATAAGTGGAAACTCATCTATCCGAGCAGGCGGTGGCATTGAAGATAATTCTGCTGCAGGAAATACATTGACTTTGACAAATGTTACTTTAAATAACAATTCGACGGCTTCCGCTCCAGGAAATGGTGGCGGACTACATATCACAGGCCCTGGAGATTCTATGATATCTAACTGTAGTGTTACTGAAAACTCAGCTTCTGCCGAAGGTGGTGGATTATGGAACGGAGCAGGTATTATGACTGTGGTCAACACAACAATAGATAATAACACAACAGTTGGCGATGGTGCTGCTCAAGGTGGTGCTGGTATATTCAATGCTGGTGGTACACTTAATGTTAATGGCGGATCAATAACAAATAATAGTACAACAGGTACTTCAACCTCAGGTGGTGGTATTCTTAACGACTTGGGTGTATTGACAGTAACAGATACAGAGATTATTGCAAATACATCTATCCGTGCAGGTGGAGGTATTGAAGATAACTCAGCCGCAGGAAACACACTAACTTTGACAAATGTTACGCTCAATGGTAATTCCACAGCTTCTTCTCCTGGTAATGGAGGCGGCTTACATATAACTGGACCTGGTGATTCTATGATCTCTGACTGTACTGTTACAGAAAACTCAGCTTCTGCCGAAGGAGGTGGATTATGGAATGGAGCGGGTGTTATGACTGTAGTCAATACAAATATAGTTAGTAATACAACTGTAGGCGATGGTGCTGATCAAGGAGGAGCTGGAATCTTTAATGCAGGTGGTACCCTGATTGTTGTAGGAGGATCCATTAATAATAACACCACTACTGGTACTTCTACTTCTGGAGGTGGCATACTAAATGATATGGGAGTATTAACCGTGACAGGCACTCCTATTAGTGGAAATACATCTGTACGTGCGGGTGGTGGAATTGAAGATAATTCTACTGAAGGAAATACTTTGACTTTATCAAATGTTACATTAAGTAATAACACAACAGGTGCTACTCCAGGAAACGGAGGAGGTCTTCATATTACTGGTCCTGGAGATTCTATGATCTCTGATTGTACTGTTACTGAAAACTCAGCTTCCGCTGAAGGTGGTGGTCTTTGGAACGGATCAGGTATCATGACAGTAGTTAATACAACCGTAGATAATAATATTGCTTCAGGCAACGATGCTGATCACGGTGGGGGCGGAATATTCAACAACGGTGGAACTTTAAATATTAATGGGGAAACTCAAATTACAAACAATATGTCTACTGGTACAGCTGGATCAGGTGGAGGATTGCTAAGTACTGCAGGTAATGTTACCATAGAAAATACAACTTTTACAGGTAACAGCGCAAACAGAGCTGGAGGCGCTATAGAGATCATTGATGGAGACCTTACATTCAATGCATCATCAATGATAAATAACGATGTAAATGGAACTGCCGGAACACCTGCACCAGGAAATGGAGGTGGATTTCACGTGACTGGTACTAGTGGAACAATGATTTTTACCAACTCTGACTTTATGGATAATGAAGCTGGAAGAGAGGGTGGAGCATTGTGGAATCAAAGTGGTACTACCATGACTGTAACTGGATGCACGATAGATGGGAACACATCATTTGGTGCTGATATCACTAATGGAGGTGCAGGAATATTCAACAATAGTGGTGAACTTGTAATCACAAGCTCGACAATATCAAATAATATGGATATGGGTGCAACAGCTGCTGGAGGTGGTATTCACAATAAAACAGATGGTAGCGTTACCGTAACGACCTCTACGATATCTTCTAATGGTTCTGCAACAGGAGGTGGGATTTACAATAATGGATCTGAATTGATCATAAATGCAGCCACGATCGCATTTAACTCAGCAACTACAGACGGTGGTGGTATCCATGCATTTACAGGTGCAAATATCAAAAATACAATTGTTTCAGACAACACAGCTTCAAATGGATCTGACGTGAATGGTTCTGGTTATGTATCCTCTGGATACAATCTTATTGGAACAGATGACGCAAATGTATTTTCGCCAGGAGAACAAGATATTATCGGGGCTGATGCAAATTTAGCTATGGATTTAGAAGTTGTAGCAGGAAATACTGCAACGCATGAACTGGAAGTTGGATCTGCTGCCTTTAATGCAGGAGACCCAAATGATGATTTTCCTGATCAAAACAATCAATCGGTTTTTGATGGAAGGAGAGACATTGGTGCGCATGAAGCTCAAGATCTGATCAGCTCTACTGACAATCCTACTTTTACCAACAGTAAGATTGTCTTATTTCCAAATCCTACTTCAAGTATAGCAACAATGGAAATCCCGATGGAATTTGGAGATGAAATAACGATCAACATTTATGCTGCTTGCACAGGTATCCTGATAAAAAATGTGGCCTCTAACTCAGGAACAAATACAATTGACCTTGGTCAATTCCCAAGTGGAATGTATGTTATAAAATTGCATTCTGAAAAATATACGCATACGCAATTGATCAATAAAATAAGATAGTCAATTAAATTACGCTAATTTTTTTAATAGCTCTCATTCATAGAACTGAAAGAGAGCTATTTCTTTATTACCATTTATAGCTTGAATCTACTGTATTTCAAAATCATAAAATGAGTCATCAAACCACAATATTTATGGCAATTAGTTTCATCAATCATGCCACTTTGCCCATGATGTTGTATCAACGATTTTACTAGGATTACAAAATAAAAACTATTGCAAAATAAGATTATCATCTAACAAATTTGTAATTAATTATTTTATAACTGTAGCAGTGTCTTTTTTAATTAGAATTAAGATTCAAAAAGTCAAAATAAGACCAAGTATTTCTGCCCAGTCTCATTTCAACTTCTCACAACTAAAACCTTAACTTATCTTTTTTCTTTTATTGCGTTTCAAATTGAAAGTAGCTCCAAACGTCAGATTGGAATCAAAGTAATAATTACTTCTCACTGAAGTCAAACCTTGTCCCACTCGTTCACGCGATTGGTTTAAAAAATTGAAACTATGCTTTACTTCTCCAAAAAGACTTAACCTATCATTCAATTTGAAGATCAGACCAGTCAAGTAGCCTATCCCTGCGAATATGCTATTTGAATAGTAATCCGGAGCCCTGTAATTAGAAAACCTAGACGTTACTTCAGGACCATGATACAATGTAAATCGTTTTGCAAGCGGGATGTGAAATTCAAATCCTAAGGATAACCCAACAATAAAAGCACTGAACACGTTTTGATTGCCTCCACTGTATGCAAAATTAGCATTAGGTATTTCGAGACTCACTCTAAGGAATTGGTTATATTTAAGTTGTTGTTTCATCAATAAATTATATCCTGTTTCTGTGTTGTAAACTAATCCTAATTCAGTTCGTCGTTCTTGAGCCCTTAATTGGAACAGATAAAAAAAGACGAGGGTGAAACACATCAGTTTCATTATTTGGTTTTGCATTTTTTAAGAATTTATATGTGATTTGAATTTATTAAACAGTTGATTAAAATCTAAATTTATGCTTCATCTTTTTATTGTTTTTTAGATTAAAAGTGGCTCCCACCTTAAGTGAGGTGTTAAAGTCTGAATAGACATTACTGATTCTTCTTATTGGTGTATACCTGGTTCTTGAATGATATCGAGAAAGACTATGGTTGATTTCTCCGTGGATAGAAAACCTATCAGATACTTTAAATATTAGGCCAAAGAAATATCCAACCCCAAGTGATTGAGAAGTGATCTGGGTATCGCCATTTCCATATTGACTGTACCTCGCTGTAAGTTCTGGTCCATGGTAAAGAGATAATTTCTCACTTAATGGAATGTGAAATTCTAAACCCAATGAACCTCCGACACTAAAATTGTAACTGCTATTAATTGCTTGACCATTAAACGTTCCTGACATCGTCGATCTCAAGAACATTTTTTCTTTCAATTGTTGTTTGAAGAGCAAACTAATACCTTCTCCTAATTGATAAGTTAGTCCAATCTCCGTTCGTTTTTTTGGTCGTTCTAATTGCGTTTCATTGTCTTGAGCATTCAAACATGTTAGACAAAAAAATACCAGGCTGAAACTCAGCAGTTTCATTAATTGACTTTGCATACTTAGCGATTTTATGTGATTTGAATGCCTTAAGGAGTATACCTAAAACAGAATGGTTGTATACTGTATGACAAAAACAAAAATAGGGTATCGTAATAAATACGATACCCTTTTCTAATATAACTAAGAAGTACAAATTCTTAAGCTATAATATCTTGTTACTAAGATGTAGGTTCTACAACTTCTATCTTAGATTCTTCTAATTTTTGTTCCTTCGCTGCTCTTTTTCTAGAAATTTTTTGTAATCGCATATTTTCTTTACGAATTGTTTTTTGCATTTCTTTTTGTTGTCTTTTTAGCTGATCGATCTCAGCAATCATTTTACGCTCATTGGCAACACTATTTTCAATCTTAGCCAGTCTTTCTCTTTCCATTTGCAGCTGTTTTTCTTGAACGCTTTTCTCCTGCATGAGTATAGTCTCCTTTTCCTTACTATCTCTTTCTATCTTTGCCAATCTCTTTGCTTCTTCCGCTTGAACTTTCTGCATTTTAAGTTTTACCTCCTGTTCCTTTTTCATCTTAGCAAGATTAGCCTCTTGTTGCATTCTTTGATTTCTTACTTTTTCCAATGCCTGTTCTTCGGCTTCCATTTTTCTTTGTTTTTCCATTTCTTGTTTATGAAGACGATCGGCTTCTTCCATTTTGTCTTGCTCTAATTGTTGTTGTATTTCTAATTCTGCTATCTGAGTTTGTTCTTCAGATAACAATCGCTTTCTCTTTAATTCAGCCTCCTTTTCCAATTTAAATTGCTCTAATTTAAATTCCTCTTCTAACCTCCTTTGTTCTAACTTTGCAATTTGCTTACTCTCATTTTCAATCTCTTTCTGCTTCTGTAATTCTTTTTTGTGGATTAATTCTAATTGCTTCAAACGTGCTTCTTCCGCTTTTCTCCTTGCGCCCAATTCAGCAAGTCTAGTCTCTTCAGCTCTGATCTTAGTCTCTTGTGTTCTTATTTCTTTCAACTTTTGAACATTATTTTCTTCTTCAATTCTTCTTCGCTCTATGTCAGACAATTTCTTTTGTTCTATTGATAATTGTTGATTGGTCTTCTTTATAAGATCCATCTCTTTTTCCAACACTTTCTTGCGTTCAAGTTCTTTTGTTTGAGCGCTTTCTAATGCTTTAAGTTCCCTTTCCTTCTTATTTCGCTCTTCCACCATCTGAAGAACCTCAGGATCTTGACTAGGGCGATTTGTCTGTAAGCGTACAGGAAGAACAGTTTTGGAGTCGTTTGTTGCAGAATTTGAAACAGTAGAAACAGTAGCTCTTTTAGTATTGACTTTCTTTTCATAAGGAATTCCCTTAGCTTCAAATGCTTTTTCCATCGCGGCCTGTTGGGCTTGTTGGATGGATACCCTTTGAGCTGTATCATTTTGGGCTGCCAATATTGTTGGCAAGCAAAAAAATGCTGTTATAATCAACACGTCATAAAAAAATCTCATATTGTCAATATTTCTAGATTATATAAAAAAGAACTCGTCTGCATAAGACTTGTTTTTAAGGTAAAATTGATTACCTATATACTATCATGAATGTATCTAAAATCAGTCCAAAGTTGATTTGTTTTTAGATACTTTTTTATGTAATATAAATCTAGAATTGCTTTTGTTGATTGAATCAAAAAGATCTTGAACGGAATTATATGGTATTTCTTCAGAGGCATGATTTTTCGATATTTCGGAAGATCTCTCTTCATTTCAGCATTTAGAAATGTCTTGAAACCATCGTAGTTAAATCTTATAGGTTCAATCTCAATAACTTTTCCACCAGGATCAGTTTATACTGCATACAGACATTCCTATGGTCTGCATTTGCCACAATAACTTGACTTTCGTCAAATGCCTTATTATAAACTTCACCATGATTAAATATATTTCGAAGTGTTAGCTATTTAGATAACCACTGGCATTAATTGGGTATATAAGTAATCATAAAAGAATTTGACAATTTAAATTATTATAATTGCACGAGAAATAAAAATACTTATGAATAGACTGTTCATTGCCGTTCTAGCACTTTGTTTTGTATCTTTTGAGGGTTTCACTCAAACCACTGAAGTTGTTGCCTACTGGAAAAAAGGGGATAAGCAAAAAATAAAAACCCATGAAGGTTTTATTGAGTATGAAGGTAGTAAGATCATAAAGAAAGAAGTAACCACCTCGCTGGTTGAAATGATTGTCCTACAAGAGAATGAAACTTCCTACACTATTGAATGGAATTATACCGATAGTTCTGTAGATAAAATAAATATGGGTGACGAGGAAGAGGAAGATATTTATAAAGAACTTGATAAGCTATTTAGCAAACTGCGGATCGTATATAAAACTGATGAATTTGGATCCTTTCAACAAGTAACAAATATGATGGAAATTAAAACTTCTTTGACAGATTCGTTGCATGATTTTATCAAGAACAACTTCGAAGATGAAAAGGAAGGCGAAATGTTTTATGAAATAATGAGTGCCATGCTACTTTCAGAGGATATGGAAGATCAAATCTCGAGTGAAATTCAGACTTACCACTATTATTTGGGAGATGTATTTACGGATACATTAGCAAATTACGTAGAGGAGAGGCCGTCTCAATTTGGTAAAGAAGTGATTCCTGTCAAAGGAGCAGTAGAGGTGATCTCCAATCCTACAAATGAAACTATAACCATAAATGATAAAAAGATCTATGAACCGACTGCTCTAAAAAAAGCAATGATTGGTGTTGGAAAAAACTTGAAGAAAGGACCAAAGAGATTAAAAAAAGCTTTCGATGGTCATGAGTTTGAAATGATTGACACTGAAGACTACAAGTATAATTATCGAACAGGATTTCTTCAGTATTATAAACAAAAAAGATCTTTTTCTTCTGAAGGAAAAAGAAAAGATTCCTTTATTATTATAGAGGAGATTTAATTTGATATATTTATTCAGAAAGAATTTATTAAACTCATTTTTATTTTTCTTGCAAAATTTGCATTTGTTTAATAAGTGACAAAAATGTTTAAAGAATAACCTTATAATTAAGGAAACAAAACCTAAAGCTATGAGATCAATAACACTGATCATACTATTTATTTTCAACTTCTCACTTATAAATTCTGCATTGAGTCAAACAGACTGCGAGTGTGAAGATCTACAGATCACTTTATGCTATTTACCAGCAATCAATTATTGCGATCTGGTGGGTGGTAGTCAAGCTTGTGGGTACGCCATAGATGGAAGGCACATGAATGATTACCTGCGACAAAAGCTTGATAACAGTGATAATTTTGGTACAAATGGCACAGTGAGTTGTCCAATAGATCTAGTACCACTGTCAAAAGACATTAACGTAAACTATCTTGAAGAGCAAAATTGTGACATCATTTTCACAGGAAACTTTACATTGGATACTATTAATCTTCAAGTAAATACAGAAGTAACTTCTATACCTGAGTATACACTTCAACAAATAAAAAATTGGTCTGAAAAATGCGAGACCAATTTGGTGATCACTTCTCAAGCGGAAGCTAATCTTTGGGGTTATTCCATTCAAAACCGCAACGAGAATCCAAATTTTTCTATAGGGAATGAACTAGGAGATTTCATTTTTGATGGACCTTTTGGCAAAGTTGAAACCTTTAGTCAGGGGGGCACTTATCAAGGAATAATAACTGACGGACCTGCATCAGGATATACCAGTCTTGCTGTTGATAATAATGGATTGCCGACCTTAGTGATCGATAATGCTACAAATGATATTATTCTAGGAGACATTGGGATATTTTGCGGCGGTGGAGCAGGGGCAATTAGCCTAGGTCCTAATATTAATAATGATAACGATCGATTAACCGCAAATGTCTTTGCATTGGTTTGCCAATTGGCTGGAGCGATCACCGAGACAATAGAAGTACACCTTTGCCCTGGTGAGGAATATTTGTCTCCTCTGGGAAGTGTTTTTACTGAGGAAGGCACATATGTTGATTCTTTAAAAACGGCAAACAATTGTGATAGTGTTCTGACCACTGTCATACTCACAGCTGAAGAACCTATTGTTTCTCTAACATATGATGGGTGTTCTGGAGACGAATACTCTATTAATATAGGAGGAAATTTATATGGTGAAAATAATCCGCTAGGAGAAGAAGTACTCCAAACCATCTATGGCTGCGATTCAACAATTCTTATCAGCTTGGAATATAAAGAAAATTCCGAAGTTTTCTATGAAGATGAAATTTGTTTCAATGATAAAATAGGAATAACAATTGGTAACAATATATTTAATGTCGATAATCCAATCGGTGAAGTTACAATGAATGCAGCCAATGGTTGTGATTCCATCATAAATGTTTTTTTAGATATTCTTCCAGAGAATAAAAGTACAGAAGAGTTTAAAATCTGTCGGGGTGAATCTATCGAATTAAATGGAAAAATCTTCGGTGGGAATGAAGCAGAGACCTTCACTTTTTCTGCTGCCAATGGATGCGATTCTTTGGTGGTCGTCTCAGTAGATTATTACCCGGATATTCCACGCATACCGCTTAAAAATCCTTTAGAAGTAAGACTCAATAAAGATTACTATGTTAACCTCAATATTGGTGATGAATATTCAATACAATGGTCTCCCGAGCAATTGGTTTCTTGCAGCGATTGTTTTGATTTTTTTATAAAACCAGACCTTCAATATGATCAGTTATTGTACACTATTTCAGACAATTTTGGGTGTACAGAATCCGATACAATATTTATTGATTACGATTGTCCCATTTATATCCCCAATGCCTTTTTTCCTGACTCTGAAGCTTTTGAAAATCAATCTTTTTACATACAAAGTCCTTGTATAGAACTTATCACTGCATTTGAAATAAGTATTTATGATCGCTGGGGTAACATCGTTTATATTTCTGAAGATCCTTATTCAAGATGGAATGGTGAATTAAGGGCAGAATCAGCCGCTGCTGGTGTTTATGTGTACGTGATGGAGTACACAAGCTTGAATAAAGAAAAAGTAATCGCTGGTGATGTAACCCTACTAAGGTAAATTTAATTCTATATTTACTATTTAGACTTTAATTTGTCATGCTTGAATAATAGGAGGTTCTTGAAACTCCCAAATTAATATAGTGGGTTCATTAGCATCTTAAGCGTTGAGATAAATTAAGCGTCCAGGTTGAAACAGCATGAGTGATAACGAGATCAACTAATGTATATAGCATAGATAATTAGAAATGTCGGCTAATTAGGTACCATACGGTTAATGATAAGAGTAATGAAGTATCTTTTATAATAAAAGGAACAATCTTGGTATAGTGATGAATTTCAAATATACCCAAAATGGTCTTGTAGTATTAAAAAAAAATATTAATTCGACACCACAAACTTCCCAACAAAAACTTCATCACCATTTGAAAGCTTCACAAAATAAACACCATTACCATACCCAGAAAAGTCAAACTCAGCTTGAGTACTACTCAAATCTATAGTGGTCATCAAAAACCTTTCAATCATTCTCCCGGAACTATGAAAGACTTCAACAGTTGTATTCCAGTGAAGTTCCTTTAGATTATTAATCTTCACTTTGCCGTGGGTTGGGTTAGGACTAATGGTTAATTCTGTTGCAACATTCTGATTCTTAACAGAAACCAATTCTTCTCCAGAAATTGAATAGCTTAAGCTTGAAAATTCCCGATCACCCTCAATCAGGATTTGTCCATCAAAATTTGACAAAGACCAAGAACCTCCAAAACTCAAACCATCTCCATAATTATCTACGATTTCAAAAACGTAACAATCATCTGAAGGGATTGGTATGGAGATTTGATAGCTCTGATTATTTTCATAATACGCATCGGAGCAAGTGACGTGTTGGACAGCGGCTTCTAAATTTGGTCCAGGAGTCACATTTGGATTACCACCAGATGCTAAAATATCACCAGAATTTTCAGAAGTAAATTGCCAATAAATTTCACAGGCATAATCATCTGTCAATAGATCTAAAATTAATGTTTCTTCTGCCTCAAGCTTTTTCAGATTTCTAGAAACACGGTTTCGAAAATTACTTGTAGTGCCTTGCTGATTGAAATTATCGATGGTTACTATCAATTCAGAATCTTCCTCAATGAGCATTGGCGGTACATTTATCTCATAACTTTCTCCCTTTTCCAATGTGCCATCAAATACAGATGAAAAAATACTTTCTCTATTGAGTAAAACATCAATGGATGCATAAGTAAGAGATTCTTCACCAGTGTTCATCAGTTGAAATACAGGGGCAACCATTTCACGCTCACAAAAATATTCAGGTACATTTTTTAAATCAATGATAGACGCAGAAGCATTTTTAACCAAGTTTGAAACGAGCTCTAATTTACGCGTTTCAAAAAATCCTAAACCTGGACCTATTTCGCCAAGCACTTTACCTTCTATGTCATAGATCGTCACTTTCCCATTTGTCCCCAATCCATCTGCTGCAGAATCATAAAGTATAAAATCATAGCATGCCTGTTCTGGCAAAGTAACCAATTCGTAATAATCACTGTTGGCTTCATAGTCACCAGCGAATTTTATTTCTATTAGATCTCCATCTGTTGTCCAAAGCTGCCAATAGGTTTCTTTCCCTTTTTCGTCCGTATCCAAATGGATAATCAATTGTTGGTATTCAGTTGATTCAGATCTTTTAAATTCAGTAACAATACTATTATCAGAAGCAACGTCGTCTTCCTGTTCATTTACCTCCATCACTCTTACTTCAAAATTAGTGATTCCCGATAAAGGCGCATCATCAAAACTCAAGTAATCAAAGTAATAAGGCTCCAACTCCCCAGTCCACAACTGAGTGACATTTGGTTCACCGTTTATAAACAATTGAAGTAGGGTAGAAGTGATCTTATTTTCTCCTTTATTTTGTAAAATCACATTCAAGTCTGTTGTAGTAATATTACCACATTGAATTTTTTCCAAATTATAAAAATCATGCAGCCCTAAATTATCATTCCCGGCAAGGGGAGCACAAGCATTCAGAAGTGGTGGGAAATCTTCTTGCTCCATCAATCCCACAAAGATCTGCTCTATCTTTCTATTTGGACATATCTTGTAATAGGTAGGATAACCAATTACATGATAGAATGGACGGATTTTATGATCATTCAAGATAGGATAGGGGGTATCTGTCACCCAATCGCCCAAACCAACACCATTTTCTCCCATAAGATCAGCTATATCAGTATTGGGATTTGATTCAACCATGAACACAACAACCTCATCAGTACCTGCAGGGCCAAATTCATTATAAAAATTTTTTAACTTTCCCGATTCATGATCTCTCCAACAAGGTCCACAATTAATACCTATGTAATCTAAGATCACCATTTTACCTTCATCGAGCAGCTCATACAAATTATAAGAGATGCCATTGATATCTGTTGCTGTAAAATCAGGGCTTAGGTCTTTATCACCAGCTTGAGAAAAGGCAATTGCCGGAAATAAAAAACACACCATAAAGTGAAATAGTAACCTCATTATAAAATGTTTAGCCAGGTAAATAAAAACTCTAAACCAAAGTATAAAATACGACTAAATCGCAAATTCCTATCACTTTGTGGTGAATATCTACTTAGTTTGTCTTGCTTTTAAATTTTAAAGGGACTTAAAGTCTTTTTTGAATGAAAAAATTTGAATTAAGAGGTATCTTTATCGTAGATAAAATCATATTTGTATATGCATCCAACACATTACTATCTTTTGTTATTATTGTTTTTTGTTTCCTGTGAACAAAATCCCAATGACAAGTATAAAAAGGAGATCATAGCAGTAAAGGAACAGTCAGAAGCTGCTAACAAAATTAGATCGGAACGCATCATAGAAACCAAAAAGCTTGTCGCCCAAAATTTTGTAACGCCAAAAGCGAGAGTAGTTATTGACACGATCAATGAGGAAAGGACGGCAGTTTTTAAATTGATAAAAGATTTGCCGTGCGAAAAATCTTCTGGTATTGAAGAAGAAAATTTTAAAAAATCATTTATAGACGAATACGAAAAATCTTCTGCCAAGACAGATAATAAAGATGGTGCTATGTTTTGCATCAATGATCTGGGCTCAAATAAAGAAGTTATCCCTAAACTTGTTTATAATCGTTCAGAAGGTGGTGACCAGACTGATCTACTAGGACTAATGATCGCCAAACCGAAGAAACGTGAACTGCATGTTCTAGGGTTGGTTTCTACCCAAAAAAAAGAAGGCTATGAGGGCATCATTGAAACCCGATGGGAAAAGGGCAACATTATAAATAGAAAAATTACAGAAATTTTAGGTTGGTCTGATCCATCAGATCCACAAGGTTTGAAACAACCTAGATCCGTCACCATTCAAAAATATAAACTCACCAAAGATTGGGACATAGAATTTATTTCTGAAAATATTATAAACCATAATTTTGAGGCTTATATGAAGCAGGATCAATAAATCTTTAGTATTAGAATGTTACTTTTTATGAGTTATTAGAAATGTAATCTTCTTTCGGCTTGAGCCGAATAAATTAATCTTGGATAAAAGCAACAATTGATCTAACATGTAGATATATTGGGTATGAGTAGCCAATAGGCAAAGGAGTACTTTTAAAAGCTTGTAAATATGGTTTTTCTAATATAAACCCATTAAATTTGCCCTTCATTTAAAAATAGCATATTGATTTCAGTAAAGGAGGTATCCGTAAAATACGGTGATAGAGTATTGATGAACAAGCTTGGTTTTGTCATCAAAAACAGGGATAAAATCGGTCTTGTTGGGAGAAATGGCGCGGGAAAATCGACTCTGTTGAAAATCCTTTCTGGGGAGATCACTCCTGATGAAGGATCTGTTGACTATCCTTCAGGAGCAACTACAGGTTTTCTAAAGCAAGAAATTGAGCTTTCCGGACACAAAACTGTCTTTGAAGAAGCCCTTACTGCATTTGACGAAATGGAAGGCCTAAAGGCAGATATCAACAAACTCAATGATCAAATTATTTCTCGAGAAGACTACGAATCAGATGAATACCATAAGATACTGGTTGAATTCTCTGATCTGAATGAGCGTTTCAACTTGCTAGGTGGAGAAGACTATAAGTCAAATATTGAGAAAATATTGAAAGGTCTTGGCTTTAAAGATGTCGATTTTGATAAGAAGATCAATGAGCTTTCAGGTGGTTGGAGAATGCGCGTAGAATTGGCTAAGATCTTGCTTCAAACTCCTGACTACCTCTTTCTTGATGAGCCTACCAATCACTTGGATATCGAATCTATTATTTGGTTTGAAGATTTTCTAAAGAACTACCCGGGCTCTTTTGTATTAATTTCTCACGACAAGAAATTTTTAGACAATACAACAAACAGAACAGTAGAGATCGAGTTAGGAAAATTATATGATTACAAATTTAATTATAGTAAGTACTTGGACGAAAGAGTCATACGAAAAGAACAACAAGCGTCTGCTTTTAAAAACCAGCAAAAAGAAATCGAGCATAAAGAAAAGATCATAAAGAAATTTATGGCCAAAGCTACCAAAACCAAGATGGCTCAATCCATGCAAAAACAGCTGAATAAAATGGAAAGGGTAGAGTTTGATGATGCAGATACTTCCGTTATGAAACTGAGATTCCCACCTGCAAATAGATGCGGCGAAATAGTTTTCAAAGGTAAGAAAATAAAAAAAGTATATGACGAAAATCGTGTCCTTGATGGGGTAGATATACAAATTGAAAGGGGAGAGCGTGTTGCCTTTGTTGGACAAAATGGACAAGGAAAAACTACACTGGCAAAAATTATCGTGGAAGCCATTAAGCCAAATGCTGGAGATTTAGAGTTGGGTCATAATGTTGAAATAGGATACTATGCCCAAGATCAATCAGACACGTTGGACCCAAAAAAGACTTTGCTTGAAGTCATGGAAGCTGCTTCTCCAGCAGAAATGAGAACCAAGCTGAGATCTATACTTGGATCATTTATGTTCACAAATGACGACGTTGAAAAAAAGGTTTCTGTATTATCAGGAGGAGAGCGAGCCAGACTCGCTTTGGCTTGTATGCTACTTAGATCCTTCAACTTATTGGTACTAGATGAACCGACTAATCACCTGGATATACTATCAAAAGAGGTTCTAAAGGAATCGCTGATGGCTTATGATGGTACCCTTTTGGTTGTTTCTCACGATAGAGATTTTTTGGAAGGTCTTACTAATAAGACGGTGGAGTTTAAGGATAGACAAATCAATATCCACCTAGGCGATGTAAATGAGTTTCTTGAGAAACGTGAGGTCATGGATATGCGTATGATTGCAAAAAAATCTACTTTAGATGTTAAAGCGCCGAAAGCTAAAAAAGCACAACTAAGCAGAGAGGATCAACAGGAACTCAAGCGGGTTAAAAAACAAGTCGATAAATCTGAAAAGAAGATTGCTAAACTGGAAGAAGAGATGAAAGCCACTGAAATTTTGATGGCTGATCCAGAATTTTACAACAAACCTGAATCGCAAGACACCATAGATGCGTACAATAAAAAGAAAGAGGAATTAAGCACCGTAATGGACAAATGGGAGGAAGCGTTGGCTAAACTAGAAGCGCTTAGTTAAATTCAAACGAGCTCTTTACAAAGCTATTACAATTGTGTAGCTATTTTCAACGTATATTGTTTATAAATCAACCTAAAACCAAGAATGAGCTCCCTAAGCCCAATATGGGAATTGATAAAATTGGAACTAAAGTTAGAATGGCGTATGAAGTATGCGCTAGCGGGAGCTGTCCTTTACGTAATCACTACCATCTTTGTTCTATACACCACTTTGCAAAATGAACAATCCATTCCTTGGAATGCTCTTTTTTGGATGGTAGCGCTCTTCATCACTGTCAATGCAGTGACCAAAAGTTTTGCCTCAACAAGTGGCGCAGACAATCTATATTTATACCAATTATCTTCGGCTAATCAAGTGATCATCGCAAAAGTGATCTACAATCTCCTTCTGATCTTTGCCTTGTTGATATTATCTTTTGGTGCCTTTTCTTTGTTTATTGAGAACCCCATTGAGCACGACTTTCTATTTATACTCACAATATTTTTAGGAAGTTTAGGTTTTTCATTAGTATTGACCTTTGTGTCCGCGATTAGCAATAAGACAAAGAATAATGCCGTATTCATGGCGATACTTGGTTTCCCATTGATCATTCCCATTTTATTGGGATTGATAAAGTTAACAGAGAAAGCTTTGGAATCCAATGTTCAAAATTATTTAAATGATATCGCTATTTTAGCGGCTATTGATATGATTCTTTTTGGGGTGATCCTGATTTTATTCCCATTTTTATGGAAAGATTAATTAGACTTTTATGAAAAAACATTGGTGGAAAGCATTGTCAGTTTTAATTGTGCTATATACAATTATCGCAGGTTTGATCATTCCACTTAAACCGGGTATTCTAAAGATCAAACAATCTGGGCTCAATACAGGGCAGATAATTACTGCAGAAGTAAACACCTACAATACCAGGTATGAAAATGGTGACAAATTAGATGCCTATCTCAAGATCAACGACAAGGTCAAATTGTATTCAAGTTCTTCTAAAATTTTGGGAAAAGAGAAAGTGGAACTTACATTTGACGTACCAGCCTATCTTCCTCAGGTCAAAAGCTTCGACTATACCTTGATCTTGGTCGACCCAAAACACGGCCCATTTGTCAGACCTTCAGCAATCACTTTAAAACAAGATAAAGTAGACATCGAACAGGCTTTAGCGACGTGGCCAAAACAAAATGAAATTCCTCTAAAATTTATTGACGGTATCAAATTTCCATTTAGGACGATACTCTATGAGTCCATTAGAAATACTTTTTACCACGTACCAATGTGGTTTGCTATGGTTTTTATTTTATTTGCAGCCATGTGGTATTCCATCAGGTATCTCGTAAAACCCGTTTTTCGATTTGACATTGCTGCAAGGTCATTGACGTCCATAGGTGTGATTTTAGGAATATTGGGATGTTTGACAGGGTCTGTTTGGGCAAAAGGTACCTGGGGAACATGGTGGACTTTTCAAGAGATCAAATTGAATGTTTCCGCGATCGCTTTGCTCATATATTTTGCATACTTTATCTTAAGGTCAGCCATCCAAGATGAGGAACAAAAAGCTCGTGTAGCTTCAGTATATAATATTTTTGCCTTTGTAGCTATGGTACCACTTCTTTTTGTGGTACCAAGAATGGTTGCTTCAAGTCTTCATCCAGGAAACGGTGGGAATCCAGGTTTTGGAGGAGAGGACCTAGACAATACTTTAAGGATGGTTTTCTATCCTGCGATTATTGGCTGGACGTTATTTTCTTTTTGGCTTGCTGAATTACTGTATAGATATCAATTATTACAAGAAAAAATGGATGAAGAATTTGATTAAAAAAGCTTTAAAAATAGTTCATTATTAAATAATATTAACGACTTTTGTCAAACTTACAAAAAGCATGAAAAAGCAATCATTCATTTTAATTATTATGCTGATAACTAACGTTTTATCAGCTCAAAATGAAGCAAAAATCTCTTTACATAGTTCTGGAAAAATCTATTTAGTAGTTGGTGTACTTATTACAATATTTATAGGCATCATTGCTTTCTTGATTTATTTGGAGCGTAAACTAAATTCTTTAGAAGAACAAATTAAACAGGATGAGTAATTTTTTAGAAAGTGTAAACGCCAATTTTGACAAAGCCGCAAAACACACCGGCTTAGCAAAAGGCCTACTGGAACAAATCAAAGTCTGTAACTCCGTTTACCAGATGAGATTTCCAGTAAAAGTAGGAAACTCCTACCAAGTGATTGAAGCATATAGAGCTCAACACAGTCATCATAGATTGCCAACAAAAGGTGGTATTCGATTTAGCCAGAAGGTTGATCAAGATGAAGTTGTTGCACTTGCTACGCTGATGACTTATAAGTGTGCTCTTGTTGACGTACCTTTTGGTGGTGCCAAAGGAGGAGTAAAAATAAGTACAAGAGAATATACTGACGAACAACTAGAAAAGATCACAAGAAGGTATACGATGGAGTTGATCCGTAAAAACTTTATTGGTCCTGGGATAGACGTTCCCGCGCCAGATTATGGGACGGGCCCAAGAGAAATGGCATGGATTCTTGATACATACTTAACGCTGAAAGGAGGAGAGTTGGATGCTGCCGCCTGCGTCACTGGAAAACCGGTCAACCAATACGGAATAAGAGGTAGAACAGAAGCAACTGGTAGAGGTGTTTATTATGCCCTTCAAGAGATCTTATCTTATGAAAAGGATATGAAAGAGCTTGGTTTGACTGCTGGTATGGAGGGCAAAACTATAGCTGTTCAAGGGTTGGGAAATGTAGGTTATTATGCTGCATCGATCTGTGAAAACGAGGGAGGTGGAAAGATCATCTGCGTAGCTGAATATGAAGGAGCTATTTATGACGAAAAAGGTATCAACATTGAAAAACTTATGAAGTACCGAAAATCTAAAGGTACGATAATTGGTTTTCCTGGTACAAAGAAATTGAAATCTAGAAAAGATGTACTTACCGTTAAATGCGACATCTTGATACCTGCTGCTTTAGAAAATCAAATTACTAAGGCCAATGCAAAATCAGTTAAAGCAAAGATAGTTGCGGAAGCTGCCAATGGCCCAGTTACTGCTGAAGCAGGAAACATACTTATCAAAAAAGGTGTCATGGTTGTGCCTGATATGTATATCAATGCTGGAGGTGTAACTGTCTCGTACTTTGAATGGTTAAAAAATCTTTCTCACATGCGTTTTGGTAGAATGCAAAAAAGATTTGATCAAAATAGGTATCAAAAACTGGTAGACCTTGTTGAAGATAGAACTGGCAAAGTGATCTCAGCAAAAGAGAAAAAGTTGTTGACAAAAGGAGCTGATGAAATTGACTTAGTAAGATCAGGCCTTGAAGAAACTATGATCACATCATATGGAGAAATCAGAGACACTTTCAAAAGAAAGAAATCAATCACTGATTTGAGAACTGCAGCATTTGTAGTAGCGATCAATAAGATCTCCTCTGATTACTTATCATTAGGAATTTGGCCGTAAATGAGACTCAAATAATATTCTAAATAATAAAAGGTCGATAGCGAATCCGTTATCGGCCTTTTTTTAAGCTTATCTATTAAAAAGCTAACCCTATATAAATGCATCATTCAAAATAAAATACCAATGAAATAGGTTTTATTCATTCACAATAAAATATAAAAAGGTTTTTATGTGTTTTCCTAGTATTAAATTTTTTATATCTTGCGATCCATTAGAGCAATTATAATCAATAATTAAAACAAAAATGGCTGATAAATTAGACAAAATAGACCTTAAAATACTTAAGCTGCTACAAGAAAATAGCAAAATAACCAATCTCGATCTATCGAAAAAAATTGGTCTATCACCTGCTCCTACCTTAGAAAGGGTTAAAAAATTGGAATCAACTGGTATTATAGAAAGTTATCATGCTGTTGTTCAACCCAACTCTATAGGTTTGAATGTCAAGACATTTGTTCTTGTTTCATTGGCTTGGCAAAAAGAAAATGCTTTAAATGATTTTTTAGCCAAAATCAAAGGGATTGAAGAGATCACGGAGTGTTATATCATTACTGGAGAGGCAGACTTTCTCATCAAAATTGTGTGTAAAGATATCCCTACCTACGAAAAATTGCTTTTCAAAACTTTATCTCAAATTGATGAGATCGAAAGGTTGAAAACATTGATGACCTTATCTACTGTTAAGGACGTCAAGGTGCTCCCTTTTGACTATCAAACGACCTAGGCTACTACATACTTTTGAAGAAAAAGAAGCAATCATTACTTTGGGAGGTTACTGATAAGTCTACTGGGCTCAAATCCTATTTATTTGGAACCATGCACATCACCGACCAAAGAGCTTTTGCGCATTTTGATAAAATAAGGTCATTAATGCAAAGCTGTGAGGTTTTTGCCAATGAAATTGATCTAGCACAATCTGCTGATCCTAAGTTACTTGCATTAATGCACCTTCCTCCAGAAAATAGTCTTTCTAACTTGCTTAGTAAAAAGGACTATTTACGTCTTGATAAAATTCTAAAAAACATCAATGGACCTTCTATTGAAATGTTTGAAAACATCATTCCCATGCAAACGATGGGCGCACTTTCTAATCAGGTCCTAGGCGCAGAAAATCATGAAGTCTTAGACTTTGCTTTGTATAATATTGCCACAGAATTACAGTTAGAAAAGACGGGTCTTGAGACCTTAGAAGATCACATGATAGTATTGAAGACCATTGACATCGATGAGCAAATCAAAATGCTAAAAGCCGTAATTAGAAATTTCCGATCTTATAAAAAACTGACGATAAAAATGCTTGATCTTTATCTTGAAGGAAATGTCCAAAAGATATATAAGATAGGCAGAAAAAATGTTCGGAAATTTAACAAGGTTTTGCTACTAAATAGGAATATCATCATGAAAGATTCTTTCCTTACTATTTCAAGAGATCAAAGACTGTTTGCTGCCATTGGAGCGGGGCATTTAGGAGGTAAAAATGGACTATTAAGACTATTGAAAAAACATGGCAAAAAAGTAACGCCTATTCTTCTTCCATGACATAACAAAATTGACAATTGACAGTTATCTTTGATATAGTTTATCTTTTACATCTAAGCAATTATAAATGCGCATTTTACTTTTACTGTTTTTTTGCATAATTAGCACATTAAGCCTCGGTGCGCAAAATTTCACGCTTAGTGGTTATGTAAAAGACAAATACTCCGGAGAAACACTAATTGGCGCCAATGTCTTCAACAAGGCCAATACAATAGAAGGCAACAGCTCAAACATCTACGGCTATTATGCCATGACCCTTCCAAAAGGAACTTACACCATACAGGTGAGCTACTTAGGTTATCAGGATCAAGCATTTCAAATCACCTTAAATGATAATACTAAAAAAGACATACTACTTGAAGAGGGTGTGACAATGGAAGAAGTTGTCATCACTGCAAAGCAGAAAGATAAAAATGTAGAGAGCACAGAAATGGGGACCATTGAATTGCCAATGGAGAAGCTTAAAAAACTACCCGCTTTGTTTGGAGAAGTTGACATCTTGAAGACCTTGCAATTATTGCCAGGTGTGCTATCAGCTGGAGAAGGGACTGCAGGCTTTTATGTGAGGGGGGGAGGACCAGATCAAAACCTTGTTTTATTAGACGAGGCAGTAGTCTATAATTCTGGTCACATGCTTGGATTTTTTTCTGTATTTAATGCTGATGCGATCAAAAATACCACCTTGATAAAAGGAGGTATTCCAGCTTATTACGGCGGTCGACTCTCCTCTGTAGTTGATGTTCAAATGAAAGATGGAAACGATAAAAAATATGAAGTAAAAGGCGGGATCGGTTTGATCTCCTCTAGGCTAACCATTGAAGGACCTATTCAAAAAGAACAAAGTTCATTTATCGTTTCCGGCAGAAGAACCTATGCGTTTGACTTGGCTCAGCCTGCACTCAATAACACTAACTTTGCAGGAACCAATTACTACTTTTACGATCTCAATGCAAAGCTAAATTACCGCTTTTCCGAAAAGGATAGAATTTTCCTATCTGGTTACTTTGGTAGAGACGTTTTGGATTTCAATTCTTCTCAAAGAGATTTTTATTTTAAAATGCCTTATGGGAATACTACCGCAACATTGAGATGGAACCATCTTTTTACTGACAGGCTTTTTCTTAATACTTCCTTGATCTATAATGATTATGATTTTAGTTTTAATGGAGGCCAAGCTGACTTTGTAGTCAATTTATTTTCAGGCGTTAGAGATTACAATGCTAAGGTGGATTTTGATTATTATCCAAACACCAAGAATACCATAAAATTTGGAGCCAATTATACTTATCACAAAATGACTCCAAACATTACCTCAGCTACTAACGGAGAAGTAGCATTCATGAATGATTTTGAACCTAAATACGGTCATGAAGCAGCCTTATACATCCAGAATGACCACAAGATATCAAAACAATTGACTGTTCACTACGGACTTCGAGCTTCTCTGTTTTCTCAGGTAGGTCCTTATGAATCTTCTATCACTGGAGAAGCCTTCGATGACCTTGAAGAGGTCAAAACCTACACAGGTCTGGAGCCGCGTCTTTCTGCAAAATACACGGTCGACAAGACCAGCTCCATAAAAGGAGGCATTACCTTTACCAATCAATACATACACTTAGTCAGTAATTCATCTTCAACACTTCCCATTGATGTGTGGGTGCCAAGTGGTGAAAAGGTAGCGCCACAAAAAGGTATTCAATACGCGGTAGGATATTTCAAAAACTTAGATAATGACAATTTTGAAACTTCTGTAGAAGTCTACTATAAGGACTTAAAGAGTCAAATTGACTATCGAGAAAATTACATCAATAATCCTGGCGTAGAGGTCGAAGATGAATTTGTTTTTGGTGATGGTGAATCCTATGGAGCAGAGTTTTTTCTTAAAAAGAACAATGGAGATCTAACTGGTTGGATAGGGTATACCTTATCCAGAACTACTAGGACCTTTGATGAAATTAATGGAGGACAGCGTTTTCCTGCTACCTATGACCGAACACATGACCTAGCCATTGTTGCCAATTATGAACTGTCAAAAAAGTGGGAATTTGGTGGAGCCTTTATTTATGGTACAGGTATCACTTATACTCCAGTTAAAAGCCTATATCTAATTGAACAATCTTTGAATGTAGAATATGGGGTAAGAAATTCAGCTCGTTTTGAACCTTATCATAGGCTCGATCTATCCGTAACTTTAAATCCTAAAATCAAACAAGAAAAGAAATTCAAATCGTCATGGACGGCATCCATTTACAATGTTTACAATAGGAGAAATACTTTCTTTTCATACAATACTTTTGAAACCAACGTCGATGCAGGAACAGCACAAGCAGCGGCATTTAAAGTTTCTCTATTCCCAATAATCCCTTCCATTACTTGGAATTTTAAATGGAATGAAAAATGAAAAAATATCTGATCGTTTTAATAAGTGCCGTGTTGTATTTTTCTTGCGAAACACAGTATATTCCTGAAGTGAATAATGAACCTCCAGAAATTGTAGTAGAGGGTTTCTTTGAGGCAGGTGACAGACCATCTTCGCCTGTTGTTATCTTGACCTACAGTACTCCATTTTTTTCAGAAATCAACGTCAATGATTTTGATGATTTATTTGTTCACGATGCAATCATGACTGTTTCAAATGGAACCGAGTCAGCAATTTTGGAAGAGATCTGTTTGCAAGATCTACCACCAGAAATAATTGATGAACTCGCACCCGAATTTGGTTTTGATCCCGATAGTTTAGAAATCAATTTTTGTGTTTATATCGACCTGACTCAAACCATCATCGGAGAAAGCGGTAAAACCTATGACCTAACAATAGACGTAGACAATAAAACTTTAAAAGCTAGCACAACTATACCAGAACACATTCCATTAGAAGATTTAGCATTTTTTAATGTCCCTGGAATCCCCAATGATACTTTGCGAGAGCTACGTGGATTTTTGCGTGATCGTCCTGGAGAAGCAAATTACTATCGCTACTTTACTGAAACAAATGATGATGGTCTGATCGCACCTTTTCAGTCAGTGTATGATGATATTTTTTTTGATGGAGACTACTTTCAGTTTCCGATCCCAAAGGCCGAACCTGATATCGCAGAATTTAACATAGAAACCTATGGATACTATGTTGTAGGAGACACAATGACGATCAAACAATGTTCCATTGATGAGGCCCACTACAGGTTTTGGTCCACTTTAGAATTCAATGCTGCCAACCAAGGACCATTTTCAGCCTATACAAGGGTAGAATCCAATATTGAAGGGGGACTAGGCGTGTGGGGTGCGTACAATGCATCTTATCATGAATTAGTTGTAAAGTGATTAGACTGCATTTCGATGCCATACTGGCTGAAGCTTTGATGAAGCATCAACCTTCTACAAATTATTATCTTTATCGAAAATTTGCGTTATGGGTATGAGACCCATTTTCTAATTACATACACTTTTATCATGAAACATGCTTTTCGCTTTCTAATATTTCTTTTTTTTGCATCTTGTGTTGTTGAAAACCCTTATGACGAAATGATCATAGGACAATGGAAAGGACATGAATGGTTTATCAATCATTCAACAGTAAAACAAAAGGTAGATTCGATCTATTTCAATTTTGAGCAAGATTCAATTTACAATGCCTCCTATGTAGGAAGTAAACAAGAAGGAAAATATTGGTTAAGGGAAAATAGACTCTACACCCAGATCAATGATAAACTAGAAGTAATGGTGAAGATCAGCTCCTTGAATGCAGATACGATGGTATTTGAAATGAATAGGGGAGGAACACCGGAAACACTAATTTTAACAAGGCAAAAGTAATACATGAAACCAGTAGTAAAAACATCAGACATCAAAGTCATCGTTGGCTTAGATGAAGACAACATCCCAATAGAATTAAAGTGGCTCGCTGAAGATGGCAACAAGGACAAAGCTGAAAAAAAAGCAAAAGGCATGCTACTCTCATTATTTGATGATACTAGCAAAGATACTTTCAAAATTGACCTTTGGACCACCGAGCTTCAAGTAAATGAAATGGATAGGTTCATGTATCAAACATTGAGGGGACTTGCTGATACCTATTTTAAAGCCACCAAGAATACTGCCCTTGCCAATGATATGCAAAAATTCACTCAATATTTTGGCGAGCAAACCGACCTAATAAAGAAAGAAGAATAAATAGATCAAATGGATATTTACTTAATATTATTGGTTAGTAAATATAGAATTCATTAGCCATTTGGTTGACTGTCAATTACCTAGCACACCGAATAACGCTCGGATATGGCTGTAAACATTTTAATATGTTTAAAATGAACCTTCCTCTTTTGTTTTTTCCAAAGCTTATGCTACATTTGTGGTTGGTGAGGGGCACACGACTAGCTCCCTTTGAACTCCCCCAGGTCGGAAACGAAGCAAGGGTAGAAGGTTGTAGCAGTGCGATGTGTTTCCTCATCTCTTTTTCTCACCAATTCTAAACCTTTTCACATGAAATTTTTTGTTGACACTGCCAATTTAGATCAAATTAAAGAAGCCAAAGATCTTGGAATTCTTGATGGCGTTACAACAAATCCATCCCTCATGGCTAAAGAAGGTATCATTGGAAGAGAAAACATCCTTGCTCACTATAAAAAAATCGCTGACCTTGTACCTGGAGATATCTCAGCAGAGGTAATATCTACTGATTTTGAAGGAATGGTTGAAGAAGGCAAGCAACTTGCTCAAATTGCACCAAACATTGTAGTTAAGGTGCCTATGATCAGAGAAGGCGTCAAAGCCATCAGTTGGTTCACAGATAACGAGATCAAGACGAATTGCACGCTTGTATTTTCTGCTGGCCAAGCATTGCTTGCTGCCAAAGCAGGGGCAACCTATTTGAGCCCATTTATTGGCAGAATAGACGATACTTCTTGGGATGGAATCGAATTGATCCACGACATCGCATCTATGTATCAAACGCAAGGCTTCATGACTGAAATACTTGCAGCTTCTATCAGAAGCTCTAAACACATTGTAGAAGCTTGTCAAGCTGGCGCAGACGTGGTCACTTGCCCACTTAGCTCAATCTTAGGCCTACTTAATCATCCATTGACAGACATTGGTCTTGCTAAATTTTTAGCCGATCACAATAAGGCTGCTGCTTCAGCTAGTGCTTAAGTCTTAAGGGTAATATCAAATAAACATTTTTGCTGTCGGGACAGAGGCTTTGGCTCCTGCCACAAATTCTTACGGTCAACAGACATCCGACATCCGACATCCGACATCTGACATCTGACATCAGACATCCGACATCCGACATCTGACATCCGACATCCGACATCCGACATCCGACATCCGACTTCCGACTTCCGACATCCGACATCCGACATCTACAAACCCTCTATCTTCTCTAAACAATATTCAATTAATTTATCAATGCTTTTTTTTGGTTTTACACTGAAGGTACCTGCCATTCGATCAGCCAATAAAACATTGCAAGAAATTGCTCTATGCCCTAGTGCCGAAGCCAATGCATAGATCCCTGCAGTCTCCATTTCTAGATTCGTCAGATACTCATACTCAAAGGTGAAATCTGCAGTATCTTTCAAAAATTTACGCATCATTGAATTCAATCTAAGACTTCTTCCTTGAGGCCCATAAAACCCGGAACACGTCAGTGTTATTCCAGAAAAATGATCTGCAACGAAATGATTATGTAGTTCTTCACTAGCTGTAGCCGGATAAAAACCAGTCAAATTAATCTCTTTACTATCTATAAATTGCTGAAATGCAATTTTAAGTGCTTCTTCTCTTTTGGTATAATTTGATTCGTAAAAATGCATTAAACCATCCAAACCTATTGCACCCGAAGAAAACAAAAAGGAGTCCAAGGGCATCTCCTCTCGAATAGATCCAGAGGTACCGATCCTAATAAAAGTCAATGATTTTTTAACTTTTCTTGTTGTTCTTGAATCTAGATTAATATTGGATAAAGCGTCCAGTTCGTTAAAAACAATATCGATATTATCCGTACCAATACCTGTCGAAATAACTGTAACCAGCTTTTTGCCAACAAAACCAGTGTGGGTAATAAATTCTCTTTTGTTCTTCTTAACAACAATACTGTCAAAATGCCTAGAGACGGCAGGGACTCTATCAGGATCTCCAACAGTAATGATGGTGTCTGCAATATCAGCAGGTTTTAAGTGCAAATGATAAATAGATCCATCTGGATTTAGAATTAATTCTGAAGCTTTAAACAAAATGATATATTTGAGGGCAAAATACATAAATGTCTTGGACAATTTGAGTTTGATTTTTACTTTTAAAAAAGAAATTGAATAAAATGAAAAAAATATATCATCTACAAAGCTGTAATACTTGTCAAAGAATTATTGCAGAATTGAACGATGGGGAAGGTTTTAAATTACAGAATATTAAATCACAAACCATTACAGAAAAGCAATTGGACGAGATGAGGAATATGACTGGTTCTTACGAAGCACTTTTCTCTAGGAGGGCTATGAAATATAGATCTATGGGGTTGAATGATATGGATCTTAATGAAAATGATTATCGAAAATATATCTTACAGGAGTATACTTTTTTGAAGCGACCTGTTATCATTATTGACGATGACATCTTTGTTGGCAATAGCAAAAAAACTGTAGCAGCTGCAAAAGAAAAATTATAGTGAGCATTTCAAAAGAAACCATTAGCAAAAGATTTCAGGAGATACAAGATCATATCTGTGGTCAAATCGAAGCGATCGATAAAGGGCACAGGTTCAAAGAAGACCTCTGGCAAAGAGAAGCAGGTGGAGGAGGCCGCACTAGAGCAATAGAGGGAAGTGTCATTGAAAAAGGAGGGGTTAATTTTTCAGAAGTTTATGGCAAGCTTCCCAAACAGGCTTTTAAAAGTTTGGGAATTGAAGGGGAAGAATTCTTTGCTACTGGCGTTTCAATTGTATTTCATCCTAAGAACCCTCATGGACCGATCATTCACATGAATATCCGGTATTTTGAAATGGATGGAGATCAATGGTGGTTTGGTGGCGGCATAGATCTTACCCCTCATTACATTGACATCGATCAAGCTGCTTATTTTCATAGAAATCTAAGATCCATTTGCAATAAGCACAGCATTACCTATTACGATAAGTTTAAAGAGTGGGCGGACAATTATTTTTATATACCGCATAGAAAGGAAACAAGAGGAATAGGAGGCATATTTTTTGACAGACTGGACGACAAAGGATCCTTCAGCAAAGAAGCACGTTGGGCTTTTGTTCAAGATGTCGGTATGGTTTTTCCAATAATATACAATGAACTAATTTCGGCGAAAGCCAATATACCTTATACAGATAAACAGGTAGAATGGCAAAATTATAGACGAGGTAGATATGCAGAATTTAATCTTGCTTGGGACCGAGGAACAAAATTTGGGTTACATACTGGTGGTCGCACAGAATCAATCTTGATGTCAATGCCACCACTTGCAAAATGGTCTTATGACCATCAAGTTGAACCAAATAGCTCAGAGGCATTTACAAAAGCACATTTGAAAAAAGGAATAGATTGGATAAATTATTCTACTGGCAAAGAAGAGTAAGGGGTGGAAGCGCGATTGTATTAGATTGATTTCCAGCTCTATCTTTGATATAAATCTCAAAAATAACTTCTTGTTCTGGTACGGGAGGATAAACCTCACAAGGAATCGGGGTATTATCTCCAATATAATTGCAGCAGGTAGGTGGCAATGCAAAATCTATTTCTCCTGATATACTGGAACTCACTCCTTCCAATGGAATTTCTACCACTCTATAAATTGGTTCCGTAAATCCCGATCTTGTATCTATTCGATAAATAGTAATGGACGAGTCGCCTCCTATATCTCCATCTCCATCTTCAAAATAAACAGTAACCATTGTAGTATCTCCGCCTTCTTCTATACTTCGCCCTTGTTTCAACACAGTTTTACCAATTCTAACAAGGTCAAGCTTAGGCTCTACAGGAAAATTAGGCTCATCCGTGCAAGTAGTTAACCAACAGATTCCTAAAAAAGCAATAAAGTAATAAGGTAATACCTTCATAATATACACTTGTAACGCAAAATTTAATAATCTGTTGTAGTTTCGATCGAATAGTTGCAATTGATTGCCACCGAAAACAAATAAACAATTAAATTGCGATACAAAACGATTTTCTCCAATGTCCAAAAAGAAAATTAAACAAAAAATCAAATCTAAATACATTTCCAATAAGCAAAGAAATATACTTTGTGGGAGTATTATGTTACTAGCACTGCTTCTATATGCAAACACCTTTTCCCACCAATATGCTTTGGATGACTATTCTGCAATCAAAGAAAATTACGTAACGAAAAAAGGACTAAAAGGTCTTCCTGAGATCTGGAAAGAGCATTATCGGTACGGCTATTGGAATAGCGCTGCTTCTTTATACAGGCCATTTACCTTATCTACATTCGCCTTGGATTGGCAACTATTTCCTGACAAACCTGGCTTTGCACATTTCATGAATGTCATTTACTATGGAATGGGTGGCATTGTTTTATTTCTAGTTTTATTGAAATTATTTTCAGGATTTTCAGCTTTGATTCCGTTTTTTATCACTCTTCTATTTATAGCTCATCCCATTCATGTAGAATGCGTGGCCAATATTAAATCAAGAGATGAGATCCTTGCATTTTTGTTTTGTTTTATTTCCCTAAATGTCTTCTGGAATTATGTAAATAAAGGAAATGTAAAAGACCTAGTATTTGCAATAATACTCTATGGACTTGCCGTTTTTTCAAAAGAATCTGCCATCACCTTTGTGGCTATTTATCCACTTTGCTTATACTTTTTCAAAAAAGGCTTGTCGCCAATAGCCTATGGCAAGACAGCTCTATTCTTGATCCCTGCTTTTATATATCTAGGAGTAAGGTCACAGGTTGTAGGCTCTCTCGGTGTTGGAAATGTGTCTTTCTTGGATAATTCAATGACTGCAGCAAAGTCTGGTCTGATGGAATGGTGCACCGCTGTCTCTGTTTTGGGTAGGTACTATTTTACTATGCTCTTTCCATACGACTTGAGCCATGAATTAGGTTACAAAGAAATTGTTCCAGTAGGTCCTGGCAACTGGAAGTTTATAGTTTCCCTATTAAGTACTATAGCTTTGGCAAGCATCGCGATTTTAGGTTTAAAAAAGAAAACACCATTTGCTTTCGCGATCTTTTTCTTTGCACTAACCTTCTCTATTCTATCGAATGTTGTCATCAAAATAGGAACCATCTATGGAGAGCGACTATTATTCACCCCATTACTTGGATATTGTATAGGGTTAACATTTCTAATACATACAATTTTTAAGTCCAAAACCATTAAAGGATCGGATATTAGAGATAGTTTTAAAAATGGAAAAATCGCCTATAGCATCTTGATATTATTTATTGTTGGCTACTCCATTAAAACAGTCTTTAGAAATCCTGCTTGGGAAAATTCTTACACGCTATATCATACAGATATCCAGAAGCACGGAAAAAGTGCGAAGATGAATTTTCATTACGGATTAGAGCTTGTCAAATTTGGTTTGGATGAAAAGAAACCCGCAACCGAGCGAAAGGAATGGCTGGCAAAGGCAGACGCCCAATTTAGGAAAGCTATTGAAATTTATCCTGATTATCATGATGCTTATGCTCAATTGGGACTGTCATTTTATAGAAATAAGCAACCTCAAAAAGCACTAGAGGCCTATAAAAAAGCGATTAGTTTAAAGCCAAACAGTTCAAAGGTTTACAGCAATATGGGAATCATTTATTTTGAACAAGGCAATCTTGACAAAGCACAAGAGGTGTATGAAAAATCCGTCCAGATAGACCCTCGATTTCCGGATGCCCTTAGAAACTTGGGATCAGTCTATGCTATGAAAAAAAACTTCTCTCAAGCAGCTAAATATTTTACGAGAGCTTTGCAGTATGAACCTGACAACGCCATCTTAAATCTTTATGCTGGTCAAGCTTACCGTGATGGGGGAGACCCGCAAAAGGCACAACCATACCTTGATAGAGCCTATCGTCTAAACCCTAGTTTAAAAAAGTAAGATGAGTGAATTTGTCAAATGTCTAGAAGTAGCGTTCAGGTCCGTTGCAAACGAGGAGATCATGATTCAGCAGAAAGCATATATGAGAGGGCAGTTCAAATATTTTGGCATCAATTCCGCACTCAGAAATGAGCTTTCTAAACCGTTTTTAATCAAAGATTGCTTGCCACCAAAAGACCAACTTCATGCGCTGGTTACAGAACTTTGGGAGAAGTCTCAACGCGAATTTCAATATTTTGCACAGATCCTTTGTAGAAAATACGTGAAAACATTCGAAGAAAAGGACCTAATACTTTTTGAGTACATGATCGTCACAAAATCCTGGTGGGATACCATTGACTTTATTGCCTCAAATCTAGTTGGGCCGTTCTTTAAAAAATTCCCTCAACTTCGGGATAAGGCCATCAAAAAATGGATGGCCTCTAACAACGTGTGGCTTCAGAGAACTTGCCTCCTTTTTCAGCTTAAATACAAGGATGACGTCGATAGAGACCTATTGGCAAAACTAATTATCGAACTAACTGGTAGCAAGGAATTTTTTATAAACAAAGCCATCGGTTGGTCGCTAAGAAGTTATTCTAGAGTTGATCCTGGTTGGGTTGTTGAATTTGTGCATAGCCATGAACTCAGTAATTTGTCGAAGCGAGAAGCGTTGAAGTTGTTGTAAGAATCTAATTTCCCGTCATCTTAACTTTTCTATTCTTAACACGGATCGGAACATAATTTTCTTGATACTTGGACCAAGGCATGTTTTTATGGTGGTTTTCTCCAAAATAGGACATGATCATTTCAAATTCCATAGGGGATCTGTAGCCAGGAATTCCTTGAATGATCTTCAAGTCTTCATCAAGAAATATTACGGTAGGATAGCTCAATCTGCCCTCAGTTAAGGCAACAGCCAATTCATGGTAGCCACGAGCGCCATTTTTAACATATTTATAGGTTTGTCCACCAAAAGTGATGTCTTTTTTTTGCTCGCCATCCAATTTTACAGGGTAAAAGTTAGAATTAATATAATCTGAAATATGCTCTTTCTGGAAGGTCGCCTTGTCCATCCTTTTACAGTAAATGCACCATTCTGTATATATATCAATGACGATTTTTTTTCGGTCAACTTTTTGCATTTCAATGGCCTCTTCAAAGGATAACCATTCTACATCACCTTGTGCAAAAGTGGTTATACTTGAAGCAAGAAAAATACAGATTAAAAAAAATTGAACTTTAAGAAACATCTGATTAAAATAATTTTAATTTAATATTTGTCTTCATAACAGTTTCACAAGGCATATCGTACGCAAGAATAAAGCATTTAAATAAAGTTTAACTATCATTGGCGAAAATTAACAAGCGTTAAATCGAGAAGGGGGCTTTTTGTTTATTCTACTAGTTGGTGAAACAGAAATATTCTCACAAATGCTTGCCTCTTGTACTTCATTCTCAATTTGTGGAATTGCCCGCTTTTTTAACAAATTGCTAATTGAGTGCAATATTGAATAATGCAAAAGTATAAATCTTAAGGACAACATCAAGGGAGTTTTCTTATTTGGTGTCCTTTTTTATAAGATTATGATCATATTAAAATATAGGTTCACTAATAAAGACTTAAAGGAAAGACTTAAGACATTCTTTGTGAAAAAGACAAGGCAACAATACCAAAGTTTAGTTTTGTGTGTTGAAGTAAATTTTTAACGTATCCTCTTTGAGTTGATAACTTTTATGGGGACGAATATACAGCAGTGGAGCCCTAACTCCATTCCGCAGATAATCTTTTGTTTTAAAACACCTGATCTCATCCCAATACCCAGCCGCAATAAAGGAGTTTAGTAGCCGCCTGCCGCCTTCTATCAATAAGGAGGATTTGTTAGCTTCGTAAAGTTTTGACAAAATACTTGAGATATAATCAGAATCATTATCAATCTTATGATAAGAAATATTATTTAGCTTGTCTCTTTTGATGCTAGCAAAGATCCAAGTATCAGCTTCGTTATTATATATTTTTGCCTTTCGGCAAATGCTTAGTTTTTTGTCAATAACCACTCTGAGTGGGGAAGGACCTGGAAATAATCTTGTAGTCAGATTTGGATCATCTACCACTACCGTATTCGTGCCGACCATAATTGCGTCCGTTTCTGCTCGCCATTTGTGTACCAATCTTTTAGAATAATCATTTGTCAACCAGACCTGCTTGTCATGTTGCCCCATAAAACCATCAGCCGACTCGGCCCACTTCAAAATTATGTAAGGACGCCTTTTACTGACAAAAGTATTTCTTTGTCTAGCAATTTGAGATCCTGCTCTTTTTAGTATACCTGTTTCAACTTTGATATTATTACTTCGTAGTTTATCTATCCCAGTATGATTCACACCGTTTGTTTCATCTATTACAGAAAGGGATACTTTTTTTATTTTCTCATGGATAATCAGGGAAGTACAAGCAGGTGTATTTCCCACAAAATTGCACGGCTCAAGAGACACAAATAATTCAGAATTACTTATTTCTGTTCTTTGAGATTCCGCGACAGCGGCAATAGCATTTACTTCAGCATGAGCAGATCCATACTTTTTATGATACCCTTCGCCAATGATCTCGCCATTCAAAACAAGGACTGCACCAACATTTGGGTTGGGAGAAGTAGCCATTTTGCCCAGTTTAGCTAGGTCAAAACAGCGCTGCATGTACATTTCACGTTTATTTTGCATAGAACTTTAAACAGTATTTGACTTTAATTTTAAAAAAAGTTATATTATTAAAAAATATTATTTGTATATTGGTAAGGAAACTTACTATTACCTAAGCCATAAACCGATACTTGAAATGTAAATTTCAACCTAAATCTATGGTTTTTAGATTTAAACCAACATTGTGCTCTACAAAGTTAAACTTAAGAACTCCGAAGAAAACGTACTTCTAGACGATCATGTCTTTGAATACTTATCGAATGAGCCTTATCTAAAAAAAGTCGATTTCATTAATAACCTTCGACGTCATTCTTCTGGATGTGCCGTCTTCCAAAAAACTTGGAAAAAAGCTGAAGGAGGTTATAAAACAGAAACGATCTATTTACACAAATTAGTCGCTGAAAGATTTCTAGCAGATCAAAAAACGGAATCCAATAATTTGGTTGGAGCTAAAAATGGCAATAAGCTAGATTGTAGACTGGAAAATATCACTTTCCGTTCTAGGGCTATCGCTAGTAGAAAAAGAAAGACTTCAAGCAAAACAGGATACACCGGTGTCTATAGCGAAAATAATCGCTTCAGAGCCGTGATATCTGTAAATAGAAAATCCGTTCACATTGGAATGTTCAATACGCCTGAAGAAGCCGCCTTGGCTTACAACAAAAAGAGTAAAGAACTATTTGGTGAAAA
>ENA-ORXM01000731-ORXM01000731.1-marine-metagenome-genome-assembly--contig:-NODE-731-length-52537-cov-4.520130_pt1 | contig 52537 bp, 50 predicted proteins | sample MGYA00237867_ERZ511480 | MGnify/ENA primary metagenome ERZ511480 (study PRJEB26309, sample SAMN06266103) | marine metagenome | isolation source: Algal blade | place: United Kingdom:Sidmouth, United...
TCAGACGTGTGCTCTTCCGATCTCATCTATTTTTAGCGTTAGGCCAGACGGGTTGGTGCTTTCGAACTGCATGTTACCGAGCCATTTAGTTGTAATATGATTTGTAGTAGCCATAATTTATATTTAAAATAGATGCCAAAAATACGATTAATAGATAGATTTTAAGGTGCTGTTCTAGCCTCACTTTTTGTTAGAAGAGCAAAAGAATGTAGTCGTAGCAAGCTTGTAAAAATAACTAAAACTCATAACGATCAATATAGAGCAAGTACATTAATTTGAATTGATGATTGTGCGGCAAAAAGTTTTTATAGTATATGGATTAAGCTCTCTGGGAATAAGACAAGCATGATTAATTAAAAAGTTATTTCAGAATTTAAAGTAAATAAATATTTAGAAACGATCATTTTGTCGGAGATAGTTGCACTTTACCCGATGAAACTAATAGGATACAAAAAAATATATACTTTTCATTCATTAATTGGTTCTGAATCTAACCACTTTTTTTACCAGCACTGATTTTGCATTTAATACAATTTTTATAATAATATGGGTTTCTCATGAATTGTCCTCTTTGTAGTTCGCAATCAGAATTTGTTTTTGAGATAAAAGGTTTTGATATTTTAGACTGTGGGTCTTGTAAACATCGCTATGCTAAGGTTAAAGCAGATGAAAAACATGTTGTCCAAACCTATGACGAGTCCTATTTTAATGGAGGTGACGGAGGTTATGCAGATTATTTACAGAATATAGAGTTACTGTACGAACGGGGTAAACTGTATGCCAAAAAAGTTCAGAAAATTAGCAATAAAAAAGGAAGGGTTTTAGATGTTGGAGCTGCAGCCGGATTTATTTTAAAAAGTTACTTAGATAATGGTTGGAGTGGAATGGGAATTGAGCCTAATCTCCAAATGGCAAAACATGGGCAAAAAGAATACGGTCTAGATATTCAACAAGGTTCTTTTGAAAGTTTTAAGACAGACGATAAGTTTGATTTGATCTCTATGATACAAGTAGTTGCGCATTTTTATGACCAGCGAAAAGCATTTGAAAATGCCTCGGAATTATTAAACGATGATGGGTTGCTTCTTATTGAATCATGGGACAGGTCTAGTATTTCAGCTAAAATATTTGGAAAGAATTGGCACGAGTATGCGCCTCCAAGTGTGCTGCATTGGTATTCTTTAGCGAGTTTGACCAATTTTTTAAAAACCTATGGATTTGAAAAAGTAGCCCATGGACGGCCATCGAAAAAAATCTCTGGTAGACACATAAAATCAGTACTTAAATATCGTTTTGGGAAGAATTTTTTACTTAAAATGATTCCTGATAAAATTATTTTACCATACCCTTCCGAAGATTTGTTTTGGGCTTTATATCGTAAAAAAGCACTTTAAAAATTAAGTCGTAGTATTTAGGATTGATGAGACCAGGTTTTTTAATTCCGGCACCACATCGGACTCAAACCAAGGATTTTTTGACATCCAAAAACGATTTACTGGAGAAGGGTGTGGTAAAGGAAAAAACTTGGGTAGAAATTCATGATAACTACCGACGTTCTCAGTTAGATTTCGCTTAGATAGTTCTTTTAGATATCGGTCTTGGGCGTATTTACCAATGACCAATATTAGTTTTACGTCTTTTAATTCTTTCCAAAAAAGGTCATGCCAAAGCGGGGCGCATTCTTTGCGAGGTGGCAGGTCGCCGGTCTTAGCTTTACCAGGAAAACAGAAACCCATAGGTAAAACAGCAAAATTATCTGGGTCGTAAAACTGTTCGTCCGTAACACCCAGCCATTCCCTTAGTTTTCTACCACTGGGGTCATCCCATGCTTTATTATGGTCATGGGCCTTTCTGCCTGGCGCTTGGCTAACTAAGATGATTTTGGAATTTTTAGTGCCAGCTACTATTGGCCTAGGCTCTAAAGGCAAATGTTTACTGCAAACTTTACATGAACGTATTTCAGAAAGCAGTTTTAGCATACGAGACTATTTCTTTTTCAACGGGTCTTGCGAAAAGGAGAGTCCGTCAAAACCGCTTTTCATAAAGTTACGGATATTTTGGTGTCCCGTACCTTCGGCATCTTTTAGAACATCATCATAATAATAACTTCCAAAACAGGCTAAAGCTTCATCTTTATTAAGATTTTGTTCTTTCGCAAAAGCGAAAAGTTTGCACGAACCTGAATTCTGTCCTTCGGCATTTTCTAATGTGCCATTTTTAAAAGCAGTAGGAGTAAAAGCGTAATTAGAATCTATTACCGCCATAGTTTCAGAAAATCCGATGGTTTTAGGGTTGGTCTTTAATTTTTGTATAAAAGTATCTAATGTCATCTTCATTGTTTTTTTCCGGCAACAACTATTACAATCTCACCTTTTGGTGGTTTATCGGTAAAGTGTTGTGCCATTTCTTCAGCTGTGCCTCTCAATGTTTCTTCATAAAGTTTGGTAAGCTCCCTTGAAACGGAAACTTGTCTGTCCGATCCAAAATATTCGGCAAATTGCCCTAAGGTCTTAATCAACTTATAAGGCGATTCATAGAAAATAATAGTCCGCGTTTCTTCGGCAAGTAGTTTTAAGCGGGTTTGCCGTCCTTTTTTAGGAGGAAGAAATCCTTCAAAAACAAATTTATCGTTCGGAAGACCACTATTTACCAAAGCAGGTACAAATGCCGTTGCACCGGGAAGACAATCAACCTCAATATTTTTCTCCACACAAGCCCTAGTCAATAAAAAACCAGGGTCTGATATTGCAGGGGTGCCTGCATCTGAAATCAAAGCAATAGTTTCACCCGCCTGTAAACGCTTTACCAATGCATCAACGGTCTTGTGCTCGTTGTGCATATGGTGACTTTGCATTTGAGTAGTAATTTTAAAATGCTGAAGTAGTTTTCCGCTCGTTCGGGTGTCCTCTGCTAGAATACAATCTACTTCGTTTAAAACACGAATTGCACGCAAAGTCATATCCTCAAGGTTGCCGATTGGCGTTGGTACCAAATATAATTTTCCCATAAAATCTAAGGTCGTAGCTCTCTATCCATAAAATAGGCAATCAATGTAACTATAATTGCAATAAATGCGAATAGATAATCTTTGCCATCCGTTAAGTAGTGTGCAAAGAAAGCTAAAAGCGTATTAAAAAAGAAACCTGCGTATGCCCATTCTTTAAGCCATGATGAGAAATTGCCCCATATGGCTATTAAACCAAGAATTTTGGCAAATGCCAACGGGTATATGAGATATGAGGGGTAATTGAAGTGCTTAAAAAAGCCTACTATCATCTCATATTTAGTGAAATAATTGAATACGGAAAATAGCATAATCAGGGTGAGTAAAACTAATGCAGACCAGTATAGGGTTCTTTGAGTTTTCATGGAGGAATTTTTCAGGAACAAAATAAAGAAAACACGGGCTTGAAACTAATTCCAAGCAAAAAGCCCTTTGTTTTAATAAAGGGCTTATTTAATACTAGTTTTAACAGATGCTTTTTAAGAAAACTTACGCTCAATAAATTGCATAAAACGTTCAGCGTATTCCTCTTTGCCAAGCCAGTTGTTATAATCTGGTTTAACCATGTTGTCTATGAATGAAATGGAGCGATCTTCACTATCGATCGTGTTTAATTGGGAAAGAACGCGATTATAATCTTCCATGCTCCCATTAAACAGATGCTTAACAAATGCAAGCCTATTGTTAAGGTCAATTTTAAGTTCTTGGTTAGAAACCTTATCGTTTAAAGACTTAGTAGAAGGTACCTCTTTACTAACCGGTGTGCTATTTTGTTTTGGTGCAGCGGGCTTCTGGGGCTCAAATAGCTCTTGGTCATTTTTCATATAATCCGGTTTGGACAAGAACTCTTCCAATACTTCATCTACGCGCGCTTCATGGCTGGGCATTTCAGAAATCATATCTTTTATGGTATCCATTCCAGGAATCATAATATCCTCTTCGTGCGGATTACTCTCAGGCACAGACGCATTTTCATTAAGAACGGCATTGGCCATTTTTTCAAACTTAGCGGCAATTACATTTTTAGAAACGTCTATTTCAATATCGTTTAATTTTTCCTCTATGTATTTAAGAACAGCAAGTTTTTCATACAAATCCTTAGCGGTGTCATACATCTCGCTAATATCCATATCACGAGAAGTAATAATATCCGTAGATAATTTTCGCAGTTCTTCCTTTAATTTTTTCTTCATCGGTCAATTTTTTCTAATTCTACCGGGTTGGGGTAAAAAAGGTATCTCTATCTTTGCTTACATTAAATCCTGAACTTTGGTGGATTGTTCTTAAAAACAATGCCTTTTCTTAAGTTCAACAATATTAAGAACGAAAAACCCTATATTTTCGTCTAAAATTACAAAATGTTTCTCGAAAATACTGTTAATCACAAAGAACAATTCGGGTGGATAGAAGTCATCTGCGGTTCCATGTTCTCGGGTAAGACCGAAGAATTAATCCGTAGGTTGAAACGTGCTCAGTTCGCCAAACAAAAGGTTGAAATCTTTAAACCTATGGTAGATGTTCGTTATGATGAGACCATGGTTGTTTCTCATGACGCCAATGAAATACGTTCTACACCAGTACCTGCTGCGGCCAACATTCGCATTTTAGGCGATACCTGTGATGTCATAGGAATTGATGAAGCCCAATTTTTTGATGATGAAATCGTTACGGTATGTAATGACTTGGCAAACAAGGGTGTTCGTGTGGTAGTTGCAGGATTGGATATGGACTTTAAAGGAAACCCTTTTGGACCTATGCCAGCTTTAATGGCAACCGCAGAGTATGTTACAAAAGTGCATGCAATATGTACGCGTACCGGTAACTTGGCCAATTATAGCTTTAGAAAATCCAGTAATGATAATTTAGTATTACTAGGTGAAACCGAAGAATATGAGCCTTTAAGCCGTGGTGCTTATTATAAGGCGCGATTACGAGAAAAACTTAAACATCTGGATGTGAAAAGTGAGGAGATAAGTATCAACAATAAAAAAACCGATGGCGAAAGCAGGTGAGACCGTTCTTGAAATAGACCTTTTGGCCTTGGAACACAATTACAAGTTTTTAAAATCAAGATTAGACCAAGAAACTAAATTCTTGGGAGTGGTAAAAGCATTCGCTTACGGCAGCGATTCAGTTGCCGTTGCAAGAAAACTGGAAGCCTTAGGGGCAGATTATCTAGCTGTCGCTTATGTTAGTGAGGGTGTTGCTTTGCGGGAAGCAGGAGTAAAAACACCAATTTTAGTATTGCATACGTTACCGATAAGCTTTGATGATTTGATAGTTCACAATTTGGAGCCCAATATTTATTCTCCTAAAATCCTCAATCAGTTTTTAGAGGTGGCTAAACAGAAAAACTTGAATAAATACCCTATTCATTTAAAATTCAATACTGGGCTTAACAGATTGGGTTTTGTAGCCGATGAGATTGATGCCATAACAGAGATTTTGAATAATCAAGATAAGATTGAGGTGGTCTCCATTTTTTCCCATTTGGCTGCCTCCGAGGATTTAAACGAGAGTGAATTTACGGAGAAACAAATTTCGACTTTTCAGAATATTACGAATATATTGTTGCCAAAATTGAAGCGCAGGCCTATGCTTCATTTATTGAATACTTCAGGTATTATTAACTATGCAAAGGCACAGTATGATATGGTGCGCAGTGGAATTGGACTCTATGGTTTTGGAAATGAATCCGCTATAGACGCTGAACTTAAACCGGTGGCGACCTTAAAAACCGTTATTTCCCAAATTCATGTAATTCAAGAAGGGGAGAGTATAGGTTATAACAGGGCTTATAAAGCAAAAGAGCCTGTTATTACCGCAACATTGCCAGTAGGGCATGCAGATGGTATAGGAAGGCAATACGGTAATGGAAAAGCCCATGTTACCATAAATGGACAAAAGGCACCCATTGTAGGAAACGTTTGTATGGATATGATAATGGTAAACGTAAGCGAAATCGAATGTAAAGAAGGCGATGAAGTCATTGTTTTTGGGGAAAACCCTACCGCAGAAGAATTTGCGAGCGGAGCAAAAACCATCTCATATGAAATACTAACTGGTATATCCCAAAGGGTAACCCGGCTCGTTGTTGATAATTAAAAGCAGGAGCAGAATTCTGTAAGTAATCCTTTTTTTGTTAATTTGCAGTGCATTAAGTTGCGCCATTAATTAATTAACCATTATAAACACTAATTATCATGTTAAAAGAATTTAAGGATTTTATTATGACGGGCAACGTCATAGATTTTGCAGTTGCTGTTATTATGGCTACCGCTCTAGGGCTAGTTATAAACGGTTTTGTAGCTGATATGGTCATGCCGATCGTTGGTCACTTTGCAGGAGGTATTGATTTTTCAGCAATGGCTATTACGCTAGATCCAGCCGTTGTAGCTGCAGATGGTACGGTTACTACACCTGCTAACCAAATACGTTACGGTGCATGGATTAACAGCATCATCAACCTTATCATTGTAGGATTTGTAATGTTCATCATGGTAAAAGCTTATAACAAAACAAAAGCTCCAGAGCCAGAAGCTGCTCCAGCAGGTCCTTCTCAAGAAGATTTATTGGCAGAAATTAGAGATTTGCTTAAAAAGCAATAAGAATAAAGGTTTCCCTTGCTTTATGGGAATACCACCGCTGCACTGCAGTTTAATCTTAAAACCGTCATTGAAGTTCGCTACTTCTTTGACGGTTCTTTTTTATATGATTGTTATTTTTATAACAATTTGTTAAATATTGATTATGTGGATTTAAAATGCTTGTCAGGTCAATAGGGTTGCACTACATTTGTCTTTCTAAATTAATTAAAGATGAAAGTAGCCGTTGTAGGTGCCACCGGAATGGTTGGCGAGGTGATGCTCAAAGTATTGAGCGAACGTAATTTTCCAGTTACGGAATTGCTATTGGTAGCTTCTGAGCGTTCAGTAGGTAAGAAACTCTCTTATAAAGACAAAGAATATACAATCATAGGTTTGACTGATGCCGTAGCTGCAAAGCCGGATATTGCTATATTTTCTGCTGGAGGCGATACTTCGTTGGAGTGGGCACCTAAATTTGCGGAAGCAGGTACCACCGTTGTCGATAATTCTTCTGCCTGGAGAATGGACCCAACTAAAAAATTAGTTGTTCCTGAAATTAATGCGGGTGAACTTACCAAAGAAGACAAAATCATTGCGAATCCTAATTGTTCTACCATACAGTTAGTAATGGCCTTGGCTCCATTGCATAAGAAATATAAGATGAAGCGTGTCGTGATTTCTACATACCAATCGGTATCAGGAACAGGGGTTAAAGCGGTACGTCAGTTAGAAAATGAAATAGCTGGTATAGAAGGTGAAATGGCCTATCCTTATCCTATAGGTAGAAATGCATTACCCCATTGTGATGTTTTCTTAGAAAACGGATACACAAAGGAAGAAATGAAATTGGCACGTGAGCCGCAAAAAATATTGGATGATCGTAGCTTTTCTATTAGCGCTACAGCTGTACGAATTCCAACGGCCGGAGGCCATTCGGAATCCGTAAATATTGAGTTCAATGAAGATTTTGACTTAAATGACGTCCGTAAGTTGCTCAATGATACACCCGGGGTTACCGTACAGGATAATCCTGATACGAACACCTATCCTATGCCGATCTATGCACATGACAAAGATGAGGTGTTTGTAGGACGTATTCGTAGAGATGAATCACAACGCAATACTTTAAATATGTGGATTGTTGCAGATAATCTTCGTAAAGGAGCTGCAACAAATGCAGTACAAATTGCGGAATATCTATTGGAAAACCGTTTGGTATAAATTTTATATACTTTCTAAATTTTTAGTTAAAACCTATGCTGAGCAACGCCGGCATAGGTTTTTTTATGGTACTTTTAGCGAGTTTCAATCATGAAATTATGAAGAAATTCCTTGTATTATTTTCATTGACATCGGCTACTTTAGCCGGTCAGGCATTACCTAAAACAGAGACCACTATCGTGAATTACCCCAAAACCCACAGAGCAGAGACCGTTGACACCTATTTTGGAACTACTATTGCTGATCCGTATCGGTGGTTAGAAGATGATATGAGTGAGGAGACAGGTGAGTGGGTAAAAGCTCAGAATAAAGTTACTTTCAATTATTTAGAAAAGATTCCTTTTCGGGAGGCATTGAAACAGCGTTTGGAGAAATTGTGGAATTATGAAAAATTAGGTTCTCCTTTCAAAGAAGGAAACTACACGTACTTCTATAAAAACGATGGTTTACAGAATCAGTATGTTCTATATCGTAAAAAAGGTGAAGGCAGTGAGGAAATTTTCTTAGACCCTAATACGTTTTCAGAAGATGGAACTACCTCTCTGGCAGGATTAAGTTTTACTAAAGACGGCTCACTTGCTGCGTATTTAATTTCAGAAGGTGGTAGTGATTGGCGTAAAGCAATTGTAATTGATGCTGAAACGAAACAGGTTTTAGAAGACACCTTGACCGATATAAAGTTCAGTGGAATCTCCTGGAAAGAAAATGAAGGATTCTACTATTCTAGTTATGATAAACCGGAGGGTAGCGAGCTATCTGCAAAGACCGATCAACACAAAGTTTACTACCACAAATTAGGAACTTCTCAAAAAGAAGACCAATTGGTATATGGTGGTGTTGAGGCGGAGAAACATAGATATGTAGGGGCTTCTGTTTCCGAAGACCAACGTTACCTTCAGATTTCTGCGTCGGTATCCACTTCAGGGAATAAACTTTTTATAAAGGACCTTTCAAACGAAAACAGTCCATTGGTGCCCATAGTGGAGGATACGGATTCTGACAATTACATTATAGAGAATGAAGGTTCTAAACTTTATATTGTAACCAATAGAAATGCTCCCAATAAGAAAATTGTTACGGTAGATGCCGAAAATCCAAGCGAAGAAAATTGGGTTGATTTTATTCCGGAAACCGAAAATGTATTGACCGTTGGTACAGGTGGAGGCTATTTCTTTGCAGAATATATGGTAGATGCTATTAGTAAGGTTTTACAATACGATTATGAGGGTAATTTAGTTCGTGAAGTAAAGCTTCCGGGTGTGGGTACTGCTTCTGGTTTTGGTGGTAAAAAAGAGAACAAGGACTTTTATTTTTCTTTTACGAATTATACCATTCCAGGTTCATCTTATAAATATAATGTTGAGACAGGCGAATATACACCGTATTGGACGCCAAACATCGATTTTAATTCGGAGGAATACGAATCTAACCAGGTGTTTTATACCTCAAAGGATGGTACTAAGGTTCCTATGATCATCACACATAAAAAAGGCTTGAAGCTAAACGGTAAAAACCCGACTATCTTATATGGTTATGGAGGGTTTAATATCAGCTTAACGCCTGCTTTTAGTATTGCAAACGCAGTTTGGCTAGAACAAGGTGGTATTTATGCCGTACCTAACTTAAGAGGTGGAGGTGAGTATGGTAAGAAATGGCATGATGCGGGTACTAAAATGCAGAAGCAGAACGTATTTGATGATTTTATTGCAGCTGCAGAGTATCTTATCTCAAACAACTATACATCCTCCGATTATTTAGCGATTCGTGGTGGAAGTAACGGTGGGTTGTTAGTTGGTGCTACAATGACACAGCGTCCGGAACTGATGAAGGTGGCTTTGCCAGCTGTTGGTGTTTTGGATATGTTGCGTTACCATACCTTCACTGCGGGCGCAGGGTGGGCTTATGATTATGGGACTTCTGAAGATAGTAAAGAGATGTTTGGATACTTAAAAGGATATTCGCCCGTTCATAACATTAGGAAAGGAGTGAAATATCCCGCAACATTGATAACTACTGGTGACCATGATGATCGTGTGGTACCTGCGCATAGTTTTAAGTTCGCTGCTGAGTTGCAAGACAAACAAACAGGAAAGAATCCTGCCTTAATTAGAATCGAGACCAATGCCGGTCATGGTGCGGGTACACCGGTAAGTAAAACTATACAACAGTATGCGGATATTTTTGCTTTTACGCTGTATAATATGGGCTTTAAAGCACTTCCGAATCAATAAAAGTAAAAAAACGAAAACTTAATACCGATAGGACTTTTTTTGTTCTCTGGTTTTTAGAATAAAATATATGTTACAAGTAGATCATGTTTCTTTTGGCTATGAAGATGGTACTTCCATTTTGGAAAACATCAACTTAAAGGTAGCTAAAGGCGAGCATGTTTCCATTATTGGTGAAAGCGGATGTGGAAAAAGTACCCTGTTAAAAATTATTTATGGACTTGTGCACATTGAAGTTGGTGAGGTGTATTGGAACGAAACCCAAGTTTTGGGGCCACAACATAATTTAGTGCCCGGAGAGCCGTACATGAAATATCTTTCACAGGATTTTGATTTGATGCCTTTTACTACGGTAGAGGAGAATGTCAGTCAATTTTTATCGGTGTTTGAGCCTGAGGAAATGCAACAACGCACTTATGAGCTTCTTGAGATGATCGAGATGACAGAGTTTGCCAAAACCAAGGTAAAGTTACTAAGCAGAGGGCAGCAACAACGTGTGGCATTGGCGCGAGTATTGGCTCAAGAGCCTAAAGTGCTTTTGTTAGATGAACCTTTCAGTAATATTGACAATTTTAGAAAGAACAGTTTGCGACGTAACCTTTTTGGGTATTTAAGACGCCAAAAAATTACGGTACTTATCGCTACACATGACCATATGGATATGCTTCCGTTTGCCGATAGGGTAGTCGTAATTAAGGATCGGTTTATTATTGCAAAGGATAGCCCCAAAAACTTGTACGAGCATCCTAAAGACCTTTATGTGGCTTCCCTTTTCGGCGAAGCCAATAAAATTCCCATCAACATTGTAAAATCTTATGCAGATACCAAAAGACGTATTATTGTTTATGCACATGAGTTTAAGGTTTCGGCTAAATCTGGGCTGGAATGCGTGGTAAAAGGAGCTTACTACATGGGAAGCCATTTTATGATCGTTGGTATCTATGAAGGTGAAGACATTTATTTTCATCATGATAGGCCCTTAGAGGTCGGGAAGGTGGTTTTTCTTAATCTTTCATTAGAGACTATCAACCAACGTATGACAGATTCTTAGGGTATGAATAAGGCCCAATTACTTCAAGAATTAAACTTTAAAGCGGTCCGAAGCAGTGGCGCCGGTGGGCAGCATGTAAATAAAGTATCTACTAAAATTGAACTTAGCTTTTCGGTTGAAGATTCTTATGGACTTACCAATGCGGAGAAATCGCGCATAATTAGAAAAATAGGAAAGAGGCTTACCAAAGAAGGCATCTTACAGATGCAATGTGATGAAAGTCGAAGTCAACATAAGAATAAGGAGTTGGCTATATCCAGATTTTTTAACCTTATTGAAGAATCTTTAATAGTGCGAAAGAAACGTAGAAAAACAAAACCCTCGCGCTCATCCATTGAGAAACGGCTAAAGCACAAAAAGAATAACGCCCAGAAAAAAGCAAATAGGGGAAAGCCCCAAATTGACTGATTGTCATTGGAGCTTTCTCGTTAGGGCTTGCGCCTTACTACTCAACTAAACATCAACTATTAAAATTAAAACTCTTGTTTCCCGAATTCGCTATCGATGAATTTTGATTTGTTTTTGTTCTGATTGAAATTGTACGACAGGTTAAGCAACACCATATCCACTTCATAAACATAATTTGTGGTAGTAAAAAACTCGCCTTCACGATAGGTGGTAATGCGCTGTTCATTGGTATCCAATAACCCTAAATCTATATTCTGCCATTGCAAGGTTGCCGTTAAACGATTGTCCAGAAATGACTTTTTAAAGGTTAGATTAGGCGAATAGAAACGAGAATCTTCTCCTTGTGCCGTAATTCTTTCCGATAGATAGTTGAAAGTCAATTGCAACGAAGCGGTCTCGGAAAAATCATAGGTACTGTTCGCATTAATAGAGTAGACAAAAGAGCTGCTATCTACATCGCGACTATCATATTCCCCATCAATAGCATAATTATAAAGATTGGCACCAATGAAATTGGACCAGTTTTTAGTGGGTTTTAATTGCGTTCCTATTTCCATACCTATGGATTTTGCCTTGCCTACATTTGAGTAGATACGGTTTAGAATGGTATCGTTGTAAATGGTGTTTACCCTATTCACTAAGTTTTTGGTATCGCGGTAATAAGCGGTGGCAAAAAGGGAATTACCATTGCCAAAGTTTTTACTAAGCCCTACTTCTAACAAGTCTATAAACTCAGGTTTAAGAGTTGGGTCACCTTGCTCTAAAGTCTCGGAGTGCTCACGTTCCGGAAAAGGATTCATTTTAAAAGTAGCTGTTCTTTCAACCCTTTTACTATAGGCTGCCTTTAACTTTGTATTGTTCTCAGAAGTATATTGAACCGAAGCAGATGGAAACGGTTTTACGTAATCATAGGTGTAAGTTGTGTCAATAAGACCCTGCTTGTCACGAAGGTCCAGTTCGCGGTCCATAGCCTCTATACGTACGCCTGCTGCGTACTCCCATTTATCTTTGGCACCAGTTAACTGCGCATAGCCGGAATGAATACTTCTTTGTAAATCTACTTCACTAGAAAATTCAGATACCAGCTCAAACGCACCACCAGTAGTGTCATCTTTTCGCTCGTAAACGAAATCACCGGTGTGGTCTAAGTTTCGGAATTGGTAACCTGTTTCAAGTTGACCAATGGCGAAAGGTTTCCATGCATAATCCAATGACAGGCGAACACCGTTTAAAGGGTTGTCGTTTGTATTGTACTCTTGTTGGTAGATGATACTTCTGTCCGGTTCTCCAAGATTATCACTCTCGGTAGGACCTCCTAATAAGGTGTATTCATATAAGAATGAGGTAGATAGTTTTGATGTGTTCTCAAAAATGTGAGAATAGTCAAAACTTCCTAAGATGAAATCACTCTTTCTAGTTCTTAGGTTGTGGTTATAATACTGAAAGGTATAATCTCGTTCTCCGCCATCAGCAGGGGTAATGCTGTGATTGTCATAATATACTATATCCGCTAGACGGTCTTTTTTCCTTTTTCCCCCGTAAAAACCTAATGAATAGGCATTTTTCTCGTCCGGGGCATAATCAATGGTAAAGCGGCCACTATAATTGGTTTCATCAAAACTACGCTCTCCGCTTGACGGAAACTGTGTGCGGGTATCATCGATAATCGTATAAACATCACCTTCACGTCTACCGCCAAGGTCATTACGTTGATAACTGGCACCCATAGAAATATTCCAATCTCCCTTGCGGATGTTATAGGTAGCATCTGCACCATAGCGTTGGTGTGCTTTATCGTTTCCGTATGTTTCAAAAGAAGGCAATCCGCCTTTAATATTCACCTGTGCAAACGTTCCGTCCGCTGCACCTTTTTTGGTAATGATATTCATGATACCCGCTTTACCCTCAGGGTCATATTTTGCGGAAGGCGCAGTAATAATTTCTACACGTTCTATAGCATTGGCAGGGAGTTGGTTCAGTAAATTGGAAGCATTCCCCTGAACTGGATTCCCATTAAGTAAAACAACAAAACCCGTACTACCACGAACACTGATTTCACCTTGTCCATCAACACTAACCGATGGTATGTTTTTTACAATATCCGTGGCACTACCGCCAAGACTGTTTTGAAATTTTTTGGTGTCGAAAACTTGTCGATCAATCTTATTGATGACCGTGGCGCGTTCTCCTTTAATTACAACTTCCTCAAGTTGAGTACCACCAATAGAAAGGGTTACAGTGCCCAAGTCTACTGCTTTTCTATTTTGTACGGTAATATCTTTGATGGTTTTAGTTTCAAAACCCATAAAAGAGGCTTCTAGGTAGTAAGTTCCGTTATTAACGTCTTCAATAGTGAAGAATCCGTTTAGGTCTGTAATGACCCCCGTAACCAATTCGCCATTTTCTTGATTAAAGATGGCGGCTGTTGCATATTCAAGTGGATAATCATTGTCTGCGTCAGTTATTTTCCCTGAAATCTGGGCAGATGTAACTATCGGAATTAGTGCAAGTAATACTAATAATGCGCGATAAAACTTCATTTTCAATAGGTTTGGTATTAATTAGGTGTCAAAAATACATTTAACCCCTATTGAATTATGGTCTGTTTGAAAAAGTTAAGGTATGATAGCTACTTTTTTGAACTGCAAAGGTGTATTTCCTTCGTGGCGTTTAAAATATTTCACAAAATGAGAAACATCCGTAAAGTCAAATTTGTATGCAATTTCAGTTACCGAAAGGTCAGTGTATAACAAAAGGCGTTTTGTTTCCTTTACTATATGGTCGGCAATTACGGTAGAGGCCGTTTTCTCATGTTTCCGTTTACACAATGCATTAAGGTTCTGCGCCGTAGTATTCAATTTTTCGGCATAATAAGCAACATCGTTTTTAAGCTTACTTGCCAATAACTCATCAAAACGTTCCTCTAAATTATTGGTAGATACGGTTTCATCAACCTTTACGTAGGTCAATATTTTAGAGAATAAGGCTTTGAGTACACCTTCTACCAAAATATCCCTGCCGGCGCAATTTTCTTTTATTTCCTTTGATGCGATTTCAAAAAGCGACTGTATACTTGGGTCTTTTTCCGGATGGATAACCCGCATGTTCGTTAACTGCTTTAATTGAAGGTTGATGTGCTTATCTAATGTTTTTTCTAGAAATCCTTCTTTAATTATAATAACAAACCCTTCCGGTATGGTGTCTATTTCCCAATGGTGGACTTCATCTTTCTTAATAATAAAAATAACGGGTGGCGCTATGGGATAACCTGTTTCATCCATATAGTGCATACCGCTACCTGCACTAAAAAAGACCAGCTCCATGTATTTGTTGTGCCTATGCGGTTTGGTGTACCGCTTATTAACATCAAATGCTTCGATCTTAATATCCGCCAAGGCAGAAATTTTAGTGTAGGTTCTAATTTTGGTTCGTATCAACTTTGACAGGATTTTAACTGAATACTTATGTAAAAAACGTCTATTTGAAATGCACGATTTTTATATTACAAATTGGCGTCTAAGTAGTTATAAAGATAGTGGATTAAAGCGAAGGAAGATTGCTTAGAACGGTGTTTAAAGGCCAAGAATACTAACACAAACTACCTAAATTGTAGCACTCTTGTGCAAACATTAAAAGTCTTGTTGTTGTTTTACGTTAAACAGCGAGTGTTTCTTAAAATTCAAATTTTAACTGAACTGAGACGGTTTCCTTTTTCAAATCCTTTTGTTCTTTCTCCGTGTTGAGGTTTGCTAATGAAATACCCAGTAGCCGAACGGAATTTTGTAATTTTTCTTGATACAAAAGTTCTTTGGCGGTTTCAAGAATAAGGCTCTTGGCAGAAATAAAATAAGCTAAAGTTTTACTTCGGGTATTTAATGTAAAATCACTGTACTTAATCTTTAGAGTAACAGTTTTACCGGCAATATTGGCTTTTTTGAGTCGTTTTTCAAGCTCTTCAGCTATATGATCCAAACGTTCTAGCATAAATATCTCACTACTGAGATTTTCATTAAAGGTACGTTCGGCTCCAACAGATTTTGGAATGCGGTGTGGTTTTACCTCACTGGTATGGATACCTCGCACCACATTGTAATAGTAGCTACCGCTCTTACCAAAGTTTTTCTCTAGGAATTCCTCTGTTTTTAGTTTTAAATCTTTACCTGTAAAAATGCCCAATTTGTACATTTTTTCTGCAGTAACCTTTCCCACACCATAGAATTTTCGAATCTCCAGATCTTCTAAAAATTGCATTACCTCTTCTGGGTTAACGGTTTTTTGTCCGTTGGGTTTGTTGACGTCACTGGCAACCTTGGCAATAAATTTATTGATGGAAATACCTGCAGATGCATTAAGCCCCGTAGTATCAAAAATCTTTTGTCTTATTTCCCTCGCCATTAGAGAAGCAGAAGGATTTCCCTTTTTATTTACGGTAACATCAAGATAGGCTTCGTCCAAAGAAAGAGGCTCCACCAAATCAGTATACTCATGGAAAATTCCTCGTATGATTTTAGAGATTTCCTTGTAACGTTCAAAGCGCGCTTTTACAAAAATGAGTTCAGGACAATTTCGTTGGGCAAGTACACTGCTCATGGCACTGCGAACGCCATATTTTCTGGCTTCATAACTGGCTGCTGCCACGACGCCTCGTTTTGAGCTTCCGCCTACCGCAATAGGCTTTCCTCGTAATTCCGGATTATCCAGTTGCTCTACGGATGCATAGAAGGCATCCATATCAACATGAATAATCTTTCGCATGGGAAAATCGTTTGGCATACTGCAAAATTAAGTTATATTTAGTTGAATGGAAGCACAAACAAAAACAGCGATTATTCTTGGGGCAACCGGTCTTACAGGTGGTGTTTTATTGAGGATATTACTTGAAGATGACCGTTATGGGAAAATTAAATTGTTCTCTCGTTCCAGTGTTGGCATTACACATTGGAAAATAGAGGAGCATTTAGGAAATTTGATGCAGCTAGAACAGTTTGAAATTGATTTTACCGCAGAAGATGTTTTTTGTTGTATAGGAACAACAAAGTCAAAAACACCGGATAAAGAAACATACAGAAATATAGATTACGGTATTCCCGTAACGGCTGCTAAATTAGCTTCAAAAAATGGAATTATTAGCTTTCTTGCGATTTCCTCTATGGGTGCAAATTCAAAAAGCAGTGTTTTTTATAATCGATTAAAGGGTGAAATGGAGGAAAGGGTGCTCAAGGAAAAGAGTAAAAACACCTATCTTTTAAGGCCTTCATTAATTAGTGGTAATCGCGAAGAAAAGCGAGCGGGAGAATGGATTTTTAAACAGGTGATGAAAGGAGTAAATTTGGTATTAGTGGGGCCTCTACAAAAATATCGCTCAATTGCACCGGAAACGATAGCTAAGGCCATGGTAGTGGTCGCTAATGGGGGCTATGAATCGCATATCATAGAATCTGATAAAATAAGTAAAATAGCGACTTTAAGTGATTGAAATCGAACGGAAATTCTTGGTAACGTCAAAAGTGTATCAACAACAGGCAACAGTAAAAGAGCGGATTGTTCAAGGTTTTTTAAATACCGATAAGGAGCGAACCGTACGTGTTCGTATAAAAGGAGAGTCAGGTTTTTTGACCGTAAAAGGAAAATCAAATGATGCGGGCACTATTCGGTTTGAATGGGAGAAAGAAATTTCAGTTCCCGATGCCGAGGAACTTTTGCTTATTTGCGAACCTGGAATTATTGATAAGGTGCGTTACAATGTGCCGTTAGGCAATCATATGTACGAAGTGGATGAATTTCATGGTGATAATGAAGGTCTTATTGTGGCCGAAGTAGAATTGGAATCTGAAAACCAATCATTAGAAAAACCGTCATGGTTAGGAGAAGAAGTAACTGGTGAAGTAAAATATTATAATTCGCAATTGAGTAAACACCCTTTTAAAAACTGGTAATCTAAGAAATGAAAAAAGCATCGTTATCGTTCAAATAGCTTTTAGTGGCAATACCTCTAATATTGTTTATGATAAGATGGTTCAAAAGCTCTTGTAGGGTAAATTTCTTATAAAAATTGTTAGGTTCACCATGTAGAATATCTTCCATTCGGTTATAGTACAGTGCATAGGTCAATTCTATATTCACATCTTTTCGTATATGACCTTTTAACTGAGCGCTGTGCAGTAGGTCTTTTACAAGAACGGAAACTTCATTTTCCCTAAAATAGTTAAAAACCCTATATACTTCAGGATAATACTTTTTTAAACTGCGTAAAAAACTGGGATTGAAATTTTTAAAGGTATCCAATCCTATTCTGTATATTGAAATTACCGCTAGAATAGGATCGGATTTCTCCTTCTTTACACACTCAATGATATTGGATCTTAATTTGGCAAGAAAAGCAGTCAGACTTTCTTTTATGATTTGTTCTTTTCCCGTAAAATTCTGGTATATCGTTTTTTTTGATATACAAAGTTCATGGGCCAAATCATCTAAGGTAAAGCGCTTTGTACCAAATCTCAAGAATTTAGAAAGGGCAAATTCTAAAAATTGGTCTTTATCCATCATGTGTAAACTTGGTGATTATTAGTGCCATCCTCCACCAAGAGAACGGTATAAAGCAACCGTAGATGACAATTGGCCAAACTTATTGTTGATTAGGTTGAGCTCCGCGTTCAAAGAGTTTTCCCTAGCGGTCAAAAGATCTAGGTAAGTCAAATACCCGCTGTTCAGTAATTCCTCTGAATTGGTTTCCGCCCGCTTCAAAGCAACAACCTGTTTGGTAACGTAAGCTTCTTTCTCAACAGAGGTATTATAGTCATACAATGCATCGGAAACTTCTTTACCTGCGGTAAGCAAGGTCTTTTTAAAGTTAAGCAGTGCTTGTTCTTGTTGTGCTTGGGCAACCTCATAAGCGGTCCTTATTTTTCTACCATTGAAAATAGGTTGAGTAAGACCGCCAACTAGATTGGCGAAAATAGAACTGCTGTCTATCCAATTATCCAAATCCAAACTTTGAAAACCACCTTGGGCCGATAATGTAATGGAAGGATAGAAGTTGCTTCTTGCAACATTGGTGAGCTCAAAATTATTTACCAAACTATACTCGGCCTGCATGATGTCCGGTCTGTTGCGTAACAATAAAGCTGGTACGCCAAGTTGTATATCAGCCACTAAATTTTGGTCATCAAGAGAGCCACGAGCATAAGATTGTGGCTGTTCACTTAATAAAATACTTAAGGTGGTCTCCGCTTTAAAAAGTGAGTTCTTAAGATCTAGTAATTGACTTTGCGCACTGTACAATTGTGCAGCAGTTTGGTCTACACCAACTTGATTGGCCTGTCCCGCTTCTTTTAGGGCAGTAATAGTCTCTAAACTTTTCGACCGGTTTTCAATAGTTTCCTCGGTAACATCAATTTGTTTGTCCAAAGCCAATAATTGATAATATGTAGTAGCAATTTGAGCGACCAAATCTGTTTTTACAGCCTGGTGTGCGGCTACGGTTTGTAAATAACTTGCATCACTGGCCCGTTTGCTACTTCGAATCTTTCCCCAAATATCCGCTTCCCAAGAAGCGGTTCCTGAAGTCTCGTACTGGTTGAAAGGTTGCGTAAAAAAGCTTCCAAACTGCCCGTTTTCACTGGTTCTTGCTGTCCTAGTTGCACTAGCAGCTCCATTAATAGTTGGTAAATAACCTGCTTTACCTTGTTTAACATACGCCTCTGCAGCGGCAATGCTCTGTAGCGCGATGCGTATGTCCAAGTTGTTGTCTAACCCTCTTTGAATATAGGTCTTCAAATGAGAATCAGTAAAAAGGTCTTTGTAAGAGACAGATGCCAGAGAAACGCTATCTTGAGGTAGGTTATCCGTGCGATACAAGTTTTTGGTCTCTACTTCTGGCCGCTCGTAGTTCTTGGCTACAAAACAAGATTGTAGGAGGAGCGGAAGCAAAGCTACCAATATGAATTTATTTGTTATAATTGTTTTCATGATTTCTCTAATTCTTTGATTCTTCAATAGTTTCTTCCGGAGCACCGGTTATGCGCTCTTGAATGGTTTGGAAAATAACATATAGTGCCGGTATAACGAATACTCCGAAAATGGTACCTATTAACATACCGCCAACGGCGCTCATACCAATAGACCGGTTACCTACGGCTCCAATACCCGTGGATAATGCCAAAGGCATTAACCCAAGAATAAAAGCGAAAGAGGTCATTAATATAGGTCTAAGTCTTGCTTTAGCACCGTCAATTGCAGAGTCAATGATAGACATACCATGCTTTCTACGTTGCAATGCAAACTCTACAATTAGAATGGCATTTTTAGATAGTAAACCAATAAGCATAATCAATGCAATCTGGAAATAGATATTATTTTCAAGACCCGCTAAACTTACAAAGCCAATAGCACCTGCAATACCCACCGGTAACGAAAGTAAAATCGATAACGGTAAAATATATGATTCGTATTGGGCACTTAATAAGAAGTACACAAATACCAAACTCAATATAAATATGATTATAGTTTGGCTACCCGCACTATTTTCTTCTTTCGTTAAACCAGAATATTCATAAGTGTAGTTGTTGGGTAGTACCTCGGCAGCCACCTCTTCAATTGCTGTAATGGCGTCACCAGTGGAATAACCAGGGTTCATGGCTCCGTTAACTTTAACGGAACTCAATAGGTTAAATCTACTTACCACCTCAGGACCATAAATTTTGTTTAATGATACAAATTGAGATACGGCAACCGATTCACCATTGGCATTTGTTACGAAAATATGGTTCAATGAATTTTCATCGGCTCTATCTTCCGGTTTTGCTTGAATCATAACTCGGTATTGTTTACCGAATTTGTTAAAATCCGTAGTATATAAACCACCGTAATACCCTTGCATGGCACTGAATATATCAGTCACTGCTAAACCTGCAAGTTTTGTTTTCTCAGCATCTACCTCTAATTCATATTGAGGAAAGTTAGCGTTGAAGTTTGTTATGGCATACTTTACTTCCGGTCTGGCATTTATAGCGGCTAAGAATTCATTGGTTACCTTGTTTACTGTCTGCCAGTCATCTGCATCTTTACTCTGCAAGTTCATTTCAAAACCGGTAGAGTTACCAAAACCACGTACACTAGGCGGAGTAAAGAAGAATATTTTGGCATCTTTTAATCCTGCTGTTTTTGCGAATAAGCTACCTACAACTTCCTGAACGGATTCTCCTTCTCCTTTTCGTTCGCCCCAATCTTTAAGACGAAGAACAGAGAAACCATAAGAACCACCGTTTACACTATTTAAAATACTGAAACCGGTAATATTCATCCTAGCTTCTATAATATCCATAGATTGATAAATAGAATCTAATTTTTTCACGGTCTTTTGTGTCTGCTCTAAAGTGGTACCTGGAGGCATTGTTACATCGGCAAATACAATTGCTTTATCCTCATTTGGAATAAATCCGGTAGGTGTGGTTTGGAACAACATGTATGCTATCACGCCAAACACGGCAAGAGAAATCCATGTTACCCATTTTCTTTTGGCGATGAATTTTACCGAACCAACATACTTATCGGTTACAGCATCAAAACCAGTGTTGAAAGCAGAAAAGAAACGTTTTGTAATTCCTTTTTTCTTTCCTTCGGATGTATCATGCGGCTTCAATAAAAGTGCCGCCAAAGCCGGACTCAACGTTAAGGCGTTCACCGCGGAAATAAGAATCGCAATGGCCAACGTAATACCAAACTGTTGGTAAAATACACCTGAGGACCCACTAATGAACGACACAGGGATAAATACGGCAGACATTACCAAAGTAATAGAGATAATAGCACCTGATATTTCCGACATCGCAGATTTTGTAGCTTTTTTTGCGTTAGTGGCACCTTCCTCCATTTTTGCATGAACGGCCTCGACCACCACAATGGCATCATCCACCACAATACCAATGGCTAGAATCATCGCGAACAAGGTTAACATGTTAATGGAATAACCAAATAAGGAAAGGAAAAAGAACGTACCTACAATTGCAACCGGAACTGCAATAGCGGGAATTAACGTTGATCTAAAATCTTGTAAAAAGATGAAAACCACTAAGAAAACCAATAGGAAAGCTTCTATTAATGTCTGTATAACGTGCTCAATAGATGCACTCAAGAAATCCTTAGTGTTGTAAGGAATTACATAATCTAATCCTTTTGGGAAATCGGCTTTACTTTCATCAAGAATAACCTGAATTTCATCAATAATGGCATTTGCATTAGATCCCGAAGTTTGAAAAATACCAACAGCGGTACCGGGTTTACCCATACCTTCGTTTTTGGTGCCATAATTAAAAGCACCTAATTCAACCTCGGCAACATCCTTAAGACGTAGAAACTGTCCGTTTTCTTGCGCTCTAATAATAATATCCTCGTATTCTGATTGCTCGGAAAGACGACCTTTATATTTTAATACATACTCATAAACACCATCTGCGTTTTCACCAATTTTACCGGTCGCCGCTTCAAGATTTTGTTCTCTAAGGGCAGCTTGTATGTCAGATGGCATGAGTTTATAAGCAGCCATTTTTTCTGGATTTAACCAGATACGCATAGAGTAATCCTTAGAACCAAAGACCGTAACGTTACCTACGCCTTCAATACGTTGTAATTTAGGTACAATATTAATTCTAGCATAGTTTTCTACAAATGTTGCATCATATTCATCATTATCAGAAAATAATGAAAAGAAAAGTAAGGCACTGGTTTGGGATTTTTGTGTAATAACACCGGTCTGTACTACCGCTTGAGGTAAAACACTATTTGCTCTAGCAACCCTGTTCTGAACGTTAACCGCCGCAATATCAGGGTTTGTTCCCAACTTAAAAAATACGTTAATAGTTGCATTACCGTCGTTACTCGCGTTAGAGGTCATGTACAACATGTCTTCCACACCATTAATCTGTTCCTCTAACGGAATAACAACACTCTTAAGTACGGTCTCTGCATTTGCCCCGGTATAGGTACTTGTTACCTGCACCGTTGGTGGTGCTATTTCAGGGTACTCTTCTATAGGTAAGGTCGTTAAACCTAAAACACCTAGTATAACGATAATGATCGAAATCACCGTAGACAATACGGGACGATCTATAAATCTTTGAAACATTGTTCTCTATTTATATATTATAGTAAATAACGGATTCTTACTTGGCAGGATTAATGGCCATTCCGTCCTTGATTTTGGTTACACCTTCAAGAACAATAGTAGTTCCTTCGTCAATTCCTTTTTCTACGATAAACCCTTGTGGAGTATTAGCAATAATGTCTATTGGCATAGTGGTTACCGTGTTATCATCCTTAACAACATAGATTAACTTTTTACCTTGCAAATCTATGGTAGCTGTTTGTGGAATTTCATAAGCACTCTCATATACCGTAGGAATTTTGATTTTCCCCGTACTTCCGCTACTCAATAGGTTATTTTTATTATCAAAATCAGCCCTTGCAGTAACACTTCCAGTTGTGCTGTTAATGATAGTATTGATCATCGCAATTTTACCAGCTTCAGGATATTCCTTTCCATTGATCATAACGAGTGTAACCTTTGGAGCTTTTTCTAGGTCCATAATATTCTTATCGTTCTTAGGCATGGACTCTTTTAGTTTTAAGAGCTCTTTTTCGTTCAATGAAAAATAAGCACGTACTTGACTAACATCTGAAACCGTAGTAAGTGGTTTGCCCATATTTGAACTTACCAAAGCCCCGGTTTTAAAAGGAATTTCACCAATGTAACCATCAACTGGACTTGTAATACGGGAGTAACCAATGTTTGACGCAACACTTTGGTAATTGGCTTGAGCCTGAGCTAACTGTGCTTTTGCAGTTTCTAATTGTACCTCGCTGATAATACCCTTTTCTACTAATGGTTTAAGTTTATTTACTTCAACTTTAGCAACGTTTACAGATGCCTTTGCGGCATTTGCATCTTGATTTAAAGTTTGGGTCTCTAACTTAAAAAGAGGTTGTCCTTTTTTAATTTTATGACCTTCTTCTACATATACTTTTTGAATGAAACCAGAAACTTTTGGCCATATTTCTACATTCTGCTTACCTTCTAAGGTTGTAGAAAATTCATTATAAACAGTTAAATCTTGTTTTTTCAGTTCACCAACTTGTAAACTTGGTGGAGGAGGCGCTGTCGCTCCGGCCGGTGCTGTTGGCGTTGTTCCGAAACATGAACTCAAAAGAAGTCCTGCGCTTAATAATCCTATGATTGATAATTTTTTCATTATGAGATGATTGTTTGTTTTTATTAATGCAATGGTAAACACTTGTTAAGGTTTTGTTAATTCAGGTTGTTCGGTTTCAAACGAACTTAGTGAATAAATTTTTTTTAAATAAGTTTTTTTAAAGTTTCGATAGTCTCTTTGTACGTTACTTCATTTTGGGCTAAACAGTTCATATAAGCTTCTATCTTTTCTTTATTGGAGTTATATTTTTCTTTGTTGAATTCTTGATCGTATTTGGCAACTTTTTGAATCATCTTAGACTCATTTGCTGCTTTTTTTAAAGCTTGCTCCAGCTTTTTTATAAAAAATGTACTCTTATCTGAAATTTTAAAATATCTTCTTCTATCACCAGATTTAGTGAAATACGTAATCATTCCAAGTTGAAGCAACAAATTCAGAGATGTCGATATGGAGCTTTTACTGGCTCCCCTTTTATTTTGACAATCATCGAACGTTAGCCCAACTTCATCAGTTACTACAAGATTTCCAAAAATCCTAGCTGCCAACGGAGGCAAATTATATTCGGCTTCAAAATGAACTCCAAGCTCCTCTATTAACCTCTGTTTATTTTCTTCTTTATCCATAATTTGAAAAATGAACGGCAAAGGTATAGTTAGTTCGGTAATAAACAAACTAAAAGAACTTAAATTTTATTATTGATAGTTAAAGTTATGTTAGAAAGCACAAAATTAAGAAGTAACTAACTGAAAATTAGTTCGATAAAAATAATTTTTAACCAATATGAAAATTAAAAAAATATAATTTCACATGGAGTTAAAAGCTGAAGATAAATGGAGGTCTAAACTGATTTTATGGCCGAACCTAATCTGGTTACTGGGCAAATATGCCATCTTTATCAATTAGCGGAATGTTGGAAAGGTTATTTTCGGTAATAGTGTTTTTGGGGAATAAGAAACGCTTTTCAAAAAGTTTGCCCTCTGCGAAGAAGGTTACAAAGAACTCATTGTCCAAAACAAGAATTTCTTCTGGTAGCATTTCTACTTTTTTAAATTCCTTTGAAGCTATAGTGCCAATGCCGTGTCTCATGGTGGAGGTTTGACGCTCATCATCAAAACCCTTTGATACCACAATTGTCATTTCAATTTCGTCTGCTCTACTATTTATAATGTAGGCATTCCAATCTTTGGAAAGAAAATCTTCGTTCCATTCCCTAATAATGACAACATGAACATCCTTGGCAATAGGTATTTCAATATCCTTTTTCACAATCTTATCTTATAAAGCACTTTTAAATTGCTCTAAGAAGCGCACATCATTCTCGCTCAATAGACGAATGTCGGAAATTTGATGTAGCAGTAATGCAATTCTGTCAATTCCCATTCCAAAGGCGAAACCAGAATATTCTTTGGAATCAATACCACAGTTGTCCAATACATTTGGATCTACCATACCACAGCCCATAATTTCCAACCAACCGGTACCTTTTGTCATTTTATAATCCGTCTCCGTTTCAAGACCCCAATACACATCTACCTCTGCGCTAGGCTCGGTAAATGGAAAATAAGAAGGACGCAAGCGAATTTTTGATTTTCCAAAAAGCTCGGTAGTAAAAAATTGAAGGGTCTGCTTTAAATCCGCGAACGACACATCTTTGTCAATATATAACCCTTCCACTTGATGAAAGAAACAATGCGAACGTGCGGAAATAGCTTCGTTGCGGTATACTCGTCCCGGAGAGATAGTACGTATAGGAGGTTGATTGTTTTCCATATAACGCACTTGTACCGATGAGGTATGTGTACGCAATAGGATATCTGGATCGGTCTGAACAAAAAATGTATCCTGCATATCTCGCGCGGGATGGTACTCAGGCAGGTTCAAAGCTGTAAAGTTATGCCAATCATCTTCAATCTCTGGGCCTTCAGATACATTAAAGCCAATTCTTGAGAAAATCTCTATAATTTGATTTTTAACAATCGAAATTGGGTGTCTTGTCCCAAGTTCCAAAGGTTCGCCAGGGCGAGTTAAATCACCATAAACACCTTTTTCTTCGGTTTTGCTCTCAAGAGAATCTCTTAGGGTGTTCAGTTTATCGTTAGCGGCTTGCTTTAGCTGATTTATAGTTTGACCAAATTCTTTTTTCTGCTCATTAGGTACATTTTTAAATTCAGCGAAGAAATCGTTCAAAAGTCCTTTTTTACCTAAGTATTTGATACGAAAGCTTTCCACTTCCTCTTTTGTAGTAGCTTTAAACTTTTCTACTTCCGCAATGTGTTTTTTTATGGTATCGATCATTGTGTTCGGCTAAAAGGGCAAATTTAGGACATTTGCGGCATTACCGAATACATATTTCATCATAAATTGACCTACAATTATGCCGATACTTCAATTGATTGATCGTTTGTCTTTTTTAGCAAGTATTTTAGGCATTCATCAAAAGTGGCAAAAATATGTTCGGTAGGAATTAAATCGGGTATTAGATCAACACGTTCCATCATATAACGCGGTTGGTCCAGTACATCTACGAACAAAACTTCAATATCTGAATTGTGTAAATCTATAAGGACATCTTCTAAGGTGTAAAGACCTGATTGATCCAAGTACTGCATACGGTCCATACGAATTATAGCCGTAGATGCTGATCTTGGTATTTGATCTGCCAGTACTTGGAATTCACTTGTAGAACCAAAGAATAAAGGTCCTTTAAGATGTTTTATAAAGACCTTCTCTTTTAGTTTTTGAGGAAAACTGGCTTCATCTGCCCACCCTTCTTCTTTTTCTAAAGATTTTACATCGGATCTTTCTGCGGTTAAATCTCCCATTTTCTTCATGAACATCAGAGAGGCGATCACCAGTCCAACACCTACTGCATAGACCAAGTTCCAAATAGAAGAAAGAACAAGTACTACAAGCATTATCACCACTTCTGAGCTAAACTTCAGAGGACCAATGCTCAAATCTTTTGGGAGACTTGGTATGGCTTTTAGACCTTTATAATCCATTACGCCAATACCTACCGTTACTAAAATACCAGCCAGGACAGCTGCAGGTATCTGAGAGGCTACAGGGCCTAGCGCTAGAAGAACAACTAATAGTAAAACGCCAGCCACCATACCGGATAGTTTGGTTTTACCGCCGGCATTAATATTTACAACCGTACGTATGGTAGCACCGGCACCCGGTATACCGCCAAATATTGCTGCAATACTGTTACCTATACCTTGCCCTACTAATTCTTTATTAGGTTTATGCTTGGTCTTCGTCATATTATCCGCAACTACGGAAGTTAGGAGTGAATCTATTGCGCCTAATAAAGCTAAAGTTAGAGCTGTAAAAATATATGGTGTTATCGAAGCCAATTGAAAATCTGTGAATATACCTAAGTTGGGCATAGGAAAATCACTAGGTATTTCTTCAATAGGTCTATACTTCAACCCAAAACCGTAAGCCACACCAGACACTACAATAAGGGCTACCAATGCGCTTGGTATTGCCGTGGTAATTTTCTTGAAACCATAAATAATAATTATGGTAGAAAGGGCAAGAATAAGCTCTAGCCAATTAATATTATTTATTGCTCTTGGTAACACCTTAATAGCACCAATTACTCCTGATGCTTCGGAGTTTGCCAAAGTTTGGGCCTCTTTTAATTTATCTGCTTCGGTAATATCTTCTGCTCTGGCAATTGTTTCCTTAAAATCATTAAGAACTAAAATACCTTCGCCAGCCTCCTCTTTTAAAATGTTTTCTAAAATAATCTGTTCTGCCATAGGTTTGTAGATATTCACAAACTCGGCGTCTTCCTTTGGGTAATAGCCAATGGCAGGTAAAATTTGTGTCACAAGAATAATAACACCTATTGCAGTCATAAATCCAGAAACTACAGGGTAAGGAATGTATCTAATGTATTTACCTATTCCTAAAAGACCTAAACCTATTTGTATTAAGCCCGCTAAAAGGAAAACTACTAGAATAGCTGGTAATGCTTTATCTAAGCTGCCATCGTTCATAGCTATAATTCCAGCGATTACCACCATACTTACTGCGGTCATAGGTGCAGTAGGGCCAGAAATTTGTGTACTGGTGCCACCAAAAAGTGCAGCGAAGAAACTTATGAAAATTGCGCCATACAATCCGGCACTGGGACCCATTCCTGAGCTAACGCCAAAAGCCAATGCTAATGGCAAGGCAACAATACCTGCGGTAATTCCGCCAAATAAATCACCCTTAAAATTTGAAAATAGATTCTTCATACAATTAAACTAATCAATTTTAATGAGATAGGATGGCCTCCTTTGTTAACCGATTTATCTCGTTTTTAAGTAAAAATATTCGTTGGCTACGAATAATTGATTGATTTTAAGGTACAATAAAACCGATGTTTTGCATCGGTTTTATGATTACTATTTTTATTTTGGTCTCTAGTCGTAGAATTCAACCGCACCCGTAGCAATATCATACATGGCACCTACGATCATAACTTCACCATTATTCTCCATTTCAGCTAAAACCGGACTTTGAGTTCTAATGTTGTCTATGGTCATTTCTACGTTCTTCGCAGAAACTTTGTCTACAAAATCTAAGTTTTTAGAATTTCTTAAACTCTCCTCTGCCGGTTTCTTAACAGCCTCAACTGCTGGCTCTATTTTGTTGATCAAAGCAGTTAAATTGCCCAGTCTAGCATGGTCACAAGCACCTTTAATGGCACCACAACTCGTATGGCCTAAAACTACTATTAATTTGGTGCCGGCAAGTTTACAACCAAATTCCATGCTACCTAATATATCTTCGTTTACAAAATTACCAGCTATTCTAACGCTAAAAATATCCCCTAGTCCTTGGTCGAAAACCAATTCAGCAGAAACTCTAGAATCTATACAACTTAGTATGGTAGCGAAAGGAAATTGACCATCGCTAGTATCGTTAACTTGTTCTAAAAGGTTACGATTTGCTTTTAGATTACTCTGAAATCTCTGATTTCCTTCCTTTAAAAAATCCAATGATTTCTTAGGGGTCATCGTTGCTTGAGTTTCTTTAGTATGCGCTTTCATATATTTTAATATTTATTATGATGTATAGTTATTTTGTCCCATTAGTAATAGTGGAACATTGATGTTGTTTATAATGTCACTAATATTTGCAGGCATAGAAAGAGATGTTTTCTCTTTGTTATTATTATTTTCAAACCTATTGATGCACAAAAGGTTTACTTTATTTTTAGTTATGTAATTTGAAATATTCTTAATGGAATCTGAATTGCTCTCAAATTCAAAGGCAACCTCTTTTCTTTCTTTCGTTGTTTCGGTTTTAACTGTGGCTTTATTGTTTTTTAAGATTTTAAACGACTTTAGAGGTCCCTGAGAATGAAGTAATAAATCTCTGGTTAAATCGGCTATTGAGATTTCCTCGGCATCACTTAGTACTCCTAAAGACAGGTCATTATCGTAATCCAAAACATTCAAATCATCAGTTAAAAATATAGGTCCTTTATGTTTCTTTAATACAAAAGGTATTAAGTTATCACCAAGAATATTGAAAAACCCCGACTTTCTTTTATCTAATACGATAAAATCTGGTTTCTCTTTTTCGATATAAGAGGCTATTTCATTTTTTAGATTGCCAATAGCGCATGAACAGGACAAGGTTACGCCAAAATCTTTTGAATAGGTCGTAACTATCCTATTTATATCGTTCTTCATGGTAATAAACTCACTATTTAGTGACCTTATCGCTGAAAGATTACTGTCTTCAGTAACTACTTCTGAAGCTTTTTTAACATGAAAAATGGTAATATCCCCATCAAGCATCTTAGCTAGGCTAAGCGTACTTTTAAGCGTATTCCCTAAAGAATTTTTCAAGTCAGAGAGTACAGCTATTTTATATTTTTTATCCATGTTATTTTATTTAGTTGTGAGAACAACTTCAACCAATTAGCTTAAGCTTAAATTCGATTTTGGTCGTTGCTCAAAGAATTCAATATAACTTGGCGGATTTTCTACCACGCCACGCTTAGAAATAAGCTTAATATCAATATTTCTTTCTCTGGCCTTTAAGCTGAAATCTTCTAATATCTCTATAATATCATAATCTAAGAATCTTGTCTTTAATACATCAATTTCTAAGTAGGTGTTATGCGGGAGACTGTCCAGCTCTTTTAAGATAGCACCTTTGTTGAAAAAAGTAACTTCTTCGGCCAAAGTCATTTTAATTTTATGTTTACCATCACTATTGTCCTCAATATGAAGGAAGTGAGAATTTTGGTAGCTTTTTAATAAAATAACAACAATACCTACCGCAAGACCTAAACTAATACCTACTAGTAAATCTGTAAAAACAATACCTAAGACAGTTACAAAGAATGGTATAGATTGTTTCCATCCTAGTTTATACATTTTTATGAATAGTGCTGGTTTTGCTAGTTTAAATCCTACAATAAATAGAATAGCAGCCAAGACTGATAAAGGAATCATGTTCAGCAATGTAGGGATCAAGATTACAGAAATCAGTAAAAGGAAACCGTGAATCATTGCAGATAGTTTTGTTCTACCTCCAGATTGAATGTTTGCAGAACTACGTACAATTACCTGAGTAATCGGTAGACCACCTATTAAACCAGAGACTATGTTACCCGCACCTTGCGCAAGCAGTTCTCTGTTTGTTGGTGTTACATTCTTATGTGGATCCAACTTGTCCGTTGCCTCAACACAAAGTAAAGTTTCTAAACTGGCAACTAGTGCAATTGTAAATGCTGTTATCCAAACTTGTGGATTACTTATAGCACTAAAGTTCGGAAAGCTAAACTGACCGATAAATGATGAAAAATCATCTGGTACAGGTACCTTAACCAAGTGATCTTTAGATATTGCCAATACTTCGCTATCTTGGGTTAGAACGTAAAATATAATACCAATAGCAACAGCAACCAAAGGGCCTTGAATGATTTGAAATACTTTACCTTTCTTAGAAAGTACTTTGTCCCAAAGTAAAAGTATCGATAGTCCTATGATAGCAATTAGGGTAGCTCCAGGGCTAATATTATTAATAGTGTTTAAAATTTCTGAGAACGTATTTTCTCCGTCTACTTGAAAAAATGCCCAGTCTCCCTCCGGATCAGGATCGTAACCGAAAAAGTGAGGAATCTGTTTCAAGATAATGATGATACCAATACCGGTAAGCATTCCTTTAATTACAGAAGAAGGAAAGTAGTAACCAATTACTCCGGCTTTTAATATTCCAAATATAATCTGGATTATACCACCTAATACAACGGCTACTAAAAAGTTCTCATAACCGCCTAAAGTTCCAATTGCGGTAAGTACTATTGCCGCTAAACCTGCAGCAGGGCCACTAACACCAATTTTTGAACCACTGAGACCACCAACTAGAACACCACCAATAATACCCGCAATAACTCCTGAAAATAAAGGGGCACCACTGGCTAAAGCAATACCTAAACATAACGGTAGTGCAACGAAAAATACAACAATACTCGCGGGAATATCGTTTTTGATATATTTGAACATGTAAGATATAGATTTGTTCCTCAATTATAATCGAGGACAAGTTTTTAATAAAATGAAATAAATATGCTGAAAGGGTTAACTTATACTTTCGGGTGGCGGAAGGAGAATTTCAAGTGTGAAATCTATATGGCCCATAAGGTAATAATGACCTATAGCGGACTGTTCTGATAACGGTATCAAAGAAAAATCTAAATACGTGTAGTTTACGAATTTTTCCTCAACAGGAGATTTTTTACCAGCTTCTTGCTGTTCCTCTTCATTAAGGTTTGTTAGGATAACGGGATTGTCAACATCCATTAAAGTTATTACGCTCGGAGCTGCTATGGCAAAAAGCCAAAACGACAGTAATAAAAAACGAGCGAAAACCTTCATAGTGGTTGGTATCAAAAACAAATATAACACCAACGTTTTTAATACGCGTTAAGGAAATACTAAAAATCTTTTAATGTTTTTATATCCTCAGACGGAATCCAGCCCGTAGTTCCATCAGAAATACGAATTTTTTTCCAATCGTTCAGCTCTTCCAGAACGTTAACTTTAGTACCTTCATGAAGGGCAAAAGCTTCTAGTCCTCTTTTGTTGGGTTCTGCCTTTACACTAGCTTCTTTGGCAAATACAATGGCGGGTTGGTCTGCTTTAAACTTGTTGTATTGTAAAAAAGCAAAGACTACAGAGGTTATCATGATCAGAAGCGAGATGATGCTAAAAATGAACGCAAGGCGCTTTCTAGAGGTATAATCAAAATAATAGAATGCAATGTAAAGAAAAATGAAAAGCAGCATAAATATAATGGATACATAGGCCCATTGGTCAAAAGATAAGCTGCCAATAATACTATTGTAAATTTTAGAAAGCCCTGTGGTGGGCATGCTGTCAATAGCATCAAGAGTCATGTTTTGGGCGTACCCAAGATTATTCTTGATCTCTTTGTCATTAGGTTTTATCAAAAGAGCTTTTTCGTAATAATAAATACTTGGCGCAATTTCGTTTAACTTATAGTAAGCGTTACCAAGGTTGTAATAGAGTTCTGCAGAATGTTGCCCGTTTTCTATTATCTCTAAATAACTGTCTACCGCCTTTTGGTATTCACCAACATTGTAGGCTTCCGTAGCCTTGTCAAACAATGCATTGTTCTGGGCAGAAACCGTTAAGGTTAGAAAGGAAATTAGTATGAACAGTATGTTTTTCACTTTTTGATTTTGAAATTGAATAATTATAATACTTCTTTAAAGCTGCTTGTCCAAATACGAAATTACTTCGCTCGCTTTATCGTAATCCTGTTGCATCTGCACATCGGAGAATGGACTGTATCTAGCCATTTCACAGTTTTGAAGCAGAGAAATGAAACCTTGGGTGGTAGTGCTATCTACCTGTTTCTTGCTTAAAAGAGATTCAATTTTATCCTTGCTGAATTCCGATGTTTCAATTTTTAGTTTTGCTTTCAGGTAATTGTGAAGTGCTTTTTCTAACGCAATGTAAAAAGCTTCTTTGTTACCCAATTCTTTTTTCGCCTTGGAAAGGTATCTTCTGGCAAGTTTATTGGCTTTCCTCACTTTGTTTCCTACCACATCACTAGCTATAGCTTCTCGTTTTTTACCCAACAGAATAGCCATTGGAATGAGTGCCAAAGGCAATAGTAACCAGAGATAGTAACTCTTGGTTCCAAAGAAATAGTTAGATCCGATAGGCGTTAAATTGGCATCGAGTTTTAAGAAATTAAACTGATTACCCACGGCTACAGTTTGTTTGTTTCCGGTTCCGTTGTCTACAGCGGTGCCAATACTATTGTTTGTCGGGCCTTCCTTAACGTTGATTACTATTTCGTCTGATGTAACGGTTTTATACTCTATTGAGCTAGGGTCAAAATAAGTAAACGAAATACTGGGTATAGGGTATTTACCCTTATAGGAAGGAACAATCGTATAACTATTGCTTACCGAGCCTCGCGAACCCGATAGGGTAGTACGTACCTTTTCATTAAATTCTGGCTCATACACCTCCAAGGATGCTGGTAAATTAGGTTCTGGTAATTGAAAAAGTTTTAAGTTTCCTTTACCGTTTACTTCAACCTTAGCTTGCAGGGATTCAGAAGCGTTCAGGGCTGTCTTACTGGTAGTGACCGAAAAATCGAACTTGCCAACGGCTCCACTAAAATTAACAGGTTTTCCTTTCTCCGGAAGTGCTTTTACATTAATGGTACGTTTTCCTGCAGAAACCGTTTTATTAGTCTGGGAATAAATACGGCCACCAAAGAAATCTCTTTTATTGGACGGTACATCTACCGTCACATCTAATGAAAGGGGTTCTATTTCTAATTTCCCTGATTTTTGGGGATAGAGTACTACACGTTTTAATATTACGTACCTATAGGGTTTTCCTTTATAGGTTCCGTTTTCCGCAACAGGACGGGATACGGGAATATCTTGGCTCCAAAAGTTGTTGTATTTAGGATTGTCCAATGGTTGGTAATTGGATACACTAATTGAGGGGCTCACGTAAAGTTTGTAGACCACACTGATACCTTCATTCAGATAAGGGTCTGTTTTGGAAACTTCAGCTACTAGATGTAAACTTTCATCAGCAACATCATCTGCTGTCATTTGATCGCTTGGTTTGTCTACTGCCGCAGTAACCTCTACTTTCTTGGCAAGGGACTTGTAAGTCTTTCCATCAATATCAATAGTGGCCTGTTTAATGGTCATGTTGCCTCTTGTGGTAGGCGCTAAGGTGTAAGAATATGTCTTAGAATAACTACGCACTCCGTTGATCCATGAAGAACTAATGGATTGCGATGGTCCCATTAAAACTCTGAAACCCTGAAAATCCGGTGGATTGAAATTATCACCATCTTTATTCATTGTAAAATCTACCCGTAACCTTTCATTTATACCCAGTTTCTCTTTGCTGAGTTTCATTTCAAAGGTTATACCTGCATCATCTTGCGCATTCACCGAAAAAACAAGGAACACTACAGAAAATAATGCAATGAGATTTTTATGTACAACGGTCTTTACCAATCTTTTTCGTTTTTAACCTTAACACCTTTTACTTTCTGGGCATCTATTTTTTCTTGTACTTTTTTCTCTTCGTTCTGCATAGCTTCTAGAAGATTTTGTACTTGCTGTTTACTCAACTGATTAGGACGAGGCTGTTGTGGTTGTTCCTGAGGTTTATCTTGGTCTCCTTGATCAGGTTGTTTTTTTTGCTCTTCCTTTTCATCTCCTTCACCTTCTTTGTTCTCGTCTTTCTGTTCTTCATTCTTATCGCCCTCGTCTCCTTTATCCCCTTCGTCTTTCTTGTCTTCGTTTTGGTCCTCGTTCTCTTCCTTATTATCTCCGTCTTTCTTATCCTCGTTTTCGTCTTTCTGGTCGTTCTTGTCTTCTTGGTCTTTGTTATCTTGGTTTTGGTCGTTTTGCTCTTGTTCTTTTTCGAGCATTTTTTTCGCCAAGGCTAAATTGTAACGGGTTTCCTCATCGGTTGGGTCATTCCTAAGAGCTTCTTTATAAGCTTCAACCGCTTTTTGGTATTCTTTGCTTTTCATGAACACATTGCCCATATTGTGATAGGCACGATGTTTATCTGCCTTGTCAGTAGCCAATTCACCAGCTTGTTTATACCTTCCAAAAGCTTCGCTGTAGGTTTCTTTTTTGTAATAGGCATTCGCTAAATTATAGGGCGCGGCGGAATTTTCGTCACTTTTCGCAATAGCTTTCCTGTAATCTACTTCGGCATCTATAAAATTATCTTCTGAAAGTGCTTTATTGCCTTCCCAAGTTAGATTTTTGGATGCATCAAGCGCCTTCTCTCGCTCTTTTTCTTCTTCTTGTGCGAAAGAAACGAAACCGATAAAAAACAATATGAAAACAATATTTCTCATTTATTCTATTTCTTTTTCGTTGAATAAGTTCAATTTTTTAAACCATTTTGTTCGCTTGTCAAGAACAAAGATATCCAATAACAAAAATAATAGGCCAATTCCTAGAAACCATTGAAACTGGTCCTTGAATTCAGCAAACTGCTTTGCTTCAAACTCCTTCTTGTCCATCTGAAGAAGCTTCTCTTTTATATGTTCTACGGCAGCTTCTGTATTGGAGCCATCAATATACTCGCCATTACCATCATCCGCAATCTCTACAAGAACATCTTCGTTCAATTTGGTAATGACCACTTCTCCCTGAGAATCTTTCTTGAGACTTTCTACAACGCCGTTTCTTTTAATAGGAATTGGCGCACCTTTGGTTTTACCAACGCCAATGGTGAAAATCTGGATTCCTTCGTCCAATGCTTTTTCTACCGCGTCTTTAGTGTTGCCTTCCGAATGGTCTTCACCGTCCGATATTATGAATAGTACGCGATTGGTCTGTTCCTCATCATTGTAATAAGTAGTGGCCAGGTTAATCGCTTCATTAATAGCCGTACCTTGTGAGGTAAGCATATCTGTATTCATGCTCTGTAAGAACATTTTTGCGGCACCGTAATCTGTTGTTATTGGGAGTTGTGGAAATGCTTGTCCTGCATAGGCAATAATACCGATACGGTCACTTGCCAGCTGATTTATGATTTCAGATACCAAACGCTTGGCTTTTTCCAATCGGTTGGGAGCGATATCTTCTGCAAGCATACTTTTTGAAACATCTACTGCAAAAACTACATCTACGCCCTCGCGTTTTACGGTTTCTAATTTAGTTCCGATTTTGGGATTTACCAGTCCCAATGTAAGAAAGGTTAGGCCTAATAAAAAGAACAATAGTTTTAAAGCGGACTTAAAATTGGACTTGTCCGGAGACAAACGTTTTAGCAACTGAGAATCGGCAAATTTCTTCTGAGTTCGCTTTTTCCAAATTTGTGAAAGGGCGAACAGGACGATGATGACCGGTATAACGGCCAGCAAGTAAAAATATATTTTTTCGTCAAATTGAATCATTCTGCTTTGTTCGTAGGTTGAAGCTAATACAAGTTTATTAAATACTGCACTAAAAAATTCTTAAATAAAACTTCTGAAAACCGTATTTCTCAGAATCCATTCCAATAAAAGTAAACCGCCGGCCAAAAGTACCCACGGTCTAAACTTTTCCTCATACTTATAGTACTTAAATTCTTCTATCTCTGTTTTTTCAAGTTTGTTTATTTCATCATAGATGGCCTCTAACTTTTCATTGTTCGTGGCTCTAAAATACTTTCCTCCCGTAACTTTTGCAATATCTTTTAGAAGGTCTTCATCAATTTCAACTTGGCGCATGCCGTATCTAAAAGAACCATCGCTATTATAAGCTACTGGGGAAAGAGCGTTCCCATTCGTACCCAAACCAATGGTGTAGGTTTTTATACCGAATTCTATGGCGAGGTCTGCCGCGGTCTGCGGCTCAATAAAACCGGAATTATTAACACCGTCTGTCAATAAAATGATAATTTTACTAGATGCCTTGCTTTCCTTTAATCTATTTACAGAAGTTGCAAGACCCATACCAATAGCGGTACCATCGTTTAGTTGTCCATAAGTGATTTCGCGCAATGCACGGAGCACAATGGCTTTATCACTGGTAATAGGTGTTTTGGTGTACCCTTCTCCTGCATAGGCTACCAATCCAATGCGGTCGTTAGGTCGCTCTTTAATAAATTCTGCGGCTACCTCCTTTAAAGCGGCCAAACGATTAGGTTTTAAATCTCGCGCCAACATACTGGACGAAACATCTATAGCCATTACAATATCTATACCCTTTGTAGTTTTTGTTTTTGTAGAAATGTCTTCGGTTTGGGGGCGTGCCATCGCTACAATTATGGCTGTAAGAGCCAATAACCTTAGTAAAAACAATAGAGGTTTTAACTTTGGGAGAATACTGGTATGGGCAAAACCTTTGATAGTTGGGATTTTCAAAGAAGCTACTTGCTCTTTACGCTTATAGAAATACCAAAGCACGGCCAGTGGAAGCAGTAATAGCAACCAAAAAAATTCCGGATTTGCGAATGATATATTGTCCAACATCTATAATTCTGTTTTTACTTCTATTGAGCCCAGTATCCTATCTGCTATTTCTTGAGCGTAGGTATCGTCATCCAACCAATTAACGATAATCTGTTGTTGAATACCTTTAGCTCCAAATAAAACAATACTGTATTTTCCGTTTACTAATTCTTTAGACCCTGGCACAGGGAATTTTCCGCTTCCAAATACCTTGATGCCCTTTGTACCGGTAACCGTGGTAAATTCCTCTCTTTTGGTGATAATATTCTTTGCCCCTTGTTTTTCCAAGTTTTCAATAAAAGCTTCAATGGATTTATTGAATTCAGGCTCTACTTCTTGTGCTAAAGTCGTAGAGGTAGTGCCGACCATGAAAAAACCTTCGTCGCTTCGGTACATAAACATCTGAAGGTCCTTTATATTGGACTTCATCTCCGGGGTTAATTTAATCTCTTGTCTTTTAAGAACTTGGGGAGTCTCAATACTTATAGGGGGGTGACCATATGAACTTGACACCCAATCTCCTTCTAACAGCTCTTTTGAAGGATGACCTAAAATAGTATCCTTTACGTATGTAAAACCATAATAAGCAGTGGCCGAAGCAAATGCTATTACTATAGCCCCAAGAATAGCTATGCCCGCATAGATGAGCTTTTTCTTTTGTTTCTTTTTTTCGAGCTCTTCCTTGTATTCTTCTTGCTCCATTAGTTCCTCAACAGTTGGTTCAGGAAGAGCATCATGTGTCTTGTGAACGATTTGTTCAATGGATTGACGGTCATTTTCAGCTACTGAGGTGTCTGGTTTTGATTTTGCGAATTTCACTAAATCCGCAGTTTGCAGGATACGCTTAAATTGTTGAAGGGTATCATCCTCTATTTTCAATTCCCCGGCATCTCTTAATAACTCTAACTTCGTTATTAACTCATCTGTGGTGCTCTCCAATGCCGAAACATTTACGTCTTCTTCAAGGTAGGAACGAACTATATCCGTCAGTTCGGAATAATATTGTTTATACTCGTCTTGAATGAGATATTTAGACTTTTCAAGATTTTTAAGTTCTAATATAGCGCGGTCATATGGTGGTAAAAGTGCTACTTTTTCTTCTTCCGTAAGTGGTTTTTTTCTAAGGAAAAACCAATAAACAAGGGCTCCTATAAGCAAAAGAACAAGAAGTGCTATTAAAAGGGTTTTCCAAAGTCCGGAATGACTTTTTTCAACTTCCATTAATGGCTTAATGTCGTACATTTTTTGTGCTAGGGTATCTACCGCAATGTTAGCAACATTAATTACTTTGGTAGAATCGGTTAAAAACCCTTGTCCGTTTATATCTATTCTTTGCGCTGGAATTTTATATAATCCAGAATCAAATTGTGTAAGCGCATAGATTTTTTGAAGAGTCATACGATCGTCATGACGAGTAGTATCCGTTTCATATGCCTCCACGGTTTCCAAAGGAGAAAATGTTTGTCCTTCAGGAAAAATAACCTGTGCCGTAGTATCTGCCTCAACAATTACCGTAAATTGAATCTGTTCTCCAATTTTAATGGAAGTAGTATCAATCTTAGAAGTTACTTTGGCGGTGGTTTGTGAAAAAGCGGAAAACCCTACAAACAAAACGCAAAGTAAAACACATTGCTTTAAAAGCAATGCACCGGTAATGTTGGAATAGTTTATAAAGTATTTGTTTAGCATTAACCTCTGCGCTTAAAATAGCCTAATAATTTTTTTACATAACTCTCATCTACCCTGCAATCTATTACACCGCAGCCAGATTTAGAAAACGTATCCTTAAAATAATCTACGCGTTCGCGGTAGTAAGCACCGTAAGACCTCCGTACACTTTTAGACTGGGTGTTGACCAGACTTACCCTTCCTGTTTCCGCATCTTGCATTTGTACCATTCCTAGATTTGGAATGTTCTCTTCGCGCTCATCATAAATTCTAATGCCGGTAACGTCATGCTTGTTTCCGGAAATTTTTATGGTCTTCTCGTAGTTATCATCAATAAAATCCGAAAGAACAAAAACAATTGCTTTTTTCTTCATGACGCTACTTAGAAACCTCAGAGCAGCGGCCACATCTGTTTTATTGCTTTTTGGCTTGAATTCCAACAGTTCCCTTATAATACGTAGCACATGACTTTTTCCTTTTTTGGGAGGGATAAAGAGCTCAATCTCATCGGAAAAAAGAATAAGACCGGCTTTATCATTGTTCTGTAAAGCAGAAAAAGCCAAAGTGGCCGATATTTCTGTTATTACATCTTTTTTAAACTGATTGGTAGTACCAAAAAGTTCCGAACCACTAACGTCTACCATGAGCATCATGGTAAGTTCGCGCTCTTCTTCAAAAACTTTGATGTAAGGTTCGTTGTAACGGGCGGTAACATTCCAATCAATTGTACGGACATCATCGCCAAATTGGTATTGACGTACTTCACTAAAGGTCATACCACGACCTTTAAAGGTAGAGTGGTATTCCCCGCCAAATATATGATCGGATAGACGGCGTGTCTTAATCTCGATCTTTCGTACTTTTTTAAGTAGCTCTTTAGTATCCATTTCTCAGCAAACAGTTTTCAGCAAGCAGTTAGAGTGGTAGTGACAAAGCGTCAATTACTACCTACAGCATCTGCCAACCGCCTACCTTTTAAGGTACTTCGATCTCGTTAACAATCTTGTTGATGATTTCTTCGGAAGTAATATTCTCTGCCTCTGCCTCGTAAGTAATACCTATTCTATGACGTAAAACATCATGAACTATAGCTCTTACATCTTCAGGAACAACATAGCCTCTTCTTTTAATGAAAGCATAACATTTTGCCGCGATACCTAGGTTTATACTACCCCTTGGAGAAGCACCAAAACTAATTAACGGCTTTAAGTCTTCAAGGTTATATTTTTCAGGGTAACGAGTGGCAAAAACAATATCAAGAATGTATTTCTCTATTTTTTCGTCCATATATACTTCACGAACCGCTTTTTGCGCGCTAAGTATTTGGTCTATACTTACTACCGGGTTTACCGTTTCATAAGCCCCCAATAAATTTTGGCGCATAATCATTTGCTCCTCATTTAATTTAGGATAGTCAATAACGGTTTTTAGCATAAAACGGTCCACCTGAGCTTCTGGTAAAGGATAAGTTCCTTCTTGCTCTACCGGGTTTTGCGTAGCCATTACTAAAAATGGTTTGTCCAATGTAAATGTTTCATCGCCAATGGTAACCTGTTTTTCCTGCATGGCTTCCAAAAGAGCGGATTGCACTTTGGCCGGAGCACGGTTAATTTCATCTGCAAGCACGAAATTGGCAAAAATCGGACCCTTCTTGATAGAAAAGTCGTTCTCTTTCATGTTATAGATCAATGTACCCGTAACATCTGCCGGTAAAAGGTCTGGCGTAAACTGAATTCTACTAAAACTACCCTTCACTGCTTTAGACAAGGTATTAATAGCCAAAGTTTTTGCTAGACCAGGAACACCTTCTAATAAAATGTGCCCTTTGCCCAGTAAACCGATCAGTAATCTTTCAACCATATGTTTTTGGCCAACGATTACTTTGTTCATTTCCAATATCAATAGGTCTATAAATGCACTTTCCTGCGCAATTTTCTCATTCACCGCATTAATATCTACCGTAGTATTTTCTTCCATATAACGTTACAAATTTTGGTTTGGGCCGGTTGTTATTTAACAGGCATGCAAATTGAAAATTTATTAGCTGCTTCGCTGTTAACGATTGGTTAAAAAAAACATAGAAGCCCTATTTTTATGAAGTTTTTAAGGGATTTCTTTTTAATTTAACCGCTCTATGCAAAAGAACACTTTTTATTCCAAAGTTATAGCAGGAACTATGACATGGGGAAGTTGGGGGAAAGGTTTTTCCAAATCTAGTATGATACAATTAATGAACCATTGTTTGGAAATCGGGGTGACCACCTTTGACCACGCTGATATCTATGGGGGTTATACTACAGAGGAAGATTTTGGAAATGCGTATATAGACAGTGGAATATCTCGTGAAACCGTTCAATTTATTTCTAAATGTGGTATTCAGATGGATGCCGATGCCCGAAAAAATCATGTAAAACATTATAATTACAATGCAGATTATATCATTTGGTCCGCAGAACAGTCACTTAAAAAATTAAAAACAGACTATTTAGACCTGCTTTTGTTACATAGGCCAAGTCCATTAATGAATCCGGATGATATAGCTGAGGCGATTACCAAATTGAAAAATCAGGGAAAAATAAGGAGTTTTGGAGTTTCGAACTTTTCACCTTCCCAAATTGCTCTTATAGAAACGGTAATGCCGGTAGAGGCTAATCAAATAGAATTTTCGCTTACCCATAATGATGTAATGTACGATGCTACTTTAGATGATTGTTTTGTAAATAAAAGAATGGCAATGTCCTATAGCCCGCTTGGGTCTTATTTTAGGACGGATGATGAAATTTCACAACGGATAAGGAAAGTTATTAAGCCTATGCAAGAAAAATATGAGGCTACTGAAGACCAATTGTTGTTGGCATGGGTAATGAAACATCCTTCTAAAATTTTTCCGGTTGTAGGTACAGCTACAAAATCCCGTTTGTCTGCAGCAATAGAAGCTACAAAAATTAATATACAAAAAACCGATTGGTTTATTTTGTTGGAAGCGGCTAAAGGTCACGAAGTCGCTTAAATAGAGATGCTATGAATAAAACAATATTGATTACGGGGGCAACTAGTGGTATTGGCCGTGCAACGGCTATATTGCTTGCTGTTCAAGGATTTAAGTTGGTGCTCTGCGGAAGAAGGCAAGATCGCTTAGACATGCTTCAATCGGAATTGAGCAAACAATGTGAAGTTCATACACTTAATTTTGATATAAGAGATAAGGATGCTGTTTTTAAGGCTATAGGTTCATTACCTAAAAATTTCAACCAGATAGATGTTTTAGTTAACAATGCAGGTAATGCCCACGGTCTTGACCCTATTGATAAAGGCAGTACGGATGATTGGGATGCTATGCTAGACATTAATGTAAAAGGACTGCTTTATGTTTCCAAGGCAATAATTCCCAATATGGTAGAAAGAAAGTCAGGTCATATCATTAATATTGGTTCAACTGCAGGTAAAGAAGTTTATCCAAAAGGAAACGTATACTGTGCAAGCAAACATGCAGTTGATGCACTAACCAAAGGAATGCGAATGGACTTAAATCCATACGGAATTAAAGTTGGCGGCATCAATCCTGGAGCAGTAGAGACAGAGTTTAGTAATGTGCGTTTTAAAGGCGATGATGATAAAGCAGATTCTGTGTATGATGGTTTTGAGCCCTTAAAGGCCCAGGACATAGCCGAGGTCATTCACTTTGTAATCTCTAGGCCATATCACGTAAATATTGCCGATTTAATAGTAATGCCCACCGCACAAGCTTCTGCCACCATATTGAATAGGTCGTTATGATTAACAAACGCCTTCTTGTAAAGAATTTACTGGCACATAATGACGAAAATAGTTTTTATGATAAGAAGCGTTTTATCTCCATTGGAGAGAAAGAAGGTAAAGCTAAGTTTTTAAAGCATGTTTGTGCTTTGGCCAATAGCAACCCTAAAAACAATTCTTTTATAGTTATTGGAGTAGAGGACGAGGACAATAAAATTGTTGGTGTAGATTTTTTTGATGATAGTAAAATTCAAAATCTAGTCAATGCTTATTTAGATAACCCTCCTTTAATTTCATACGAGAATATTCCTTTTCCTAATCTACGAGAGGGCAAGGTAATAGGTTTGGTCACTATCCGATCAAATGAAAAAGTATGTGCTCTCCGCAAGAATATCTGGAAGTATTATGGAGGAATGGTCTTTTTTAGAGAAGGGAGTATTAGCATGCCTAAAGCCTACGGTGTGGAGCTCCAAGATATAAATTCAGATGCCGTAGCGACCATTGAACAACATGCGCGGAATAATATAGAATTGACACTAGACGGCGTAATTGACTTTATCAATAACAGACATAAGAACTTAAAAAGTGACTACAAGGTTTTTAAGGAACAATTTGTGGTCTGTTGGGCCGGAAATAAAAAAAAGGTTAGGGATAATATCTTTTTCTCTCGAGTAGATATTGAGTTGATCAATGAGCAGGTAAAACTTTTTTATTCAGCATTGGATGAAATTAGCATTGTTTACGATGAGCAGTCTTTTACGATGATAGAATATGTACAGTTGGGGCTAGGTTCCAAGCAACGATATTTTCAACTGGAAAAAGTAGTCATCAATTTTTTTGATAATGGCACCTATAAGATTGAAAGCGATTTAATTTTTGAGCCCCCTAGATACAGTAAAAAAAATCTTTTTCATATCTGGAACGCCAATAATTCCCTTTTAGAAAAAATACAGAAAGGAATAGAGCTAAAACCGTCTGAAATGGTAGATATGGAATACCTGCCGGACAGTTACCTTATTTGTTATCTAAACGGATTTGATGAAGCCAAGGAGCAGATGGAAATGGCCCGAGGTTTATTGAAAAACAAGTATCCAGAAATATATTTAGGCATAAAGGAGTCCCTACGCATTATTAGAAAAGTAAGGTACAATTAATAGGTTTCTTTACTTATTGAAAACAGTATCATGATCTGGTAATGAGGGAATTGCTCCATAACCTGTAGTAGTCATTGCGCCTGCCCGATTGGCGATAGTAACCATTTCTATTAATTGGTCATAATTTGACAGAATTAAGTGTGGATCACCAATGTTGGCAATTTGATACAATAAACAGCCAATAAAAGCGTCTCCGGCACCAGTAGTGTCAATAGGGGTTACTTTAATGCTTTCTACAATAGTTTTTTGGTCTATTGTACTTACTAAAGTCCCTTTTCCGCCTAGTGTTACACAGATTACAGGGCAGCCTACTTCATGAACAATATTACAAGCTTTTTCAATGTCCGATTCATCAGTAATCAGTTGAATCTCTTCTTCACTGAATTTACATAAATGTGATTTTCCAACAAATCGTAAGCTCTTTTTAATAAAACAATCTTCTTCTCCTCTCCATAGGTCTTCCCTATAATTTGGGTCAAAACTTATAAAAGCTTGTTGGGTTAGCGTATCAAATAAATAACGGTCGTAAGCTTCTTCCAATCCGCCGCCTAAAAATGCCGTTGCTGCACCAAAATGAACAATGTTGCCTTTTAGTTGTTTTTTTAGTGATGAATCGTATTTCAGTTTTTTGTCTGCACCTCGGCTAAAAACAAAATCACGCTCACCATCTTCAGCTAATGATACAAAAGCCATTGTGGTAAAGGTTTTTGACCTTTGTGCAAGAGAAATATCTACTCTATTTTCTTTAAGAACATCCAATAAAAAGGTTCCAAAAGGGTCATTTCCAACAGCGCCAATAAATTGCCCTTTTCCCCCTAATTTAGAAATAGCACAAGCAACGTTTGCTGGTGCTCCACCTGCTTTTTTAGTGAATTCTTTGGCTTTTGAAAGATCGTTGCCCTGCTTAATGGCTACAAAATCTATCAGTAATTCTCCTATGCAGTATATGCTCTTCATTATTTTTGGATGGATTAATCAGCTCTAAAGTAAGCAAAATTGAGTGCTTCTAAGGAATATGGATATAAAATCAAAATTATACTATTTATTCCATAAAATCCAAATTGCTTTCAACCACCTTTGCCCGTTTTCTAGAAATCCACTACCTTATTAAAAAATTAAAATTTCTACTACATGGACTTATTCAACGAAATAAAAAAGAAGCTCAGTCATGAGTTTATAGATATTATAGAATGGCTGGACAATACCAATGAAACCATTGTTCATCGTTTTGAACGGTATCAAAATGAAATAAAAAATAATGCCAAATTGATTGTGCGAGAAGGGCAGACCGCGGTTTTTATTAATGAGGGTCAATTGGCGGACGTTTTTAAACCTGGCACATATACGCTCAATACCCAAAACCTACCTATTCTTACTACCTTGAAAGGTTGGAAATATGGTTTTGACAGCCCTTTTAAGGCTGAGGTTTATTTTGTGAACACCCATCTATTTACAGATGAAAAATGGGGAACCAAAAATCCAATAATGTTGAGTGATGAGCGCTTTGGTTTGGTGGAAATACGGGCTTTTGGCACCTATAGCTTCAGAGTGAATGATCCTGGTAAATTTGTGGTTGATGTTGTAGGTACAGATGGTAATTTTACTAATTACGAGGTAAATGAACATCTTAAAAGCTTAATCGTCACCCGTTTCACGGACACGGTCGGTGAAGCAAATTTGCCTATTGAACTATACGCCGCAAATACAAGTGAACTTTCTGAAACCTGCCAAGAGGTTATGCAACCCGAATTTGGTAGAGTAGGTATAGAGCTGGAGCGTTTTTATATAGAAAACGTATCCATGCCTGAAGAACTTAAAAAAGAAATTTTTGAATACAGCAGGTTGGATAAGTTGGATATGGTAAAGCTTTCGCAATTTAAAGCAGCCAAAGCAATGGAAGCTGCTGCAAAGAACGAAGGGGGTACAGCCGGCGCCGGTATGGGCATGGGTATGGGCTTTGTATTGGCGCAACAAATGGGGAATATGATGAATCCTCAAGCTACACAACAGCCTTTTGGGAGTCAGGTAGGCACTACACCGGTACCACCACCAATGCCGGTTCAGGTTCAGTATTATTATGCGGCTAACGGTCAGCAAAACGGACCGGTTTCTTTTGACAAACTAAAAGAGCTTTTTGCTAGTAGAACTATAAATAGAGATTCCTTGGTATGGAAACAGGGCATGCAAAACTGGATTGCCTTAAAAGAGATAGAAGAGTTAAAATCCTTTTTAGGGGGGAACACTCCACCTCCACTACCAATCTAATGTCTAATTTTTTGTCTCGTGATGAATACACTTTGTGTAGAAATTGAGATACGCTAATTAATGGAAGAAGAAACAAAGCAATCGGAACATAAAAAGGCATGTGCCAATTGTGGTGCCGAGTTAAAATTCAAGCCGGGTTCACATCAATTGAAATGTGAATATTGTGGTTACGAAGAATTTATAGAACAGACCAAGAGTAGTTTTGAGGAGCTAGAACTTGAACATTACTTAAAAGTGGTGGGAGAGAATGCGTACACGGAAACTATTGATGTTTTGCGTTGTAAGAATTGTGGTGCAAATCAACATGTAGAGGAAAATTACAAGTCCTTGAATTGCATATATTGTAGTGAACCCTTAATTCTGGAAGATGTGGAAAGGGAGGGATGGATTGTACCTGGAGCCCTTGTTCCTTTTAAGATAGATGAAAAAAAAGCAAAATCTACTTTTAAAACGTGGGTAAGTGGGATCTGGTTCGCACCCAACAAATTAAAACGTGCGGCCCTTGATCCGGAGGGTCTGCATGGGCTGTACCTTCCTTATTGGACTTTTGATGCTAATCTCAATGCTCGTTACCATGGGCAAAGAGGTGACTATTACTATGAAACGGAGCGCGTGCGTACAAAAAACGGAACGCAGACAAGACAAGTTAGAAAAACCAGATGGTCATCCGCTTCGGGAACGGTAAACGGTTTTGTAGATGATATTCTGATCAATGCATCCGAAAAGAAGCGAAGAGACATTCCGGCTAAAATTGCTTTTTGGAACGTGAAAGAGTTGGTTCCTTATAATTCTAAATATTTATCTGGTTTTGTAACCGAAAAATATACCATTTCATTAAAAGAAGGTCACCATTTGTCTTTTCAAAAGGCTAAACTGATTGCCAATAATTGGATCAGAAAAGATATAGGCGGTGATACCCAACGTATTTCTCAGGCAGATATTAAACTTGCAGATGAAACTTTTAAACATATCCTACTCCCGGTATACATCAGCTCGTATCGTTATAATAACAAGGAATATAATTTCTATATTAATGGTCAAACAGGAGAATTGAGCGGGACAAGACCATATTCTTTTTGGAAAATATTCTTTTTGGTGCTTTTTATCATTGCTATAATTTCAATAATTGCGATTTTTGCACAATGAGAACATTAGTAATAGGTGATATTCACTCTGGTTTAAATGGGTTGAAACAAGTACTTGAAAGAGGAAATGTTACCCCGGATGACAGGTTGATTTTTTTAGGCGATTACGTAGATGGTTGGAGCGAAGCTGTAGAAACGGTTAATTTTCTCATTGAATTGCAAGGCACGCATAACTGTAAATTTATTAGGGGTAATCACGATGAGCTTTGCTTAGAGTGGTTGCGAGATGGGAAGGACAATCCTCTTTGGCTACAACATGGAGGGGGAGCTACATTGGCATCGTATAAGAAGGCGAGCCAAGAAACTAAGGAAAAGCATATTAGCTTTTATGAAAGTCTAGAGAATTATTATTTAGATGCCGAGGACAGATTATTTCTTCACGCCGGATTTACGAACTTAAAAGGCGTTGATCACGAATATTTTAAACAAACCTTTTATTGGGACCGTACACTTTGGGAATTGGCAAGATCATTAAATCCAGATCTTAAAAAGGGCGATGCCTATTATCCTAAGCGATTAACACAATATAAAGAGATTTTTATAGGACACACCCCTATTTCAAAAACGGGTATTGCAGAACCTAAACTAGCAGCTAACGTTTGGAACGTAGATACCGGAGCTGCTTTCAAAGGACCTCTATCTATGTTAAACGTTGAAACAAAGAAAGTTTGGCAGAGTGATCCAGTTCATATATTATACCCGAATGAACCGGGTAGAAATTGAAAAAACCCACTTATTTTTATATTTTCACTAGATAATTAACGATCTTTACAAAAAACAGGAGTATGTCCCAAAAGAACATTAGATTAGAAGTAATGCAGGCTATTGAGCCGCAGGTGGATGGATTTATGGAGTCTTTTCTAATTAAGCCAGAGGACATTTGGCAGCCTACTGATTTTTTGCCGGATTCTGAAAATGATGGTTTTTTAGAGGCAGTAAAAGAACTTAGGGGAGAGGCTAAGGAATTGGGTTATGACTTTTGGGTTACTATGGTGGCAGATACTATTACAGAGGAAGCCTTGCCAACCTACGAATCTTGGCTTATGGATGTTGAGGGAGTTGATCAGCATGGACCAAACAAGACCAATGGTTGGGCTAAATGGGTTAGAGCATGGACGGCGGAAGAAAATCGTCATGGAGATGTCCTTAACAAGTATCTATACTTATCCGGACGGGTAAATATGCGTGAAATAGAAATTACAACCCAACATTTAATATCAGATGGTTTTGATATTGGAACTGACAGGGATCCTTATAAGAACTTTGTATATACTTCTTTTCAGGAATTGGCTACCAATATTTCTCATAAAAGGGTAGGCCAGATGGCAAAGAAGAAAGGAAATGCCTTACTGGGTAAAATGTGTACCATTATTGCTGGTGACGAAATGCGCCACCATTTAGCATATAGAGAATTCGTTAAGACCATTTTTGGAGAGGATCCATCCGGTATGATGTTGGCTTTTGCAGATATGATGAAGAAGAAAATTGTGATGCCGGCACATTTTTTAAGAGAGTCTGGTGGAACTATAGGAACTGCTTTTGAGAACTTTTCCAATTGTGCTCAGCGATTAGGGGTTTATACAGCTCAGGATTATGTAGAAATCCTTAAAAAACTTAACGCATATTGGGAGTTGGATAATGTAAGAAGTCTTTCCGATGAAGCGGAGAAGGCTCGTGATTATCTTATTAAACTTCCTGCTAGATTGGAGCGCATCTCAGAAAGAATGAAATTTCCGGAAGATCAATATAAGTTCAAATGGGTAGATGCTAATGGCATGATATAATTAATTTTAAAACACCCTTTTTCAGGTTGTATATAAAGTAAAAAAATCCGGTTCTTTTAGAACCGGATTTTTTTGTTAAGTAGGTAAATTCTTTTGTAATTGTCAAGTATCGGATTGGGGTTCGTTACTTGTTTCGGTTAAGTTCAAGATTCGATTTGGGGTCAATACTATCACTTAATTACACTGTAAAACTAAGGTGGTTGTACCAACTTGCTAAATTATTGTTGTGAATCTGTTCAGGCGTGTTGTGAAAAATACAAGAGGTTCAATTTTGTCGATGAATGGCGTACCGGTATAAAAAAACCCTCCGTTGAGGGAGGGTTTACAAGAATAGTAAAAGTTGAAATTATAACTTTCCGTGGTCATGTTCGTCTTGCCATTTTGCAAGTTCTGCCCATTTGCCTTCGTAGCACATTTTTGCTTGCATTGGCCATGATGCGGGATCATGAATTTTATAGCGGTCGCCACCACCTTTTAGTACTTCTTGACATCTAGCCACTGGTGTTTCGGATAGCGCTTTCCATGTTTTTATACCATCGGCCTGAAAGAGACCTTCTATTTTAGGACCAATACCTTCAACCACTTTTAAGTCGTTTTCCTTGACCGTTTTGCCAATCGCGGCTTTGGCCGCTGCAGCATCAAAAGGTATTGCAACAGGCTCTGGAGCCATTGCTATAGGAGCGGCTACGGCAGCTGCTGTTGCTCCTAGTGAAGATGAAACACTTGGTGTTTCAGGTGTGGTCAATAATTTTTGATTACAAGCTTCAAGATCGGCTTTTAGTTTTGCGTTTTTGTCATGGCAACGTTTTAAATCTTCCGAGTTGTCTATAACCTTGGTATTTCCTTTTCCAATAAGATAACCTAGTATGCCACAAATTACACCCACAAGAAGAGGTATTAGCCAGCACCAAATATTTATATTTCCTGATTCCATTTTAATTCAATTTTAGTTTGTTGATTATTTTATTGTAATTACCGTTCTTCTGTTCTTGGCCCTACCTTCATCAGTACTATTACTGGCAATTGGGTCTTTGGGACCCTTAGAGTCTGTTGCAATTCTATTAGCGGGAATACCATTTTGCATTAAATATGCTTTTGCAAAATCCGCTCTTTCTTGTCCTAGGCGCATATTGGTCGTAAGGCTACCTTGACTATCGGTATAACCTACTACTTGACATTTTGCGTTTTCCGCTTTATCAAGATAATGCGTAATATCCGCTATTTTCTGACGTTGGGATGCAGAAGGGTTTATGGATGCCTCAGCAGTGTCGAAATAAAGGATTAAAGGGTCTGCTGTAATTTTATCATAAAGAGCCTTTAATTGGTCTTCAGCATCGGCAGAAGCTTCTTCAATAGCATAACCCACAGGTCCGCGGTATATATTGTTGTCAGAAACCATGTCTTCTACCAATTTTCCGCTAGTATTAATTTGCGAAGATGGAATTTCCTGTGAAACAAAATAGTTCTTTACCGAATTTGCTCGGGCTAGACCCAGGTTAGGAAAGGCTGAATTGTTTTTTTCATCACTAGTGTAGTACCCGGTAATGTTAAAAACCTTGTTTTTGTTGCTTAACAAATGATTTTTTAAACCAGGGGAAATTCCGGCTTTTACCTTTTCTGAAACAGGTTCCAGATAATCATATGAAGACGTGTTGAAATTAAAATTGTCTTCTGTTGAATAAGCAAAATCACCATCATCCAAGGCAAAAGGATAAGAGGTGATTTTTGGTGCTACCGGCGCCGGAGCAACTTGTTCTTTTGATTCTTCTTTTTGTGTTGCTACGGCTCCGCAATAACTACAACAAGAAAAATAAAAGTAAGTGCCTACTATGATGGTAATGATAATACCAAGTAGGTAAAGGGTTGTGTTTTTCATTGTTAATGGGTTAAGTGTTTAGACTACAATGTATTAAAAAAAATAGAACTAACCTTAAATCTACTAAATTAATAAGTAAAGTACTACTAAAAATTTTAACATTTATATAACTAACGTGATTTAAAGTAAATTAGTCTGTTACATGAATTTTTCTGTCATTACGTATAAAAAATGGTATAGTGCTAGTAATGAATGGATTAGTTTTTATCTTTTGAAGATAACTAGTTGTGGCTATTGTGTTGATCTTTAGCTAGTAAGCCTAAAAAGAATATTTAGTTGTAATGCCGATTATACATTAAAACGGACTAGTTATATACAAAATGCACGGCATTATACAATATCGTTTTTTGAGTTAACGCAAGATTGATACATTTATAAAACAAAACAGATAGTACAAAAAGACACGAGTTATGAAAACGGAAATAATTAAGGTGGTTACCTTTTTTTGCATGTTTATCGTCTTGGGGATGCAAACATTACTTCAAGGAAGTTGGAAGGTTCAAAAGACAGATCAAATCAGAAGAAATACCAATAATGGATAAGCAAAATTTCAGAAAAATGTAATACGTTCTTTAATAGTTATTTGAGTTAGTGTTTTAAAAACCCGCTAATTTTTTGTTTGTCTATTCGGGGGAAGGACAAATGATCAAAGGCGGGTTTTCACATTTAATAAACACGTAATTTTTAAAGGTCAAATTTGATACCCTGGGCCAAAGGAAGCTCAGTTGTGTAATTTATAGTATTCGTTTGTCTGCGCATATATACTTTCCAAGCATCTGATCCGGATTCACGCCCGCCGCCAGTTTCTTTTTCACCACCAAAAGCGCCACCTATTTCTGCGCCTGAAGTTCCAATATTAACATTGGCAATACCGCAATCACTTCCCGCAACGGATAAGAAATGTTCAGCCTCTCTTAGGTTGTTGGTCATTATCGCGGAAGATAGGCCTTGGGCCACGCCATTCTGAGCTTCGATAGCATTTTCAACAGTTCCTGAGTATTTAAGAAGGTAAAGCACAGGTGCAAAAGTTTCGTGCTGTACAATTTCAAAATGGGCCATGGCTTCTGCTATTGCAGGTTTTACATAACAACCGCTTTCGTAACCTTCCCCCTCTAAAACTCCACCTTGTACAATGACTTTTCCACCCTCATCAACAACCTTCGTCAATGCATTATTATAAGATGCTACAGCATCAATATCAATTAAGGGCCCCACATGGTTGTTCTCATCCAAAGGATTGCCAATTCTAAGTTGTTTGTACGCTTCCACGATGGCTGATTTCACCTGGTCATAGATACTTTCATGAATAATTAATCTTCTAGTAGAAGTACAGCGTTGTCCGGCAGTTCCTACGGCGCCAAATACGGCCCCGATAACGGTCATTTTAATATCGGCATCCGGAGTAACTATTATAGCATTGTTACCTCCAAGTTCAAGTAAAGATTTTCCTAACCTAGCGGCTACCGTCTGTGCAACATTTTTACCCATTCGGGTAGAACCTGTTGCGGATACTAAAGGTATTCTACTGTCTTTGGTCAACATTTCACCAATTTTATAATCGCCATTTATTAAACAACTAATACCTTCAGGTAAATCATTTTCCTTAAATACTTCTGCAGCAATGTTTTGGCAAGCAACACCGCATAAAGGTGTTTTTTCAGATGGTTTCCAAACACAAACATCACCACAAATCCACGCT
>ENA-ORXM01000733-ORXM01000733.1-marine-metagenome-genome-assembly--contig:-NODE-733-length-52496-cov-60.870219_pt1 | contig 52496 bp, 38 predicted proteins | sample MGYA00237867_ERZ511480 | MGnify/ENA primary metagenome ERZ511480 (study PRJEB26309, sample SAMN06266103) | marine metagenome | isolation source: Algal blade | place: United Kingdom:Sidmouth, United...
CAAACAGACCAAGACGGCGGCTGAACAATTGACATCAAAAAGGGTTCAACGATCAAGGTGATCGTTGAACCCTTTTTTTGATTACACAGCCTGCACGAAAATGTAGACACCAGCACGCCGACAGGCAAATTAATGTTTCACATGTTTAGCGTATTGGCCGAGTTTGAGCGCAACTTGATACAAGAACGCACCAAAGCCGGACTGGACGCAACCCGCGCCCGTGGCCGCTCAGGGTTGTTTCAAGTTGAGAGTTCATCAGATATAATCCAAAAGGATTGCAACCAAGGAGAAAATATCTGATGAACCCAACAAACTATACCAAACTGACGGAATACTTAAAAGAAATTCCCGATCCAAGAAGTAGCCGAGGTCAGAGTCATGTATGGATCTATGTGCTAACAATCGTATGCCTAGGCTTATTGAGCGGTGAGACAAGTATCCGCGGAATAGTGCAGTGGGCCTACAATAATCGAGAAGAGCTATTGGCAGAGTTGAAGCCCAAACGAATGCGTGTGCCAAGTGCATCAACGCTTTACCGAGCTGTGCGCAATATCAGTCTAGAAAAGCTGGAAGAGCAAGTAGCCCGTTATACTCAATCCCTAGATGAAAATGATAAATCGGTGGGTAAGATTGAAACGCTCTCTGGTAAAGAGATACGGGGCCAGTCCGTGGATGGCAAAACGGTAAGAGGTGCATCTAAACGGGGGAATCCCTGTCATCTTGTCAGTGTCGTGCGCCATGATTATGGGACGGTTTTAAGTCAAGAAAAAGTCGATGTTAAAACCAACGAAATTACGGTTGTACCTCAGGTTTTGTCAGAGGTCTCACTGGAAGGGACAGTTACAACGATGGATGCACTCCTGACACAACGCAAGATTGCTCAACAAATCGTGGATGCTGGGGGGGATTATCTGATGGTTGTCAAGATGAATCAACCCACCTTGTACGAAAGCATCAAAATGGTTTTTGACTCTCCTCCCATTCCTGTAGACCCAGATGAATTTCTCTCCTTCACCTATTCTGAAAAGGGCCATGGACGCATTGAGACTCGTACCTTAGAATCCACCATAGCCCTCACTTCCTACTTGGACTGGCCCGGTAACGCTCAAGTTATGCGCCGCACCCGTCGTGCCATTGATACGACTACCGGCGAAGTCTCTAATGAAGTTCATTACGGCATTACCAGTGTTGATCGTACTCATGCTTTCCCTAAGCAGCTTGAGCAGCTCTGGCGGGCCCACTGGACTATCGAAAACCGCGTCCATTATGTACGTGATGTTTCTATGGGGGAAGATAGCTCCTCTCTTCGATCCGATAATGCACCACAGGCTATGGCCGCCTTTCGCAATGCCATTCTTTCCCTCCTTCGTTTCGAAGGATGGAACATCATACCTGACGCTTTTCGCTTCTTTTCCGCTAATTTGCCAAAATCTGTGCAGATTATCGGTGCTTTGGAAACTTGAAACAACCCTGCTACTTAGCTCTTAGCGCTCCCAACGGATTATAATCTCTTTACCCTTATCCTCCTCATACTCACCTTGGCCGCGCATCGTCAGAATATTATCTTGAATGGAATACTTGTTGAGAACATGATAAAGCAGCGAAAACTTTCCGGCCATTGGTCCATGTTCAGGGCGGCACTGATTGGCGAATGAATATGAACTACCGAAATCAATTTGGTAATTGGGCATAAACTTTACATCCTTATGATGACTATTTTTAAGGTGTGATTCATGCCCTACTTCGTAGCAATCGACCGAAACATCAGCTATGTATACGCCTGATTCAGTGCGCGACTCATAAAATTCCGCATAGGTATGAGAAATCGGTCCGGTATCTAGTGGCTCTCCTGCCACGGTTACATCAAGCAGATTCCAACGATGGTTCAGCAAGTTGGGATCGGGCTGATTTGAGAATCTTGTACACGAGAGCAGCAGTAGGGCTGCGACAAATAAAATTAAGTTGTACTCTAATCGCTTCATCAATATAACATCCTATAATTGTATAATTTCTCTCTACTCGTGCCAAAGCACGAAAGCCCCTTGCCCAGCAACGTCAATATCCTCAGCGACCAGCTCCCATTCTGAAGAAGTAGAACTGCTTGGATAGCTTAGATTCCCCAATTCGCTTATTGTTGTACTTTTTCGCATATACCCACGTCGCGCACCATCCTCATTAAGCCAGAGGGCTTCGTACAGTATATTGCCAAAAATCCAATTTGTGTAGGCGATTATAGTAGTCTTGTTTGCAGGGTTAGCCACATCCACCGGAAGCGTGCCGATATAACAGCTAACGCCATTCTTTTCCCATGGAAGAGCATATGCACCGTTATCGTCTAAGAGGTCTTCATATGTTTTACATCCACCACTTGCGTCCAGTACATTCTGACTAAAATATAGTCCTGCAATAAATGCACCCTGTCCACCCACCTGTACCCCACTACAACAATTATGCCAACCAGGGAGATTGTTCCAATCCACTTTGCCATCAGGCTTAATAGGTATCTCGCGAGTCCATCCTTTTCGATTCCCTTGAGCCGTTGTTCGCCAAAGCGCTTCGTGCAGCTTATTTCCAGCAACCCAATTTGTATACGAGGTAACGGTGCCACTTCCGGGTGCACTAGAGCATGTCTCAGGCTGCCAGTTGATAAAATCACCAGATGCTGTTATGTCTGCACTGTAGCGTGAGCATGTTCCATCTGGCGCATAAACACTTTGATAGAAATGCGGCGTGTGTTTACTAATTAATACATACCACCCTTTCCAAGCAAGCCGATCGAGAGGGGTGGCAATGAAAGAATCTTGGTTTACTGATGCGCAATCTCTCGCTCTATGAGCTGATGAGACAAGACCAACGGCTATCACATTACCCCACGGATCGTATTTGAATACAGGTCCACCGCTATCACCTTGACATGTAAAGTTTTTACGGGGAGACGAAGGTTCTATTTTGAGGTAGGTTGCTGGAGCATTCTTAATGTGGGCAAAAGCTGTGGAGGTAATTTTGCCACAAGTTACGCCAGTTACTTTACCGTATTTACACACCCAATCTCCGTGCAGGTCCTTCTTGTACTCGTAATTTACTACTTCGCGAACTGTTTCATTTGATTTACCATAATTAGTGATAATGTTATTGCTCAACCCACTCCCACTCGCCTTAAAAACATCGTGCGCTTGAAAGTCTATATCATATATGACTTCGCTGTTAGGCACAACAGCACCCATATTGGTGGCATTGACAGAGTACTGAGCATTGTCGCAATGTCCCGCAGTTGATATATAACGCCTCCCTGTACTGAGTTCTCGGAACACGAATCCTGCGGTACAAGTTGATAGGGGAGTCCCGCCACGAACTTCCGGCGAGTAGGTTCCCTGCGTAAATTGCGAGAGTGTTTCCTGGTAAAATACATCGATATATTCTAGCTTCGTTTTAAGAAATGGGAGTGATGATAAATATTCCTCAATCTCATCTGGTGTCGGCGTAAAGATGTGAATCTTGCCCTCAGGGTAAAAGACACCTGATTCAAATAAAATATCAGGTCTAGCCGATGCGGCACGAAGGAGGTGATTCAGCGTCGATGTTAGCTGGCCATGCGACAATAATGATTGTTCTACACGAACCAAGTCTGCCCATTCAATGTCTTTAAGATATTTTTTTAATTTTGTATCACCGTTTGACGTTGTAAACGATACAACGAGTGTTAGCTCAGGTTTGTGTTCAATCCAAGACGCAGCGTATTGCGGTTCGCTTTCTTCGATTAAGTTTATCAATGCAGGCATTTCAAGCATTATATTTAATCGGCGTCGAGCTTCATCTTCTGGTAGGCCATAATCCTCTGCATACGCTTGAGCATACAGATCTCCTCTCAGTGGTGTTTCTGGTTCTGTCGCTGGAGCCGGTAATGGGTTGGGTATCTCTGGGGGTAATTCCTGAGCTAGGGTAACTTGTGCAAAAATTGCTACTATAAATATAACCAGTATAGTATTTGCTAAATACTTAATCAATTCCGAGCTAAACTTCTTGAACAACATTTTATCTCCCTTGTGAGACTAAGATAGTGGTAGGCATTATGCAGCAAATACTTATGTATATACTGTTTTTAATCGGCAACCCACTTTTACGATAGATTGATTGGGGTTTGTTATAGTTTCTGCAAGCGATTGTGAGTATAATTCGTGTCGATACCTTCGACTATAGCATAACAGGGTGGGCTATGTCTCGCTGCAACTCGCTGATATTAGCGAGTCGGGTCGCTAATATCAGCGAGTTAGACTGTTCCAAAAAAGTAACCGTACAAAACCAAAGCAATTTTTCTGGGCCAGTTTTAGTAGAACACCTCAAGAACGGAACAACAGGAAGTTAAATGGAGCGAAAAAGATTTGGGAAAGTAGTTAAGTCATTGCGCAACGAACAGATTGACTGGGAAACATATCGACCTTGGACACAAGAGACGTTGGCAAAAGAGGCGAATCTATCGCTGGACGTTATTCGAAAAATTGAGCAGGGAAGCCGCAAAATCTTATATATCGCTGGACGTTATTCGAAAAATTGAGCAGGGAAGCCGCAAAATCTTATATGCGGAAGAGCTACATAAAATTGCCAAAGCGCTAAAACTTTCACCAGCGGAACAACGCGCGTTCTATGCCCTAACGCAGGATGTTTACAGTCTACAAATAATAGACAACCAAGCCGTTGACGAAGCGTTTGCAAATGCCTGGCAGCATTTGTCGACCACGCGACAGCCTACCTACCTTTTTAATTCACTTTACGATTTGGTTGGTGCAAATGTATCCATGATGGCGTTTCACCGCATGACGCCCGAAAAACTAATGGCTGCGAGCAAAACCAAATTTGGCTGCAATCTGCTAGGGTTTCTTTTTGCGCCCAATGCACCGCTGCGCACCACGGCACAAGCTGCGTGGCAGCGGATTGTCGAAGCAAATATCCGCCAGTTCCGCTGTACATCGATGCGCTATCGCGACACAAAGCGTTTCAGTACTCTGGTGAAAGAATTGCACAAGCTACCTAACTTTTCGGAATTGTGGTCAGAGATGCTCGTAAACCAGCAAGATCCTTCTAGCCAGTTACGAATGTACAAATATTGCCATGAAGAATACGGACCCATACACTATGGCGTGATTTGCACGTTAATGCCGACTCCACATGGAGATTTGCATCTAGCAACCTTTGAAGCGTATGATGGACCAACATACGATCTATTTCACATGATTTCCCAAGAGTACAAACCGCCAACCCAAATTATCGACTGGCCGATTGCTGAGATGGCATAGTTTTGAATGTCCATAAGCGGTATCTCATTAAAAATATTCGATTTTGGCGAGTGTACACAATCATGGTTATTATAGAGCAAATTCGATTTGTGTAGGTGCGATTTCCATATCGCACAATCTGGCGAAGACCCCTCATGTTCGCAACTTATCGACAATATGGCCTTGTTTTTGGGCAATCCGTACTTGTGCGATATGGAAATCGCACCTACGAGTTGTAAATTCATTCTTTAATCGACTGTACTGTATCGTATTTGGTAACTCACCAAATACCGACCCACCGATTCACAAAGCCTATGACCGAAACCACCCGCCCAACCGACCCCCATGTGCAAGTGCCGCGGCGCTTTGTGCTGCAACTTGTACACGGCAATCTGCTGCGGCGGCGGGCCGACTGCTTTGTGGTGAACCACTATTTGGGCACGCAGGTAACGGGCGCGGCCAGCGTGGTCGATGGGCAGATGGGCGGTGTGTTGAGCCGCATGGCCGCGCGCGATGCGTTTGATCTAGCGGCCAGCAGCGTCTATTTCGTGCCGTCGCACTATGCACACTTTAGCGCCAACATTGTGGCGGTGTTAGCAATGGGCGAGTTCGAACGCTTTATCCCCGCGGTGGACTCAGGCGTGTCGATCGAAGCGTGGATTTCGCAGCAGCTTCAGCAATTTGGCTACAATTTAGCCGTTGCCTGCTGCGAAGTGGATTTAACGGACGTTGCGACAACGGTCCACGGTGCGGGCAACAGCACCGATGTCGAACCCGAGATTGCCGCCTATCACTTTTTGTCTGGCTACTATCGCGGTCTGCAACAGGCTGCGCGCCCCGGCCATACCTACACCCTTTCGCTTGTGGAATTGAATAACGAACGGATCGAGCGCTTCTTCAACGGTATTGAAGGCGCGATCAGCACAGGCAATTGTGGATTGATGCAGTCGGCGGATGCGCTGACCGTGGCGGATATTGGCGCGTTTGATTCGTGGGTGTGGGTGGGCGATCTCGACACGGTGGACATTGTCAAGCAGCAGCGGATCGACCGGATCCCAGACCACTTGCGCTTGGGTGCGCTCTTGCAAGGCGACAGTTTGCTCAAGATTAGCACCATCGGCAGCGGATCAGCGGATCAGGCAATTTTTGGTACCTATCCGGCTCAGCTTATTCACCAGTTTCGCGAAAATATCGAGCGGGTGAATCGCATCTACGCTATTGATCTCTTTGGCCTCAAGGGGATTGCGCGCATGGAGTCGGATGGCGTGGGCACTGACAATCCGCAGATTTTGGCATCGGCGCAGAAGCAAATCAACGAGCTGTATGCCGAAGCGAAAAATATGCTGGTGACCCACGGCTACAATCTCTTCGACCAACTGCTTGACCCCGTGCGGGCGGCAGAGTTGCGCAAGAAGATTGCCGATCCAGCGACGGATACAATTGTGCTGCGGCTTGACGCGGGGACGGCAAATATTCCGTGGGAGCTGCTGGCAGTCGATGGTGAGTTACTGGCGCTGACCCGCTCGATTGGGCGGCAGATGGAGTTGATGGGCAATGTGCGCAAGCCGCCCACACGCAGCGCCGAGATGCAGGATCGCCTACGTGTGCTGATTGTGGCAAACCCAACGGGCGATCTACCCGAGGTGGAGCGCGAGTCGCGGCGCATTATCGACATGCTCTATGCGCAGGAGTGGGCGGAGATTGAGGTGACGGCGCTCTTTGGGCCAGAAGAGACGGCTCAGCCTTATGTAAAAAGTTTGCTCAACACGCACTTTGATGTGTTCCACTATGCTGGACACGCGTTTTTCGACAAAGCTCAACCGGCCAAAAGCGGTCTGCTGCTGGCGGGGAACGAGGTGCTGACTGCCGAGATGATGTGGAATTTGGCTAGCCCACCCGGGCTTGTCTTTTTTAATGCATGTGAATCCGCAGCCACGATGGAGAATAGTCAGTCGGTGGAGGCAAGCATGATCGATGCGGCCAATGGCGAGTTTGTAAGCGAGCTGCCGCTTGGTTCTATCGAGGCACTGCTGCGGGCAGGCACGCGTAACTTTATTGGCACACAGTGGCCAGTAGAAGATAAGGTCGCGGCAGAGATGGCAATCGCCTGTTATGCAGAGCTTGCGGCGGGCGAGTCTGTGGGCGAGTCGCTGCGACGAGCGCGAGAAGTAACGATCGATACGCTTGGCTTTGCGCCAATGGATTGGGCAAGCTATACGCTATATGGATCCCCCTGGAACCGGCTGTTAGAGTAATTATGAGTTCCGCACCTTCTTCTGTTTGTTTGTCTACATTTGTTTCAGCCCCACAACCCTTATCTCGACTTTGTACGTTTTTGGTCTGTAGCGCAGTTTTCGGGTTCAATGCGTGTTTTGACCTCACCCTAGCCCTCTCCATGGGGGCTTATCTTTACCCACAAATATGAGGGACATGGCAAAAATTGTGGGCTGCCCATGTATCTACCCCCTCCTAGCCTCCCCCAAACGTGGGGAGGAATCGTCACGGGGCGCACAAGATTGCGAGATTTTCGGCCAGAATCTTGCGTCCCAGGTCAGTTCCTCCCCTAAACTGGGGGAGGCTAGGAGGGGGTGCTGATAACTCTGCCAATCCTAAAACCAAGCCACGGCCCAGCAAGATCTGGGTAAAGGTAAGCCGCTGTGAAGGCTAGGGTGAGGTCAATGCGTTGCCCACCCCTAAACAATGCCAAAAACCGTAAAAACACAAGCAACAGAGGGCATCCTTTTGATATTATTACCACTTAGTAAAATGTATAAAGTCGGGCTTATTCAGACTCTATAATTACGACTTTACGCCGTATTGTCGCGCCTGCTAATTGGCTATACTGTTCCCAGAATGCGAATACAAAGCACAGTAGGCAGCTAATCATCCAATCGTCTATTGAGCGTCCATAGTGCGATGAGCGGGAAAACAGTACGCGTCGTAAAATAAGTAAATCTAATCGTATACGTTTCACTCTGTCTGTTTTGCTTATACACTGCACCCTTCCTCGCCGAACCCACCATAATCAGCCCAACAATTCCCAACATTGAAAATAGTGACACGTATTGTATCTTCTCAATAAATGGCGGTGGCCGCTTTGGCTTCGACCGTTTGCACTGCGTGCAAAGCTCAGCCTGCGCTATACTGCCGACGGGCATAATCATAAAAATATATGATCTTGATTTCGCATAATTACCTACGTATCTCTGGCTGAAACGGTAGTGATGTGCGTCCGAATGCGAAATTCAAAAGTTAAATTTATGATCGTGCTGAGTATATCTGCCCTAGACGATTGAGACGATACCACGTATTCGTTAAAAAGTGCATCGGATTTTTTTGCTCGCGCCAAAATGCCACCGGATGCACGTATATGACAGACGGATGGAAGTAGTCAAGCTCTTTGAGTCTGTACCCATTGGAGTTTCTTATGAAAATAATTGTTGTACCCGCAATCATCGTCGTTCTGTTTTTGTGCTGGTTTATCTCATCGGTGACGGCAGATTCGGCTTGTGGCAACTTACAAGAGCCGACTAAAAAATGTGCCGAACAGAGATCGGTGTTACTACCCTATGTCTCGGTGCCACAAGAGCAAACCAGTCAAAGCCCAACAGCCGTACCGACAGGCGCGCCAACCTCAGAGGCAGCCAAGCCAACACCAACGGTTAATACGCCAACACCTCTTTCAAGCACACCAAATCCAGTGACTGCTACCGCGCCACCTCCCCTCGGCACACCCGCGCCAACCACTGTAGCAGGTGCGACCGCAACGCCCACCATAGAAGCAACTGCTGAGCCAGCGACTGCCACCTCAACATCCCCGCCTAGCGCGCCCACATCGACCAATGTTTCAAATGATGTCCCAAACGCAACGGCAACAGCAACGTCGGAAGCAACTGTCGAGCCAAATCAACCGCCAACGGTATCGCTTATTGCACCAAGCAGCGGCCAATCCTTTGCGGCGAGCGAGTTAATATCTGTCGAAATTTCCGCAACAGATCCAGATGGCTTAATTGAGAGAGTAGAGCTATTTGTAGACGATAACTCATTTGGAATCAACCGTTCCGCCCCATATCGTTGGGATCTGTCGAGCTTGGCAACTGGGCCTCATGCGTTGCGAATGGTGGCGATAGATAATGAGGGCAAAACAACCGAAGCAGCCTTGACCATAACCATTCGCGAAGAGTCAATACCCGCACTGCTCTCTGACCCGCCGATTGTGTCCGAGCTCAAGCAGATCGGTAATGCACTCAGCATCTCGTGGACCGGATGTGAAGCAGCAACGTCGACACGCGTTTTATATGGCAAGGAATCCACCCGACCGAGCGAACTGATCACAATGGTTCAAACATTAACCACGCCGAATCTAGCTACGACAGGAAGCTATCAGGTTCTTGTCGAATGCTATGACGAGTTGGGCAACAGCATCTTTGGCGAGCCAGAATTTGTAAACTTTATCGCAGTGGGGTCCTAATGAAAAAATCTAAACTTATGCTGTTGATTGCAGTAGTTAGCGCTGTTACACTCCTAACCAGCAGCATCGACCCAACCCCCGCTCGATCTCAGGGTGGTGCTCCACTGATGGACTATCCGCCCAATCAAGATTACGGTCAGCAGGGCGATTTTATTGCAAAACGCGCCACGGATGCAGGACGGAGCGCCATCATCAGTACAATTGGACCCGCGCTGCTGCTGTTGCCCGAAAGCCCAGGCAGCTCGTCCGCCCACGTTACTCTACAAACTTGGGACAGTTCGTGGGACATGTCGAATCCAATGAATCCTCAGTTTGTGCGCTATGTCAACTGCCTAGATGGAACCTGCCGCAATGGTCAAGGGATCCATGCGCACGCCACCTTTACCAATTTCTGGAATGATGAAGCCTACTTGTGGACCAACAATCAGTGGCAGTTGGGGAACTCTCACAGGTACGATCCGGTGAGCGGTGATACGGTACCCGAAAGCCCCCCCGGCGAAATTACAAGCGGCAGGCTCTATGCGCCTTTCATTATTAGCGATCTGTGGAGCTATGGTGCGCCCTTTGCCAATAGCCAAACGCTCTACTACACATTAGCATCAGGCCCCGATTGGCGCGGCGCGCCCATTGCGACGTGGGATCATCTGGGCAATACTGGGGTTACCGGCTTCTTCTCTTTTGTTGGCGATCTGATGATTGTCTCCGCGGATCAGGCATCAACGGGCATGGCGATCTATAGCATGAATGGGTGGAAGTCCGGCATCGCGTCGGGCGACTTTGTTCCCCAACTTCTATCTGTTTACCAGCCTAACTTAATTGAGCCAGACGGCAGCGGTGTCGGTTTGGGCGGCTACTGGGCAGAACCATACGGGTCCAACAAAATGATCTGGGCTGCACGCACCAACGCCAGCGCGGGTCGAGCCTACCCAGCTATGTACGTGGTCGATTTTAGCGACCCCACCAATCCGGCGCTTACATGTGAACTCTACTTCGATCAAGACACAACAACCCTGGCAGATGGCGACAACATGACGATGCCCATGTACGTCAATTATCAGGATCAGTATGCCTATGTTGATGAGATGAAGGTGGATATCAATGCGTGCGAAAGTGCCTATCAAGCCGGGAAAGCTGCCGATCCAGAGTACATTATAAGCAGCACAGAGATGGCGACAATTGCCTACAAATTTGCCACCCACCAAAATCATTGTGACGGATCGCAATATTTCCGTCCGCTAGGGCAGATAGGTATCTTTGGCGGGTACGATCGCTTTGGGACCGAAGCCATTGTTACTTACAGTGGCCCCCCTTTTGAAGAAGGCAGCTACCAAGCTGGATACATTGCCCACAATTTTAGCTCGGATCAATCATTGATAGGGAATGCTAATGTACAAGTAGGGGATACTTTGTCGGGCCGCACTATCACCAGTGTAGAAATTGATGAGCGGGTCAACACTCAGGGCATGTGCTTCTTTGTGACGAGCGATGAGCCCGATCAAACCGCCCCCTATGTTTCGGGACATCGTCCTCTAGCCAACCAAACAAATGTTGCAACCGACACCTTTATAAGCCTCCACATTCCAGAGACGTTGCGTACAGAAACGCTTGTCAATGCGTTTCAGCTAACGCGCGCAGACACGGGCGCAGCAGTCGCATTTCATCAACGTCTTTCGCACACTGGATCGATTACGCTGAGACTCACTGACGATTTGGCAGACGATGTGACCTATCATGTGGACGTCGCTGGCATTCAAGATTATATGGGCAACATAATGGCCCCCTATCGCTTTACCTTCTCGACGGGTGATGCGCTTAGCTCTGAGCCAACGCCAACTACAGTTCCACCGACGGATACGCCGGTCCCAGCGCCGACCGATACACCAGTTGTTCCACCAACTGACACACCGATCATTCCGCCGACCGATACACCAGAGATTCTGCCAACTGACACGCCAGAGATTCCGCCGACCGATACACCAGAGATTCTGCCAACTGACACGCCAGAGATTCCGCCAACCAACACGCCAGAGATTCTGCCGACTGACACGCCGGATATTCCACCAACCGACACGCCAGAAATTTTGCCGACTGAAACGGCAGTTGTCCAACCGACCAATACACCGGATATTCCGCCGACTGACACGCCAGCGCCCACGGCGACACCCGAACCAACGGGTTGGATCCACTGTGCCGTTGAAAATGAAAATTGTTCAGTACCCAGTACGACCGTTGTGCGATACGGCATTGATGGGGCATATGCATACTTGGAAGAGGTGACAGGCACCGTATGGTGCAAGAATCAAGTCTTTGGCGATCCAGCAGTTGGCGTTACCAAGTCATGTGAATACTGGTCCGGAACGCCCGCTACTGATTATGCAGGAACGCCATACTATCCAAACCAATCGAGCCAGATTAGCTGCCTGCCTGAGTCTGAGCGAGATAATGTGTGGGTTGTGAATCCCGACAATGGTAGCATCACAATTATTGACACAATCCTTGAACCGGGCTCACAATCTATCATTCTGAATGGGCAGCGGGAGTTCTATGCCAACTATCGGACGCCTACCTCTATCACTCGGGTCGGCGAAACCTATGCGGTGACCTATCGCGACGACGATAAGGTTCTCTTTTATGAGGGTGAAACAGGCAATCCACTCTTTTCGATTGATACGGGACACGGCAGCCAGCCTGTCACATCAATTACCGATGGCGCGACTCTTTTTGTATCACTCTTTGGCAGCGGGGAAGTCATCGCGATTGATCCAGAGAGCCGTCGCATCATCAATCGGCTGGCTGTTGGCCCGATGCCCCGCGCGATGGCGATGGTGGGCACGCGCTTGCTCGTGACTCGTTTCATCTCCCAACCAACCCATGGTGAGGTCTATGATATCGACACAAATAGCGTTGACAGCGGGGCTAGTCTCTCGCTCACGCGCACAATTCAGATCAATAAAGTACTGGTCAACGACGATATCGATCAAGGGTCGGGTATCCCCAATTTTCTTGCCAGTATCGTTATCAATCGTGATGGCACCGAAGCTTTTATCACGGCGCATAAAGCCAACATTGATCGTGGAACCGGGCCGCAAAGTTCCGGCGTGGCGCTAGACGACGACAATACGGTACGCCCGATGATGGTGCGGCTAGATTTGGTTAATCACCGAGATGCGAATGTAGAGCCGCTTTCACCCGCTGGAACAATCGATTTTGATAACGCAGCTGACCCCGCAGGTGTTACCTTCCTCGTTGATGGTGAGACTCGGATGGTCACATTTCAGGGCAACAATGTGGTAACGGCTTACAATGAGCAGCAAAATTCCTTTACGCAATTCTCCAGCGGTTTTGGCCCACAAGAAATGTGTACAACGCTACGCGGCTTGTATGTGAAGAATTTTACAGAGCGTTCAGTCAGCGCGATTGATGTTGCCAACTATCTAGCTAGCGGAAATCGTAATCCGCATATTGCAACGATCCAAACTGTGGACGACGAAAAACTGACGGTTCAAGAGCTCGAAGGGCTGCGGCAGTTCTATCATTCTAGCAGACCGCAGATGGGGCAAGAAGGCTACATGAGCTGTGCGAGCTGCCACATAGATGGTGGGCAGGATGGTCAAGTTTGGGATCTAACCAGCTTGGGTGAAGGGATGCGCAACACCCTCTCGCTTAATGGAACAAGCGGCACCCGTTTTGGCAACCTGCACTGGTCATCTAACTTTGATGAGGTGCAGGATTTCGAGCTGCAAATCGAGGAGCTAAACCGTGGGGAAGGGCTGATTCCTGGAAAAACTTTTAATGGTGAATCGCCTTTAGATCAAGTCATGATGGGCCAATCAGCAGAGCTGGATGCGCTGGCAGCCTACGTATCGAGCTTAGGCAAAGAGTCGGTCAAGCGGTCACCTTATCGAACCTACACAGGCGAATTAACCGAAGCAGCGGCGCGCGGCCAGCAGATCTTTGCAGCGGAAGGATGTACAAGCTGCCATGCGGGTCAGGCCTTCCGCGATGGTCGGTCGCACGATGTTGGCACCATCAAGTCAGCGTCGGGCAATCGCTTGTCGGGTGATTTAAGTACTATCCGCACGCCGACGTTGATCGAACTGTGGGAAACGGCTCCATATTTCCACGACGGCAGCGCGACTACGCTGAACGAGGTACTGGATGTTGGAACACACCAGCGCTCGTTTATCGACAGTGAAGAGGCAGATCTGATTGAGTTTCTGCTCTCAATTGATCGGGATCTCTTTATTGAGGATGGAGTAGCGTATCCAGATTTTGAGTAGCTGTAACGTCAAGCCAAAAGATGATTACTTATAAGTTGGAGCAAGCCGTCAGATTAGCATTCCGCGAATGCGGGTCTCTCCCTTGATACCCATTACATACTACAGATACTGATGTGGGGTAATCGAACTGTATGAGCATAACTCGCGTGCGACGCTTTGACCAAACAATCTCGGGTATTCGGCTCAAGCATTGGTCAATGCGACGCACGCTAGTCCAGTCTATCCCGTGAGAAAATGTGCGACGCACACGAGTTAAGCCCATACACTTGCCCTAACTAGTTATACTCGCCACACAAAAAGCACCACCTGTATCAACCGATACAGGCGGTGCTTTTTTGCATTTTGTAGATAAAACTGTCATAGTGGGGTAGGCAGAAATTTCTCTTCACAAGGAACTAATTTTTATGGCAATACTTACATTTGATACGCTTAGCGATTTGTCCGAGCATTTTGACGGCCCCGTTTTTGAGGACACACTGAATCAAACATTGTTGGTGAAAGATGAGCTAAACCACACTTGGTTACGCTATCGCTGGAGCCACGGCAAACGTGAGATTCAATACTTGGAAGATATCCCAAATGATGACATGCCGCTGATGTTGCAGATCTATCCTGAGTTTTAGATGCCCGCACTGGCTTTACTTCGACTCAACTCAATGCAAAGCAACTATTGACCTGTGAACAAGCGTAGCCAGCGCTATCCGCAATAAAGACTCATCAACCCATTCCGTGACTAAGCCGATGGCTGAGCGTGGAAGATAGTCCACTGATCAAAGCCAAAGGCGACACCCATACCTGCGCCCCGTGACAACCCCCAACCCTAATTCTCGACCAGCGGCAGCAGCACCCTGACCTCAGAAGTTGGCACCGCCGTTGGCAACAACACCGTACCCGGCGTCAAAGCAGGCGTTGCCGTCATCAGCAGCGCCTCTGCCCCATTTTGCACAGCCTCCTCAACCACAATTCCCGCATCCTCATCTTTACCACTTCGATTTTCGTCATCAATTACTTGATCATCCACACTGTCAACAATTGTCGACAGCGGCATGGGCGTGTTGATTGAAGCAGCAACCGTTGGGATAGCAGTAACCGTTGACATAAATGTCGCGGACGGCGTAAAGGTCGCGGTTGGCTCTAAAGTCGGAATTGGCGTCAAAGTTGATGTCGAATCTGGCTCAGCCGATGCACTCTCTGCTATTGGAACCTGCTCTTGCGTGCCGATCAGCGCAAAAGGCTGCGCACCAAAGATCGTATCCACACGTTGACCCTGCACTGTAATCACGTACAAACCAGGTTGCGGATCCACCAGCCGCACGCGCTCCACATTGTTGATCGTATCTGGCTGCATCCCAGCGCTGCCTGCTTGCGGACCACCCCACCCATAAACCGTGCCTGCCGGACCCTCCACGCGCAAATCTAAATTGTTGATCAGCGCGCTGCCCGCAAACTGTGGCGCAGGCGGATCCGTCCAGACTAACGTAAAGTCTAGCGCCGTCACGCGCTCGCTTGGATCAACAATAACTTGATCTGGTGTTGGTGTTGGGGGGACGGATGTCGCAGGGACAGGTGTCGCAGGTATAGCTGTTGCCGTCGGTGAGATCAGCGTAGGACTAGGCGTGGTACTAGGCAGGGGGCTGGGTGTAGGACTGGGCGTGGGACTGGGCGTGGGACTGGGCGTGGGACTGGGCGTGGGACTAGGCGTGGGTGGCTTCATAATTTCGAAAACCGCTGCCGCCACAAGCGTAGATTGCTCTGCACGCAGCGTGTGCAATCCCTGTGTTGCATCGACTGCCGAATTGAGCGTAAAGCGAAGCGCACCCACGCCATCCACCATCACACTCCCCGCTGAGGCATTATCCAAATAGAGCGTTGCCGCCACGTTTGGATCAAAATTGCGGCCACGAAATACAAACTGCGATCCAGCCGCAGCCTTACTGGGAGAAACCGTTAGCACTGGATCGGGTCGCGCTGCGGCCAAAATCGTAAACTCTGCCTTAGCAGAACGCCTCGCACTATCCACAACCCGTATGCGATAGGTGCCAACACGAGTCGACTCAGTTGTGTTGATCCGCAGCGAAATGCGACCATCCGCACTGCTTGCCGCCGCGCCAATCCTCGTACCGTTGGCATAAATCTCAACATTCGTATCACTTTGTGCAAACCCACTTCCCGTAAGCCGAAACATACTGCCCGCCACCGCAGCAGTCGGCGAAATCACAATCGTCGGCGCAGCCGCAGCCACAATCGTAAAAGTCGTAATCGCGCTTGTCCCCACCTCGTCCATCGCCTCGACCGTGTACAGCCCAGGCGCAAAAGTCGTATCGCTCTCCAGCGTAAAAGCTACCACGCCCCGGCCATCCACAGCCACTTGCGCAATCTGATTTTCACTTGGCGTCCCGTCCCGTTCGCAGCGTTCATAGCAGAGCGTCGCCACGCTCGACGGCTGAAAATTTGCACCCGTTAGCAAAAATGTCGTACCCGCTTCGCCCAAAGTCGGTGTACTCTCCAACGACGCCTCGGCAAAGCGCATGGTCAACCGCACATCATCGACCAGCGCCTTCATATGTGGTGCATTGCCATTACTGCTGGCATACAGAATTAGATTTCCCGAACGGCCAGCCAACTCATCCAAATTATTACTAAACTTTTTGGAGAAAGAATAGTCACCATCATTCGGCCAGCAATCTGGTCTCTGTGGCGAAAAGGGTTCGATATAAGCGCCCGCTGAGTCGATCAGCGTCACGCAGAACCAGTCGTATCCGTTCTGGGGGGACGCAATGTCCTGTCCGATGACGCGTAAATCGAGCGAAAGTTCAAGATCGCTGCTTTCGCTCACCTTGGCGGGAAAGTGTAGCGGATACCAAAGCCCATTGCCGACCGCGCCGCCGCCAATACGGAACGAATGGCTGCCGTTGATCACCTCATCGGCCTGATCCGTGCGCACTGGAACGCCCGATCTGATCCACACATTCTGCCACTCGTCTTGCCACTTTGGCTCTTCGAAATCGCCACCACCGATTAGGTTTTGCAGGGCAGCATCGGGTTGGGCAGCGCTAGAAAGTTGGTCCAGCGTTGCGCGCGATCCAAACGCATCCGACTCGTCATCGAGCAGTGCTGGAACGGGAAAGTTGCGGATCAGATGCTGATCGAGCGGCAAGCCCGTCGCGGGGCTTTGGGTCAAGTCGACTATCGTTGTGTTGGGCCGCGCGGTCAGTGCCGCCGCCGAAACCACGAGCGGGGGATCACTATCGAATTCAGCTGGCTCAACTGTGAAAAAGGCGCTGATCGCCTCTGTCGAACCCACGCTGTTGCTGATGGTGCCTGTATTCGTAAAAACGCCACCGCTATCGAGTGAGGGTATATACCCGCTGGGGGGCGCGGCCACAAAGGTGCCGATCTGATCCACCCCAATGATTTCAATTTCAAACGAGACACTCTTGCCCGTTTTAAGCCCCTCCGTCACATCTTCAAGCAACAGGTAGCGCGCCGAGACGGTATCTGTCAGATTGATGCGCCCCCAACCGCTGTTAAAGTCGGGCGCAATCGCGTTGATGCCGTTTGCCTGGTTGAAAGGGGTCGCACCATGCAGAATGGCGGCTTTCAGCAGCGCGGCACTTGGATCCGTCATGCCGACGTCGCGAGTTAGCCATTCGCGTAGTAATGCTGCACCGCCCGCAGCCAGCGGAGTAGCCATAGAGGTGCCGCCGCTGTACGCGTAAAATTGATCTTCGATACCCCAAAATGAGTTGCTCGGCGCTTGTTCGGCCCGCGTCGACAAGATCCACGTGCCAGGGGCCACAATGTCGGGCTTGAGGCGGCCATCGATTGTGGGGCCGCGGCTCGAAAAGCCAATAACCGAGCTCGGGTCGTCCGCGTAGGAGCCCCAGTTTGGGCGGGCGTTTTCGGATGCGCCAACGGCCAGCACATTTTTGGCCGTAGCGGGCGAGCCAACCGTGCTTGGGCCAGAGCCACTGTTGCCCGCAGAGAAAAATACCAAATAGTCGGGGTGTGTCCAGATAAATTCGTCGACCAAACGTGCGAGTGTGCCGTATCGACCGCCGTCGCTGTTGCCCCAACTATTGGACGCAATGCGTGCGCCTGCGTCGTAGCCATTCGAGAGAAATTTTCCGTCGAGTGTCAGGCAGTGGATTTGGGTCGAATTGTCTAGCCCTAGCGCAATAAAGACTAGCTCGGCCTCGGGCGCAATGCCCGCGTGCGAGTTTGCATAGCGATGCTGGCTTGGGTCGCTGCCCGAATTTCGGCCGTTGCCCAAAATAGAGCCAGCGACGTGGGTGCCGTGGCCGTTGAGATCTGTCCACGTGGTTTTGCCCAGACAATTGTCGTAAAAAGGGCCCATCTCTGCGGGGCTAAACGTTTGCCGCAGCCGACCGTCAAAATCGGCATTTAAGGATCCCTGGGTACTCAAACCAGAGTCGACAACGGCGACAATCTGGCCCGATCCGTAGTAACCGAGATCGTCCCACAGTTCGTCAGCATGGAGTACGCTACGCGCCTCGCTGTTGGTGAATACAAGCGGCGTCTCTGGCTCGACCCAGCTTATGGCGGGGTTGCGCAGTAAGGCATCGAGCGCGCTAGTTGGCAGGGTGGCCGCAAGCAGCGGTCCAAAGAGTGCATCGTCTGCGCTGCGTACTTGGCCCCCAATTTTGTGGATAAATGTTTCTACCATACTCAATGGTTCGCCCGAAAAGGCTGTAATATACAGGTCGACGGCGTCTGGCGGATTTGAGGCGCTCAACGTTTGGGCTAAGGCTGGCGAAAGTTTATAGCTTGGCTCGTAAGGGCCGACCCAGCGCACAAAGGGCAATGCCAGAACTTTGTCCGCATCGGGTGGTGCAATCCGCACGAGGTAGGCGTTGTCGGGGACATAGCTAATGGGCTCGGCGTCGAGCGCGGCAAGTTGCGTCAGCCATAGCGGATCGACGGATCCATTTACCAGGGTCACGTTGCTCGTTTGGCCAGCTATAGTTGAATCGATGGCAAATTGCACGAGATGATAGGATGTTTCGGGTTCGATGCCAAGCGGATTGTTCGGTATGGGCGCCTCGTTTCTCGCGGCAGCCGCTTGCAGCGATGTGGTTGGGAGTAATGTGGTCGGGAGCAGTGTGCGCAGGTCAAGACGAGGCGCGCGTTCGGTTAACGGATCAAATGTGGCTGCTTGTAAGCGCAGTTGGAGAGGCAAAATCGCGGCGGGGTCACTTGCACCGGCTCGTAGCTGATTCGAGCCATCAGCGATGGAGGCGCTCAAAAATAGCGCGAGAAATATAATACCAATAAAAGAAAATTTCTTCATGGATGGCTAGCCTTGATAAGGCTCCAAGGGGCAATTGCGGTGCGGTGGTGGCGATGATATTGGAGCGTACTATTCTATCTGATAGTTAACCATTTTATGTCGCTGAACTCTATTGTCATTTGTCACTGATGGCTACGTCGATCGTCTTAGGGGTGATTGGGGGATGCGTTATTCTTGGTCTTAAAATTTACCATCAGTTCAGGATGCATCAACTTAGAAAATTGGCTCTTGACGAACTAATCGAAAACTAATAAAATTAGTCTTTTAAAAATAACGACGTTAGTTTTGAATATTGAGACCAGTAAATGGAGACTATGATGACAATAGTAAACCGATTGAGTATGCCGAACTATCTATTACGGTTAGAAGGTGTTGCGGTGTTTGGGGTGGCCGTCGCGCTTTACGCCATGCAGGGGTTTAGTTGGTGGCACTTTGTGCTACTGTTGCTTGTGCCAGATGTTTCGATGCTGCCTTACGTTATTAATAAACGTTGGGGTGCGGTTGGATATAATTTTGCCCACACTTACACAGTTCCGCTTTTGTTAACGGCCATGTCGCTATTAAGCAGCAGCGACATTGTACTAAAGATAGCGCTGATCTGGTTTGCGCATATCGGCATGGATCGGGTAGTGGGGTATGGGCTAAAGTATGTCACTGACTTTAAGGATACACATTTGGGGCGGGTGTAGCACACAATGCCCTATCCATCACAAGTAGATAAAATTGCGATTGTAGAGCAGGCACGGGTACTGATCGAAGCGGAGGGTGTTGATGCATTGTCGCTTACAAAATTGGCTAGTGCATTAGGGGTCAAAGCGCCGTCACTTTATCGCTATGTAAAGAACAAGGCAGAGCTTTTAGCAGAGGTGAGTTTTCTGACTTTTACGCGGTTAGTAGAATCGTTAGATCCAGCTAAAAGTTCGATTGAAGAGCCACTTAACTCAACTCTGGCTGATTCAATCGAGAAATTAGTTGCAATAACGCAGAAATATCGAAACTTTGCACAAGCTAATCCACGTACATATGTATTGGCTTTTACGGCTGAGAATCGGGGCGACGAGAAACAGCTTGTACAGCTGATTGTGCCAGTCCAACGAGTTGTGGCGCAGGTCGTGCCCGCGAAAGAGCTTCGTGCAGCCTTGCGTGGATTTATGGGGTTACTACATGGGTTTGTGATGCTCGAGATCCACAATCAGCTACCTCGCGGTGGCGATCTAGGTGGTGACCATGAAAAAGCTGTTCGAGCGTATTTTGTGGGGTGGAAAAGCGAAGGTGCAACTAAGGAATAAGAGACTCTAGCTAGTTTCGTTGCTGCCAACTCGATCTAAAACAGCGGTACCGCCGATACAAAGAGCTGCTGAGGCGGGCAGTAACGGATCAATTTGGACTCCGGTAAACCGCATTGCTGCGAAGCTTAATAGTAACATTGTGCCAGATACAAGCAGCGTATTACTTGCTAAGATTTTATACATTTAATACTCCTATAATTCAAATACAACTCAAGTGAAACAGTAGCATCTCTTGTTAGGGACTCGCTAGAGTATAGACAAAAGTACCAGATAATCCAAACTTTATCCCATGCATTTAGCTTGTTTTTGCGGTTTTTACCCGATTCGTAGGGAATTCGTAGGTTTCAAGTACACTCTATTCATGATTAGGCATGTTGAAAGGGTATTTATAAACTTCAGGCGTGTCATCTATCCCTATTCTCATACTTTGGAGCAATACAATATAATATTCTTACTTCGAGGTAAAGTATCTTCTCAATAAATCGAAACTAAGCGGCTTATTTACCTCAGAATATTGAAAAGACACGAGGTAAACACCTAAGACAAAATGTTATGGCTCTTCGCTATCTCATATAGTTGACATTGGAACTAGTTATAGTGAATCTTCCGTGTTAAGTACGTCGCACTGTTCAGAGAGTGGTTCAAGCCAGAACCCATTGGTAACAATGCGACGCACTCTGTCGACCACATGAGATCCGGTTGAATCAACATTATTTTATGACATTGCTAAGTATATGCATATAACAATGTATCATGCATCTATTCTGCTCTACCTGTCTATCCTATATCTCTATCCCGTAAATTTACTGACACTACCCTAATTTGGACAAGCCATAATCAAAGCAATTTTGACACTGATACGGGAGACCCTCGATAAATCAATTGGTTATCAGCGTTCTTCCATATCAGCGTCAAAAACTTAAGCCGTTTTCTTGCCGTAAAAATACGAATTTCACAGCAGAAATACTAAGAAGCAAACTGAATCGAAGTTGCATTTGCATGGCGTGAGTATCTTTAATCGATAGAGCAACGTACGACAGCGCCTATTTCGCATTTGTCAAAAATTTATCTGATTTATCTATAAGAGAAGGCCTAATGTAGTGGTCATGCCACGCTTTTTAGAATAGCGAATACCTTGAGACGCTACCTATTTCTACCTACTTTCTTCAAAAAAAAAGCCTCTCCATTTGGAGAGGCTCAATAAGTTCACGCCTGCCTTTTGTTGGGAAGGCCAACTAGGCAGACTTGAGGCATAAAATAGGGTAGGACTGAGGCAGCCATCAAGGGCTGATGGGAGCATAGTATCACCCATGCTGGAAGAAGTCAATAGGCAGTTTCATTACAAACGATAGTTTTCTTCTTGATGAGCTTATTGCAAAATATATTGCAGATGCTCCTGTTTGCAGCGCCTATTTAGGCAAAAAGTGGCGTCATGCTTTGGCTTTTAACGATTGCGGCCATTTTCTCATCCGATGGCCGTTCGCCTAGGCGACTGGCGGCATCTAAGACTTTTGGTAGCAGGTTGATGTCGCCAACGGTATTTAAAAAGATGTTGGGGCGGCCCAAAACCCACTGTACGGCTACATTAATATCGGCCTGATCCTCTAATGGCTGGTACCAAGTATTGTAAACTTTGGGCGTCGTGGCCCATGGACCACGTGTGATTGATTTAATAGTTTGTACAGCCGCCTTTCGTTCTGCACACATTTCGAGAACCTCTTCAAAATCTGAGCGATATGTCTCATTCTCCATCAGAATGTAGTTATAGGGCAGAAGCACCGAGTCAAAATCAAAGTGAGCCAAACTTCTTTTGTGCATTGCGGCAATATTTAACCCATGACCCGTCACACCGATAAAGCGCACTAAACCTTGCTCGCGTGCTTCGATTGCAGCGTCTAACGCGCCACCGGATCCCATGGCGATGTCCCACTCATCGGGGTGGACAAGTGCGTGAAGCTGAATAAGATCGACCGAGTCGACCTGCAGACGTTCTAACGAGCGGTGAATCTCCTCCTTGGCTTTTTTGTATGAGCGTTCGCCCGTTTTCGTAGCCAGAAAAAAATCATCGCGATGCGCCTTCATCCATGGCCCGATCCGCAATTCGGCATCTCCATAGCTAGCGGCAACGTCAATATGATTGACACCATATTTCAAGAGCAGCTCAAGCACTTTGTCAGCTTCTGATTGCGTTACTTTTCCCAGTGCCGCAGCACCGAAAAGTGTGGCGCTGCTCATATGGCCGGTACGACCAAACTCTCGTTTTTCAATCATCACAATTCACCTTATACAAATCACCTTGGTACTGTAGCCAAATTACTTTAATCAAATTACTTTTAACTAAATTCTGCAACAATACAGTTTATTTTTCAAGGAGGTTTTGGAGTGCTCGTATTACTTCGTCAATTTTCCGTTTATAGCGTAACATCTCGCGCCGACATTCAACTTCTTCGGGCAGTTCTGGTTTAAATGCACGCAGATCGTCTTCTAGTTCAACATCAACATTTAATACTGAAAATTGAATTTCATTGCCAACTAGATGTGCATCCATTTGTTCGGCAATTGTCGTATCATAGTGAGTTAAGTCATTATGTAAATCAACTAAGCGATCAGTCGCAATCGCTGGCATCGGCATCGCTCGTACCGATTCCCAAGCTCTAGTTAGCCTACGATTTTTCACAATATAATATCCATTGGTTTTTGCATGTCGGGGGAACTTATTGACCGTACACTTTCTATTCTTCACAACGCTAAATTAGAGCGAGGACGGAATGATTTATGTTGATCTAGCGTTGTCGAACTTTACATCAAATATAAGTATAAAGCTAAATTGCCTACACCAAAAATATATTTGCTATAAGTGGATTTTTTATATAGTTCGGTTTGCTACACCGTAATCTGCCTGTACGGCTTCTCTTTTTGAGATTGATGCGAAAAGCATAGGCTTAAGACTATTTGTGCTTAGCTCATTAGCATTTAAAGCTATTGATAAAGTAGTAAGAATTTCCAAAAATGTTTGACACAAGTCTCTCGTTAATGCTACTATTGGGACTATGTCTACACAGTATCTAGATGATGTGCCTCAAGGGACATCACAGCCACTAACAGAAACAAACCGAGTTAGGCGGAACGATAGGAAAGAGGTTACGTATGGACCGCCAACCACAACGTTGCAATCGTTGCTGCGACTAAGTCGCGCAGAGGGGGCACTTGCCTTAACGGTCCCGGCGGTTTGTGGAGCGGTATTGGCATGGTGGGAGCTTGGTCAATTTAACATTTTTCTGAGTCTGCTGACAACGATTACTGTTTTCTTCCTAACCACCGGAATTAATATACTGGCTGACTATCAGGATTATGAAAATCGGAAAACGCCAGAAGCAAAGTATTTTTTAACAGAGCCGTACCATGCTGGCTCAAATCTGCTAGTGGAAGGGTTGTTTCGTCCAAGCCAAGCCATACAGTCTTCATATGCATTGATTGGCATTGCGCTAGCATGTACTATTGGATTAACGGTGTATAGTGGTTGGCCGGTTCTCTTCTTTGTCGGGCTAAGTATCATCCTACTTTGTGCATTTTTAACACCACCACCTTATCGCGGGTATTTAAAGTGGGGTATCGGCGAAGGTAGCATCTTTGTTGGTGCTGGATTTTTGCCTCTGCTCTATGGGTTTTATGTACAATCGGGAACGCTAACGACGTTATCACTCTGGTTAAGTATTCCATTTGGTTTATTAAGCGTGCTGGTTGTTTTTGCTTACAGCTTTGTCCATCAACGAACCGATTGGATTTTTGGACGACGCACGCTTGTTGTAACGCTTGGTGAACAGAGATCAATGAATCTAGGAATGATGCTAGTCTTGTTTACATACTTAGCATTGTTGGTGATAGCGGTTTATACAAATATAACTCTTTGGATATTGCTCAGTTTGGTTGGTTTGCCGATGGCAATGAACGAATTTAAACAGCTCTATAAGTTGAAAATTCTTACACCAAATATTCGTTTTCACCTATACCGTACCATTACAAAAACGACTATTCTTACAGGCTCTTTATTACTGCTTGCTCTCTGGCTTGATAGGGTGTTTTAGTACAAAAATTGAATGCGCAATAAGTAAGAAAGACAACAACGATCAGGGCTACACAGAGCGCTTCGCCTTCTTATTTGCCGTAGACACAAATTTTTTCGATATCGCCACTTTTCCTACCCTAAACATCCTCCTCTACTTTAAATATTCTCTTCTCTAAATATTCTCTTCAACATTTATTAAATAACTTAAATTGCATCTAGCAGCTTGTTGGAGAGAAATTTTCTGTACTCAGATTGCTTAGATACACTCAGATTTAGCCACAGGATGGCCTAGAAATGGGTTGTGGCTATCTTAATTTCTGAAAATCTGAATCAACCTGTGTTTAACTGAGTACAAAATCAGCTTTTTCTATCTCTCTTCGACAGTCTGCTAGATAAAAAACATTGCTTTACGGATCATCTCGTTTATTGTATAATATTTTTGTAATTCCCTTGCCCCCTTAACAATAGCTAGTTACTTTATTCGTATAATTAAATCAAAAATTCTTAGGAGAATCAATGAATCGACGTACAATACCATTTCTCTCTTTTCTGCTAGTTGCAATGCTGGCCCTAGCGGCTTGCCCTGCACCGGGTGCCGCAGATGGTGGTGGCACAGAAAGCGGTGACACTGGTGCTGGCGAAATGGCTGGTGGACAGATTACGGCTATGCTTGGCGACACAATCCGCGACTCCGATCAGGCTGCTATTGATTACTGTGTTGCAGAGACTGGTCTAGAAGTTGAAGTTGTTGAGGGGCCACAGAGTGCATCAGATCGAATTGCTCTTTATCTTCAATTCTTGGGCGCTCAAGAAGATGACATCGACGTGTTAATGATCGACGTCATCTGGCCCGGTATTTTGGCCGAGCATCTGATTGATATGAGCCCATATATTGAAGATGCAGACTATTTTGACCGAATTATTCAGAACAACACGGTAGATGGTGCATTAGTTGGTATTCCTTGGTATACAGATGCAGGACTGCTTTACTATCGAACCGATCTGCTAGAAGAATATGGCTTTGATGGTCCACCAGAAACATGGACCGATTTAGAAGAAATGGCCGCTACAATTCAGGAAGGTGAACGTGGCGAAAATGCTGACTTTTGGGGCTTTACATGGCAGGGTAATTCATACGAGGGCTTAACTTGCGACGCACTAGAGTGGCAGGTAAGTAACGGTGGTGGTGAAATTGTCGAGGCAGATGGCACGATCAGCATCAATAATCCACAGGCTGCGGCTGCATTTGATCGGGCTGCAAGCTGGGTAGGAGACATTAGCCCTCCAGGCGTAACAACCTATCAAGAAGAGGATGCACGTGGTGTATGGCAGGCTGGTAACGCCGCCTTTATGCGCAACTGGCCTTATGCTTATAGCTTAGGTAATGAAGGTGACAGCACAATTGCTGACAACTTTGCCGTCGTGTCACTACCAAAGGGCGATGGTCCTGATGCTCGAAATGCCAATACACTTGGCGGCTGGCAGATGGCTGTGAGCAAATACAGCGCCAATCCAGAAGGCTCGGCTGCTTTTGCTGCCTGTATGGCTGGCACCGAAGCACAAAAAATTCGCGCAACGCAGGGTAGCTTCTTGCCGACTATTGCATCACTTTACGAAGATGCAGACGTGCTAGAAGCCAATCCATTCTTTGGGCAGCTTCTAGATGTATTTGCCGGTGGTGCCGTAGCACGACCAAGTACCGTTACGGGCGAAGATTACAACCAAGTTTCAACCGTCTACTTCACCGAGGTTAATAAAGTGTTGAATGGCGAGCAGAGCGGTCAGGAAGCTGTTGAATCAATCGAAGCACAGCTTAACGAGATTTTAAACTGATAGTTGATTTGGCAGTGAAAAAGCTTTCAAATTAGATGTGATAGTGGGGCGGTGCTGTATAGACCGCCCTACTGTTTTTATTAACTATCTGAGCGTCTTCTCAATCATATAGTGGTTACCGCTATATGATTGAGGGATAATTGATTGAGAAAAGATATCTACCTGATTAGTTGAACCAAGGAGGAGCACTGTGGCTGCTGAAGCAATGCAACAACCAAAACGTAAAATGAGCCTAAGCGCCCGTCGCCAAGAGCGTATGGCCTGGTTTTTTTTGTTACCAACTATTTTAATTGTCATTAGCGTCGCGTTTTACCCACTCTTTAACACCTTTTATGTTACGTTTTTTGATGCAAAACTGGGCAGCTCTAGAGCGTGGGAATATATCGGCCTTGCCAATTACACAAAACTTTTGGGTAGCGCGCAATGGTGGAAATCGGTATGGATTACCATTCAATTTACGGTCGCATCGGTCGGGTTAGAGCTGGCGCTAGGGCTGGGTATTGCGCTAGTTGTTAGCAGTAAATTTGCGGGGCGCGGGCTTTTGCGTACGGCCATGTTGGTTCCGTGGGCAATTCCAACCGCTGTCTCTTCGCAAATGTGGAACTGGATGTACCACGATGTATTTGGCGTGGTTAATGACTTTTTTACACGCATCATTCCCATTCTGCCCGAAAAGGTTGCATGGACGGCTAGCAGTTCGCTCGCGCTCTGGTCATTGATCGCCGTTGATGTGTGGAAAACGACACCCTTTATGGCCCTGCTGCTGCTCGCCGGGCTTCAACTCATTCCGGCCGACCTCTACGAAGCCGCCGCTGTGGATGGTGCAACTGGCTGGCGAAACTTTATCTCGATTACGCTACCGCTTTTGCGACCCGCGATTGTTGTGGCGCTTATCTTCCGCACACTCGACTCGCTACGCGTCTTTGATCTCTTTTGGATTATGACAAAAAATGTCGACAGTATGGCGACGCTGAACCGCAAAAATTTGGTCGACTTTCAACAGCTCGGCTATGGATCCACTATTAGCGTGGCGATCTTTGTGGTAATCGGTATCTTTGTCGTTTTCTACATGACATTCATCTATAATCGGAACGAGGTGTAACCATGGTTGGCTCTAAATCGAGCGTTCTTCGCACTGTTTTATTTTGGATTATCGTTCTGCTGATCGCTATCTACACGCTTTTCCCATTTTACTGGGCCATTGTCTCATCGCTGACACCGGCAAGCGATCTCTTTAATACGCCAGTAAAATACTTCCCCGAACGACCGACACTGGATTCTTACATCACGGTGTTTCGCAATCCAGAGTTTCGAACAGCACTCTTAAACTCTGCTTTTGTTTCGCTCACCACAGTTATTCTTTCGCTAGTCATTGGATCGTTTGCTGCATATGCCATTGGGCGTCTTGCCTTCCGCGGTAAATCAATCGCGCTCTACCTAATCCTTTCGATGACAATGTTCCCAGCTATTGCGATTCTGGGTTCGCTTTTTACAATGATTCGCTTTTTAGGGATTTACAATACGCCGTGGGCGCTTATTCTCAGTTACCTAACCTTTACATTGCCCTTCACCGTGTGGGTACTTTCTAACTTCTTCGAAAGCCTGCCCGCCGAGCTAGAACAGGCCGCTTACGTGGATGGGGCAACCACCTTTCAAACATTTTACATGATTCTGCTGCCGCTTACGGCGCCAGGTCTTGTGACAACAGGCCTGCTAGCGTTCATCAACGCGTGGAACGAGTTTCTCTACGCGCTCACCTTTACCGTTGGCGACAAAGCGCGTACCGCGCCGGTTGCCATTGCGCTCTTTTCGGGCGAGCAAGATTTCGAGATTCCATGGGCGGACATTATGGCCGCGGCGGTTGTGGTCACCGTGCCGCTGGTGATTTTGGTGCTAATTTTCCAGAAACGGTTGGTCGAAGGATTAACTGCTGGGGCTGTGAAGGGGTAAGATTAGAGAGGACTTTTTTGGATTCGTTCGGGCATGATATATCGATGCCTCTACGCTCAATGAATTATCTTAATCTCACAAAGACTGGGCACAATATATCGTGCCCAGTCTTTGGCATATATTACAATCTTGCCATGCCCATCATTTGCCGAACATTCAGGCCTGAACTACCTTTAGGCACAAGGCTATCACGGGACGGGAACAATATATCAATGCCCCTACGCTCAATGAATTATTTTAATCGTACAGGCGTAATATATCGTGCCCAGTCTTTGTGCCCAATCTCTATATCGATGCCCTACTCACCCTCGTACAATTGCTTAAATGCCTCAATCAACCGCTCCGTCACTCGCGCCACGTGGATTCCATCATTAACCAGAGCATCCACAAATGATGTATCCACCTCGCCCAAAATGATCACCTCATCAGCTCGTGCCGCCGCTGCACGGTCGCTGCCAATCTCCGGCTGCGCCAACGCTACATAACGCAAAACACTCACCATCCAATCCGAAAATTCTGCCGTCGACCAATCAATGCGCGAGCCGATATATAAATATTGGTGCGGTTCGTCTTGTGGCTCAGGCAGAGGCTGAAGCTGAGGAGAAACAGCGGGTGCATCTAGTGCTTCATAGCTACTCGGTTCCTCCTCGGATCCGACGTGGCTGTCGTCGCCATCACGAACATCATCTTCCTCGGATAGTGGCCCCGTCACATCGGGAACGCGAATGGACCCCCATGTAGCCTCATCATCGGCAACCCCCTCAGCCTCAGCCTCAGCCTTTTCTTTAGCCCCGATCGGTCGCGCTGGCGCATACTGATCCACAAACGCAGAAGTCGACTCAAACGGCTGATTCACTTCGGTAGTCAGCGGCAGCACAACGTTGGGGTTGCTCGGCAAATTTTTCTCGCGGAAGCTTACCCACACCGCTTCTAAACCAGTCAAATGGACATCCGCGCGCACATCTAATCCATCTGGCTCTATAATGTAATAGCCTGGCTCCAGCGGGCTGAACTCTAGCGCAAATTCGCCCAAATCAGGTCGACTGCCGCTCTCTCCATTCATGCCGTCCCAATCCGCTTTCGATAGATAAACGGGCAGCCCCTTCTTGCCCACAACCTCCACACGAACCGCGCTAAATCCGGGCATGGATCCAGTTGCGCTCACCTCGGCCACCCATTGCGACGAAAGCGGCGTAAAGAAAACTTCGCAGCCGTGGCTTTCGTCAACCACAATGTTTTCCTCTTCGAACCCACCATCTACCGTCAACGTGTAGATGCCTGCGCCAAGGCCGCTAAACCGGACTCGTTCGTCGTTGCCCACAATGCGCACATATTCATTTCCAAGCGTGTCAATCAGCCTTGCGGTTGCCCCAATTGCGCCCGGCACGACACCTGCCACTATGCTGCGGTTTACAGTCGACTTTTGGTCGCTGGCGTTATGCTTGTTGTGAATGCCATTTATACTAGATTGACTGATGCTGGGCATAGCTAAATCGACTGTCAACCGATTTGTCCCGTCGAGTGCTAAATCGCTGCGCATGGCGTGCTTTGTTTGCACTGCATCTGCCTTCTCCACCGCTGCTCCACTTGCTGCGTGGGATCCATTTGCTGGAACCGCTTCGAGAAAAATGGAGTAGAGCCCAGCGCTGAGGCCGCCGAACGAATAGGATCCGCTCTCGGACGCTCGTTGGCGCTGTTCACGACCCTGGCCATCGCGCAGGATGACGACCGGCCACGCCACATCCGGGAAAGAGCCCACAGCGTGCGGAGCCGAAACGCCTTCGACATCTTTATTCAAAAAATCGCCGCGGACCGTGCCCGAAATGACAGAATCGCTGGCGGTTTGGGGTCCGTTTTCATCGTAATAGCTAAAGGTGACAAACGGGATTTTGCCGGGCATTAGCTGAACATCGGCTTCGACTTCGATAGGCGTGCCCGCTGCATCTACAATGCCATCGACCTGAAGGGTGTACTCTTCGGTTGGGGACTGTTGATGGTGCGTGCTTAGATCGAGCTCGCAGGCAAATTCGCCAAATGCTGGATCGCTGCCAGTGGTTTCGACATTGCTGCGCCAGCCATCGGTCGTCGCCTGAACCGATAGCCCCTTATAGCCTTGAACCGCGCAGCGTAATTTTGGGCGCTTGAGAGTGGGCAGGGCAGATTTAGTAGTTGGTTCACCGTCGCTCGTGTCGATATAGTCGATTGTGTGTCCCCACCCTTCTTTTGCTAGAGAAAGCTCGCGCTCGTTTTCGCCATCGAGCGTGAAGTTTTGCACGCGGCTGCCGCGCGGATAGACGCGCACGTTGTAGGTTCCGGCGGGCAGATCCATAAAGCGGAACTCGCCACTTTCCTCGGCCATTGTGACCCACTCTTCGCCATCATCGGTACGCAGCAACATGACCACGGATCCGCTGCCGCCGCGCACCTTGCCAACGAGAACGCTGCGTGCGCTGCCCTGTTCGAGCGTGGAGAGATCGAGATCCAGCCGCAACTCACGTTGCCCTTTGGCGACTGTAACCGACTCAATGAGATCGGTCCCTTCGATGCGCACTGTGTACGGGCCGACTTTTACGTTTGGAAAGCTGTAGCGGTTGCTCGTGTCGACCAGCACACGGGCAATCTCGTTGCCCTGCTGATCGAGCACAACCGTGCGCGGTGTGTCCGTGCGTGGTGCGTCTATTGGATGTTCATCCCCTTGGCGCACGCTGCCCTTGATGGTGGCAAGATCACCCTGCTCATCACCTTGCCAGCGGCGCAAAACTTTTGGCTCGGATCGCAACGCTTGCACAATCGGCAATGCGCCATCGAACCAGCGCTCGCTATACCAAGCGCGATTTTCGTACCAGTTTGCTTGGCTGCCCAGCTGTTGATTGGCGATGACTGAAAATGCGCTGCAAAAGTAGTAGTCGGGTGCAGCTTTAAAGCGCTCGCTCGACCCCATCATAATGCGGCAGGCTTCGAGCGTTTGAGCCATGTGTAGATTGGGCGTTGTCGCGGGGTAGCGTGGATCTGTATTTTCGCTGATGAGATAGCCATTTTCGGTGGCAAGAATGGGGATGCTGCGCCCAAGATGGTGCTGGTGACGCTGATTAAAGTGTTGATAGGCCAGCCAGCACGCATGATCATCTGCAATGGTGGCGCGGGGGTTGGCGTGCTCGGCGCGCAGCTGGTTGATGGCGTACAGCGGGCGTCCGTGCCACGGGTCAAAGCCGGGGCGTTCGTCGGAGACGGTGCGGTAAAAACGATCTGTGTATGGCGTCCCTTCTTGGTTGCCAATGTCATACGGGTAGTCGAGCGGACGGTTGCGCGAGAAGTTGTGGATCGCTTGCCAGATTGGCCCATCGAGTAGATCTTTGCGCCCCTTTTCCACGATTTTGCCGATGATGTCCCAACTGCTGCCGCCCGAGATGGCTGGGATGGCCGGCATTGCGCCGCGCTCAAGCAGTGCTTCGAGATCCGCGACCACGTCTTCGACCACGATGTCAATAGCGTTGGCGGGCACGCGCCCACCTTTCCACTCTGCATCTTGATCCGGTTCGTTGTTAAACTCGATATAGTGGACGCCGATGCGCGTGAGCGTGTCGACTTCGACCAGATCGCGCAGCGTCATGCGGCCCGGGTTCGAGCGTCCGCGGTAAATGCGCACAATGGGCATAAATCCTTCGGCAAGCAACAGTTCGGTAAATTCTTTGGCTCCGTCGTGGTTGGGGATCTTTACCCATTTGATGCCCATTGCCTTCATTTCTGGGATCCAGTAGTCGCGGATCTTGCCGAGACCAATAGACGCGGCAAAGCCCGGGCTCCAGTGGATGCCTATGCCTGTATCGTTTGTGGGGCGCGGGTATTCGTGCAGTTTCATATGTGTGGGCAATTATACTTAGCAATGTGGGAATGGGGCAAGGTTGCGAGGGCTCTCTTATCAATCTATTAATCCTCGATATGATGCTTTTCCACCGTTGCGCTGTGACTCTTTTCATCTACCGAGATATAGAGCACACCCTCGGAAAGTGAGAGTACTAGCTTACTGCGGCGGTCTATCCACTGCGCTACTTCTTCGACAAAGGGGCGGTGCAGCGCATAGATCGGGATTTCGGCTGCTTGGTGGATCTTTTTACCCATTAGCTGTGCAGTAAATTGATTCATGTCGCGGTACGTGTAGATGGCAGAACGATTGGCGATTTTGCTGCCGCGGTGAACGTGTTCAGCGCTGGGCAGCCCCACATCTATCCACGCGAGAACATCCCCCGTTAAGTCGCGGATGTAAATGGCGGGTTCACTACCGGCGGCCACACCTTGAGTCAGTTCGATGCCTTCGGCATATTCTAGACCGTAGGCAATGATGCGCATAAACATGTACGCTGCGGATTCGGAAGGCTGGCGCGCGATTCGTAAGTCAAACGTTTCGTAGATATTTTGATCTACATTGGCCAATTCAATAGATAGATTGTAGACTGTTGCGCTCTGTGCCATCTGTTCCCTTTTGTTAGTTCTGTTATCTGGATTTATCGAGAAGATACATTTAGAGACTCTCCCAAATTGTGTAAATGGCGTTCAATTACTGAACCAGATAGAGTCATTTACACACTTTGTTGTACAGTCCCTATATTAATGATAATTTTCCCTTTAGCACGACCTTCGTTCAAATAGCGCATTGCATCTGGAAGCTGGGGTAGGGGATATCGCCTGTCGATTAAGGGTGTAACTTTCTCCGCTTCGACTAACTCTTTTACAAAGGTTAGATCCGCTTGATTCGGCTTTGCCATTAAGCCCGTCATTTTTTGATTGCTGCCCATTGTTGTGAACGAACCCAACAACATTGCCTGAAAAATTTGCTTCATCGAACCGCCAGAACAGACATATGTGCCGTTGGGCGCTAAGGCTTGTTTGTATGCGGAAATGGGTAAGTTTCCGTTCGCCGCCAAAATTAGATCATAGCGTTGTGCCTGCTCTGTAAAGTTTTCTTGCGTGTAGTCAATGACGTGATCTGCGCCAAGAGAGCGCACCGTCTCTATTTTGCTGGTACTGCAAACGGCGGTTACTTCTGCCCCTAATGCTTTGGCGATCTGCACCGCAAAGGTCCCGACACCACCGGATGCACCGTTGATTAAAACTGTTTGCCCTGACTGAAGCCCTCCTCTATCGCGCAGCCCCTGCAAGGCTGTGACTGCGGCCATTGGTATCGCTGCCGCATCTTCAATTGTCAGGTTCGTTGGTTTCAATACCAGTTGATCTGCGGGTGCGCAGACATATTCTGCAAAGCTACCACACCCGCATGAGGACAAGTCTCCAAATACCTCATCCCCGGTCTGAAACTGTGTTACATTCTTGCCAATAGATTCAACCTCGCCCGAGACATCTGCGCCAAGTATTTTCTTCCTTGGTTTGCGCAATCCGCTATCGAATCGTACAACAAACGGCGTGCCCCGCAGCAGGTGCCCATCTGCTGCATTGGCTGATGCGGCATCTACTTTTATCAAAACTTCATTCTCTTTGGGGAGTGGTTTTTTAAGTTCTTCTAAGCGCAGCACGTCTGGCGAACCATAGTCGTGATAGACAATTGCTTTCATGTTTGTCCTTTTGATTAAGCGTATGAATACTGAGTATCTAGCACTTATCAGTACGCATCAATTGTCGAACCGTTGCGCTACTATCAGATCACGCCTTTGCTTTAAACTGTCGATCTGCAAAATCCATAAAACAGCGCCAATCGTATGCCGTTAGATCGTGCTTGCCGGTGCGCAAGTGATAGCCAATGTTGCCCGTTAAAAGTGGTTCGTCTGGCGTGGGCATTTCATAGCTTGGAATGCCGACCTGACCAAACAGCTGATAGACCGGGCTTGCCTGCACGCAAGAATTGAACTCGGCGACCGGATCGGCCCACTCATCTTCTGTTGAACTACACACATAAAGGGGACGCGGCGCAATTAACCCCAGCAGCATATGTTGATCGACGGGCAATTCATCTTCCTTTCTATTATAAGCGCGATAGTTATGGCAGAACCAGTGCGGAAATTCTCTGTTGATCGCCTCGATGGTTTCGCCCTGTTTGCCCCGTGAAATGGCCGCACCCGTACAGCCCGAATTATTCGAAATAACCACCGCAAAGCGTTGATCCTGCGCACCCGCCCACAGTGCGGTTTTGCCCAAGCGCGAGTGCCCACCAACAGCAACTCTGGTCTGATCAATTTGATCATCTGTTTCAAAATAATCCATCGCACGGCTCAATGCCCATGCCCACGCACCAATGCTGCCCCATGCGTCGCGCGTGCGTATCAGTGGCCCATCCAACAGCGGGTGGAGTCCATTCTGAAAGCCATCATCAAAGTCTGGATCTACGTCTGCATGGTAGATGGTGGCTAGGCCATATCCGCGCGCCACAATTTGTTCAACAATAAAGCGGCTGGCTTTTGCACCGCGCTGAACCGCTGCCGGAAGCTGGTCGGGATTGATGTAGCTTTTGGGCAATTTAATCGTTGGGTCAGCGTGGATCGTGTGGTTGCCGCCAAAATTGAGAAAGGTGAAAATGGGGGCGGGGCTGGTCAGCGCAGCGTGTGGCAAATAGATCAGCAGATCAATCTCCAGCGTTTGCTGATCTACGGCTACTTTGATAGTCACCTGTTTGCGGATCGCGTTGCCGTCAAGCGCGCTGTGATCCTCATCGGTTACGGTGAAGGTAAGCTGGGCTTGCTGATCCGGCGTGTGGCCATAGACCTGAGTAGCAAAGAGGTCTAAAATTTCGGGGCGACGAGCCTGCCGCCACGCGTGGATCGACTCAACTGACGTGCCGTCACCAGCAATTAACGGATCGGGGAGGGAACACATCTCTCTCATAGTCTCTTCGTCTTTAGTATGCTACGAACACGCGCTTTAACCGATGGAGCTTCTTCGTGTAGCGCTCTCTCCAAAGGTGCCGTTGCTTCCGTACGATACGCTGCGTGCTGATGCGCCAATACATCAAAGCCATTATACGCCCATGCATGCACAAATTTATTATTGTCGAGCAAACAAGCGCAGAAAAGTCTTGACCGGCTCTTTTTGTTTGTTGTTAATGGGCAAGAAGGGGAGTAACTGTAAGAGATGTAACTTCGTCTGCCATGCTTCAAGCTGAGGCAGCAACGTATAGATCGTGCCGACTTCGCTGAGAGAAAACGTCCGATCCGATTCAGCAACTTTTTTGAGCAGCCACGATGCGCCCACCTGCAAAACCAGCTCTTCTAGATAGGTGATTAGGGCGGTAACAAATTCATTTTGCTGACTGTAACGCGCAAAAATAGCGTCGAGTGCAGCAACAGTTTTGCCGTCCCACAATTCAATCTCGTGCTGAAAGCTCATACAGAAACTCTCACATTTGAAAACTCTCACGTGGCCCTAAAAACCAAACAAGCCGTAAAGCAATGCCGCCACAACCAGTACGGCAATAGCAACCATAAAAATGAGCAAAAAATTATTGCCCATCCCTACCATTTCTGCACTATCGCTCTCTCCGTGATCCCACTCATGTCCTGATGACTCTATTTCGTCTAGTCGACTAAACTTGTCATCATATAACTCGTCTTCATCTAAATCATCATCATTGAACTCATCATCAAACTCTTGATCGGACGCATTGTCTGACTCATCATCGCTCACCAAAGCGTTGATCACAGCCATGGCCGGGACAACATGACCCGGCATTACTCGTACATTGAATAGCGGTCCATCTGGAGAGAGTGCCAGCTCTGGTTCAACATTCTCTGAGTTGACCCTCACAACTTGGGCCATCATCCGCATTTGCCCCAGTTCTTCTTGGATCCAAATTGCTTCATCCTCCGAACCGACCGTGACAACGGTTTGCATCGTCTCTACATCCGTTTGCAAGCGCTCAGGCAACTTGGGTGGCGCTGCACCAGCAGACAATTCGGTTTCGCATTCTGGACAGACGTCAATCCTATCCTCATATTCGGCAACCCGACCGACCGCGTCTAAAAATGGACATTCTAAATTAGGACAATGTTTCATGGGTGAAAGTTTCCAATATTTGGATGATGCTTATGATTAAATAATTGATGCAACACAAGAAGGACCATTTAATGCTAACGGTACGATTGGCTTTTCGGCAAATACATCTTCTTATAACAAAGAGTGATTTATGGCTGTCCCGCGATTGAGCTGCAGGCAATATGTACTAAAGCTCAACGCCCGCAGCCGCCCGCATATCTGGATTTTCGCGATGAAAGCGATTGACCATCTCGACCGTACGCAGCCATTCGTAAAAGATTCTCTTTATGTTGACAAGGGTAACGCCCGCCTGCTGCATCCGGTTCAGCCCCAATTCGTGGTTCGGCGCAGGGGATCCGGTTGCGTCGGTGACAACCATCACTCGATAGCCTAGTGCCAGCAACCCTAGCGCAGAATGCAGCACGCACACATCCGTCTCCAATCCAATCAGGATCGCGCTCTTGCGCTCAGTCTGCTCAACCGCGGCAAGAATATTGGGCTGCTGGGCCAAGCCAAAGATAGCTTTATTGAAAATGGTCGTGTTGATCGGCAACGTCGCCAGTAGATTCGTCTCCAGCGGCTGTTCGTCAAGCTCTTCCCCGGTCACGATCAACGGAATCTCGCACCAGTTAGCGAGCCGCACGAGCCAACAGATGCGGTTAACGAGTTGTTCGCTATCCAAAACATTTCTGTCCCATCTCGGCTCTTTGAGATGTGGTGTGGGACTGTTCTGGTCAGATAAAGTAGAGCGTGAGAGCTTATCGAGAAACGCGGGTTGGACGTCGATCACAATGAGGATGGAATCGGCAGGATCGATGAGAGAGTGAGGTGAAAATTGAATGCTCATTTGGCTATCCGGGCCGTACTAGAACGGGCAACGTCTCCAGCGGTATAGTCACATGAATTGAGCGTGCTTCTAAGCATCAATAAATTGATTGTATCATTACTACTACATTCCGGTGCAAGTAAGCTAACAGTTTCTCAAGCTATTTTATAGCTAACCACTAGATAAGTACTGATACTGCTCAACCGCTGACTTAATCTCAGTTTTATGCTGGTAAATATTAATGATTCGCTCTAACTCAATTTTCACCTCACCATTTGGCGTAAAGATGGAGATGAGATTCCGATTCTTTCCAAAATGCAACCGACAGATGGGGCGGCGATTATTATTATCCCAGAGAATTGCGCAATAGCTCTTCGCATCGCGAATTACGATTCGGCTTGGATCTGCAATCTCAGCTCCGATTGCTTGAACAATTCGGTATGCTTTCATCTCTTCTGGTGTAGTTTCAATAGCATTTTTTTCTTCAGTCTTATTATCAATACCAATTGTGGATTCGCTCAACGTAGATTGTTCTAGCTTATCAGTTTCAAGGGCTGTTTTAAGTCGCTTGTTTACGCGTGACCGAACGAAGTCCTTCAATGCATTGTCCGTCAGAATTGTAAATTGCTCTTTTACAGCTTGTGTAAAGCGACCTGGATAAACACGGCTAGCAAATATCTTGATGAATTCCTCGCTGGGTGAATCAAATTCTGATTCTATTTCTGATACAAGCGCCCTGTGGTATTTTAAATTACTCGCTGTCCCAAGGATTGTATCAAGATCAAATGCCGAGCGCGTGAACTTTTTTAATTCTTCAATATGATTATCATCAAATCCGATTATATTGAATTCGAAAAATGGTCTATCATCCATCTTATTTTGTTTTTCGATGTCGCTAAAAAACAAATATCTAATTCCATCTGTTAACACACCAAACCTTGCGTCAGTTACAGAAAAGTAGCGGTATAGTTGACCTGCATATTTTGCTTCCAGATCAGAACCAACTGGTTTGCACTCAATTAACAAAACAATTTTGCCATCTAGCTTAATTCCATAGTCAACTTTTTCGCCTTTTTTAACACCATGATCTGCGGTTAATTCTGGTATAACTTCAGATGGATTAAATACGTCATACCCAAGTGCTTGAAGGAATGGAAGAATAAAAGCTGTTTTTGCTGCTTCTTCTGTATGAACTGAATCTTTTTGTCTTCGAATTCTTGCGGCAAGCTGATTAAGACTATCTATTAGATCCACGACTGTACTCCTAAGTATGAGCAACCAATTACCTGAAATATTTACTTTAGGGAGCTAGAATATAATGCGGCTCTCAAAGTTGCAAAGTTTAGTATTTGTTATAGATTTCTAATATGACCAAAATTGAGATACGTGATAGATATAGTTATGTTGAACTGTTCTCCAACTCGTCCATTTCGTGCGCCCTCGATAGCGCAGATGCAACCAATCCAGCCGGAAACGAAACGATTCCCAAACCGATCAGAAGAATAAAAAAAGTAAAGAGCCGACCACCTGTCGTAATAGGATAGACATCGCCATAGCCGACGGTCGTGAGTGTTGCCACGGCCCACCACAGGCTATGGAAAACCGATGAAAAGACATCTGGCTGTGTTTCGTGTTCGAAGTAGTAGATTCCAACTGAGGCAAAATAAAGTAGCAGCAACGTCATGATGAGATAGAGGATAATCTCTTCACGAGCAATAACTAGCGCATGATGAAATCGTTGGATAGCTTTGTTATATCGTACCAGCTTGAAGATTCGAAAAAGGCGAAAGAGACGAATCGCACGGATAGAGCGTAGATCGATGCCTATTGCAAAATAAAATGGCAGAATCGAAATCAGATCGATAATACCTAGAAAACTAAATATAAAGCGCAGCTTGTTGTCAGCCACAAATAAGCGTAATAGGTACTCAATGGTAAAGATTGCAACGATAACAGTTTCGATCTGATGTAAGATCGAACGCACTGAAGGAGACAGGGTGGGCAAAGTTTCGAGGGAAAAGGTAATCAGCGAAATAATAATTAAACTTTGAATGATCAGCGCAAAAATGCGACCTTGCTTGGTGTCATTTTGTTCGACAATACGTTTTAATAGAACGAACCTTTTTGGGGTATCATATGGCTGTGAGTGCATACGGATTGAAAACTAGTAATTCGTGGGAGAGCTAATAGAAACAATAATGCAATTCTTACAAGCCGAGTATATCAATAAATTTTGCTTATGTCTAGTCATAAGCTAACATCTGATTTTTTTGCTAGCAAACTCTTACTGACTATTATCACCGTTGATCCATCTCACGGACTGTTTTCAAATCTGAATTAAAATTAGCCATTATTCCGAAATAGAATTTGACGACTCAACTATAATATTAAGCAAATCCAAATCTCTACAAATGGAATCAGCCTATGGTAAAATTAAGCCATGCAAAATAATATTGTTGTGGTCGCGTTCTATAAATTTGCCACGCTGCCAGATTACCAAAAAATACAGCCACAGATTCTAGCGACCTGTAAAGAAAATGAAATTCAGGGCACCATCCTGCTTGCCGCCGAAGGCATAAACGGCACTATCGCTGGATCGCGTCAGGGTATCAACACTGTGCTCGCCTCCCTGCGCGCCGACTCGCGCCTAGTCGACCTCGAACATAAAGAATCCTTTACCGATGAGCCGCCGTTTGAGCGCATGAAAGTTAAGCTGCGCAACGAAATTGTTGCCCTTGGTCGCGCCGATGTGGATCCCAACAAAGCGGTGGGCACCTACGTCAAACCTCAAGAGTGGAACGACCTCATCAGCGACCCAAACGTCATGCTGATCGACACGCGAAATCAATACGAAGTCAGCGCGGGCACCTTCGACGGGGCCATCAATCCACATACCGATACCTTCCGCGAATTCCCAGAGTATGCCCAACAACAGCTTGATCCGCAACAGCACAAAAAAATCGCCATGTTCTGCACAGGTGGCATCCGCTGCGAAAAAGCCAGCTCGCTATTGCTCAATATGGGCTTCGAAGAGGTCTACCATTTACAGGGTGGCATTTTGAAATATTTAGAAGAAGTTCCACAAGAAGAAAGCCAGTGGCAGGGTGAATGTTTTGTCTTCGACAACCGCATCACCGTCAACCACAAGCTAGAGCCAGGCGACATCAAAATGTGCCTCACCTGTCACCATCCGCTTACCGACGAAGAGATGAATCACCCCGAGTATCACGCACGAGGTGCCTGTGTCTACTGCGCCGATGATGCGAAGTAATCTACGAGGTCGTTAGTTCCGTAGTCGCCAGCATTGATGGATCCGTTTGTTGCGGAAATCCTCGGGCAAACTTTGCGGCGTCAACTCCGTTACCGTCAACCCCGCGGGCAGCATCTCCTCATCAATCTTAAACCCACGCGCGTTCGTACTAAAAAAGAGATCGCCGCCATCATTCAACAACATTGCACAATCTGCAATCAGTCGAGCATAATCACGCGCCACGTCAAACGAACTCTCGCGCATCCGCTTCGAATTGCTAAAAGTTGGCGGATCGCACACAATCAAATCGTAGCCCGCACCGCTTTGGATCTCCTCTTTTAGAAAAACGAGACAATCTGCTGGAATCACCCGATGATCTGTGCCCGGGTCGAACCCATTGTGGTGAAGATTGCGCAGCGCCCAGTCGCAATATGTTCTGCTCAAATCCACGGTACGCGTCATGGCTGCCCCGCCCGCCATCGCATAGCAGGTAAATGATCCCGTATAGGCAAACAGGTTTAGCACGCTCTTTCCCGCAGAGAGGTCGCGCACCAGTGCCCGCGTATTGCGATGGTCAAAGAAGAGGCCCGTATCCAAATAATCGCTCAAATTCACTTCAAAGCGCAGGCCCTGTTCCTCGACAATGCGAACTGTGCCCTCTTGCTCTAACCGCTCATATTGCGCGTTGCCTCGCTGGATCTCACGTGCTTTGACGTAGATCTGCGCATCCGTTAGATCCAGCCCAGCCTTAATTTCATCATGAGCCTGAATGCGCCACGCTTCGGCTTCTTCGGGCGTCTCATCCCGCGTGCGGTCGTACAGCCACAACACCACCTCGCCATCATACCAATCTACAATCAGCGGGTATTCGGGGATGTCGCGTTCGTATAGTCGATAACAGGTCACGCCGGATCGACGCGCCCACTTGCGCAGATGTTTTTGGCGCTTACGCAGCCGGTTGGCTAGAGCTTGTTGCATAGGATTATATGAGTGAATTTAGGTAAAAAAGGTTATCTCAGAATAAGAATTATAGGTGAAGCTAACGCTCGCAATGCGTGAACTGACCTTGAAAAGTAGTTCTACTGTTGTAAATTTGATCTCTGTATGTAGGCAGACTAATATTACATCATTGTATCACGGATGGCACCAATTCCTTGGCGTTAAGGTAGGGCAATCGTATACTTTAATTTGCGTGCAAAATGCTCGTTGAAACACAGCTATAACTCACTTTGATTACACCCTACCGATCTTATACACGCAGGCATGACAGCGGTGTGGCTTTTGAGGCAAAATGACACCTAACATCTCTCCTTGGTTAACCAACAATCGATCCGCATGGAACGCCAGCGTTCACTCTTGGCTAACCGATGTCGCCGCAACGTACGAACTCGGCCAAATCGAATCAACTACAATTCTCAAAGAGCGTCCCTGGTCCACTGTTTGCCAGGTGACTTTTACACACCACACAACCTACTTCAAAGCCTGTAGCGCGGCGGGCCATTATGAGCCAAACTTGCTCTGCTTCCTACAGGATCAGTCGATTCTGTCCGGCCCGAAAATTATTGCGGTAGAGTTAGAGCACAAATGGATCCTCATGCGGGATATGGGCGTACCGATACGCACAGCGCAGCCGGAACTGAATCAATTATCCATTCTGTGCCGAGCGCTGTCGGACTATGCCAAACTGCAAATTTCGTCAATAAAGTGGATAGATCATCTGCTGGAGATGGGATTGCCAGATCGACGACTAGCGTATTTGCCTACGCTGTTGGACGAACTACTCGCGGACGCTGTGATCGGCGTCGGGCGCAGCGCGGGCGAGGTAGATGAGCTGCGCACAGCGGCCCGCAAACTGCTGCCTAAATTCGAACGCGTTTGCAAAACTTTGGACACACCACCCTGTGCAAACGCGCTCGAACATGGTGATTTTCACATGAGCAATTTACTTGTCAAAGATGGCGTCTACAGTCTCATCGATTGGGGCGACGCCTGCATCACGCACCCGTTTTGCTCCATTTTAGTCACGGTTGAGGCGGCACTTGAGCAAGTCCCTGCACCAGACAAAATACGCTGGAACGACAAAATGCGAGACGCTTACTTAGCCCCGTGGCAATCACATGTTCAAGCCGATGCGCTGCTGCACGATTTTGAGCGCGCTCAATGGGTCGCACATGTGGGGCGCGCGCTGGATTTTGTGCATATGTTGAGTGGGGCAGATGAGGAGACGCTCAATCAGTGGCGTCCGATGATTTTTGATCGACTAAAAATGTGGGTCGAGGCAGAGATTCTTCTTTAGGGCTAGTCGATACTCTCAAAATCCAAATCGAAAAAGGACACATCGTTTTCGAGCCGCTCTTTGCGCCCGGTCATATAATACTTGTCCCATGCCGAGGTCAGATTATTCACGTCATAGCTGCGGCTGATCAATGCGTAAAGCCCTAACTCTTCGTTTCGATCTGCGCCGTCAATTTCTGCCGTTTACTGCTTCCGACGGCGGTAAAAATTTGATCAGATCCAGCATGATTTCATCGTCCCATTCTGGACGTCACCACGCTTTTTGAGTAGGTTTATAAGCTTTCGTCAAACGATGCATCTGGCCAGTGGCCTGACCGTAGCACGCAAAGTGTTCCGCCGTTTCATCGGTCAACGTGGGTGGGCGACCGATAATTATCCTACTCCTCAATATCGAAAAGTAGATCGATTAATTCATCGCTCAATTCTTCTACTGTCTCTTCGTCCTTTTCAGACGCAGCCGTGCGGATACTTTCGATAGTGCTTCGAATTTTCTCGGCAACGACAGCATCAATCTTGGGCTCTTCGAGTGTTGTCCGCGCGCGGGCGATTAGCGCGCTCGTTGCGGGATCTAGCTCAGCCGCGTCGCCCTCAATTTCCACAACTCTGCTGTCGCCAAGTTCATCATCGTCATTCGTATAAAGTGCTGCCAACCTCTCTTGGCTTTGCGCAATCTGTTCAGGCGAAAGACGCTTTCGGTCTGCCTTTAAAGATTCTGTTACCTGCTTGCCGGTTGCTTCATCGGTAACCGTCACATCCAAAATGCCGTTAATGTCCAGCCGAAAATCGATGTTAACTTTGGCAAAACCGTCAGAGTCATTTGGCGTTAAGTCTTCTACTAAAAAATCTCCGAGCAAGGTATTGTGAGTGGTCGATTTGCTCTCCCCTTGAAAAACTTTCACTTCAATAGCTGTCTGCCCGGGAGCCATTGTTGTAAACAGTTCACTTTTGCGTACAGGTATCGTAGAATTGCGCTGAATCAACGGAACGAATTTATCATCCTGAATCTCGCCCAAAAGAGTATAGCCTGCGGTCTCAAGCCCTAACGACAGCGGTGTAACGTCCACTAGAATCGCGTCAATCTCTTCCCCCGCGATAATACCACCCTGAACCGCAGCTCCTAACGCCACAGCCGCATCCGGATCGATCTCGGTATGGGGATCTTTTTTCATTCGTTCGGCCACTTTACGCCAAACAGCCGGAATGCGAGTAGAGCCACCAACCAATAACACGCGATCAATATCCTCTTCTGCTAGATTGGCGTCGGAGATGACCTGATCGATACGGGAAATGGTCTGTTCCAGCAGATCGTCAATCAAGTCTTCAAACTCTACGCGCGAAATAGTGCGCTCGATGTGCAGCGGACGCCCAGTTGAATCTTCGGCGATGTACTCCAAACTAACGGTGGTCGTTGGGACAGATGAAAGTGCGATCTTTGCCTCCTCCGCCGCGCGCAATAAGCGAGCCTGCGCAATGTGATTATCGCTTAGATCTACATTGTTTTCAGCGAAGAATTTATCTGCCAGCACCTTCGCTAGCCGCTCATCAAAATCATCACCACCAAGCGTATTGTCTCCTGCTGTTGCCATCACATCAACTACACCATAGTTAAGTTCGATTAGCGAAACATCAAACGTCCCACCGCCCAAATCGTAAACCAGTATGCGCATATTTTCGTCGCTATTCAAGCCATAGCCATATGCCAGAGAGGCAGCAGTTGGTTCGTTAATAATGCGCTCGACCCGTAGACCTGCAATCTCACCCGCCTCGATGGTTGCTTGGCGCTGTACTTCGTTGAAGTAAGCAGGCACCGTGATAACGGCACCCGAGACTGGTGCCCCCATTGCTTCTTCTGCGGATTGTTTAATCTTGCGCAGAATGAAGGCCGAGATCTCTTGTGGCGTGTACTCCTTGCCCGCCATTTGCACGGTTTCGCCACTGCCGATCTTGCGTTTGATAGAGCGAATCGTTCTGTCTGGCGCGGCAACCCATTGATTTCGTGCTGCCGTGCCTACCAACAAATCGCCATCTTCTGCTACGCCAACAACCGAGGGCAATAGATCGGCACCATCTATTTTGAGCATCTGTGCTTGGCCGTCGCGCGTGATAGCAAGAACTGAATTGGTTGTTCCAAGGTCGATACCGATGATTTTATCCATTTAATTTAAAGATTCTCCGTTGAGCCAACTTCTTTTTTTTCGGGTTTGGTTTGGGTGACAGAGACGACAACTTCCGCATAGCGCAGCACGCGATTTTGCTGACGATACCCCTGCCGGATGACGCGCACAATCGTACTGGCAGCCACGTCATCGCGCGGAACGCTCTCTACTGCCACATGCTGCCGCGGATCAAACGGCTGATCTACTGCACCAAGCGGCTGCACACCTTCTGCGGTCAAGAGCGCCAAAAATCGATCTCGCACTAAGTTGAGCCCATCTAGCCATGCAGTTAATGAGTCTCGCATCTCATCTAGTTGTGGATCTTTCCTAACACGCGGGGGTAGCGGAGGGATTGGGTCACTCTGAAACAAACGCCTAAACCAGCTTTGTTCCTGAGGTGGGGCTACAGTTGGTAGAGCGTTTATTTTTGGTTGAGCCGAGGCTGCAATTTTTGTGCGCAGCGCTTGACCATTTTGGATGGCAAGTTCAAGGCCATCAAGCGCAGGGAACAGATCCGCTACGAGATCTCCGCGCGCCTCGGACCGAATCTCATTTAGTCGATTCCTCTCTTGGATCGAGCGCTCATCTTGAATCGCCTCTCGGCGGATGGCAATTTCTTGCAGCGCATTGATTGCGGTTGCCGTCTGCTGCTCCTTGCCTTCTACGAGCGTATTATTTTTGAACTGTGTACGGCTCAATCGTTTAAATTCTGCCGCTAAATTTGCTAACTCATCTTGCGTGGCGAGGCGGTTGGCTATCTCTTCTAGCTGTTCGCTTTGCGCAACTTGATCGACGCGCTCACTCAAACGAACTAGCTCTTCCTGACGAGCCATTTTTTGCACAGATTGTGACAATGTCTCTAGCTGTTCGCGACGCGGCGCAGTGACCATCTTTTTGGCCACTTCTTCAAGCTGGATGGCGTTATTTTCCACTTGCGTCGTTAATTTAGCAAGTTGCTGAGTTAGTTGTTCAGATCGTTGCGGATTTGTAAAATTCTGGGCCAGAATCGCTATTTGGCTCGCGCCATTTAGCGTCTCGTTCTGCAGCAGATCGAGTTGAGACTGCATATGATCCAACTGCGTGGCAACATGCAAAAGTCGTTGCTGGAGTTGTGGTAAATTAGTCTCTTCGTATGACGTTGGTACAAGCTGATTCGAACTCATAACTCTCTGAAATCCTCTTCCATGGGCGTTGCGACCATATCAATAGCCAGCAGAATCATATCCTCTAAATGAACGCCCAAGTCGTATTTGGGGCGCCGCCGATTGGGCAAATCAGGTGCGGGCTGAAGCAGAAATAGGTCGGTCAATTGGCGGCGTTCAGGGTCGCGCAGACTCTCGTATGCATGTCTGATTTCCTGAAATTTTTCCGGCTCTTGCTCGGGTGGAAACTGACGCACAAGTAGAAAATAGGCTCGCTTGATCTCATCTTGCGTGGCCTTTTGTTCTAATTTTAGAATCGCGTATGGGTTTGTAGCTACTTTCTCACTCATGTTAACGCCCCCGTCCGAGATTTTTGAAAAGTTCATCCAGTATATCTTCTGGATCGAATCCAAACTCATCATCATCCATCGGGCCCATCCCCCCCATCCTACCTAATATCGAGCTAAGTGGACTATTGATCATCCTTATGATTGCCTCCATTTTTTCGGCAAGTAGAGTTTCTCCTGCACTGTTGGCTTTCTTCACTGCTTGGCGCAGATGACGGGTTATCTTTTTCGGGTCATCGTCTTGCATTGCAGTGTAGACATCGAGATATTCAATCGCACCGCTTTTAGTCATATCGGTCCGAATGCGCGACTGATACTTTTCTGCCAGATGCATCACATCTTCATCATGAGCAGATTCTACAATGCTAACCAACGTATAAGCCAACGTATCGGGCGTCTTCTTCTCTTCACTAATTACTATCGCTTCATCCCAAAAATTGGTTACCCACTTTTCATCAAGTTTGCAATGGATGACTGAAGCAGCCTGATCGATCCAAAACATGGGTCTAAGCCCAGAAATCGCGCGAACGTTTGGTAGCCTTTCCTCAACAACCTTATCGCCACCCGTAACGTGCAAAAGCTCATGCATCGTCAGGCCAATGCTTTCCACATCTTTGGATGCCGCATCCCAACTTTCGACAAATGCCTGAATGGCTTCCTTGTTTTTCTTGGTTATTCGATAGAGAAATCCTAATTCGAAAAGTAATTTAGGATGATTTGGGATCTGCTTCGTGGCAGCTTTCAGCTTTTTGATTCTCTCCTTGTGGCTGATCGGCTTTCCTCTTCTAATCCAGTTTGATGGATTGTCATCATCAAGTTCGTCTATAATCTCCGCAACCACGGCATTGCGCGCATCTACATTGTTGGGTTCAATCGCTAATGCTCGTTCCCACAGCGGTAGAGGCTCTGCCCCCCACTGTTCTTTATAGATCATGCCAAGCCTCAACAGCGCAGGAACGTGGTCGGCATCTATTTCTAAAATGCGATTTAGCTCATTTTTGGCAGCGTCATCTCGATCCTCTTCCAAATATGCCGTAGCTAATTTCATACGCAAAGCCAGCTCATCAGGCGCATATTTGACTGCATTTTTTAAGCAGGTTAGCTTCTCCTCATAGAGCGGGTAGTAATCCCATTCTTCTTCCCTCTCTGCCTTTGAGTAACATTCAGCTGCACGAGTCCAAATTGTGGAGACTTGTTTATCAGTCAAAAAATCTGGATGGTTTTCCTTGCGTGGGCGGCGACGCACTGTCTCGCGCCATGCCTGGGCAGCTTCGCTCCAGTTTTCTAATTGTTCGTGGGCAAAGGCCAAGTTCTGCATAAGCTGACGGCTTGATTGCAGTTCGTTTGCCTGTTGCCAATGAGCTAAAGCTTGCGACCAGTTTCCTGCTTTGATACTGCTGTACCCTAGTTGGAAATAAGCCGTTGCAACGATTTCGTTCAGAAACTTATCCCCGTCTGCATGAACATTTTCCGTCGCCGCCTCCACAATCTCTTGCCAGCGCTCTTCCTGCACCACTTCCGACAACTGTTCGCGCAGCAGACTATTGCGGTTCTCTTCAAACCATGGTTGCTGGAAACCGCGTTTTGCAGCCGCAGACCAAGCATCTGAGGCAGATTGATGATCCTGCTGGCGTAACGCCGCTACCCCTTGGTAATAATTCGCCACGGGCGTGAGAGCGGCAGCATCATTGAGTGTTGAAATTACCTTGTCCGATGCAGATTTTGGCTTTGAATCCAATTCATGTAAAGCTAGCCACAAATTCGCATAAGATTCTGGCAGAAGCGGTGATGGTGTTACAAGAGAAGATATCTGCTTTTTCGATGCGCCGTTGGCAAAACTTTGAACCAACTGTAAAACACGCGCCTCCTCAGCGGTTATTTGACTCTCATCGACTGCTCTATCCTGCCTTAACAGCGCCAATTGCCGAATCAGCTCAATCTTTGGCTGTTGGGATCCATTTTGCTGACCACCATATTTTTCGAACCACTCAAACTCTTCTTGTCCATCCGCCAATTTGCCTAGGCTTATTAGCGTGACAATGCGATGATTGTGCAAACGAGCATCATCTGGCGTTTGCTGAAGCGCTTGATCCAAAAAGCTCAGGCGCATCGCTAAATCTGACGTTTTTGCTGCTTGTCGAAAAGCAGCTTCGGCCAGAACTTCTCGCGCTTTGTCTGTAATTTTGCCATCACCAGCACGCTTCACAACATTGTCGGCCAGCAAATTTGCATCCTCTAGCTTTCCCTTCTTTAAGGCTTCAATCGCTTGCTTCAGTCTAGCGCTTGGCTTGGATGACTCTTGCCTAGCGCGTTGTACTATCTTTTCTTTTTTATTCTTGCGTTTACGTGGTGCCATGGGACGGGTGCCTTTATTTATAACCGTTCAGCCCTCCGTCGGTTGAGTGAGCCAAGGCAAGATCTGGCTTATATCGAAACCAAGGGGGCTGAATGGTTACCTTTACTTTATCCAAAACGATATCATAAATTGTGCTGATAATATTTTGCCTTGACAGCTTTATATTGTCAACTTGTTTACAATTATCCCTCCACACCGCCATCTTCTGATACGTACGAAACTCGATCCAACCCGGTGTAAATCGTCGCGCGGATCTCCGTGCTGATTGTCTCATTCGGCTCGAGCATCATCGCGGTCCCGTGCGCCACCGCTTCGCCCAGCCCGCTACCGGGATAGTAGCTAAATGGCTCTAGCGCAGCGCAATGATTGCCGCTCCACCACGGGTATCCTTTGCTCACGCTGCCTAACTGCTGCCAATACCAAATATGGGGATAGAGGGTCTTGTCAAAACGTAGCGCAAACCCAACCTGTCGCGCCTGATTCGTCACGGCATACCAGCCATCTTCCAGATCCAAAATATAGGCCATTACCTGCGCTTCCTTCTCACCATACGCAGGCACAAGCGACGCATCATCAATGCTGCCAGCAGCAGCGGGCGCGTGCGGCCAATCGCACTCGGCACCTGGTTCAAAGCGACGTGGCTCGTACCCCGGCATGGCATCATGCACTGCAAAGCGTTTCGCTGGCACATCGATCACCGCGCCTTCATCCAAAAATGGCCGCCCAAACGCCACGTGCTGTCCCCACGTTAGCGGCACCGTCTCGCCACCTTCATTCGTCACGCTTTCGCTAATTGCCAGCGTCGCTCGACCCGCTTCCAGCGTATACGTTTTGTCCACAAAAAATGGGGTGCGCACCGTACGCGTCCAGCAGCGCACCGAAACGCGCGCCGGACTATCCTCCAGCAGCGCATACTCCCACGGGATCAAGCTGACTTCGCCGTGCTGCCCAAAAACAGCCCCTTTGTACGAAGAGGGCGGCCCACCCGACGGCAGAATGTCGTTCCAACCGCCGCTGTAATAATCATGAAACGGTTCATCTGTATAAGCCGAGGGTGTGTCGTGCTTGGGGTTGCGGATCCCACCCGGCAAAAAGAGCATTGGATCGAGATCCAGCGGCTTGTAGCGAAACTCAACAATATCGGTCCCCTTATCGACCAAAATCGTAATGCGAACCAACTCATTCTCTAAAATCAGCGACCGCATTCCCTTAAAGGTCCATTCATCAGAAATGCGGCAGCCATGATTGCGCGGTCTTCCCAATGACATATGTACTCTCCCTTTTTGATTCTCAAATTTAAACTGTCCACAATTGTAGCTTTCTCTCCGACAGGCTGCTAGTATCTGCATAAATCTGCGGAATTTGTGGTTCAACTATTTTCTGGGTTAACTCTGCTTCACTTTTCGCAATTCAAATTGCGTGTGTATATCAATATATTGTAGCCAACTGCGTACCCGCAACTTACCCATTATATTATGCGCAACAGTCTCCGTTTCTATATTGGCAATAGTGATATTGGCAATAGTGGCCAGCTGTTCGGCTTTGCCAGCGTGTTGTCCCTTATGGCTACGAACTCTGCGGCCGGTTCTGCTACGGATTGCCCTCTCTCGGGGCGGTAGCTATCATACTCGTCCATGACCAGCGGCTCGCCTATGCAACCTTCAGTCGACTCTGCGCCCAGCGTTCGATGCCGATGACTTGTGCACTCAACCGGCGGCACTCAACTGGCGGCACTCAACTGGCGGCACTCAACTAGCGGATGGGTCTGAACGATTATTGCAATTCTCATCTCCCTACGAATATATCCAAAATCAACGCGGCGTGATCGCTCAACCCCTCACGTCGTTCTGGCTCAGCAGGATTATGGCCCCAAACATGTCGAGCCGCGGTTAGTCGCGAAGCGAACGCAGGACTGAGAAATGCATAATCGAGACGAAACCCATTGTTGCGATGGGAATACCACGTATATTCTCGCTGACCACCATGCTGATGGCGAAATGCATCGGCCCAGCCATGTTCTTCCATACCCACAACAAAGTCATGCTCTTTTTGAAACTTGCCCGCCATGGGCTTTTCTTCATCGATAAAGCGCTTGCCACAGTTGGTGTCCCCACCCAAGATTGCGGGTCCGCGTCGCCAACTGCTGGCCATTTTTAGCACCGATTCGAGGAATGGATACTTGAGATGCGGTTTGGTGTAATTGGGAACATGCATTAACCCAACTGTAAGCGGCATGGGTGTTTTAGCCTCGGCCAGAATCCAGCGTTCGGCCAGAGTCGGCATATATTTTGATTTAATGCGCAAAAGGGGATAGCGACTCGCCAACAATAGCGCATTGGTCACCAATTTGCTGGGCAGAAAGCTGGTTATTTGATGCGGATATCCAGCCTCAAAGAGTTGAGCCGCAAGTTGCTGACTCGCTGGCGTGCCGCGAAACTCGGACAGACCAATGATGTCCGGCTGCCACGCCAGTAGCTGCTTATAGATGCCGTCGATGCGCCTACCTCCACCCGCTCGAATATTCCAATAGATGATGCGTAGGTTGTTTTGGAATGACGGATGAGAGAGTTGGTGTGTAGATTTTGGCATAAGGTGTGATTGTAACATTGTGTAGGCGGCACTGCTATTGTACCTAGCCGCACCATAAAATAACATTTTTCTTAAGCGTTTATTTTCACTATAAATGTTACCTTATGGCGCTGTGGAGTATAAGCGGTCTACGTACTCTGGAGTTTAGCTTGATTTTGTACAAAATCAAGCTAAAAAGAAATTCTGAAAAAATAAAGAGATAAGGTAAGTTACACTCTACAAATGACGAAGAAATTTGATATCCATACAGAATTAGAAAATTCTGTCAGATTTGATAGAAGATCAATTGGTTTGAAAAAAGATGATTTAAACTTGTAAGATATGATAGTTTACGTCCCTATAAACTCACTCACTGACTGACTAGTGGACATCCCACCAAATTTGATAGAACTAACAGGCTGTCGGAGAGAGCTGAAAAATCTGAGTTAATCTGAGCGGTCTGAGTACAGAAAATTTCTTTCTGGCAAACTGGCTAGGGAATGAAGATTAAAAAATGCCGAGACTTGCAATAAGAGTCCGATGAGAAAGCCGCTGCCTGAGCGATTCGGCGGGTTGAATCTGATCGAAGACAAAAGGCAGCTTGCACCCTGCGACAGGGACAGCTCACATAGTTGGAGAAGCAATGCCGCTCTGGCTTGCCGCTATTTGCGGCCACTTCGTGATCTGACCATTGCTATAAAAGCTCAGCCTCCGCTCTTTGCAACGAAGTTTCCGATCTTATTTAGGTCATTCCAAAAAATTAACTATACAGTATGGCCGCAAGCTACTCCAGAAAATCGCTAAAATCCGTATAACATTTTTCTGGTTTAGCCTTAATCCTGATCCCTAGGAATGGAAAATGATAAGCGATTTGACGTATCTAAATTGTAGGACGATACGTGTATATACGTGTTCTTTCGGACGAAATATTATGTTATGATTGGCTGGTGTGTTTAGTGAGAAATGTGATCTGAGCACAACAGAACTCATCTCTATACCGAAATTATCTATACCGAGAATTATCTTGAGACCCTGATTGACTGACAGATTTAATGTAAGCAAACGAAAAAAGGCATTTGCTCACCAGCCAACTTGTGGCAAACTGTTAA
>ENA-ORXM01000734-ORXM01000734.1-marine-metagenome-genome-assembly--contig:-NODE-734-length-52478-cov-7.111410_pt1 | contig 52478 bp, 56 predicted proteins | sample MGYA00237867_ERZ511480 | MGnify/ENA primary metagenome ERZ511480 (study PRJEB26309, sample SAMN06266103) | marine metagenome | isolation source: Algal blade | place: United Kingdom:Sidmouth, United...
TGGCCGGACTTCTCTGAAGGCGACCTCGAGCGACGCTGGAACCATGCGTCGTTGACACCCGATGGCGACGTCGGAACAATCCCGGCAACTGCCGAATGTCGAGACGCCCGGTCAGACTGGCAGCTGTCCTTGGGCGCTCGTCCCGAATGGCTTGTTGGCGGCGCGTATCCGACCGACGCCGATGTCAAAGCCGATTACGCTCGCCTCGGGAACGTCACGGTGCTGGCTTATCGCCGAATGCTTGTTCGCTCGGTGCAGTCGCTGCACCGTGACCACTCGGTCGAGGAGCTGTTCGACAAGTCGATTCCTCTCATCATCAGCCACCTCGCACCAGGCGAATTGGAGCTGATGGCAACGGTCGAGGCCAACGGAATCGAACTGAGTGGTTCCTTTCTCGACTATTTATCGCAAATGGGTATGCCAAGTCGCCGCGATCCAATGGTGCAGGCAGCCGACCAACGCTTCCGAGCCGCAACCACGTAAACCCCATTATTCGAATCCAGGAGAACAGGCATGTCCGAAGAAGCAGTACTCACCGAGGCCCGAGGCCGGGTCTTGTTGATCACGTTGAATCGCCCCGATGCAATGAACGCCATCAACGGCGCACTCTCCGTGGGGCTCGTTGCCGCAATCGAAGAACTCGACAACAATGCCGAGTACACCGTGGGTGTGCTGGCTGGAAATGGTCGTGGCTTTTGCGCAGGCATGGACCTCAAAGCGTTCGCTGCCGGCGAGAACATCGGCCCGCTGATGGACTTCATTAAGAATGGCTCGAACAAGCCGTTGATTGGTGCAGTCGAGGGGTTTGCCTTAGCCGGTGGACTCGAGCTTGCGCTCACGTGCGATCTGCTGGTCGCAGCCGCTGGCGCCAAGCTCGGTATCCGCGAGGTCAAGGTCGGTCTGTTCGCCGCTGGTGGTGGGCTGCAACGCCTGCCCAGCCGTGTCGGTTTCAGCCGAGCGATGGAGATGGCCATTACCGGCGATCCCATCCTGGCCGAAGAAGCCAAGGAAGCCGGCATGGTGGCCCGCGTCGCTCCGAAGGGCGAAGCGGTGAACATTGCTCTCGAGTTGGCCGAAGCGGTTGCCGTGAACGCTCCACTTGCGGTGGCGGCTTCGAAGAAGCTCATCTGGACAGCGACCGACAAGCCCGAAGCCGAGTTCTGGCCAGTGCAGAACTCGCTCATGGGCGTGTTCAGTTCCAACGACGCCAAAGAAGGCCCCCGAGCCTTCGCCGAAAAGCGTGCCCCCGAATGGACCGGCACCTGAATTCCTGAGACCGCTGTTTCTCGATGTCCCAGGGTGTCGAGAATTCGATTTCTGATCCGCTGGGTCTCGCCATTGCGGCGGGGCCCAGTGGCCATTTTGGGTGACCCAAGCCACGGAACTGGCGTGTCGATGTGATCTCCCTGGGTAGTCAACGACCGCTTCGCTTGCCTCGCTTGGCCATTTCCTCGTCGCTCAGGTTGCGTACTCGCATGCGCCCATTGCCCCGAATGCGGTGATCTGTACCCGCATGGGGGAGTTGCCGGGCGCATTGGTGTCATTGGATGATGCGCCAAAGACCATGAAGCCACTCATGTCCACCGTAGCGCCATCTGGCACGATGATCTCCGTGCCGCCCATCAAGGTGAAAGCGATAATCGAGACCTCGGTCGCTGCCACCTGGGTGAGGTCCAGGGTCTGGCCTCACATGACGGTGAGCGCAATGACTCCGTCACCGGGGTCCCAACTACCGGTCCGGTCATTGCCGCCCATGATGGAAACAAGCCAGCGGCGTTTCGGTTTCTGGTCCACTCGAATTACCGAAACCTGTTCCGCTACCGGCAAGTCGGAAGTGATTGGCGCCAGGTCGGCGCTGAACTGCGCTGCGTATACCTGCCGTGCTCGATCTTCGAACTCGACCAAGGTCAGCCGTCCTTCGCCCGTTGCCCTCTGAAGCTGGTCGATGACCACGTTGCGCTCATTGTCTGAGATGCGTACCTGGCGGGCGGGCAATAGTTCGGGCTCGTGGGGTTGCTCCATCAGTCCAATGTAGTTCGGCCATGTTTCGGCCCTGTATTCCAGAAGATCACGTGACATGTGTCGTCTCCTGTCGGGTTGTGCATCCCTCACATTGTCGGTTTACTTCGTTACGTGATTACACCATTACACAACTACACCTCATATGAGTAAGGATTCAAGAACTCTATGCACCCACGCAAAGCACGAGATTTAGCCGAACACACACATTCCCATCGAAAGGGGACCCACATGTCAGAAGGAAGAGGACGGGGAAAGGGCCGAGGACGACCTGGCCAAGGACCCGGTAAAGGTCGCGGCCGAGGCCGTGGTCGACAAGCCGAACCCACCACCACATCACCATCAGAGCTGAGCGCCTGGTTCGCCGGCAATATTGCCGACGACTGGTTCGACGAGCCGGTCACCATCGCCTATGACCGCGACGAGATCGTTGTCACCGGCTCACTGCCCATGCCAAAACTCGACGACGACGCCGACACGACGGTGGCAGCGACCGAACGGATGAACGGCTTCCGCGATAGAACACGCGACGATCGGATCGCCATTGCTGCTCGCGCCGAAGTGCAATTCCAACGCAAGGTCTCATGGGCAGTGACCTGTGGCGATCAGAGTATGGATTACACCATCGCCAGCGTCCCCGTCATGACCCGCCTGCACATGGAAGAACGCCAACTTCTCGACACGCTGATCGACGCCGGCGTGGCCCGATCACGCAGCGAAGCGCTCGCTTGGGCAGTCCGACTGGTTGCCGACAACGAGTCCGAATGGATCGACAAGCTCCGCAACGCCATGAGCGAAGTCGAAGAACTCCGCAACGAAGGCCCCGACAGCCAGAAGTAGTCGTTGCTGCATCCGCTCTGGCCAGCTTCGTGCAGGTTGGTGGTCAGAATGTTCGAAGGGACGTGTACCAGGTACACGTCCCTTCGTCGCGAGCGGGTAGCGAGCGGGTAGCGAGCGACAGAGGAGCCGCTGGAACCGACGCGTTGCCATGTCCGGCGAAGGCCGGCCCGAACGGGGGTAGTCCGGCTTTCGACTCGTGCCTCGCCGCAACCTGTTTTCACTAAAGCTCGCGATCCCGGACCGCTGCGCTACCTGAGTCAGGAGCGAGGGACGAGCGGGTAGCGAGCCGCTGGAGGAATTTAGAAGCCGGCGCCCTTGGTGTAACCGCCGTCGACGACGATGTTGGTTCCGGTGACCCATGATGCGGCGGGGCTCGCCAAGAACGCGGCGACGTTGGCGACTTCGGGGGCGGTGCCGATGCGGCCGAGTGGCTCGTTGGCAATGGTGGCGTTGTAGAAGTCTTCCATGTTGTTCTTGATGTGGTCCCAGCCGCCGCCCTCGACCATGATTGGTCCCGGCGAGATGGTATTGGCACGGATGCCCTTGGGGCCAAGGGCTTGGGCGTAGCCGGCCATGAGCTTGATGAGACCAGCTTTGATAGTGCTGTAGGCGTCGACACCGCCCATGAAGTGCTCGATGGCAGCGGTTGTCGAGATGGCGATTATCGACGCTCCGTCGGACGCTTCGAGCATCTCTTCACCCGCTTCGACCATGCGTACCAGCCCGAGAACGTCGACGTTCAGCGTCTTGAGAAATGCTTCAGACGTGGTCTTGCCGGCACCACCGCCGCTGGCGTTGGACACGATGATGTCGAGCCCGCCCATGGCGGCGCCGGACTCGGTGACCCATGCAGCCAGGGCGTCGCCGTCTTCGGCATCGACTGCGGAGCCGTGGACGTCGCCCATTGCGCTCATGTCGCTGAGTGCAGTGTCGAGTCCCTCTTGACCTCGTGCCGAGATGGTGACCGTCGCACCCTCTTGCAATAGTCGTTCGGCGATTGCTCGGCCGATGCCGCGGCTGCCGCCCGTGATGATTGCCTTCTTGCCGTCAAGTCCTAGATCCATGCGTCGAACCGTAGTCGATCCGAAAAGATACCTCCCCACGGAAACGCCAACATTTCATCGACGGCGCGGTACTGCGACGGGCACCAGGTCTTGGGCCACGACGACATCGTCGTGGTAGCGGCTGGCTTCGTCGCCCATCACGCTCGCATCGGAGTAGCGGGCCGAGAAGTGCGTCAGCACGAGACGACGCGCTCCAGCAGCGGCGGCGAGCTCACCGGCTTGGCGCGCGGTCATGTGGCTGTATTCAACTGCGAGGTCGAGGTGTTCGTGCAGGTAGGTCGACTCGCTGATGAGCAGGTCGACGCCGTCGGCCAGTTCCAGAGCACCGTCGCACATCACGGTGTCCATCACGAAGGCCATCGACTGACCCTTGCGGGCCACCGTCACATCGTCGGCAAGGACCCGACCCTTCGGGCCGTCGATCCAGCCCTGCTTCAACAAGATGCCGACATCGGGACCACTCACACCCGTCTCGACCAATCGTTCTGGCACCACGGACACGCCATCGGGTTCATCCAGTCGGTAGCCGTATGTCGTACATCGATGCTCGAGCGCAACGGCGCTGAGCGTGAGGTCGCCCAACCGGCCGATCACGCCCGGACCGTCGATCGGCTGTGGCACCACGGCGCTCACGTCGTGGGAGATCGAGGCATTGCGCAGGTTCTCGAAAAACTCGATGCCATCGCCAGGAAAGAAGACCGGCAGCGGTTTGATACCGGCTGCGGTGGTGCGGTTGTCGAACGACCGCCGCTGGATGACTCCGGGCAAACCCAAGCAGTGGTCGCCATGGAAGTGGGTCAAACAAACTGCGGTCGCCCGAGCGATCGCCACGCCAGCCAAGGTGCACTGTCGCTGCGTTCCCTCGCCAGGGTCGAACAAGATGAGCTGGTCGTCCCACCGCAGCGCATAGCTGTTGTGTGATCGGTGCCGGGTCGGCAATTGGCTCGCCGTCCCGAGAACGACCATCTCTCGTGCGCTCATGGCGACGAACCATAGGCGCTTGCATCGATTCTGCGAGGGAAAATACGAACTGAGTGACCCGCTGATCGGTGTGCACGAGATCGCCGCGTGAGTTCAATTTCCTCGGTGAGCGGCGGATACTCTTGACCTCGATGCAGATACTCACCGACGGCGTTGATCGGGTACCCGAAGGCGTCGGCACGGCCGTTTCCGTGGGGGCCTACGACGGCATTCATGCTGGCCACCGCACCGTCTTCAACACGCTCTCTTCACTGGCCGCAGACCGAGGGCTCGCCACCGGCGTCGTGACCTTCGACCAGCATCCCGCGGCGGTGTTGCGTCCGCAGAACGCGCCGCTGTTGCTGACCGATCACGAGCAACGAATCGACCTGTTCACCGAGATCGGCATCGACTACTTGTACCTGCTGCAGTTCAACCAGGAGCGAGCCGGCACCAGCGACCGAGAGTTCGTTGCCGACGTATTGGTGGACCGCATGAATACCAAGCTGATCGTCGTCGGCAGCAACTTCCACTTCGGCAAGGCCAGAAGTGGCAGTGTCGACTCGCTGCGAGAGTTAGGCGACGAGATGGGGTTCGAGGTCATCGGGCTCGACCTCTTCAGCGAAGACGACGCCGTCGAACCTGTTTCGTCCACCGCCATCCGGCGCGCACTCGCCGGAGGCGACATCGCGGCCGCCAATGCCATGTTGGGTCGTCGGTACGAAGTCCGCGGTGAAGTTGTGAAAGGCGACCAGCGGGGCCAAACCATCGGCTTTCCGACAGCAAACATCATGTACACCGAGGGCCAGGCCTGGCCGGCGCAGGGCGTGTATGCAGCATGGGTGTCTCTGCCCGGTGGCCAGCGGTTGCCGGCTGCGGTGAACATCGGCATGCGCCCTACCTTTCATCAACACGCCGAGCAGCCCTTGCTCGAAGCGCACCTGATCGACTTCGACCAGGATCTGTATGGCCAGCATCTCCGGGTTGAGTTCGTCGACTTTCTTCGCAGCGAGCGCCGTTTCGCCGGCATCGACGAGATCTCCGAGCAGCTCAAGAAAGACGTCGACAACGCCCGGGCGGCGCTCGCTGACCGGATAGATGGGCGTTTCTGACCCATATGGGCGACTATTTCGCTCGATCGGTTCAGAAACGCCATGCGGGCTTGACTTCAAGCATGCTTGAAGTTTTATGGTACGTCGATGCCATCACACGTAGGTGTTGAAGACACCAGCAGCGACACTGATCAGATGACCGACATCGCACTCGATTCCATCGAGGACGCACTAGCCGCATTCGCCACCGGTGAGATCGTCATCGTGGTCGACGACGAGGATCGCGAGAACGAAGGCGACCTGATCATGGCCGCCGAATTCGCCACCCCCGAGAAGATCGCATTCTTCGCCAAGGAGGCGTCGGGACTCATCTGCCTGTCGATGACTGGTGAGCGTCTCGATGAACTCGACCTGCCACAAATGGTGCAACGCAACGACGAGGCCATGCGTACGGCGTTCACCGTGAGCATCGACTATCGCCACGGCACCACGACTGGCATGTCGGCATCGGACCGGGCAGCGACGTTGACCAAAGCAGTTGATCCCGACGTCATGCCGTCGGACTTCACCCGCCCCGGCCACATCTTCCCGCTGCGGGCACGAGAGGGCGGCGTGCTCAAGCGTGCCGGCCATACCGAAGCTGCTATCGACCTCTGCATGTTGGCTGGGCTCAAGCCCGGTGGTGTTCTGGTCGAGGTCGTCAACGAAGACGGCACCATGGCCCGACTGCCACAACTACGCGAGTTCGCCGATCGCCACGGACTCAAGCTCATCTCCATCGCCGACTTGATTCGCTACCGCCGGCGCTACGAGAAGCTCGTCCGTCGTGTCAGCGAGGGTCGTATCCCAACCAAGCACGGCGACTTCAAAGCCATTGCGTTCGAGTCACTGCTCGATGGTGTGGAACACGTTGCCTTCGTCATGGGTGATCCGACCGGCGACGACGTGCTGGTGCGGGTCCACAGCGAATGCCTGACCGGCGATATTTTCGCGTCGATGCGCTGTGACTGTGGTGCTCAACTCGATGGAGCGCTCGCCAAGATCGGTGAGGCCGGCGCTGGTGTGGTCGTGTATCTGCGAGGTCAAGAGGGCCGGGGCATCGGGCTCGGACACAAGCTGCGAGCCTACGAACTGCAAGATGACGGCTTTGACACCGTCGACGCCAATACCGAACTGGGCCTTCCTGTCGATAGCCGCGAGTACGGCATCGGCGCCCAGATCCTGGTCGATCTGGGGGTCAGGTCCATGCGACTCATGACCAACAACCCGTCGAAGTTCGGTGGCCTGGCCGGCTATGACTTCGAGATCACCGGCCGCGAACCCATCCTGGTTGAACCAAACGACGAGAACATCAGATACCTGACGACCAAGCGCGAGCGTATGGGTCACCTGGGTGAACTCGACGACGCTGCGGGTAACGCCTGATGGCAGTTGGATCACTGCCCGCTCCCGATCCCTCGGTCGGCGGGATCGCTGGCAGTCACGACGGCGCCAAGGTTCGTCTCGCCATCGTCACCGCCCGCTGGAACGATCACCTGACCGGGCGCCTGCTCGATGGTGCGCGCCGGGCCTATGAGCACTGTGGGATAGCAGCTACTGGCATCACCGAGGTCTGGGCACCAGGCTCATTCGAACTGCCACTGGTCTGTCAGCAGCTCGCGGGCAGCGGCCAGTTCGATGCGGTGGTTGCCATCGGGGTGGTGGTACGTGGCGAGACCACCCATTACGACATCGTAAGCGAAGCCGCCGCCGTAGGAGTGCGCGAGGCAGCCGCATCTACCGGCGTGCCCGTGATCTTCGGCGTGCTCACCACCGAGAACGAAGATCAGGTCCTGGCCCGAGCAGGCGACGACGACACGAACAAGGGCTTCGAAGCGGTGGTCACCGCAGTCGAGATGGCCACGCTGCTGGCCAAACTCCCCAGCTGATCGACGCTGCGGCCTGCCAGAGTCGCGCCCGACCGAGCGCACGGCTTCGAGAATCTGATTCACCGGAACCGTGAATCGCACCGATCGGCGTATTCGCTCCGCCCGCTGACTGAGTCGGCAGACCAGCAGTGGAAAACCCTGGGGGAACGTGGGGGAAACTGCCGGCAAACATGGGGATATCCGACGAACTCAGGGGATAAGTCTGGGGATTTCCAAAATCCTATTGACGTGACATCCGCCACACGGCATAGTGACTTCACCAAGCAAGTGGAACTGCCCGAAGCGCAGTCACGAAGCCAGGTACGGGGCAACCCAAACCAGGTGGAACGACCGCACGGAAAGTAGCGAAGCCTGCGTTGCAAAGTGGAACTGCACGAACCGCAGAGCCGGCAACCGAGGAGGGGCAACCCAAGTCGGTCGTAGGTGAAACGGGGAACGTAGGAAAGCCTGCATGGTAGGAACCCCACTCAAGGGCGCCGAGTTCTCCGGAACAACGCAACTGCGAATGAGGAACCGCACCTGGGACCATCCCGAGACTCCGATTTGGTAACGATGAGGAATTCCGGGATGGTCCTAACTCTTTTTCTCGCAGGCCGTTACCGCCGGGCGGCGGTTCACCGCGGCCCACACCGCGGCGTTCGTCGCCTGTGGTTTCTGGGTGGTTGGTGCGGCTCGATCCCTCGGCCGCCGCCCGCTCGTTCCTACCTTTGCTCCTGGACAGACCAGGTCTCGCCGCGGTCCGGAACTGTCGGAGTTCAAGGGCGAGATGGGCGGCTCCGAGGTGCCGATTTGGTAAGAACGATGAAGCACCTCGGAGCCGCCTACATGTTGTAACCGCCACGCTCAGCCCCATCGCGGATACCTCGCTATTTCTCGCCGTTGGAATAGAGACTGGCTGATCCGCCCGGTTCGCTACGATTCGGTCCATGTCTGAGACCCTGCAATCGCTGACAGCCGGAATGGTCATCCCGTTCGGCGGCTCAAAGGTCACCCACGTGTCACCAGAGCTGGCCGATGCGTTTGCGCCGGGCGACCAGCTCGTCATCGTGCAAGACACGGGCGCGCTGCTGCACATCCCTGCCGCCGAAGCAGCGATCGCCGAAGCAGCCGTCGGCGCCGCAGTCCGAGCATTCGCCCAGATGGGCACCGTGTCCGACGATGCCATCACGGCGTTCTACCAAGCCTTCGCCACTCGACTCGAGTCCGACGAATCGTTCGCAGCAATCGCCGAAGCCAACAAAGCCGACATCGAGTCAGCCCGAGCCCGAGGCCGCACCACCACACGACTCGAACTCACCGAAACCATGCGCGCCGACATGATCTCCGGTCTTCGCACCTGGGCTACCGCTCAGTCGTTGCGCAACCAGGTCAACGAGACCATCACCCACGATGGTTGGCGCGTCGATCAGGTCACGTCTGGCCTCGGCGTCGTCGGGTTCGTGTTCGAAGGCCGCCCCAACGTCTTCGCCGACGCAACCGGGGTCCTGCGATCGGGTAACACGGTCGTCTTCCGCATCGGGTCCGACGCACTCGGTACCGCGAAGGCGATTGTCGAACATGCCCTCGAACCAGCGCTGAACGAAGCTGGCCTGCCATCTGGTGCTGTCTCTCTGGTGACGAGCGCTGCACACGCTGCAGGGTGGGCGTTGTTCAGCGATGCTCGAATTGCACTCGCAGTTGCCCGGGGTTCCGGGGCTGCCGTCAGTCAACTCGGGTCTGTCGCTCGGCAGGCAGGAATTCCTGTCAGCCTGCACGGAACCGGTGGCGCATGGATCGTTGCCGCACCCGATGCCGATATCGAGATCTTCGCTGAAGCTGTCTACAACTCGCTCGACCGCAAAGTCTGCAACACACTGAACACCTGCTGCATCGTCGCTGACCGAGCCGCTGATCTGGTACCCGCTTTTCTGGCGGCACTTGATCGAGCCGGCGAGCGACGCGGCGCAAAGACCAAGCTGCACATCGTCGACGAGCAAGTGGAGCACATCCCCGCCGATTGGACGAACGAAGTACCCATCGGCCGGGCCGAAGGTGATGTCATGGAGCCACAGACGTCGACGCTGTCATGGGATGAGCTGGGCGAGGAGTGGGAGTGGGAAGCCTCGCCCGAGGTTTCGCTGGCGATCGTAGAGTCGGTCGATCATGCCGTCGATCTGTTCAATGCACTGTCGCCTCGATTCGCTGCCAGCGTGATCAGCCAAGACGACGCGGTGCATCAGCACTTCTTCGAACGTATCGACGCTCCTTTCGTGGGCAACGGTTTCACTCGCTGGGTCGACGGGCAATACGCACTCGACCGCCCCGAACTCGGCTTGAGCAACTGGGAGTTCGGGCGCCTCTTCGGCCGCGGGGGAGTGCTCAGTGGCGATTCGGTCTTCACCGTGCGCAGCCGGGTGACCCAAACCAACCCCGCGGTCGGCCGCTGACTCGCGTTTCTCCGCTTCGCAGTGGGCCAGCGTTCGCGAGACGTGGCGGTACATCTGTGGGCCCGGCGTCGATCGCCAGCGCGACGGTCCTTTGCAAGCGCCTTTGGGTGCTCCGCCTAGTCGAGCGCCGCGTTGTGGCGGTCCGGTGTGGTGCGTTGGTTCGGTTAGTGTCTCCAGCACTTGAGTCGTCGAGTGGACACGGAGGCGCGCGATGTCGGGACATCCAATGACCGGATTTGACCCGAAGTGGGGAACACCCGAGAGTTACATCATTGACATGACCCGACATATCTGGGAGGGGCGGGGAGTTGATGATCTCGACCAGCTCTACTCCGCTGATATCCCGGTTCGTTTCCCTGGTGGTTCGACCGTTGGCAATAAGATCGTGATCGACAACACCTGGGCCACGCTCTCGGAATTTCCCGATCGGCAGCTGTTGGGCGAAGACGTCATCTGGAGCGACGACGGTGACGGCGGCTTCCTGTCGTCACATCGCATCATCTCAACGGCCACCCACAGCGGCGACGGGGCATTCGGTACGGCGACTGGCACCAAGCTTGTGTTCCGCACGATCGCAGATTGCGCTGCTCGCGAGAATGCGATCTACGACGAGTGGCTGGTGCGTGATGTCGGCGCGATGGTGCGTCAGCTCGGCTATTCGCCCCGTGACTTTGCTGCGCAACAGATCGAGACCGAAGGCGGAGCCGATTCGGCGATCCGCCCGCTCACGCCAGAGACAGGTCCCGCAGCGGTGTACACCGGGCGTGGGAATGATCACGCTGCGGGAGCCAAATACGCTGAGCTGCTTACCGCAGTTGCGAGCGGCGACAGCGAGATCGTCGAGGCGAGCTGGGACCGGGCGGCACAGTTGGAGTTCCCCGGTGGTGTTGTGGATTTCGGATGGAGCGCGGTCAGCCAGTTCTGGAACGAACTACGCACGGCATTGCCCGATGCCCAACTTGAGGTCGAGCATCAGATCGGTCGCGACGACCCCGGGCTCGGCGAACGGGCCGCACTGCGTTGGTGGCTATCGGGTACCCACGCCGGTGATGGTGTGTTCGGCGAGCCGACCGGAGTGCCGGTGCACATCATGGCTGCGAGCCATGCTGAGTTCGGCCCGTGGGGCCTGCGTCGTGAGTGGATCGTTTTTGACGAGGTCGCGGTCTGGAAGCAGATCCTGCTGGGCAGCTAGCGAGAATGTTTTTCTTGACAGCAATGACTACGTAGTCATATTCTCCGAACGTGAGGGGTTCAAGGGGAAGTGGTCGAGTCACGGGTCATGACGTTGCGACCGAAGCCGGTGTGTCGCAGGCGACTGTTGCGCGTGTCTTCTCTGCACCTGAAAAGGTCGCCGATGCTACTCGTTCTAGGGTTCTCGCTGCTGCCGAGCGTCTCGGGTACGTGCCAAATGCCATTGCGCGAAGCCTCAAGGCACAGCGCACCGATATTGTTGGCGCCGTTGTTCCTGCCACCGGCGAGTACTGGCAGCATGTGCTGACAACGTTCTCACGCCTTCTCAATGAACGTCGTAAACAGCTACTGCTCTTCAGCTTCGACGATGTGTCGCAACTTGGGCCGCTTCTGCAGACCGTGGCGCAGTATCAGGTCGACGGCCTGATACTGGCATCGGCGAACATCTCACCCGCACAGCTGGCAGCAATGTCACACAATGATCTGCCGGTTGTTGCGTTCAACCAGCCCGCAGCGCTCGATCTGGTGCCATCGGTGACGGTGGACAATGAACTCGGTATGCGCGAACTGGCGGAACACCTCGTCGCCAAGGGCATCACACGAGCCGTCTTCGTTGGGGGAGTCGCTGCGACTTCGACGGATCGAATCCGATACCGCGGCGCGGTTACGGCACTTGGCGAACACAACATCGCTTGCCCCTACGTCGAGGCTGGCGCCTTTAGCTACGAAGCTGGTTACAAGGCAGCCCGCCAACTGGCCGAGGCTGGTCTGCCCGATGCCGTCATGGTCGCGAGCGACGAAGTCGCGTTTGGGCTGATCGATGGTCTGCGGGAGATGACGATAGAAGCACCTAGGGATGTGCTGATCACCGGTTTTGATGGCCTGCCCCAAGCTTCGTGGGCCGGTTACGACCTCACCACGCTCGAACAACCGACCGAGCTCCTCGTCGAGCACGCGGTAGCAAACGTCATTGCCGAGGCCGACGCCACATCGGTGATCGTGCCCGGAACCATTCGTCAAGGAAGGACGACCGACAATGCCTGAGCTCCTCAAGGATGCCGCTGCCAAGGCAGCCCATGGTGCCAACACCGAACTGACCGAGACGGTGCGCGGCATCATTGCCGACATCGAAGGGCGCGGCGAGACCGCAGTGCGCGAGCTATCGCAGAAGTTTGACAACTGGGCGCCCGATGCCTTTCGTCTGAGTGAAGAACAAATCGCCGAGGTTGTCAGCAGTGTCGACCCGCAGACGATCGACGACATCCGATTCGCCCAGACACAGATTCGCAATTTCGCCGAGGCGCAGCTCGCGACCTTGTCTGACCTCGAAGTCGAAACCCTGCCCGGCGTCTTCCTTGGACATCGCAACATCCCGGTATCGAGCGTCGGCTGCTATGTGCCTGGTGGGCGCTACCCCATGGTGGCCAGCGCCCATATGTCGGTGCTGACCGCAAAGGTCGCTGGCGTTCCCCGAGTGGTAGCGATGACGCCGCCAATCAACGGCGACATCCCGGCCGAGACCGTCACCGCCATGCATCTCGCGGGTGCCGATGAGATCTACTTACTCGGAGGCATCCAAGCCGTCGCTTCATTGGCGATCGGCACCGAGTTTGTCGACCCAGTCGACTTCATTGTCGGCCCCGGCAATGCGTTCGTTGCCGAAGCCAAGCGCCTGCTCTTTGGTCGAGTCGGCATCGATCTGCTCGCTGGTCCAACCGAAACCCTCGTGATCGCCGACGAAACGGTCGACGCCGAAATGTGTGCAACCGACTTGCTCGGCCAAGCCGAACATGGGCCAACCTCACCGGCAGTGCTGCTGACCACAAGTCGTGCGCTGGGCATGGCCACTATTGACGAAGTCGCCCGGCAGCTTCAAACGCTCGCCACTGCGGACATCGCATCACAGAGTTGGGCCGACTACGGCCGAGTCATCCTCTGCGAAGACAACACCGAAATGTTGCACGTCGCCGAGGATCTTGCGTTCGAGCATGTGCAGGTAATGACCAACGACGATGACTACTTCTTCAACAACATGGTCAACTACGGAGCTCTATTTCTTGGACCGATGACCAACGTCAGCTACGGCGACAAGGTCATTGGCACCAACCACACACTGCCCACCCAGGGCGCCGCCCGATATACGGGTGGCCTCTGGGTCGGCAAGTTCATCAAGACCGTCACCCACCAACGAGTCACCAACGCCGAGTCGAGCGCCATGATCGGCGAGTACTGCAGCCGGCTGTGCGCGATCGAGAACTTCGCTGGGCACCAAGCCCAAGCTGACATCCGTGTCGCCCGCTACGGTTCGCCCGGCGCCGAGGCGTCTGCCTAGTGCCGGTCGCAGTTGTGTCTGGAGCCTCTGGTGGCATTGGTTCGGCGGTCGCTCGTCGACTCGCGTCCGATGGCATGCAGGTCGTGGTCGGCTACAACACGAACACCGCCGCGGCCGAGGCCGTCGTTGACACGCTCGAGGGTGCTGGACATCGCGTTGCTGCCATGCCGATGACCGATTCGCAGGCCTTAACCAAAGTTGCTGCCGATATCGCCGCAGATCACGACGCGATCGATGTGCTCGTGAACTGTGCCGGCAAGACCAAGCCGGTGCCGCACCACGATCTCGACCAGCTCAACGACGAACTGATCGACGATATTTTCGCTACCAACTGGCGCGGTCCGTTTGCAAGCGTGCGAGCGTTCTGCTCCCTACTCGAAGCTGCTGAAGCACCCGTGATCGTCAACATCTCGTCGGTTGCTGCAGTCACTGGCCAAGGATCAAACGTGGCCTACTGCGCATCGAAGGCCGCACTCGACAGCTTGACTCGATCGCTCGCACGAGCTCTCGGCCCGAAAATCCGGGTCGTATCGGTCTCGCCCGGGTGGGTGTTGGGCGAATACGCCGAGCGCATGCCAACCGAGATTCTGGACAGGCAACGCGACGCAACACCCCTCGCTCGGCTCGCTACCGCAGACGATGTCGGCGCAGCAGTGAGCGCTTCGATTCGAGACCTGCCGTTTACTACTGGTTCGATCATCACCGTCGACGGTGGTCGACCACTGGGTACCTCATGAGAGCGGAACACTCGATCGATCAAGCCGAAGCCAACCGTCGCGTCATTGAACCATGCGAGTTCATTGCCGACACCGAAGCTTTCGTCGACGTGCGGCTCGAACGCAGCAAGGGCAAGGCGAGCTATTCGTTTATTGGCCCAGGCGTCAGCCAAAACGCCGACCAGTTGATCAACCTGACCGTGCCCCACGGGTTCAACGTGGGAGCAGCGAGCATGCCTCACGGCGTCGTGAACAATCCGCACTTGCACTACACCGCTGAAGTATTCATCTGCACCCGCGGCAGCTTCAAGATGACGGTCGGGCGGACCGGCGAACAGGCAGTCGACATTGGGGTTGGCGACGTTTTTGCCGCCCCGACATGGGTGTTCCGAGGTTTCGAAAACACTGGCCCCGACGACAGCTGGGTCTTCGTGGTGCTTGGCGGCGACGACACCGGCGGCATCATTTGGTCGCCCGACGTGCTTCGCGAGGCCGCAGACACAGGTCTCTACCTGGCCCCTGACAACTCGTTGATTGATGCCGCTGCAGGTGAATCGCCTGACTCGGTTGTCACTCCCGCATCTGACGCAGCGCTCGAACACGTCGACAGCTATTCCGACGATGAGCTAGAAGCCCATGTCGTGCGTAACAACAACCGTGCCTGGTCCGAGCGCGCATTGTTGTCGAGCGTGCTACCCGGTCACGCCTCGGGCGTTGCCCCGGCGCTTGGCTTCGGCATGACCGAAGACCGCCGTCACCGGGCACCAGTAATGACCGCGCAAGGCTTCTCGGTCGAGTGGCTGCGACTCGCCCCCGGGCAGAGTACCGGCACCCATCGCCTGACCGAGTCGCAGGTGCTGCTCTTGGCAGAGGGCGACTGGTCTATCGGCTTCAATCGTGGCGACAATCTGATCGAATCACAGCCAGCGGGCGGGTCGGTTGTCTCGGTGCCACCAGGTACCTGGCGCAACTTCACCAATACCGGCTCGTCCAATGCCATCGCTGCGGTGGTGTGCGGCACTGACTCACCGAACGTGATCGAGTGGGACGACAGCATTCTCACCGCCGCCGCTGCCATCGGATTCGTGCGCGACGCATCGGCCAAGATCGCCCCCGTCGAACTACTGCCTGGAGGCGACCGATGAACGTCTGCTCTTTGCCTGGTTCGCCACCTTCACCAAACCCTTGCGCACTCTTGGCAGCAGCAAAAACCACACCTACCAACCAGCGGTTCGCCGCGGTTCGGCTCAATGCCAGACGCTGGCCATCTTTCGACACTCGACCATCCCGACGCCGTGGCACTCGTGCCCGTCGAGTGGCTCACATTCTGCACCAAACAGATCCAAACCCAGGAGGGAACCCATGAATACCAACATGCATAGGTGGCGACGTCTGCTCGCCATCCTGTTCGCGTTTGCGCTGCTCGCTTCGGCGTGCGGTGGCAGCGACAGTGACGATTCGGCATCAGATTCCGATGCTGTGGACCAGGCCGACTCGGCCGACGACAGCAGCGCGGACGAGGCTGATGCCGACGCCATGGACGACGACGAAGACGCCATGGACGACGAGGCAATGGAAGACGAAGAATCTGCTCCAACGCCGGAGCCAGTCGAGATCGACGAGTCGACGACCATCTCCGACGAGTGTGGCATCCCTAACCCAGCCGACGAGGTTGAGCTCGATATTTTGGGCTGGGAGTTCCCGATCACGACGGCTTATGCCGAGGAGTTCGAGGACTGCGAAGACGGTGGCTACTCGATCAACTACCAGTTTCTCGATTCGGCTGCAGCACAAGAGCAGATGAAGCTCGATGCGGCCACGGGTGATCCTGAGTTCGAGATCTATCAGGGTTCAAACAGTTTCCTGCTGGAGCTCGCGAACGCTGGCAGTCTGATGCCGCTCAACGACCTGATCGCCAAGTTCAGTGCGAACTTCGACATGGACCAGATCGATTCGTCGTTCCTCGACTTCGTGTCGATCGATGGCAATATCTACGGCGTGCCTGCGGTTTCGAACACGATGCACGTGTTCTACAACGAGCCGGTTCTGTCTGATCTTGGTGTTGCTGTTCCAACCACGTTCGCTGAAGCGCTCGAAGTGTGCCCAACGATCCAGGATGCTGGCTATGACGTCGGCTTCATTTACAACCTGTCTGCGGGTTGGTCGTGGCGCATCGAGTTCGATGCCATCTTGGGTTCACTGGGCGTAGATCCGGTTGATCCACTGACGGGTGAGCCGAACTTCAACAGCCCTGAGGGCATCGAAGCAGCCAACATTCTCAAGGACATGTGGGAGACCTGTGGTGGTTCTGCTGCGGGTTCGTACAGCCTGGATGACATTCAGGCTGCGTTCCAGACTGGTGAGATTGTGCTGGGTCACACCTGGGCATCACGCGCTGGGGCAATGGACGATCCCGAAGCCTCAAGCGAGGTTGGCAACATTCAGTACGCACCGGCGCTGAGTGTTGACGGTTCGATTCTGGCATCACCTGCCTATGTCGATGGCTGGGGCATCCCTGCTGGTACTGACCCAGCACTGGTCGAAGACATCTTCTTGGCCATCGCCGCTGCAACTGACCTGGAGAGCCAGGAAACGGCTGCCGAGTTCGGTCTCGTAACCCGGGCGGGTGTTTCGCACCCGAACGGTCCGCGAGACGCCGCGGCTGCCGAGGCCAGCCTGGTCGATGGCAAGGGTCCAGACCTGTCGCACCCAGCTGCGGGCGTTGCTCGCGCCAAGCTTGGTGACGCACTCATTCAGATCCTCGACGGCGCGTCAATCGAAGACGTACTCGCCGAGGCCGAGACGGCCTACCTCGAAGAAGCCGGTGACCTGATCGGTTAACACCGACCAGCGTTACCTGCCACCGAGCTGGCGGGGTGGACCGAGCCTGTCTGTCACAGACATCTCGGTTCACCCCGATACAGGCCGCAGTGTCAAGCAAGGAAATATGAAGACAGCAGTCAGGGGAGGGAAATGAATAGGCGAACGTTCTGGGGGTTCACAATCCCAAGCGTCGGCGTGATGCTTGTACTGATGGTCTTTCCCTTGGTGACGACAGTCTGGTTCAGTCTCCATCGACTCAAGATCGAGGACATCGACAACCCGACCTGGCTCGGGCTCGAGAACTACCGAGAACTGCTGAGTGATGAACAGTTCTGGGCTGCCATGCGCTTCACTCTCATCTTTGTCGCGGCCACCGTGCCGCTGCACATGATCTTTGGGCTCGGCGTTGCGCTGCTGCTCGATAAGGTCGCTCGTGGTAGGGCCGTTTACATGGCCGCCCTGCTGCTGCCCTTCATTGTGACCCCGGTGGTGGGCACGGTCATTTACAAGGACCTGTTCGAGCGTGGTGGCCTGATCGCCTGGCTCTACGAGGTCTGGCGCGACACACCGTTCGTCGTCACCTCGGGCAATGTGAAATGGCTTATCATCATCCAGTCGGTATGGCACGTGATGCCATTCTCGATGATCACCTTCTTTGCCGGCCTGCAAACGTTGCCGACCGAACGCGCCGAAGCCGCCGCCATCGATGGCGCCAACTATTGGCGCAACCTCTGGCATGTAATCCTGCCGCATCTGCGGGTGCTCATCTTGTTCGTTGCCCTGATCTCGATCATGGACGCCTACCGCGTCTACGACAGCGTCTTCGTCTTCGCTGGCGATCGCTTCACCGACGCCCACACCCTGCAGGTGTACAACGTCGAGCAAGTACTCGACCCGAACATCGGCCGGCTCGGCAAGGGTTACGCCATTGCGGTGCTGAATATCATCGGCATCTTTGTGGTGTTGATTCCCTTCCTCTACAAGTCGTACAAAGATCAGATTGCTGAGCGAACGTGATTGGGTTCCTGCGGTCGTTCAGTCGACACACCACGCTGATCATCCTGGTCATTTGGAGCGTGCTGCCTTTCACCTGGGCGATCCAGTCATCGATCAAGTTCACCCGCGATGTTGCTCGTAAAGAGCCAGTCCTGTGGGACTACGAGACGACGTCGAACGCCTACAACAAATTCTGGCTCGATGACGAAGACATCAACATGTACAAGGTGTTGGCGTTCATACTGGCCTTCGCCGCGGTGGCACTTCTGCTTGCCATGGTTGGTCGTCGAGTCAGCGCTGGATCGTCGTGGTTGCTCGGCTTCGTCGACCTCGCCAAGTTCGTGGCATATGTCGCCGTCGGGCTGGTCGTTCTTGTTCCTGTCGTGCTGTTTGTCGTGCAACTCATCAAGTGGGGCTGGAGTGGCCTGCTGCTCGCCATACCCATCATCGGGTTGATCAGCTTTCTGTGTTGGCGATTCCCACCAGAGATCAAGCTCGATCGCACGAATACCTACAGCAATGGCCGCGGCTGGCCGTTCTTCGTCGCCGTGCCAATTGTGCTCGGCTTCGGTATGTGGCTGTTTCCCAAGACCTTCGAAGTCGAAGACGAGTACTGGTTTTTCGTGAACTCGATCATCGTGACCGTGCTGACCATGATCATCTCGATCACCATCGGCCTGCTCGCTGGTTACGCGCTCGCTCGCTATTCGGGCCTGTCGGGCGCCGTCATCTTGATCATCGCGCTGGCGTTCCGTGCGCTGCCCCGAACGGCTTTCGTGCTGCCGTATTACTTCGCAGCGCAGAAGCTCGGCATCCTCGACTCGAGACTGGTGATCGTGATGGCCCTTGTCGCCGTCAATCAGCCATTCACCATCTGGATGTTCCGCACGTTCTTCATGGACGTGCCGAAGGAGATGGAAGAAGCAGCCATGATGGACGGCGCCACTCGATTCGAAGCTTTCCGCAAGGTGATCATTCCGATCATGTGGCCTGGCATCATTGCCACGTCACTGTTCACCCTGCTGCTCGCCTATAACGAATACCTCTTCGTGCGTGTGCTCGCACCAACGAACTGGACGCTGCCGGTGGCCATCGTGTCGCTTACCGGTGGCGAGAGTTCTCGGACCATCACCGAGGCTGCAGCAGCTTCGGTATCGATCACGCTACCGATCATCATCGTGATCATCCTGTTTCAGAAGCACCTGGTCAAAGGGCTGGGCGCAGGCGCGGTGAAGGGCTAGGTATGGCCGTCGATCTACAAACAGCCAAAGCTGTCGTACGTGCCATGCACGCCGAACTCGACGTGGCGGCGGCCGATGACATCGAGGCAGTGCTGGCTAGGCATATGACCAGCGACTGGTTGTGGCGTGGGATGCACCCGTTCTATGAGCAGACAGGCGCAGCCGCGGTTGCCGAGACGTTTTGGAAGCCGCTTCGTGCGGCGTTCTCGCCCGTACAACGTCGCTCCGACGTGTTCTTCGCCGGAATAAATGAAATCGATGACGGCGCATCGACCTGGGTGGTCGAGATGGGTCATCTGCTTGGTCTGTTCGATCAACCATGGCTCGACATTCCGGCCACTGGGCGCATGTGTTTTGTTCGCTACGCAGAGTTCAACCGGGTGAATGATGATGGTTGTATCGACGAGTCGTCGATGTTCGTCGATATCCCCGACGTGATGGTGCAAGCCGGTCAGAACCCTTTTCCTCCACAGACGGGCTCGCACCATCTCTATCCCGGGCCTCGCAGCCACGATGGTCTGCTGTATGGCCCGAGCGACGCGACCGAGGGCTCGGCCACGCTGGCCCTCGTGAACGAGATGATCAACGACCTGGGCGAGGCCAACCGCATCGCCAACGAGACCGGCGTCGACGCGATCCCGATCGAGGTCATGCAGAAGACCTGGGCCGACGACATGATCTGGTCTGGCCCGGCTGGAATTGGCGCCTCTTACACAATTGATCGTTACCAGCAACAGCACTCGTATCCGTTCCGGTTCCATCTCACCGACAAGGTCTTCATCGGCCACACCGCTCGCTTCGCAGAAGGCAATTACGCCGGCTTCTTTGGCTGGGCCAACCTGTCGAACCGTGCAACCGGCGGCTTCCTCGGCATGCCAGCCAGCACAACGGCAGACATGCGAGTCGTCGATATCTATCGTCGCGAAGGCGACAAGCTCGCAGAGAACTGGGTCATCATCGACCTGCTGCACTGGTTGTCGATGCAAGGCCTCGACGTACTCGAGCGCATGCGGCAACTCAACGGACAAGCGAGGTTTGACGCATGAAGGGTTCACGTCCCGAACAGGCTGAGTTCACCCGAGACACCGACATGTCTAAGACCGACGAGACTCGGGCCGTCATCGAGGCAATGGTCGACGGCCTCAACGATCATCGCATCGACGACATCGGTCAGTTCTTCGGCGATGGTTTCCGCTGGATGGGCAACACCGGGTGCGGAACCAAGACCGGGCTGCGAGAGTTTCAAGATAATTGGCAGCGACCATTCCAGGCCGCGTTCGCTGACAAGGTCTGTGTCGACGAAGCCCGCTTGTTCATGGGGGAGTGGGCGGCAGCATTTGGCCGTCAAGAGGCCACCCATGCCGGCGAGTTCATGGGCATCGCCGCCACTGGCAAACGCATCGAGATTCGATACATGGACTTCTGGAAGGTGGTCGACGGCCGTATCGAAGACAACTGGGTGATGGTCGACTTCCCCCACGTGATGGCCCAACTGGGCGTCGATGCGTTCGACGGCAACGGCTGGGAGGCCTATGACCGGGGCGACAAAATCGCTCTCCTGCCCGACGAGAACGCAAAGGTTCGCCCATGACATCTACAACGAGCCGGGCCTTCGTGGCCGTGAACGACCCCGGGAGGGACCAATGGCTGGCGTAAGGCTCGACAAGATCACCAAGGTGTACCCCAATGGTTTTCAGGCGGTCACCGACCTGACCTTGGAGCTCGACGACGGTGAGTTCATGGTGCTGGTCGGCCCGTCGGGCTGTGGCAAGTCGACCGCGTTGCGCATGATCGCTGGGCTCGAAGACATCAGCGGCGGCGAGCTGTATGTCGGCGATAGGCTGGTCAACGGCGTCGCACCAAAAGACCGCGACATCGCCATGGTGTTCCAGAACTATGCGCTATATCCACAGATGTCGGTACGAGACAACATCGGCTTCCCTCTTCGCCTGAAGAAGACACCGAAGAACGATCGCCTCGAACAGGTCGACGGTGCAGCTCGGATCCTCGAACTGATGGAACAGCTCGACAAGAAGCCGGCAACCCTCTCTGGTGGCCAACGTCAGCGGGTGGCGATGGGACGTGCGATCGTGCGACGCCCGTCCGCCTTTCTGATGGACGAACCGTTGTCAAACCTGGACGCCAAGCTCCGGGTGCAGATGCGGGCCGAGATTGCGAGCATCCAGCGGGACCTGGGCGTCACGACCTTCTATGTCACCCATGATCAGGTCGAAGCGATGACCATGGGAGACCGGGTTGCCGTCATCAAGGACGGCGTGCTGCAACAAGTGGCTGCCCCCGAAGATCTGTACGCCAACCCGGCCAACGTGTTTGTGGCCGCTTTCATCGGTTCGCCCTCGATGAATCTGTACGAGGGCACCGTCACGAATGCGAACGGCGACTACTCGGTGCAGCTCGGCGACCAGTCGATCAACATTCCCGACGAAGTCGTGACCAAGAGAGACAGCTTGGCTGGTCGAATTGGTGAGCCGCTTGTCGTCGGCATCCGTCCGGAAGATCTCGAGGATGCGGCGCTCGATCCAAGCCATCCTGAAGATCAGCGCCTGACGTCAACCATCGATGTGCGTGAAGCCCTCGGCGCCGAGACGCTGTTGCACTTTGGCATTCGGGCACCACACGTTGACAGCGGTGATCCCGATGCGCTCGAGGAACTTGGCGACGATGACTTCAGCCGATGCACCGCTCGATGTAGCCCCCGCAGCGTTGCCAAGGTCGGTGAACAGATCGAACTGAACGTCGATTCGTCCCGGCTGCACTTCTTTGATAAGTCCACCCATCTGGCACTCGACTGAAGTACGTCAGATCCAGCGCCAAAGGAATTGAGCATGAAGACCAGCACCGATCGTATTTTGACGACGCATGTCGGAAGCCTGCCTCGCAACGAGGTAGTCAGCGCCGGAATCTTCGCTATCGAAGCCGAAGAAGCTCTCGATCTCGAAGCCCACGAGCGTGAGATCGCTCAGGCCGTCCTTGCAGTGGTTGAGCGTCAGGTTGCCGTCGGTATCGACGCGGTGAGCGACGGCGAAATGAGCAAATTGAGCTATGCAACGTATATCAAGGACCGCATCACCGGCTTCGAGGGCGACAGTCCTCGCCGGGCGCCTGCTGACCTCGAGGACTTCCCTGGGTTTCTCGAACGCCAAGCAAACACGGGCGGCACCCCCTCTTATCGCCGTCCCCAATGTGTTGGTCCAATCGCCGTCAAAGACATGCAGCCCTGCCTGACTGATTTGGCGAATCTGCAGGCGGGCGTCGACGCTCACGACCCAACCGACGCGTTCATGAACGCAGCTTCTCCCGGCGTGATTGCGCTGTTCCAACCCAATTCGCACTACGAGGACCACGAGGCGTATCTCTACGCACTCGCCGACGCCATGTCGGCAGAATACGAGGCGATTGTCGCGGCCGGCTTCGTGCTGCAGCTTGACTCGCCCGATCTCGGCCTGGGTCGCCACATGATGTTCAAGGGCCAGCCCGACGAAGAGTACGAGCGACTGGCCAACCTTCATGTCGACGCGCTGAACCACGCCACTCGCAACATCGATGCCGACAACATGCGACTACACATCTGCTGGGGCAACTACGAGGGGCCACACACCCACGATGCTCCAATGGAGCAAGTGCTTCCAATCGCACTGCGAGCAAAGCCGCAAGCGCTGCTGTTCGAGTCATCGAACCCTCGCCACGCTCATGAGTGGAAGGCGTTCGCCGAGGCCGACATCCCCGATACCAAGATCCTGGTTCCGGGCGTGATCGACTCGACAACCCACTTTGTTGAACACCCTGAGTTGGTCGCGCAACGTATCGAACGCTTCGCCAACATCGTCGGCAAGGAGCGCGTCATGGCGGGTGTCGACTGCGGCTTCTCGACCTTTGCTGGCTACGCGGGTATCGAAACCGAGATTGCCTACACCAAATTGGCTGCGTTGGCCGAAGGTGCAGCGATCGCGTCCGATCGTCTTTGGTGACGCCAGTGCCCGATCAGGCCGTGCATGCACAGAACAAGGCACTCGTTGCAACCTTTCGGGCCGCAATGTATGACTGGACATCCGACGGCGTGCAGGACGCGCTAGCGAGCGTCTTCGTGTCTGATGCCAAAGTGCAGGTCGCGTTTCCGTTCGAAGACCTCGAGGGGCCCACGGGTTGGTACGGCGAAGCTCTGGCGCCGCTCGCAAACGCCTGGCCCGACATCGAACGTCGAGACACCATTGTCGCAGCGGGACGAACCGAGCAGGGCGACGATTGGGTCGGGTGCTGCGGCTACTACACCGGCACGTTTGTGAACCCTTGGCTCGGCATTACGCCGACTCATCGCCAGGCTGCGATGCGCTTCCACGAGTACTTCCGCATCGCCGGTGGGCAGATTGTTGCGATGCAGGCGATCTGGGACATCCCCGAGGTCATGATGCAATCAGGGCTTTGGCCGATGGCGCCAAGTCTCGGACGAGAGTGGCAGGTGCCATCGCCGGCGAGTCAAGATGGGCTCAGCCGAGCTGAGCGAGATCCTGATCGGTCGGCGGTCAGCCTGGCCATCGTGCAGGCAATGGGTGCGGACATGAGTCGCCACCCAACTGAACCGGCAGACGCAATGAACCTTGAGAAGTATTGGCATCCGAAGTTCAGCTGGTACGGCCCCGCAGGCATCGGCACCGCCCGCGGCATCGATGGGTTTCGCTCGGTCCACCAGATTCCGTTCCTGAACGCGCTACCAGATCGCCGTGGCGGATCCGAGACTGGTGGCGCACACTTCTGGGCCGACGGCGACTACGTGGCCGTCACCGGGTGGCCCGACATGGCCATGACCGTTACCGGCGATGGCTGGCTTGGCATTGTGCCGGCGAATACTCCAATCACTATGCGCAGTCTCGACTTCTGGCGGGTCGAAGGTGAGCTGATTCGTGAGAACTGGGTCTTGATCGACTTGTTGCACGTTTGGCATCAACTCGGCGTCGATGTCTTGGCTCGGATGCACGAACTGGCTCCACGAGGAAGATGACGTCATGACGCTACGTGAAGAACTGATCAACGGTGATCGGCTCATCGGTACTTGGCTTAAGACGCCATCACCGATCGTGGCCGAAGTGCTCGGGCTGACCGACCTCGACCTGCTGTGTATCGACGCCGAACATGCACCGTTTGGTCGCTACCAACTCGATCGCTGTATTCATGCCGCTCGCTCAGTCGATCTTGACACTGTCGTGCGGGTGCCGACATCGCAGCCGCATCACATCTTGCAGGCGCTCGATTGTGGGGCAACCGGGGTGGTGGTGCCTCACGTGATCGATGCCGGCCAAGCGCAATCAGTCGCCAAGTCGGCACGATTCGGCGATGGCGGTCGGGGCTACGCTGGCTCCACTCGCGCTGCTGGTTATGCGACCAAATCTATGGTTGATCACAAGGCAACGAGCAATGCGCAGACGATCGTTATCGCACAGATCGAAGACGCCGAGGCACTCGACCACGTCGAAGCAATCGCTGCTGTTTCGGGAATCGATGCGATCTTTATCGGCACCGTAGATCTGTCGGTGTCGATGGGCGCCGACGGACCATCGGACCCGCAGGTGATCAAGGCCGTCGAGCAGATAGCTGCGGCTGGTAAGCGCTCGGGCTGTGCCGTCGGCATCTTCGCAAACACCCGCGACCAGGTAGATCGTTTCGCTGAGCTGGGCATATCACTGTTCCTACTGCAATCAGATCACGCTTTCCTCAAGGCTGGCGCTGCGGCGATTGCGATGTTTCGAGACACCCAAGCAGGCGACGGGTAGCGCAATGAGTGCTGAGCTAAACCAGCAGAACAAGCAACGCGTTCTCGATCTGTGGTCATCTCTCGAATCGACCGATTTGGGCGGCGCGGCCGAGCTGTTCGCGTCGACGATGGCACCGGACGTGCAGTGGCATGGTCATGCGCCGCTCGGATCGCTCGAAGGCCCCCAGGCGGTGGCCGAGGCTTTCTGGCAGCCGCTCAACGCTGCGTTTGCTGGGTTACGACGCGAGACCCACGTGTTCTTTGGCGGCGAATCGAACGGACGTGCGGATGGCGATCTTTCCAAGGATGGACGTTGGTGGGTCACCGGCACTGGGCTACTACACGGCACCTTTGAGCAGGACTATCTGGGCGTGCCAGCCTCGGGACGTGAAGTCAACCTGCGGTGGGGCGAGTTCTGCTGCATCGAGCACGGTTCGATCACCGAGGTGTACTTTCTGATCGACATGGTCGATCTGATGCAACAGGCTGGTTTCGACGTACTTCCTGTCGCGCAAGGTCACGACGCGATGTACCCCGCACCGGCTGCTCGCGACGGAGTGCTTACGAACGCCAGTGACTCGGCAACCAGCGCCTACAGCCTTGACCACATTCGTAGTTTCATCTTCGACGGACTCAACGCCTTCGACGAATCAGAGCTCGCCAGTATGGGTATGGCCGACTGGTTCCATCCTGATGTGCACTGGTACGGGCCCGGAGGCATCGGTGCCTGTTTGAGTTTCAAGGAGTTCGAGGATCTGCATCAGACACCGTGGCTCGTGGCCTTCCCTGATCGTGAGGTGCAAGATCTCGATGCCCTGTTCGCCGAGGGCGCGTACTCAGCAGCTCCCGGCTGGGCCGGTGTCCAAGCAACACACACCGGGCCATACCTGGACACTCCGGCGACCGGTAAGCGCATTGACTTCAATGGTCTCGACTGGTGGAAACGAGACGGAGAGCAGTACATCGAGAACTGGGTGTTCGTCGACATGGTGCACTTGTTCGAACAGTTCGGCATAGACCTACTCGAACAGGTACGCCGCCCCGAGCGAAGTGGTGAACGGACGAGCGGGTAGTGGGCGAGGGACGAGCCGCTGCAGCTGAGGAGAAGCCATGTGCGACGAACGTCGCCCCGAACGGAGTGGTGGTACCGAGTCGGGAGCGAGGGACGAGCGGGTGGTGGGCGAGGGACGAGCCGCTGCAACCGGCGGGAAGCCATGTGCGACGAACGTCGCCCCGAACGGAGTGGTGGAACACTGTGACACACGCCACTCAAGAAGCGCTTGCTTCATCTAGGAAGCGCTGCGTATAGTTAGCAACAGCTTCACCCCCCAGCCCTAAAAGTTCAAAGGAACAAACCAATGCTCAACGTCAGCGAAATCGCAAGCAGCACCGAAGAACGAGTGCTCACCGGCGTAAAAGTCAGCCAGACCCTCGTCCTCGACACCTTCAAGAACGGCATTGCACTCGCCGATCGCGTCATGCCCGCTCCCGTTGCTGATCGCATCGAAGAGCGCGTTGCCGTTCTGCCTTCAGCTACGCCTCTGATCAACGGCGCATTCGACTTCGCTGGCAAGCTGCTCGCAGCACAGCGCGACTTCGCCGGCGAAATGATCGAGATCCTCCAGCCCGCCCCCGCCAAGAAGGCTGCCCCCAAGGCCGCTGCCAAGAAGGCTCCTGCCAAAAAGGCTGCAGCCAAGCGCACCACGAAGAAAGCAGCCTGAGCCCAGCTCAGCAAAGTTCTGCGGGTACCGGCATCGGCCTACTACCCGCATTGATGCTCTTGTGACTATCCCCCCTGAAGACACAGAGTCGTCAGCCGAAGGCGGCAACCGGAAAGATCCGGTTGCCGCCTTTGGTGATTACGTGCGCTCTCAACGCAAGCTCGCCGAGCTGAGCCTTCGTCAACTCGCAGATCTGACGAGCTTGTCGAATCCGTATCTCAGCAAGCTCGAACGCGGGCTGCACCAGCCATCGGTCACCGCGGTCACCAATATCGCCAAGGCGTTGGGTTTGCCGGCGGAAACCTTGCTGGCCAAAGCGGCTGGGCTCGTGCCAGGCTTCGAGAGCGCCACTGGCACCACAAAGAAGCCGCTCACGACCGAGCAAGTCATCAAGCAGGATGCAGCGTTGTCCGATGATCAGAAGCTGGCGTTGCTGAGCGTGTACCGCAGCTTCGTCGACGAGAATTGATCCATGACCAAGGCGACCTTCCCGATCCAGGTTCGGTTCTATGAACTCGACCCATACGGACATGTGAATCACTCCACGTACCTGCAGTATTTCGAGGCCGCCCGAGTGGCCTGGCTCGGCGATATCGGCCATGGTCTCGATGTGTTGCAGCGAGACGGGACCCAACTGGTTGTCACTGCGGTGGCGACCCGATTCATTGCCTCGGCAGTCCTGAACGACGATCTGCTGATCGACACCGCCATGGTGCAAGCCAGACGAGTGCGGGCGCAATGGGTGCAGCACGCATGGCGCGGCGACGAGCTCATTGCGTGTCAGCGCATCAATTTCGCCACGGTGAATCGCAGCGGTCGCCCGGTGCGGATCCCCGAGTCATTGCTCGAGGCCATGGCCGGCTTTCAAGTCGACGAAGCCACCCTCGCCAAACAGCTTCCCGACCTGGCGCTCTGACCCCGGACCGCATGGGCACACGTGCCTGATACGCGTGACCATGGTCACGAGTAACGTGGTGGGATGACGGCGACCGCTTCGGCTGAACACCAGCAGCTACTGGCCACCATGACCGGCGCGATGGTGCCCCGGGTAGCGCCGTTCGCCGGGTCGGATCGCCTGCGCGCCGACGGGCGCCCCAAGCCGGACCTGCGCGCTCGGCTGCGCCGGATCGACAACGGCCGCAACGTCATCACGTGCGTGCTGGCCTTGGCCATGCCTATTGCCGTGGTCGCCGCCGTGGCCGCGATCGGGACCTGGTGGGCTGTGGCGCTTGCCGTGCCGGTCATGGCCACGCTGCAGCTGCGCATGTACATCCTGCATCATGAAGCCGCCCACCGGCTCTTGTTCTCGAACCGTCGGCTCAATGACATCGTTGGCATCAACATCATGGGCTGGCTACCGCTCGGCACCGGAAATCATGGCTACCGGCGGGTTCACACCGCCCACCACCGTGACGAGTTCGGTCCGAACGAGCCCGACTTCTTGCTCTACTCGTTCTACCCGATCACTGCTGCTTCTCTCGTCCGCAAGTTGCGCCGCGACGTGTCCGGCGTGTCCGCGTGGCGCATCCTGAAGCCACGGTTTCGTGGCTTGTTCGCAGCGGGCCAGCGCATGCCCGGCGTTCGTCTGCTCGGTATGCAGATCGCCGTGTTCGCCATCTTCTTGCTGGCTGGCGTGCCATGGCTCTACCCGGCGTTGTGGGTGTTGCCGTATCTGACCTGGTATCAGCTGATCAACCGACTTCGTTCGATCGCCGAACACGGCGGCCTCACCCGCTCAGATGATCGACGAGAAACGACCCACATCATCACGCCAAGCGTGTGGGTGCGGGTGTTGCTGGCACCGCTCAATGTTGCCTACCACCTGGCGCACCACGTGGACAGCGGCGTGCCGTTCCGGAACCTGCCCGAACTGCAGGCCATTCTGATCGAAGACGGCTATGTGCCCGATCACCTCATCTGGCCGAGCTATCTGTCGCTGTGGAAGGCCGCTGCTCGCCAGCCTGCGGCGACCGGGCCTAACCAGCCGGGCTGATATCGGCCGCACCGAAAACCACGCCGAACCGCACGCACCAGATCACCACGGTCGAGTAGACGTCGAGATCGACATCGGCCGGAATCTCGTAGTTCTGCGTGCCGATGTTTCCCTTCAGGTCGCCCAGGTCGACGAAGTCGTCGTCGAATGCGCCGCTGTCGGCATCGGCGGGGGCGGTGGACAAGTACACGTTCAGGTCAGGGCCATTGTCGGTCTCGAAGTCCTCGAATCGCAGGAAGCGCTGGGTGCTGCCGTCGTTCAACACGTCGGCACGTCCCGATGTGGGGTGCGAGCGATCGACGAAGTCACCGGTGAAGATCGTGCTGATCATCGCAATGGCTTCTTCCTCGTCGGCGCCGGCGGTGGCAGACTCCATCTCCATCTCGGGCATGTCCTCGTCGACTTCGACCATCACGGGTTCATCGGCCATCTCGGCGGTCATATCTGCCGCCATCTCTTCGGTGACGGCATCGGATTCGAGGCCCGACGGCGCCGCGCCGCTGGCGAAGACGGGACCCGATTCGCTGACCTCGTCATCGATGAAAGCGGTGTGTATCCCAAAAACGCCGAATGCCAGGTACAACACGATGATCGCGCCGATACCCATCGCCCCAACCGACAACGGATGATTCTTGATCCAACTCATCGGCTGATCGTAGAACGTCCGGCCCGACCTTCCCTGTCAAGCGACGGCTGACTACTGTTGAAACACGCTGACAAAAGGATGAGCATGCGTCTTGGTTTGAATACCGGCTACTGGAGCTCCGGCCCGCCCAAGGGCGCGGTCGAAGCCATTGCACTGGCCGACAAGCTCGGCTTCGAACACATCTGGACCGCCGAGGCCTACGGCAGTGACGCGCTCACACCGCTCGCCTGGTGGGGCGCCAACACCGAAAACGTGAAACTCGGCACGGCCATCATGCAGATGTCGGCTCGCACCCCGGCAGCCACCGCCATGGCGTCGCTGACCATGGATCATCTGAGCGGCGGTCGCTTCATCGCCGGCCTCGGTGCCTCGGGCCCACAGGTCGTCGAAGGCTGGTATGGGCAATCGTATTCTCGCCCGTTGGAGCGCACCCGTGAGTTCGTCAACATTATGCGGCAGGTTTTCGCCCGCGAAGATTTGGTTGCCTTTGAGGGCAACCACTACCAGCTTCCCTACCCACACGGCACAGGCTTGGGCAAACCGCTCAAGTCGACTGTGCATCCACTACGCAAAGACCTGCCGATCTACCTGGCCGCCGAGGGGCCCAAGAACGTGGCGTTGTCCGCAGAGATCTGCGATGGCTGGTTGCCGCTCTTCTTTGCCCCCAAGGACAACCAGTTCTACAAAGACGCATTGCAAGCAGGCATGGATGCCGGTGGCCGCAACAACTTCGATGATTTCGAGGTCGCCGCCACCGTGAGCATGATCCCGGGCGACGACGTCGAAGCATGTGCCGACAAGATCCGGCCCATGCTGGCGCTCTACGTGGGCGGAATGGGCGCCAAGGGCAAGAACTTCCACTTCGACGTCTTTGCCCGCATGGGCTACGAGGCCGAGTGCGACACGATCCAAGAGCTGTACCTGGCCGGCAACAAGGGCGACGCCATCGCCGCAGTCCCGACCGAAATGTGCGAAGCCATCTCACTGATCGGCCCACCAGCCAAGATCAAAGACGAAATAGCCATGTGGGACGAATCAGTAGTAAACACCCTGCTGATCTCAGGCCCACCCAGCCTGGTCCAATTCGCCGCCGACATCGTGAGCTAGCCGAGCTCCTCCTCCCGGTCCGGGAACAAGAGAGGAACCAAACGACAAGAATCAACCAGGCCGAGGGCCAGGCAGAAACTGTCCGGTGTTCGCACTGATACCACCATCAGCAGGAACGATCGCGCCAGTGACAATGCTCGCCAAAGGCGAGACAAGAAAGCTGATCACCTGCGCAACCTCATCGGCACGGGCCCAACGCTGAACCGCCATGCGCTGACGCAGGTGCTCGTAGGCCTGCGGAATTTCCTTCAGCCGTTCGGTCATCCCGGTTTCGGTCGGCCCCGGCGCCACCGCATTGATCCGAATGCCCATCGGACCAAGATCCAGGGCTGCTGATCGCACATAGTTCACCACTGCGCCTTTGGCTGCGTTATATGTCCACATCCCGGGGTCACCCCGCAATCCCGATGTCGATGCGGTCACGCAGAATGCGCCGTCGTCGCTCGTCTCGACCATGGCAGGCGTGGCGGCTCGCACACCGAGCACCACGCCGCGCACGTTCACGGCAATCGAACGGTCGAAATCATCCATCGACTGCTCGATCAGATCACCACTACCCGAGATGCCGGCATTCAACACCGAGGCGTCCAGTCGGCCGAAGTTCGAAAGGGCGGCGTCGACTGCAGCCTGGTTGGTCTCCTGGGTACTCACGTCGCCGGTCAGGGACACGATCTCGTCATGGTCGCTCGTCCACTCGAGGTGTTCGATAGCGCGATCCACAGCAACAACAGAACCACCTGCTGCGGCGATGATCTCGGCGGCGCTGCGCCCGATACCGGAGCCGGCTCCGGTGACGATGGTGACTCTTCCGCGGTGATCCATCAAGCGATCATCGCGCGTGCGCGAAGATACGGCCATGCGGAACAACACCAAAGATCTCATCGACGACGCTCTCTCGGCAGCTGCGACGAGCTTGACCTCGCCAGGAGACTGGCTGACCGGCGCGCAACGACGTGCGGCTGCGGCCGAGGTATTGGGCGCCCGCAACAACGAACTCGACCAGCAACGCCGCAACGCGGTTTCGCCGAGCGTCGTACCCGGTCGACACGCAGCCACGGCCGAGCTGCCAGCCGAGGCGGTCGAGGTGCTGCATCGCGTCGCCAGCGATCCTGGACGGCTCACCCGCAGTTGGGCCGACGACGTCATTGGTGCGCTGGGCGAGGAGAGATACACCGAACTCGTAGGTATCGCCGCATGCACCGCAGTCCTCGACACATTCTCCTGGGCCATGCATGACCGTGACATGACCCTCGGCCCTATCACGGCGGGCGACCCGGAAGAATCGCGGCCAGACGGTGTGGGCGATGTCGGCGCTTGGGTCGCCCAGTCCACCGCTGCAGGAATGGCCAACGTGAGCCGTTCGCTCTCGTTGGTGCCGGCGACCAATGCCGCATGGGTGGGTCTGGTGCAGGCCCTGTACTCGCGGGGTCCGGAGTTCTTGGATCTCGAATGGGACCGAGCGCTGTCGCGGCCCCAGGTCGAGTTGGTTGCGGCCCGCACCACGTCTGAGCTCGAGTGTTTCTATTGAACGACTGCCCACACCATGCTGCTCGGTGCGAGCAGCGAGAAAGCAGGTCTGAACGTGGACCTCGATGTGGCGACCGATCCGACGAGATCAGGAGACGCGGGTATTCCTGCTGGCGCAGAGCTGTTGGCATTCGCGTCGGCTGCCAATCACCGAAGCAACGCGTTACCAACCGCCAGGTCAGCCCTCGAAGCAGCTGTCGGCGCCGAAGGTGTGCTCGAAGCCGCCGCCACCGTTTCGATCTTCAACGGGCTGGTGCGCGTCGCCGACGGCACCGGCATTCAACTCGACCCGTCGATGCTCACATCGACCGCAGAAACCCGAGCAGCGTTGGGGATCGATCTGTTCAACGGCGCCGCCAATTCGATAGACGCACCGACCGAACCTCGCCAAGACGGAACCGGCGTGATGAGCATGTTCTCGTAGCGCAGGTATTCGCTACTCGGCCAGGGTGCGGATGCGGCTCTCGAGATCGGAATGGTTCAGATAACAGCCCACGAAACGGCGTCGCCCGGTGTATGCCTCTCGGCCGTGGAGCACTCGCCAGTTGTCGTTGATCAGCACGTCGCCGGCCTCGAGCCGGATCGTCTGCCAACGCGACCTGTCGTTGGCCAGTTCATGAAGCCGACCGTAGGCACGGTAGAAGGCGTCCATTTCGGCTGCGGGTAGCAGCATGGGAGAGCGGTCGTAGTTGTTCATCGATATCTGGGCCACGTTGCCGTGGTCATTCAGGCGGATGGCGGGTCGCGAGGTGCGTAGCTCGACCCCGGGCTCGATGTAGTGACCCGGCACACTCACCGATGTCAGCACTGCGAAGTCGTTCGGATAGTCGTCACGCAGCGTTTCGGCCACAGCGAAGCCGTCGACGATGACACTTGCGCCACCGGTGCCGTCTCGCTCGGTGCAGCAGAACATCTGCAATCCCGGAGCATGGTGCATGTAGGTGCCGTCGGTGTGCGGCGCCAAGAAAGTCTGGGTGTAGGCGGTGTCGGCATGGGCATCGACATCAGCGGCCAGGTCCCATGTCGTGCCGAATATCGTGGATGCCGGGGTGCCGATACGGCTCGCCAACGCCGCAGTTTCTTCGTGTCCACCAGCGAAGCCCCCGAGAACTCCGTAACCACAACCGTCGATGTCGCGGACCCACTCGGCGAGCGCCTCGTCGTTGGTCATCACCTCGGCCACGTCGCCCTTCGTGATCGCGGCGTCGCCAGCTCGATGCCATGGTGTCACCGACGCGATCTGCGGGCCGGCGAGCAACGCAGCGATCGTTGCCTGGCTTATCCAGGTGTCGTGCGTATCGGGCCACGTGACCAGCACGACCGCCAGCCCGTCGACCACCTCGAGCCTGGCCCCAGACGCCGGTTGGTCGGCGTCATCATCGAGCGCATACACCCGCCGCTGCCTGGTGGCGGGATCGAAGCTCGCTTCGTCTTCGCCATGGTCTCTGACCCACCGCCAACCCAGTTCGGTTTCGACGCCGCTCACGGAGACAACCATGCCGGTCTTGCGAGCAACGACAGCATCGACGGTGTTCATGTCATTACCCGGTGGGGTCTTGGGGTTGGCTGAGGGTGCGTTGGATGGCGGTGACGACGAATTCGTCGTGGTGGTGCCAGTCGTTGTGGCCGTCGCACCAGTAGAAGTGCCATGGTTGGCACGAGTCGGGTGGCCGTGGAATCTTGCCTTGCGAGCCGTTACTGTCGGTTCCGGGCGGGGTGTAGCGCTGACTGGCTCGATTCTCGCTGCGACTGTTCTTGCGTTTGCGGGGGGTGACCATGCATCGATCGTACTCTTGCTCCTGCGATGTTGCTGGGAGACCCGTTGCCCTGGCGGAACGAAAAGAACCGTGCATGTCGCCAGCTGTCTAAGGTCGAGACATGCAGATTCCCGCTGATGTCGTTGCCTCCCAACAAGCCTCCATCGAGATCGATGCCACGCCCGAGCAGATCTACGATCTCGTTTCCGACGTAACCCGCATGGGGGAGTGGAGCCTGGAGAGCACGGGTGCGGAATGGGTCGATGGCGGCACCGGACGCACCGGCGACTGGTTCGAAGGCCACAACAAATCTGGCGAGCGCGAATGGACGCGAGCGTGCCAGGTCGCACGAGCTGAACCCGGGTGCGACTTCACGTTTGTCGTTGGTGGTGTCGATGACAACTGCACCTGGTGGAGCTATGAGATGGAGCCGGCTGCGAGTGGCACCCGTTTGACCGAACGATGGTGGTTCGTGAACAAGACTCCGGCGATGCAGGCAGCCACCGACGAACAGATCGCAGCACGATCTGCGTTCACCCAGACGATGCTGCAGGACACGCTGGCGGGCATCAAGGCTGCCGCCGAGTCGTGAGGTCGCCTGGTTTCTAGCGGCGGGCCAGGCGACGCAACGGTGGTTCGGTCTTCGGTGGCACCTTGCGCGGCGGTAGCTCTTGCAACACCTGGGCGCTGGCATCGGTGATGATGGCGACGGCGTTTTCGAACGCTGCCTCGGTAGCCGCAGACGTCTTCTGCACGCCGGTTATCTTGCGCACGTACTGACGGGCCGCCGCTTCGATCTCTTCGCCGGTGGCGGTTGGTTCGAGCCCACGCAAGGTCGTGATGTTTCTGCACATCTCGCACAACCTACTACCCACCGAAACTCGTAGGCGTGCGCCGAAGCACGGCTGTCGGCGCATGCCAGCTACAGGCGACTCTGAACGCTTCGCTCGACTGCATATCGATCCATACGGACATGACGCTGGAGTGATCTCGTGAGCGAAGACGAAGCAGCAGTCGACGTGGCCGTGATCGGGGCCGGACCCGCCGGCCTCTACGCCGCGGACATGGTGCACGAGGCGGTTTTTCTGTCGCCGTGATCGAGGGACGCGACCGGGTGGGCGGGCGGCGGCCACGCCGACATGCGTGCACATTCAGGACTGGCGCCAACGCGCCTGACCTCACCCGAGAACGCCGATGACCTGGCCAACTACCGGACCTATGGGCATCCTGCATTCGGTGAGCCGATGCTGGGCGGTCGCGGCCATTGGGCGTCGACGGAAACCGCCACGACTGCGCCCGGCCATATCGAAGGCGCCTTGCAGGCAGTCGAACGAGCAGTGGGAAACGTGCTGGCTGCGCTCGACGGACGAACCAGCTGGTCAGGCCTCAGGACTCGCCCTGCATCAACCGCTCGCCGTACTGCTGATCGGTGATCACCCCGCCCGCATCTTCGACTCGGGCGTGCGTTGTCGGATCGAGAACATCCTGGATGCCGTCGATGCGCTTCCATGACGGCAGCGGTTGGTCGCCGTTGTCATCGGGTACGTAGGGCGACGAGTCGACGCGGGTGTGCTTGTGGATGTAGCGGGCACAATTGACGAACACGCTGGTGATCTCGACCCGACAAATCAGCAGAGCGCCTGGGTAGTTCGCCAACAGTTCGTCGTCGGCGTGGATCGAGGCGTCGCCCTGCACCCGCACTCGTTGCGGGGTCTCGAAGTCCATGAAGAGCAGCCCGACCTTGCCGGTGTCCTCCATGTTGCCCGCAGACAAGAACATGCCGTTGCCGTCATAGATCGGGAACGCCAAGGTGGTGCTGTCGATAACGGATACCACGCCGACGCCACCGCCCTTGTAGGACACCGTTGGTGAGCCGCTGGCGTCGACCGTGGCGAGATAGAAGAAGTCGCGCGTCGTGATGAACGACGTGTGACGTTCGTCGAGCTCGGGTTCGACGATTGCAAGCTGCAACCGATCAGCGAGTGGTCGGCTGTCGAAGCGATCTTGCAGTGATCTCTGCGGTGCGGTGTAGAACGGGAAATCGGACATGACCCAGCTTGGCACGCGGTCTCGACATCGTTGCGAATCGGGCCAGTTCGCTGCCACTGGGCCCAACGGCATCCTGACCGAGGCAAACTGAGACAATTGTCCTAAACTAGCCGGGTGCGAACCGGTGCCCAATGTTGTGTGTGGCTAGTGCCGCCAGCGAGACGCTTGCGCTGCGAGGTGTCGTAATGGCGTTTCGCATTGCGATTCTCGATGACCACCGTGCCTTTGGCGAGGCCATCAGTCATGCCCTCACGGCCTTCTACGACATCGAATCGGTTGGGGTCGTGCAGACGATCAACGCGCTCGTGGCGTTGGCGCATGCCGACGAGCCCGAGGTGCTTCTCATCGACTACCAGCTGGTCGAGGGCACCGGGATCGATTGTGCGCGTCGGATCGTTCAAGAAAAACTCGACGCCAGGATGATCTTGTTGACCGCTCACGCCTCGGCTGACGTCACCTCCAGAGCGCTCAGCAATGGCTTCGAACGGGTGCTGAGCAAAGAGGCGCCTCTCGATCAGATCGCCGATGCCATACGGGTCGCGCCCGGGCCGCAAGCCAAGGTGCTGGTCGGGCCTGATCCCGTGCAGTTCTCGCGTCGACAGCGCGAAGTACTCGATCTCATGGGGCAAGGCATGGATCCTGCCTCGATCGCAACACAGCTGTTCATCAGCGTGCACACGGCCCGAAGCCATGTGAAGGATGTGCTTCGACTTTTGGGTGCGTCGACGCAATTGTCGGCAGTGACCAATGCCATCCGCGAGGGTTATCTGCTGCCGCCGACGAAGAACGATTACCTGAAGCGATAGCAGGGTGCGGAAGGATGCCGGCATGTGTTTTTCCGCAACATGCTAGGGGTTGCTCGGCTCGGCATGGGGGAACCACGCCGATACGACGGTGCCAGCGCCCGGCATCGTGTCGATGGCGAAGACGCCATCGAGTAGTTCGGTGCGCTCACGCATCAACACCAACCCGAGTCGAGTGTTGTCGACATCTCGCACATCGAAGCCTCTGCCGTCGTCGGTGATCGTGAGCAACGTGCCACCGTCCCTGTCCGACAAGCTCACGCCCAGCACCGTTGCTGCAGCATGGCGAAGCGTGTTGCGTGCTGCCTGCTCGGCCACGCGGTTGAGTGCGGGAATCAGATAACTCGGCGATTCGATCGAGCGCTCATCGCTGAAGTTGAGCGTCACCGCCGAGCCGCCTTCGTTGCGGGCGACCATCGTCGCCAGCACGTCTCTCAGGTCGGCGAGCTCGGATACGTTGGGATGTGTCTGCAACATGACTTCACGCAAGCTGCTGGAAGCGCTTCGACACTGGCCGATGAATCCGTCGACTGCTGAGCGCATGGCGGGTTCTTCGAGTTGGGCACGGAAACCCTCGAGGCCGATGCGCAGACCGAGAATGCGCTGCAGCGGATCGTCGTGGATGTCTCGGCTGAGGCGGCGCCGTTCGCTGTCGGCAACTTCGAACATGGCCTGCGACACTTCGCGACGACGCTGCGTCTCGAGCTGTCGCAGCATCGTTGTCTGGGCCATACGAGCAATGCCGGTCGCCAGCTCCGCTTCTTCCTCGGTGACGGTCGGCTTGTCTTCTTGGTAGCTCGCGATCAGGTAGCCGAACGGCGTGCCGTCGGGGTGGGTGAATGGCACGATGACGACACCCACCACGCCAACAACTCTGGCGATCTGGCTCAGGTCCGGGTCGGTATTGGCGCGGTTGTACAGCAGATAGCTGTCACACGCTTCGATTTTGCTGACGAACGGCTTGCTTCTCGGCACTCGGTACTGGGACCACATGTCCACTAGGCCTTCGGGGATACCGTGCTGGAACATGCCGCGATATTCATCCCCGATCAGTTGCATAATTGCCACTTGGTCGCAGTTCAGCACTGCGGCGGCGGCGGCGCACAGCCCGGTCACCCGTTCGGCCAGAGGTTTCGGTCCCGTCAACAGGCTCCCGACTTCGACCAAGGCGCGAACAAGGTCTGATCGGGTGATCTCGGAACTAGACATATCCTCTCACCGTATCGGCTGGACATGGCTGCGCCAGAGGCCGTCAAAAGCAACCGCACCCCAGCTGCAGGCCGTGAGGCTTGCAGCTGAGGTGCAGCTCGTGGTACGCCCCCCGGGACTTGAACCCGGAACCTGCGGATTAAGAGTCCGATGCTCTGCCAATTGAGCTAGAGGCGCATGTTCTGTTGTGTCGTGCTGTTCTTACAAACCGCGTCCCGAGGCTATCGGGGCAACGTCTGTTCGCACATCGGCAATCGCCGAGTGTGCGGGATTGTGCATGGGGTGACTGAGGGGATTTGAACCCCCGACATCCTGGACCACAACCAGGTGCTCTAACCTAACTGAGCTACAATCACCAAGGCCGGTCATCTTAGATGAGATCGCCAAAGAATCCACGCCCAATTCGCTCGTGTGTGACTCCTGTCAGCCCTACTATGGGCGCCTTGGCCCCCGTAGCTCAGTCTGGATAGAGCAACGGCCTTCTAATCCGTAGGTCACAGGTTCGAATCCTGTCGGGGGCACCAAGTACACAACACGACCCCGGCGAAGGTCCGAACCGAATAAAGTTCGGTAACTCAATCCGCTACAAGCAATGTTGTGTCACCGCATGGCTCGATGAACATTTGGTGATGGGCCAGCAGATGAATGGTCATCGCCGCTGAACCGGGGCGGCGTCCGGTAGAGAAGAAGCGAGACTACGCAACGCCCCTTGGTGATTTCCGCCCAGGTGATTTGCGGCGCCAACCGACGGCACTCCAGCCGCCTATCTCGCCGGTAGTGCAGCACGGGGTGTTGCGGCTTGGCTCGCGATTATTGAGTGCCGTTGATGTACCGCAGGGCGGCTGCTTGCCTGATGGAAATGTGACAGTTCGGAGAGTCGGCTACCTGCTGTTTGTGTGCGCTCGTGGAGAAACCCCGTCTCGGCGAGTCTCATTTGCGCTCTGTCGTGGTCTGAGCGGTCATTCGAGTTCGGAGAGTTCTGCTGGTAGGTCTTGGGCGTAGCCCAGCAGTCGCACGACGTCGATGTGATCATTGCGAATGAAGTAGAACCATCCGCACGGGAAGCCCTTGACTTGTCGCACTCGCAACGAGTCAATGTCGCATAATTCGCCTATTCGAAGAGAACCGCCCTCAGGGCGATTGGCGACGGTGTCGAGCGTTGAGATGGCGGTGTCGAAGAAGCGTCCACCGAGCTCTTCGCCGCCTTCGCTGGCGTAATAGTGAGTCTGTTGGATGAGGTCAGTTTCGGCGAGGGGGCGAAGCCTGACTGAATTCACTTGTTGGGCGCAAGCGCTTGCTCTCGAAGCTCGGCGACGGTCGATGCAGTGAACTCTCTTGCGTCGCCGGAGGCAAGGCCGTCGGCAACCAGATCGCGAAGCCGCAGTCGGGCTTGGGCTTGTTGGTCGTGTCGGATGAGATCTCGCAAATATTCGCTCGTGTTGCCATAGTGGCCGGATCGCACCCGTTCGTCGATGTACTCGCGCAGTGATTCTGGTAGGGCGAAGCTCATCGTGTTGCGACTCATCACCTGATCATTATCGCTCTATCAACAGTTGTCAACAACTGTTGGTGCCGGAATTTCAGAGGGTGACGACCAGATCGACCAAGACCGAGCCAGGCAACCTGAGCTAGCCGCCTTGCCGGGATGTGTTCGCCCAGGGGAGCCCGGCGAGCATGTATTCGACCACCTCGTCGAGCTGGGTTTGCGTTGGATTTCCCGGGGCAGGGGGCTTCCTTCTCATTCAATTCGTATTACGTTATTCTGATGTGGAGTTCGACCGGTCAGCTCCAAAAACGGTCATGACGAATCGGCGATCATGCACGCCGTTAGCAACGCAATCGCGATCATTCGACCTCGACCCTGACGCCGATCCACCATAGGTGCTCGCCATCGGCCCTGACTCTGCAGCCAACCTTCTCGAGGTCATTTAGCTGCAGCTCGATGGCGTCGACCTGGTGATCCACGCCATGCAGCTTCGCCCGACCTTCTTCGATCTACTCCCTGCAGGAGCTGACCAGCCATGACACGACGCACTGAAAGTGGACGCACCCTCACCGACACCGAACTCGATGCGCTCGCCGTTGAAGTCGAAACCACCGACTACGACGTCGAAGCGCTCAAGCAACATCGCAGGCCAGGCCGACCAGCGATGGGTTCAGGGCCTGCCGATCTTGTTCCTGTTCGTATCGATCCGGAGCTACGAGCAGCAATCGAAGCACGGGCCGAAGCAGAGGCGACCACGACCAGCGCAGTAATCCGCGAAGCGCTCCGCAATTTCCTCGACGTCGCCTGAGTCCGTACCCGGCTGGCGAGCGAGCGGCCACCCATGCAGAAGTACGGGGTGGGCTGGTCACAGGTGCCGGTACTTGGTCTCTACGGTTGAGGCGCGAGGCCAGATGATGGCCTTGGTCTACGACTTTTGCGAGGCTCTAATTTGAACCTCATGCAGCCTTATCCGGGGCGGAGCTTGAAGCCACGCGCTTGCTGACTACTGGGCCGAGCAGTCTGGTCTCGCAAAGCCAGCCTGGCTCAATTCGCCGACTGCCGAGTACGACGGAGAGTTGTGGTATGTCGGCCGTGGCTCGACCGCCGCAGCAGCTCGGCTGGTCGAACTGGACCCAGCTCCCTGGTTTGTTAGCCGCGGCATCGGTCTCGATGCCAGCTCACTTCCGGCCGTGTCATGACCAGCCTCTACTACGACCGACTCGTGGCGCTGCTCACCGAGCTTGGTGATGAGCTTAGATCTGTTGGAGCGAGCGGGTCTGTTTACATCGTTGGCGGCTCGGCGATGGTGCTGGCGGGCTACACCGAGAACCGCGTCACCCACGACGTCGATGCTCAGGTCACCCATGGCCATGGGCAGGTGGTCGATGCAGTTCGCAAAGTAGGCCGCCGCCACGATTTGCCTGGGTCATGGCTGAACGAGCAGGCAACCCCGCACCTGTCACGAAATCCCGACCCCGAAGCCAGGCTCGTGTTTGAGCACCCCAACCTTGTCGTCACAGCGGCAAGCCCGTCTCGACTGCTTGCGATGAAGCTGATGGCGGGCCGTGCCCAAGACATCGACACGTCCTGTCCAATGAGGCGACTTACACCGAGTGAGCGACAACTGCGCACCGGATCGCCACCTCGTTATTGGAGTCCAAAGCAGTTATTGCGTTGAGCAGTAAGGTCGCGGGATGTCGCTTGGACTGGGACTATGTGCCGCTCGGTTCGGTGACCCACCGGCGACGTGCTCGCATGGATCGGCTCCGTGACGAGTACCGGCCGGTCCGGCGTCGGTGAACGCGGCCGAGTCTTGAAGTCGATCGCAGTTGGTCTTCGATCTACGGCTCGCTCAATCGGCGGCACGGTCGAACAGACCGAGAATCGCAGGAGGCAGATCTGATTGGTTGATGATCTCGTCCTCTTCAAAGACAACTACCGGCAGGTCCCAGTCGGACAATCGCGTGAGTTTGGCTTCCCAGTGAGTGCCGACATTTGAGTCTGAAAGGATCTCGATCACAAACGAAACGTCGTTTGGATTGGCGAAGAGTGTGTCTTCACTGACGTCGGTCCTATAAACCACCAAGTCCGGAATCACATAGTCGTCGGGGAATCCAACACCTGCTTCGCTCGCGACGATCAGCCCCTGCTCGAGGAGTAGCGCACCGAGCCGAAGCTGACGGCGTCCGTGACCGGAGCTACTTGGCGGCACCATGAAGTAGACCCCCCTGATCACCTCGTCGAACCGGTCGTCTCCTGACGCCCGACGAGCGGCGATGAGGTCATCAGCGTTTGGGACTACAGCAGTGACCATGGCCTAGATGTTAGCAACTGCTCCGGCGGCAGTCACCGCACGCCAAGTCGCCGCCCACCTCTGCCGATTCCCAGAGGCGCCCATACGTTCAGGGATGGGTCACAGGTTCGAATCTTGTCGGGGGCGCCACATAGCCAAACGAAGGGCGACCGACACCCAAGAGAATCAACTCGGGTCCGCAACCGCCTGGGTTGCTACTCAATCGCCGCTGACGACGCCGGTGCAGAAGTTGTGGACGAGGGTCGAGAAAGCTTCGGTTTCGAAGAGCATGAGCTGGTGTGGGCCGTCGGCGAAGATCTCGACGGTCACCGGGCCGCCGATGCCGGCGGCGATCGCTCGGACCGTCTCGGGAGTCACGTTCGGGTCCTTGTCGCCGACGGCGTAGAGGACTGGCTTGGTGTTGTCAGCCAGCGGTTGCGGTGGGTCGTACTGGAAGAACGTGGCCCAAGATGCCAGGTCGTAGGACCACGTGTTGTACGGATCGAGTTTCTTCTGCTCGGTTGCACCCTGGAACCCGTAGTCGACGTCGAAGTTGAAGAAGGTGGGGATGTCGAGCCGAGCGCCGCGACCCACCTGCTTGAGGATCGTTGCGACCTCGTCACTTCTCCAGGCTGCCGAAGCGTTCTCGAGCAGCGGACTACCCGGGACGGCTGCCGAGCCCATCAGTATCGCTCCGGTCACCGCTACTGCGTCGATCGCTGAGACTGCCGGGGCAACGCCCAGGCTCGAGCCGAGCGTGAACACGGGCAGACCGGTGAGATCATTCACCTGGGTGGACCAGTCACGGCTGGCTTGGGCCCACTCGTCCATGGTCCACGTGCCCCGTGGCCGGTTCGTGGTCGAGCGCCCATGTCCGGGAGCGTCGTAGCACCACAGCTCGGCGCCTTTGGCAGCATGATGTTCGCAGAATTTGTCATAGATGCCGCCGTGGCCGCCAAGGCCATGGGAGATGACGAGCGCATAGGAAGCGTCGTTGGATGGATAGCGGAAGCAGTGCAACTCGTTGAGTCGATGGGATTCGACCTGCATGGTCACTCCTTGGTGGTGTTCGTCGTTTTGGACGGGTCGAGGCAGATCAATCTTCGACGAAAACCGGAGGCGTGTTCTCGCTCATCCGTTCGGTGACTACCTCGTCGGGCATCGAGACGAGGGCCTGGTAGGCCTCTTGCGGTATGCCGCGCGGCCACGGCAGGTCAGGGTCGAACTCGGGTTGAGGCACCGGGCCGCCTACATTTTGAAAGTTCACCGGGTTGCGGAATCGCTCGAGTTCGTCGGCTGAGATGCCGGCCAGGTCGACGACCTCGGGGTCGATCCACGCCCGACCGTCGATTGGTTTGGTCGAGGTTGCAACTTCGAGGCTGAGGTCCTCGGGGCCAGCGAAATAGATGGAGTGGCACATGCCGTGGTCGAGTGGGCCGAACACGGTCAGGCCGCGCGATCGAATGCGATCCCGCATGGCCATCAGATCATCGAGGCTGTCGACGTTGAACGCCACGTGCTGCATGGCGCCGCCGGCGCACGGCCCGCCGCCGCTTCCGGCGTGGGTGACTCCGATCGTGCGATCGATGTTCTTGATCTCTGGGGTCTCGACGAAGGCGATCGAGCAGGTGTCGCTGAGCTTCATGAAGCCATGCCATGCGCCTTCGACGCCGTGCATCCAGTACAACGCGACCAATTCGCAACCGAGCACGTCGTTGAAGAACTCGATCTGGCGCTTGATGTCCTTGGTGGCGATAGCCAGGTGATGGATGCCGTTGTGGCTGGTCATGTTGGCCCCTCTTCATTCTTGTTGGCTGATGGTGAGTCGTCGGTCGCTCGCAGGGTGGCTGCGACCGGGTCGTCGAGGTCGAGTCCGGCGAGTTCGCATCCTCGTTTGAAGTCGACGATGTGTTTGCTCATCCAGTCCTGGGCGGTTTCTGCATCGCCTCTTTCGAGCGCATCGAAGATCCGACTGTGGGCTTCGAAGAGCCTGCGCCCGGGCCCGATGCGCCGGATCACCGTGCCGTACGCGGGGAAGAGCAGGGCGCCGAGTGGCTCTCGGGCAAGCAGTAGTGCGTGATTGTCGGCCGCCTGGGCGACGAGGTCGTGGAACTCGACGTCGGCTTCGGCCAAGGCAATCGGGTCGTCAAGGTGATCGGCTGTCGTGTCGAGATTGGCGCGCAGCTGCGCCAGCAGTTCGGGGGTGACGTTGGCGCTCGCCAAGCGAGCCGCCAGGGGTTCGATTGCGGACTGCACTTCCCAGAGCTCCCGGTACGAGATGCCGTGCAGAACAATGGCCTCGTGCATCGCCATTGTTGTGACACTCGTGGAGGGGGCCGTGACGGCCATGCGTCGCCGAGCGCCCCGTTCGACCAAGCCCGCACTCTCGAGCGTCCGTAGTGCCTCGCGGACGGTTGGCCGGGTGACGCCAAGTTGGTCGGCCAAGTCGTACTCGGGCGGCAACAACGTGCCCGGCGCGAGTGAGCCATCGAGGATCTTGGCCCTGATGGCCTTCTCGGCGACACGATAGGCGGGCATCCGTTCGACGGTTTCAAACACTGCGTCGGTCATATCGATTCTCCTCAGCCCCACTCGCGCATCAGGTTACGGCGTAGCTTGCCGGTGACCGTCTTGGGGAGTTCTTCGGTGAAGCCGATGGCACGCGGATATTTGTATGGGGCGGTCGTCTCTTTGGTGTGGGCCTGTAGTTCGGTCACGAGATCGTCTCCGGCGCCATAGCCGTCGGCGAGAACCACCCATGCCTTGACGATCTCGCCTCGGTCAGGGTCGGGAACTCCTACGACGGCGCACTCCTGAACCGCACGGTGTCGAAGGAGAGCATTCTCGACTTCTTGCGGGCCAATGCGGTAGCCCGCAGAGCTGATGATGTCGTCGGCGCGACCGGTGTAGAACACGTAACCATCGTCGTCGATCTCGACGTTGTCACCGGTAGCGAACCAATCGCTGCCGTCGGCGGTGACCAGAGAAGCCTGGGTGCGGTCGGGTTCGCTCCAGTAGCCGACCATCACCTGAGGATTCGGCAATTGAATGAGCAGCTCGCCAGCGCCCTGCGCTTCGGTCGAGTCGTCGGCAGAGCGAACCGCAACGGTGACACCTGGGAGAGGGCGCCCCATCGAACCAGCCTTGACCTCGCGACCGGGTCGGTTGGTGACCGTCATGAGGGTCTCGGTCTGTCCGTAGCCGTCGAGCACCGTGGTGCCGGTGATGTCGTGCCAGCGGTCGATGATCTCGGGGTTCACCGACTCACCAGCCGACACGGTCGACCGCAGATTGGAGAGGTCGTAGCCTGACGCATCTTCGAGAATCAGGCGCCGGAGTTCGGTGGCTGCGGCGCAAAAGCAGGTGACCTCGAACCGCTCCAGTAACGCAAAGCGCTCGGCTGGCACGAATGGGCCCTCGTAGAACAGCACCGATGCACCCTGGCTCCACGGGCCGAACAAGATACTGGTGCCGGCCTTGGACCAGCCGGTGTCAGCGGTGCACCAGATGCGTTCAGCGGGGCTCAGACCGAGCCAGTGGACCGCAGAGTTCGACCATGCCCAGAAAGATCGGGCTGCGAGCGTGACGCCCTTGGGTGAGCCGGTGGACCCCGACGTGTAATAGAGGATCGCCGGATCATCGGTAGATACGTGCGCCGGTTCGTGCTCGGACGAGTGTTGGTCGGCGTCGGCCATCGAGACCCATCCGTCGGGAGCGTCGCCAACGGCAACTCGCAGGGTCAGATCGATCGTCGAGAACTTCGGGCATTCATCGGCGGGACAGATCACGCCGATGGCTGCGCTGTGTTCGACTCGGTACGCAAGATCAGAGGCGGTGAGCATGGTGATGCACGGGATCGGAACAGCGCCTATGCGGGTGGCTGCGACCATGGCGATTTGCCACTCCGCGATTCGGGGCAACATGATCACGATCCGGTCGCCCTGACGCAGGCCGCTTGCTGATAGTAGGTTCGCCAATCGAGCTGCAGCTTCGGCGATGGCGGCGTAGGTGTAGCGGGCCTCGGCGCCGTGAGCGTCGACAGTGATAAGCGCGAGTCGAGTGGGGTCGTCGGCCCATCGGTCGACGACATCGGCCGAGAAGTTGAACGTGTCGGGCACGTCCCACTCGAAGGTCTCGTCGATTTGATCGTCGGGCAGCTGGCTCACGGGTTCACTCATGGTCAGACCAGATTGTTCTTGATTGGTTGCCCGACCAGTTGGCGGGTGTGATCGCCATAGCGCGACTCGCGCTCGAAGATCACATGGTTGGCCGCAGTGTTGATGTCACGGGCGCATCGCTGGATCGGGTTGTCGAGCATCGCCCCGCTGGCGCCGATGAGAGCCGCAATCGTGTTCGTGGCGTCACGACACATGAATACTGCGTGCGTGACCTTGCTCGCCCATGTGCTCTTCTGCTCGGTCGTCGCGTCATGGCGGTGGACCATCAGGCCGGCGAGCACGTCTCGCATGAGTAGTTCTGCGGCGTCGATCGACAGCGAGGCCTCGGCGATCATGGCGAAATTGCCCTCGCCCTTGACCGTGCCGGTGGCGTCGATCTTGGCCTTTACCTGGTCGGCAAACGCAGCCCTGGCTTTGCGAGCGGCTCCCAAGCACGGCAGTCCCGCGGCGAACGCGAGAATCGGGATGAGCGGAGTCGAATACAAGGGTGAGGCGTACCGCTCGGAGATCCCCGAACTGCCATCGATCAGACCAAGGAACGACACGGCTCGATTACTCGGCACGAACGCATCGTCGATGACGAAGTCGCGGGAACCGGTGCCGCACATGCCCGAGATGTGCCAATTGTCGATCGTCTCGACCTCGTCGCGGGGTAGAAGGAACATCATCGGCGTGGCGCCGCCGTCGTCGTCCATGGCCAGACACCCGGCGATGACCCAGGTCGAGTGCACGATGCCGGTACCCCACGACCAGCGACCTTTCACTCGATAGCCGCCGTCGGCTGGTGTGGCCGTACCCCCGGCGATGTTGAGCGCAACCGGGGCCAGCACATGATCGGCGCCGCCGTAGACCTCGTCCTGCACGTCTTCGGGGTACTCGGCGAGCCAGAAGGCGTGCTCGATGTAGAAGCCGATGATCCACCCCATCGCCGGATCTGCTTCGGACAGGATCAGCGACACATCGAAGAACGTGTCGATGTCGTGTTCATAGCCGCCGTAACGTTTGGGCACCATGATCGAGAACAGCCCCGACGCGCGGGTGGCCTCGATGACCTCGTCGAGCGGCTGGCGGGCGAGTTCGGCGTCCCGCGCCTTGTCACGAAGTAGCGGGGCGAGGTCGCGGGCGGCTTGGATGCATGCGTCCGGGGTCACGGTCGATGTTCTCTCATTCGATGATGTCGGTCTCGGCCGGCGGTTAGTGCACCAGCCAGGGCCGAAACCACCTTGCGTTCTTCACACCTTGCGTTGTTCGGGGTAGGCGCCATATTGTATGACAATAGGACCGCAGTCAACTCGTGCCGAATACGCCGGGCGCTTGCGGGAGCAGGGGAGCGCAACGGCAGTGATCGATTTCGAGCTGACCAATGAACAACAGGACCTCAAGGCCCGCACCGAGGCGTTCATTCGCGACAAGATCATCCCCCTGGAGCAGCCGGGCGAACCAGAACGCATCCAAGACGACTTCCGCCGAGAGATGAATGAGTTGGCGGTCGAGGCAGGCCTGCTTGCGCCACATGTGCCGACCGAGTGGGGCGGACTCGGCCTGGACCATGTCACCATGTCCGAAGTGTTCATCGCCGCTGGCTACTCGCTGCTGGGCCCGCTCGCGCTCAACTGCTTCGCCCCCGACGAGGGCAACATGAACCTGCTCTCGAAGGTGGCGACAGCCGAGCAGAACGAACGCTGGCTGCGACCGTTGGTCGCAGGTGAGATCCGATCGTGTTTCGCTATGACCGAACCCATGCCCGGCGCCGGTTCGGATCCTCGGTCGATGAAGACCACCGTCGAGCGCGACGGCGACGAGTTCGTGGTCAACGGCACCAAATGGCTCATCACTGGAGCCCACGGTGCTGGGTTCGTCATCATCATGGCCCGCAATAGTGAAGACGACTCGGGCCGCCAGGCAACGATGTTGATGACCGACATGGATACCCCGGGCATCTCGGTCGAACGCGAAGTCGCCACACTCGACCGCACCTTCGTCGGCGGCCACCCGGTCTTGCGGTTCGAGAACGTTCGCATTCCGGTCGAGAACGTGCTCGGCGAGGTCGGCAAGGGTTTCCAGTACGCCCAGGTGCGCCTGGCCCCGGCTCGGTTGACTCACTGCATGCGCTGGCACGGCGCCGCTCAACGTGCACACGACATCGCCACTGCCTACGCCAACCAGCGAGAGGCGTTCGGCAAGCCGCTGCTCGACCACGAAGGCGTGGGCTTCATGCTGGCCGACAACGAGATGGATCTGCACCAGAGCCGGCTCGCGATCTGGCATACCGCGTGGGTGCTCGACCAGGGCGACGACGCCCGCAAGGAATCCAGCATGGCCAAGGTGCTGTGCTCGGAAGCCCAAGACCGAGTGGTCGATCGTTCCCAGCAGATCCTTGGTGGCCTAGGGTTCACTCACGACACGGTGGTGGCTCAGATCGCCACCGAGATCCGGGGATTCCGCATCTACGACGGGCCATCAGAGGTGCATCGTTGGAGCATCGCCCGCCAGCTACGGCAGCGATGAGCGCGGGAGTTCGTTGTCGATGAACGCACGCATCTTCGAGTCGCTACGCCTGGACCGCACCTACATCGCCACCCCGGTGGCCGATGCCGTCATGGACGAAGCCGAGCGTAGGGGAGCCCAACGCATCCTGGTCGTGGCGTCAGGCACGCTGTCGCGTTCCACTCCGGTGATCGATGAACTTGAAGCAGCGCTTGGCTCGCTGTCGGTCGGGCGATTCGATTCGGTCAAGGAACATGCGCCTCGCGAAAGCGTCTTCGCAATCGTTGACCGCGTGCGATCCGTCGATGCTGATCTCATCGTCACCGTCGGGGGCGGGTCCCCGCTCGATGCGGTGAAGACCGCGTTGGCGGCGTTGGCCGAGGGGCTTACTGAGCCTGACCAGCTCGAGCCATTTGCGATTACGACGGGACCTGATGGCGATCGAATCACTCCGGCGATCGGCTCGCCGCCACTGCGTCAGATCGCAGCTCCGACCACGTTGACCGGTGCCGACTTCAGCGACCTCGCCGGATGTGTCGACGAGGCGACCCACCGCAAGCAACTCTTCAGCGGGGCCGAGATCGGTCCAGCAGCGATCATCCTGGACCCGGCGATCACGGTGCACACGCCGATGGATCTATGGCTGTCCAGCGGCATCCGCTCTCTCGATCACGCGGTCGAGACGTTGTGCTCCAGCGCTCCGGAACCGTTGGCCGACGCCGGTGCGCTCCATGCCATTCGCCTGTTGTCTCGATCGTTGCCAGCGACCAAGGCTGACCCTGGCGATCTCGATGCTCGTCTCGAATGTCAGCTGGCTGTTGGCATGGCGTGTGCTGGTCTTAACCGCGTTCCGTACGGCGCAAGTCACGGACTGGGTCACCAGCTCGGCGCAGTCCTTGGCATGTCGCACGGCCACACGAGTTGTGTGATGATGCCTCATGTGATGGCCCACAATCTGAGCGCTACCACTGAAGCCCAAGCGCTCATCGCCGGCGCCATGGGCCGCGCCGGTACCCCGGCAGGCGTGGCCGTCGCCGAACTCATCGCTTCGCTCGGGCTCCCAACAACCCTCAGAGATGCAGGTGCTACGCCCGAACATCTCCCAACGATCGCCCAGGGCAGCATCGCCCACCCGTGGGTCACCGGCAACGCCGTGCCCTTTGCATCACTTGATCAGTTGCTCAAGCTGCTCGAGGCCGCGTACTAACTCCTTACCTACCCCTCATCCGAAAGGATCATGACATGAGCGCCACGAGAGCTCTGACCCCTGAAGAGATCGACACCTTTCACCGCGACGGTGTTGTCTGCCTTCGCGGCGTGCTGAACGACGAATGGGTGGGGGTCGTCCGCAACGCCGTCGCCGACGCAGAGCGCCGCTACCGCGAGTCTGCGCCTGCCGCCATGGCTGAGCCGACAACAGAGAAGTCGCACCTTCACGCGCTCAATCAGCTTGGCGAGATGATCGAGGGCATGGGTGGCGAGGTGCTCCGCGATGGCGAGTCAGAAGCCGATGGTCAGTTCATCCTGGTCAACAATGCCGTGATCGATTACCCGGCGGTACAGAGCCTGGCGCTCGAAAGCCCGCTGGGCGAAGTGGCTGCGCAGCTGTTCAGTTCGAGCAAGGTGAACTTCCTGTTCGATCAGATCTTTATCAAGCAACCCGGCGCCACTACCCGCACGGCGTTCCATCAGGACCAGCCTTACTTTCATGTCGACGGCGAGCAGGTGGCGTCGTTCTGGACGGCGGCCGAACCAGTCGCGAAAGAGAATGGTGCCATGGGCTATGTCCGTGGATCGCACCGCTGGGACATGCACGCGCCCAATGCGTTTGTGGGTCAAGGCGTGGCGCCGGACAGCGAACTCCCCGCATTGCCAGACATCGAGGGGAACGAAGACGACTTCGACATCGTGTACTACGACGTCGAACCGGGCGATGTGATCGTGCACCACTATCGTCTCGCTCACGGGGCTCGTGGTAACACGTCACTCGATCGCCCACGACGGGCGGTGTCGTTGCGTTTCGCTGGAGACGACGCCACGGTGCTGCACCGTGCGAGCGCACCCGCCGAGTTCCCCACCAATGCAAACCTGCACGACGGAGACGCACTCGACAGCACGACCTACCCAGTCGTGTGGCCGCGAACCTGAGCCGCACCGACAACCACGACCCACAACCCGAAGCTGGTGGAAAATGAGGACCTATGCCGACAGCATCAAGAACGTGCAGGACTATGTGCGGCTCCCGTTGCTCTACAACCATTGGTACGTCGCCGGGCTCGGCGAAGAGTTCGACCGCACGCCCAAGGAGCGAACCCTGCTCGAACGTTCGCTGGTGTTCTACCGCACGACTAATGGGCAGCTGGTTGCCGCCCAGAACCGCTGTCTGCACCGGTCCTTCCCGCTGTCCGAGAGCCGCCTCGAAGGCGACGAGCTGGTGTGTGGCTACCACGGCATTCGCTACAACCCCGACGGGTTGATGATCCGTGTTCCCAGTCAGAAGAAGTGCCCCGAACGCAAGCTCCGCACCTACAAAACCGTCGAGATGGGTCCGCTGGTGTTCATCTGGATGGGCGACGAAGACGCAGCCGACATGGCGAAACTTCCCGATTTCCCGTTCCTGAGCAACCCAGACCTGCTGACCGTCTACGGCGAACACCATCTCGAGGCCAGCTACCTGCTGATGCAAGAGAATCTGAATGACCTGACCCACTTCTCGTACCTGCACCACGAGAGCGCAGGTTTCGACGACTCGTTCCTTGAACTCGAAACAATCACCACCGAGACACCAGAAGGTGTCAGTTGTTACCGGATCGAACGCGATCCGGAAAAGGCAAGTGCTCGCTTGCCGCCGCACATCAAGGGGCAGATCGGCGACCGTCCCGTCGAGCAGTGGGACGGCGGACTTGCTCTCTCGCCTGGTGTCTTCATGGGCGACGCGCCGATCAAGATCGGCGATCCTGACTCCGACGACGTGGAGATCCTGAACCGCTACATCATGCATTACCTCACACCCGAGACGAGCACCACTCATCACTACTGGTGGTCCTACACCGACGACTTCTCCCCGAATATTCCTGAAGTCAAAGAGATGATGACCCCAGCCTTCGACAAGATATTCAGCGAAGATGCGTGGGCTTGTGCCCACATGCAGAAGCTGCTCGACAACGACACCAGCGAATACACCGAGCTGGTGATCGGCGGCGACAAGGCCGGGCTGCTGTTCCGGCGAATCATGCTGGGCTGGGTCGAAGAAGAATACGGAGCGCCAACGTGAGCACGACCATTCTTGGCGCCGGTTCGATGCTCTACCAGCTTGGCGTCAACCCCGAGCAGTTCGCCAAGGTGAGGCACGACCGTTCGCTCATCCCCGGCGCGGTCCATGAGGCATTGCGAATCGGAGCCCCGATACGAGCGTTCACTCGTCTGGCCAACGCGGACTACCACGCTGGCGACGTGTTCATTCCTGCGGGCGATCGCGTCGTGATTCTTTATGCCGCTGCCAACCACGACGAGCGCCACTACGCGGACCCCGGTGTCTTCGACATCGAGCGAGATGCCAGGGATCACTTATCGTTCGGATATGGAGCGCATCGCTGTGCTGGGGCGCACCTGGCCCAACTCGAGATGGAATGTCTGCTCGATGCCATGGCTCGCAAGGTGACGACAATCGAGGTCGGCGACCCCACACCGTTTGCCAGCAACATGTTGTCAGGATTCGCATCCTTCCCCGCCAGCTTCGACTAACCCCTCGATCAACTACGAGAGAACCATGACCTCCAGCCCTACGTATCGTGCGATCGACAAGACCGACGAGGAACTGACGGCACTACTTGCCGATCCCGATGTCGAGCTGATTGCGCTGCTGCC